>Ga0307373_10010017_pt1 | contig 14033 bp, 10 predicted proteins | sample OX2MG_FD_202534 | JGI IMG/M metagenome (GOLD analysis project Ga0307373, IMG submission 202534) | Soil microbial communities from Risofladan, Vaasa, Finland - OX-2 | ecosystem: Environmental > Terrestrial > Soil > Coastal area > Acid sulfate soil | place: Finland: Risofladan, Vaasa | collected... | reverse complement strand
GAGGGAGTCCATGAGACAGGGATCGGATGCGTCGTCGGTGCACCGTTCGCATTCGAGCTCGAGGGTGGAATGGGCGATCGTGAACGGCCCGGCCACCGCCCCCTTCACCCGGTCGCCGATGGCCTGCGCCTCTTCGAGCGACGGGTGGCCGACCACCACCACGTGGGCCGAGAGGGCCCGGACCTCGCTGGAGAGGCTCCAGACGTGGAGGTCGTGGACCTCGGCCACGCCGGGGACGGTGACCATGGCTCCGGTCAGGGCATCGAGATCGAGGTCGCTCGGGGCCGACTCGAGCAGAACGCCGAGGCTGGCGGCGAGGAGCCGGTAGGCCTGGACGATGATCAGGGCTCCGACGGCCAGGGAGGCGGCCGGGTCGGCGAAACGCAGGTGGGCGTCGACCACGATGAGCACACCGGCGGCGGCCACCACCAGGGAGGCTGCCGCGTCGGCGGTCATGTGGAGCGCCGCGCTCCGCATGTTCAGATCCGGTCCCCGCTCCCGCAGGACCCAGGCGGCCAGGGCGTTGACGGCGAAGGCCCCGAGGGCCACCCCCACCATGATGGCGCCCTCGACCGGCCTCGGGTGAAGCAGCCGCTGGACACTCACCACCACGATGGCGGCGGTGACGGCGGCGATGATGGCGGCGTTGGCCAGGGCGGCGAGGATGGTGCCGCGGTGGTAGCCGAAGGAGTGCTCGGGGCTGCGGGGCCGCAGGGCGAAGCGGACGGCCACCAGGGACATGGTCAGGCCGGCGACGTCGGTGATGTTGTGGCCGGCATCGGCCAGAAGGCCCGACGAATGGGCCACCAGACCGGCCAGAAGTTGGCCCGCCGCCAGGGCGAGGTTGACCCCGAGGATGACGACCAGGCGCCGTGTTCGGCTGCTCCCTCGGCCCATGATCCGGCCCCGCTCCTCGTGTTGGTCCTGGTCACAGACTACCGGGGGCACCGGCCGGGGACCCCGACTTCAGGCCGAGGGACCGAACCAGTCCCCGTCGGCCTCACCCGTCCGGTAGCAGGCGGCCAGATGGTCGAACCAGGCCACGCTGTCCTCCAGGCCGCCCGGACGGAAGGCCTCGGTCCATAGCCGCCGGTGCTCGGCCACCACCGCCTCCAGCTCGGAGCCGAGGACTCGGCGGTCGGCGGCCCCCACCGACCGGAGGCTCCCGTCCCCGGCCAGCCGCCGGCGGGCGTCGCCGCTGGCCAGCCGTAACAGCGCCACCGTGGCCCTGGTCTCGTCGAGCAGCCGGGTGCCGTCGGGCCGCCGGGGCCGGGCCCGGGCCACGCCGGCCAGGGCGTCGTCGAGGGTGCCGTCCACCCGATCGAGGTCGTCGGCGGTGAGGCCCCGGGTGGCCCCGCGGCCCACCCGCCATTGGGGCAGGAGGATGGTGAAGACGAGGGCCGACATGTTCGGCACCTGGGGGGTGAGCATCCGGGGGATCCGGCCGAGCCCGACCACCGCCCGGCCCAGAGCGCCGGCAGGATCGTCGAAGCCATGGACGTCGAGCAGGGAGGCGAGCCCCCCGGGGTCGAGTCCGTGGTGGGATTCGGCACACCAGCTGAAGGCGGCGGCGGCCGCGAATCCGGGCTCGCTGACCACCGGTTGCTGGTGGTGGCCCATATCGCCCCAGTCGGTGGTGAGCATGCCCGTGGCCCCGTGGCTGAGGCCCGCCCGGGCGGCGGAGGCGATGTTGCCGAGCATGTTCTCCACCCGGCCCGAGATCGACAACCAGCTGGAGGTGCCCGGACTCATCCAGAAGGGCAGGCCGGCGGCGGCCAGGGCCGCCGCCCGCTCGGCGAAGGGATGGTTGTCCTCGTAGCCCCACTCACAGACGGTGACCCCCTCAGGGACGCTCGAGAGAAGGTCGGGGTCAGCGGCCAGGACATCACCCCAGACCAGGGGTTGCCGCCCGGCCATGACGGGCAACTCGACCAGCCGGCGCAGCCAGTCGGCCCACTCCGGATGGCGTTCGGGCGCCAGTTCCCAGGGCTCGTCCAGGCCGATGTGGATCCGGCCGCTCCCCACCACCGGGGCCAGCTGAGCCAGAAGATCGCTGACCAGGGCGAAGGCCCCCGGCTTGGCCGGATCGAGGGTCATCGGCGAGCGGTGCACCCCGAAGACCCAGTCGAAGCCGTCGGGGGCGATGGCCAGCGGCCGGTAGCGGTCGTGGCGGAGCCAACGTTCGAAGTGGCCCAGGGTGTTCTGATTGGCCACCAACTCGATGCCGCGCGACCGGCAGTGGTCGTCGATGGCCCGAAGGTCCTCCGCCGTGTAGGGGTCGGCCAGACGCCAGACCTCCTCGTGGCCGGCATAGGCGAAGGTGTGCTCCATGTAGAGCTGCAGCTGGTTCAGCTTCCAGCCGGCCAGGCGGTCCACCAGGGCGAAGAGGCTCTCGAGGGTGGGCACCCGGTTGCGGGCCACGTCGAGCATGACCCCCCGGACAGAGAAGTCGGGCCAGTCGAGGATCCGGCAGGCCGGCAGGGTGGTCGGATCGCCGCGCCCGCCGGGGTCGGCGAAAGCGGCCCCCTGGCGGAGCTGGGCCAGGGTGGCCCGTCCGTGCCGGGCCCCGGCGTCGTCGGCCGCCGCCAGGGAGATGCCCCCGGGGCCGATCTCGAGCCGGTAGCCCTCGGCCGCCAGGGTGTGATCGCGGCTCTCGGTGACCGCTCCGTCGGGGACAGCGCCGCCGCCGGGGGCGGGCGTGAAGGAACGGGGTCGGGGGAGCAGGACCGGTTCGGTCAGCTGCCCGCCCCCCAGGGGCTCTCGGCCCGCAGGCCCCGGCCCACCATCTCGGCCAACTCTGTCCGGACGACCGGAAGGTCGCCGGCGTGGGTGACGCCGATGCAACGTCCGCTTCCGGCGATCACCCGGACCCGGCGGCCGGCTGGGCCCTCACCGGCGCCCGGGCCGGAGCCGGCCACCATCGCCCCCACGATCTCGGGCAGAAGGACCTCGGTGTCCGACGCCGGCGTCGGCCCCACCACGGTGCCGTCGGGGTCCACGTCGGGGTGGGCCTTGCGGACGGCCTCCTCCAGAACGGGCCAGATGGCGGGGCTGAATCCCCAGAGGTTCATCGACACCCCGGTGTCACCGGGCAGCTCCTTCGGCTCGAGGCCGTCGTCGGCCAGGAAGCGGCCGTCGCTCTGGAGCGTCACCTTGCGCCTCTCCACCAGGGCGCGCAGCCATCCCCCGGCGTCGGCCTGACAGGTCCCCCGGGTGAGCGGATCGGTGGAGACGACGGTGTCGCGCAGTTGATACGAGACCAGAGCGTGATCGGTCTCCGACGTCAGGTGCTCGACCAGCCGGGCCAGGGCGGGCACGCCGTAGATGTCGTCGGCGTTGATCACAGCGAAAGGCTTCTCTCCCACGAAGCTCCGGGTCCCGAGCACGGCATGGGCCGTCCCCAGGGGGAAGGCCTGCCGGGCCAGGGAGACGGGCACCGAGGCCGGCCAGACCCGGTCGACGTGGTACGTGATGGCCGGTCCCGAGGCGGGGCCGAGGACGAGGACGATCCGACCGAAACCGGCGCGCCGGGCGTCGCCGGCGTTCAGGTCGATGACCGCTTCGCCGTGCAGGCCGACGGGGGCCAGGGGCTTGCAGCCCCCGTAACGCTTGGCCATGCCGGCGGCCAACATCACGAGGACGGGCCGACCCGAGGCGCCGTCGTCGCCGGCCGTCAGCCCCCCCATCGTAAGACGGCGCTGGCCCAGGTCATGCCCCCGCCGAAGCCCGACATGAGCACCGTCGCCCCCGGTTGGAGAAGACCCGTCTCGAGGGCGTCGGCCAGGGCCAGGGGGACCGAGGCCGACGAGGTGTTGCCGTACCGGTCGATGGTCACGACACAACGGTCGCCGGCGATGCCCAGTCGTTCACGCGCCGCGGAGATGATCCGGGCGTTGGCCTGGTGGGGGACGAAGACGTCCACGTCCGCCGGCGTCAGCCCGGCCCGGCCGAGGGCGGCCAGAGAGGAGTCGACGACGGCCCGGACGGCGTGGCGGAAGATCTCCTTGCCGTTCATGAAGAGGTAGCCACCGATGTCGCATTTGAGCAGGTGCCGCAGGGATCCGTCGGCGCCCAGATCCCAGGCGAGCAGTTCCCCGGGCCCGTCGGTCGCCTCGAGCACGACGGCTCCGGCCCCGTCGCCGACGATGACGGCCAGGCTCCGGTCGTCCCAGTCGGTGATCCGCGACAGGGTGTCGCTGCCGATGACCAGGATCCGCCGGGCTCCGGCCAGGGCCATTGCGTGGGCCGTCACCAGGCCGTAGACGAACCCGGAGCACGCCGCGTTCAGGTCGAAGGCGCCCCCGGCGGTGCCGAGCTGTTGTTGGACGGTGGCCGAGGTGCCGGGGACGACGGCGTCGGGCGTGGTGGTGGCGAGTACCAGCAGATCGATCTCCTCGGGCCGGCGGCCGGCGCGCTCGAGGGCCTGCCGACCGGCGATGACGGCGAGCTCGGATGTGGTTCCGCCGATGTGCCGTTGCTTGATCCCCGTCCGTTCGGTGATCCAGGCGTCACTCGTGTCGAGGGTGGCCGAGAGGTCTTCGTTGGTGACGATCTTGTCGGGGACGGCGATGCCCCAACCGCGGATGACTGCTCCGGGCACCGGGCTAGGCCCCCTGGAGGACATGGATGCCGACGGCGGCGGCGTCACCGGAGATGATCCCCCCGGTGTTGACCGCCATGGCGATCCGGGCCCCCAGGCGCTGGCGGCCGATGGCCCGGCCGAGCAGTTGGTGGACGAGCTCGGCGATCTGACACAGACCCGTCGCGCCCAGCGGATGGCCCCGGGCCACGAGGCCTCCGCTCGGGTTCACGAAGACGGCCCGCCCGCCGATGTCGGTGTCACCGGCCGCCGTGGCCGCCCCGGCGGTGCCCGCCGGGAAGAAACCCAGGGATTCGAGGGCAAAGAGCTCCTCGGCGCTGGTGGCGTCGTGCAACTCGATCACGTCCACGTCGGTCGGACCGACGCCGGCTTCCTTCCAGGCGACGGCCACCGTGTCCTCGAGCCGCTTGTGGTAATCGAGTTCCCCGTTGCCCGAGCGCAGGATGCTGGCCCGGACGCGCGGCGCACCGCGTACGGGACCGGTCACCAGGACCGCGGCGGCGGCGCCGTCGGTGAACGACGAACACATCAGCCGGGTCAGGGAACCGGCCACGACGGGGGCGGCGAGCACCTCCTCGACGGTGACGGGCGTCCGGAATTGGGCCAAAGGATTGCGCGCCGCGCAGCGGCGGGCCTTGGCGGCGGCGGCGGCGATCTGATGGACCGTCGTCCCGAGGACGTCGATCTGGTGGCGGACCCAGCGGGCGTTCAGTCCCATAAGCACGCTACCGGCCTCGTTTTCGATGGTGGCCCGGAGATCGGCCCGCTCGTCGGCCGGCAGTCCGTCTTCGATACCGGCGATCGTCTGCGCCCGGTTGCCCGTCCACATCTTCTCGACGCCCACCACCAGGACCGGTGACTGCCCGGCGCGAGCCCCCATGACGGCGACGTGCATGGCCGAGGACCCGCCGGCACACGAATTGTCGACATTGACGATGCCGGCGTTGCCGAGGCCCGCGTCGCGCAGCCAGGACTGGCCGCGGATACACCCCTGATCGCTCAGCCGGCCGCCCAAGGCGTTGGCCATGACGACCAGGCCGACGTCGGCCGGTGACAGGCCGGCGTCGGCCAGAGCCTCTTGCACGGCCTGGCGGGCCAGTGCCTCGGGCGTGAGGTCCCGCCGGTCCATGGCCGTCATCCCGACCCCGACGATGCTCACCTCTGGCGTCACAGCGACCTCATTTCGCGGGGCTGGGGGTGGCGGAACCTACCGTCAGGCGGGGAAAGCGGTGGGCCTGTCGGCCTGGCCTGAAAACCGTGCCCGGGCACGCGCCTCATGGTACCCGGAAGCCCAAGTCGGGCCTGAGACGTGCCTGGGACCGTGGCACCGGGACCTGCCGGGACCGTGGGCCGCACGGGAGCGGGACCGGTCACGGCAGAATGGAGGCATGGCCCAGCTGACCGAAGAGGAACGTGACCAACGCTCACACGATCTGAACGAACTGATCGAGCTCATGCGGCCGGCTGTCCAAAGCGACGGAGGTGACCTGGCCCTGCTCGCTTTCGACGTCGAGGCCGGCACGGTGGAGGTCCAGCTCCAGGGGGCCTGCAGCTCGTGCGCCATCTCGTCCGCCACCCTCCAGGGAGGGGTCGAACGGATCCTGCGCAGCCGGCTCGACTGGGTGACCGAGGTCCACGGCGGGGTCGACGAGTCGGCCGACCCCTTCGAGAGCGCGGCGCGCGGCCAGGGTGGCTACGTCCCCAAGTGGTGAGACGGGCCTGATCCGGCGGCCGCCTGTTCAGGCGGCGAGGTCGGATTCCTCGATGGCGCCGTAACGGACGAGGGGCTCGAAGAGATCGAGGACCATCCGGTCGGGGTCGGTGATACCGCGGGCCACGGGGGTGGAGAGCCGGCGGGAGGCGAACCGGCGGGCCACGGCTGCCTTGCGGGCATCGCCGTCGCGTCCGAGGGCCCAGGCCGCCTGTTCCACCAACAGCGCTCCCTCCGCCGCGTCGGCCAGCAGCTCGGCGAACCGACGGCTGTGGAGCAGGGCCATGTCGTCGGACGCGCTCTCGAGATAGCTGGCCGCGCCCCGGGCGTCGGCCAGGGCCGAGGCCACCGTATCGATCGTGGTGCTGAGGACCTTGTGGCCGATGGCGGCGTCGAGCGCCTCCTCCATCCGGCTGAAGAGCGCCAGGTGGGCTCGTTCGCCGCGCATGGCCCGGCGGACGTCGATGCAGAGGATGTTCTCCGTTCCCTCCCAGATGGTGTGACACTGGGCGTCGCGCAGCTGACGGGCCATCGGCCAGTCCGCCATGTAGCCGTTGCCTCCGAAGACCTCCAGGGCGGTGGACGCCGCCCCCACGGCCAGCCTGGTGCAACGCATCTTGGCCAGCGGGACCAGGATCCGGCGGACCAGCCGGCCGGTCTCGGCGTCGCTGGCCCGGCGTTCGGCCGCCGCGCACTCATAGGTGGCGGCCATGCCCGCTTCCAGGTCGACGAGCAGGTCGACCAGCGTCTCGCGGACGAGCGGATAGGCGTCGATGCGGTTCCCGAACTGGCTGCGTTGTGCCGCATAGATGGCGGCTTCGAGGAACGACCGCCGGTGGATGCCGAGGCCCATGATGGCCACCCCGAAACGTGAGCCGTTCACCATCTCCATCATCCGGTTGATGCCGCGGCCGTCGCGTGCCGCGTCGGCCGACTGAGCCGCCGCCGGGGCGCCGGCGCCGGCCAACCAGGCGCGCGCCCCGTCGAGGGTGACTTCACCGGTGGGGACGCCCACCGTCCCGAGCTTCGACTTGAGGCGCTTGATGCTGAAGCCGTTGGGTGAGCCGTCGGGGAGATGACGCGGCACGATGAAGGTGCCGAGGCCGCGGCTGCCGCCGGGGGCCCCGTCGGGACGGGCCAGGATGACGAAGACGTCGGCGTCGACGTTGGAGCAGAAATGCTTGTCACCGAAGACCCGCCATTCGTCGCCGTCCTGCTCGGCCCGGGTCGTGTTGGCCCCGACGTCGCTGCCGCCCTGGCGTTCGGTCAGGAACATCCCGCCTTCCCAGGCGTCGGCCGGGTCGATGCTGCGCAGCCGGCGGACCATCTCGTCGCCCACCGCCGGGTCCACGTGCCGTTCGATGATGTCGGCGGCGCCGGCCGTCATGCCCAGACCGCACAGAATGGCCGTTTCCGCCTGGGACACCAGATAGTTGAGCGACGCCGTCACCACGGCCGGGGCCGGCCGGCCGGCGTAGCTCTCGAGACTCACGAATCCATTGCGGACGAGGTCCGCCTTGCTGTCGGTCCAGGTGGAGTTGTGCTCGATCTGGTCGACGTCGTCGCCCCAGCGGTCGTAGCGCCGCAGGACGGGCCCGTGCCGGTCCGTCTCCTCGGCCCGGGGGGCGATGACCTCTCCCACCAGGCTTCCGAAGCGGCTGACGTGGTCCTCGGCGAAAGCCCGGTCGGCGGCATCGGGGACGTAGTGGTCGAGCAGGAACGACAGGTTGGGGTCCATTCGGTACCAGTCGAGGCCCATGGCCTGTTCGAACTCGGCGTAGTCGGGAAGCATGCCCGCCATCGTACGCCCGGCCCCCCTCCGGCCCTCCGGCCGGACCTTCTCCCGGCCCGCGACCTCGTCCGCCCGGGCCCTGCACATTCGTTAGCAAACCTAATTAGAATAGTGAACGATGACGACGAGCTCCGAGGAGAACATCGCCCCCGACCCCGTCCCCGCCTCCGGGGTCGTGGGCGAGCTTGATTCCGACTTGGAGTTGGCCGCCCGTTTGCGGCTGGCCGTCTTGCGGCTGTCGAGGCGCCTGCGTCAGCAGATCGCCGGTGGGGTGACCTCGGCCCAGTTGTCGGCCCTGGCCACGGTGGAGCGACTCGGGAGCCCGACCTTCGGTGAGCTGGCCGCCTCGGAGCGGGTCCGACCCCCGAGCATGACCAGAATCGTGGTCGGGCTCGAGGGGGCCGGCCTGGTCCGACGTCAGGTCGACCCCCTCGACCGGCGGGTGGCGCGGGTGACGCTGACGGCCGGTGGCCGGCGCCTCGTCCAGCGCAGCCGGTCACTACGGACGGCGTACCTGGCACGCCGACTGCGCCGACTGTCGGCGTCGGAGCGGGCGTCGCTGGCGGAGCTCGTGCCGCTGCTCGAGCTGCTGCTGGAGGAACCGTGACCCGGATACGCCGGGCGGTGAAAGGGACCTTCCGGTCGCTGCATGTCCGGAATTACCGGATCTACTTCACCGCCCAGCTGGTGTCGGTGAGCGGGACCTGGATGCAGACCGTGGCCCAGGCCTTCCTCGTCCTGCACCTGGCACCCCACGGCCGCTCCGGGGTTTATCTGGGCCTGGTCACCGCTTTGCAGTTCCTCCCGATGTTGCTGTTCGGGACCTGGGGCGGCCTGATCGCCGACCGGGTCGACAAACGCCGGCTGCTCTACGCCACCCAGTCGGTGGCCGGTGTCCTGGCCCTGGTTCTCGGCCTCCTGACCGCCGTGGGTGCCGTGCGGTTATGGCAGGTCTTCATGCTGGCCACCTTTCTCGGTTTCGTGAACCTGGTCGACAACCCGGCCCGCCAGACCTTCGTCCTCGAGCTGGTGGGCCGTGAGGACCTCCCGAACGCCGTGAGCCTGAACAGCGTGGTGATGAACTCGGCCCGGGTCATCGGCCCCGCCATCGGTGGCGCCCTGATCGCCTTCGTGGGCCTGGCCGTCTGCTTCGAGGTGAATGCCGCCTCCTACCTGGCGGTGATCGTCGGGCTGTCACTCATGCGCCGGGCGGATCTGCACCGCACCGTGCCCGTGCTGCGCGGTAAGGGCCAACTCCGCGAGGGCCTGCGTTACGTGTGGCGGACCCCGGGACTCCGCCAGCCCCTGCTGCTGGTGGCCGTGGTGGGGACGCTGGCCTACAACTTCCAGGTCGTCCTGGCCCTCTTCGCCCGGTTCACCTTCCACGGCGGGGCCGGCGTCTACTCGGCGTTGACCTCGCTGATGGGCGGGGGAGCCGTCGTGGGGGGGCTCTTGATCGCCACCCGCAACCGACCGAACATCCACCGGCTGACGGCCATCGGGATCATCTTCGGCGCCCTGATCCTGGCCGTGGCGGCGTCACCTGATCTGGTGACGGCCCTGGTTCTGATCGTGCCCATGGGCGCCGCCTCGATCGCTTTCATCGCCACGGCCAACGCCACCTTGCAACTGCGGGCCGAACCGTCCATGCGGGGCCGGGTGATGGCCCTCTACGCCATCGCCTTCCTGGGGACGACCCCCATCGGCAGCCCCCTGGTGGGATGGATCTCACAGGCGGCGAGCCCGCGCGTGGCCCTGGCCGTGGGGGGAACGGCCACGGTGGTGGCCTCGATCATCACCCGGCGCCACCACCGGCGCGAGCACGAACGGGTGGCCGACATTATTCCCGTGATCGACGAAGCCGAACCGGGAACCGAGCTCGGCGTGGCCTAATTCCCGGACGTCGTCACTTGGCGGTGGGCTTCGGCTCCTTCGGCAGACCGAGGACGCGCTCGCCGACGATGTTGCGTTGGATCTCTGCCGTCCCGCCCCAGATGGTCTCCGAGCGGGAGAAGAAGAAAGAGGCCTGCATCTCGCTGACCGGGTAGTTGGGATTGCCGCGTCGGGCCAGGGGGCCGTCGACCGGGTCCCCGTCGCCGCCGGTGCCGGTGAGGATCTGGCCTTCGAGACCGAGAATGTCGACGGCCAGGTTCATGGTCTCGCGGTGGTATTCGGACCAGAACATCTTGTTCGTGGCTCCGAGGGCCGCCGCGTGATGACTGCCGTGCAGAGCGTCGGTCAGGGTGCGGAACCCGTTGATCTGCATGATCTTCACCTTGGACCAGGCGTGGGCCAGGCCCTGGCGGATCTGGGGATCGGTGTTGCGGCCCCGGAGCTTGGCCGAGGCGATGATGGTGTCGAGTTCCTTCTGGAAACGGCGGTGGCCGGTGGTGGAGGAGGATCCCCGTTCGAAGCCCAGGGTGGTCATGGCCACCTTCCACCCGTTGTTGTCTCCGCCGACCACGTTGCCTCGGGGGCAGCGGGCCTCTGTGAAGTAGACCTCGTTGAACTCGGCCGAGCCGTCAATCTGTTTGATCGGGCGGACATCGACGCCGGGCTGCTTCATCGGCAGCAGCAGGTAGGAGATGCCCTGATGCTTGTCGACGTCGGGGTCGGTGCGGGCCAGCAGGAAGATGTAGTCGGCGAACTGCGCCTGGGTGGTCCAGACCTTCTGGCCGCTGACCACCCATTCGTCGCCGTCCGCCACGGCACGGGTCTTGAGCGAGGCCAGGTCGCTGCCGGCGTCCGGCTCGGAGAATCCCTGGCACCACGAGATGGTGCCGTTCAGGATCTTGGGGATGAACTCCTGCTTCTGTTCCTCGGTTCCCCACTGCAAGATGGTCGGGCCGACCAGGGTGTCGCCAAAGAAGTCCGCCCGCATCGGCGCGTCGCGTCGGGCGAACTCTTCGTTCAGCACGACCTGCTCGATGAGCGACAGGCCCTTGCCGCCGTATTCCTTCGGCCAGGAGGCACAGATCCAGCCCCCCTCGTGGAGCTTGCGGACCCAGTCGACGTTGAACGCCTTGCGTTCGTCCCGGCTCATCGTGACCGCCGGATCCCCCCAGCCCGGGGGCAGATTCTCTTCGAGCCAGCTCCGGATCTGGCGGCGGAAGGACTCCGTCTCAGGAGGGTAGGTCAGGTCCATGGCCCGAACGTACCGCCGGGGACGGCTCCCGGCCAAGGGGAAGGGGGCCGACCGGGGCCACGGTCAGCCGATCTGGACGGCCTTCACCAGCAGAAGGACCACGGAAACGACCAGGTAGACGCGCAGGAGCAGCATGGCCCGCGTGCGTCCCGAGGACCATTCGGGCCGTTCGAGTAGCGCCAGCGGAGGCATCCGCCAGGTGTCGCGGCGGGGCTGCGGCTTGAGCGCCACCGCCGGCCGTCGGCTCAGCGCCCGCCCATAGACGACGGCGGCGACGGACAGCGAGACGACCACGATGACGGCGAGGACCACGAGAAGCAGGCCGACGTTGATGTCGGGGAAGACGGTGGTGGTCATGAGGATGAGGGAGAGGACGAGGAGGGCGGAGACGACCAGGGTGGCCACCACGTTCACCCACGGCCGGTTGATCCAGGGACCGAGGACGGCGGCGTCGTTGCACAGAAGGATGAGGAAGACGGTGGCGCTCGGGAGGAGCACGCCGGCCAACGCCTGGACACTGGTGGTGATGACACCGAGCGGTGCCCCGGGGATGAGGACGATGCCGGCCGCGGCCATGACCATGGCGGTGTAGGAGTAATAGAAGAGCTTCGCTTCCCGGACGCGTCGGTGCAGGGAGTGTTGGGCACCGAAGACGTCACCGAAGGCGTATGAGGTCGAGAGGGTGACGGCGGCGGCGCCGATGATGGAAGCGTTCAGTAAGACGATGGCGAACATGGCGCCCGCGCCGTGGCCGAGGTAGCGGGCCAGGTTGTGGGCCACACCCCCGGCATTGCTGAAGTGGCCGGCGGCCGGGGTGCCGAGGAAGGCGAAAGCGGCGGTGACGATGATGAGGCTGGCACCGATGACGACGACGAAGGAGCCGAGAACGGTGTCGGTGCGTTCGTAGTTCACCCACCGTGTGGTGATGCCCTTGTCGATGATGTTGGACTGCTGGAAGAAGAGCTGCCAGGGGGCGACGGTGGTTCCCACGATGGCGATGATGAGCAGCACCGACGTCGAGTTGAAGCCGTGTTTCACGCCGGGGACGAGAAAACCGTGGAGGATGGGGCCGGGGTGCGGGTGGGCGAGCACGGCCAGGGGTATGGCCAGGAAATTGACGGCCACGAAGACGAACATGAAGCGCTCCCAGCGCCGGAAGCTGCCCGAGGCGGTGATGGCCACGAGTCCGACGGCGGCCAGGGGAACCGAGACGTAGGCACTGACACCGAAGTATCCGAGGGCCAGGCTGACCCCGATGAACTCGGTGACGATGGTGAGGAAGTTCAAGATGAAGAGGTCGCCGACGGAGAAAGCACCCCAGAATCGGCCGAAGCGCTCGAAGATCAGGCGGGCGTGGCCCACGCCGGTGACGGCGCCGAGGCGGACCACCATCTCCTGGTTGACCACCAGGACGGGGATGAGAAGAGGCAGCGTCCACAGCAGGGTGAGCCCGTAGTTCTGGCCCGCCAGCGCGTAGGTGGCGACTCCGCCGGCGTCGTTGTCGCCCACCATGACGATGAGGCCTGGACCGATGATGGCCAGCAGGGTCAGAACCCGCGCCGTCCACGAGCGACGCGGTCCTTCGTCGTGCTCACTGATGGTGCCGAAAGCGCCGTGGATCCCGCCGCCGTGGGCTGCGCCCTGACCGCTCATGTCGGCCGTCTCGGGGACGCGGCGGCGATGTCTCGGGATTGAAGGGCCTTGTCGGCCATGTCAGGACCTCCCGGCGGAAACCGGCGTCGGCGGCGTGCATGAGCGGCGCGCCCGCCCGACGCAGGTCAGTCTCCGGTCAGCCCAGGGGCGTCCGTTCCTGCCTGATGGCGTGCGCGCCTTGATCGTGGTGGTGACCCACTGTCAGCGGGCAGCGCTGCTCCTTCATCCGGCCCTCCACAGCCGCGCCCGATGTCCGTGGCGTCCGGTGGGCGGCCGGACTCGCTTCCGGCCGTCGGCCGGGGCGCACGTGCCTCTCCGCGAGCGGAAAGGGCGCGGCTGAATCGCTGCCGGATGTTACCCGGTCGTTCTCCGGTTGGTCACTCTTCGGCCGCGGCCATTCCGTAGTCGCGTCGCCATCCGGTGGGAAGCAGTTGCTCGAGGACGTCGTCGACGGTGATCACGCCGATCATGAGGTGCTGCTCGTCCATGACGGGGGCCACCGTCAGGTTGAAGTCGGACATCTTGCGGACGATGGCGTGGATGTCCCAATCGGCGTGGACATGGGGCGGATCGGGCCGGACGACCGATCCGAGGGTGGCCGAGGGCTGGGCCCGGACGAGGGTGACCACAGAGGCCGTTCCTGTGACCTGGCCCACGTCGTCACAGGAGAAGACGACGGCCAGGGCCTCCGGTGGGGCCTGGCTCGTGCGGATGGCGGCCAGGACGTCGCTGACGGCGGTGGTCTCCGCTGCCACCAGGAAGTCCGGGCTCATGAGGCCGCCGGCCGTTTCCGAGTTGTAGCTGAGCAGGGCCCGGATCTTTCTCTGCTGGGGGGCGGGCAGGTTCTGGAGAACGGGGAGACGACGTTCCTGGTCGAGATCGGTGAGGAGGTCGGCGGCGTCGTCGGGGGCCATGGTGGCCAGAAGGCGGGCCGCTTCGGAATCCGAACGCGACCGAATGAACTCCAGTTGGTGCTCGGAGTCGAGCTCCTCGAAGACGTCGGCCTCGAGCTCGCGGTCCTGGCCGACGGCCTCGATGATCTCCTCACCCTCGTCGTGCGAGGCCGCTTCCACCAGGTCGGCGATCTGGGCCGGGTGGAGCCGGGCCAGCTTGCGGTAGGGGATGCGGAGTC
>Ga0307373_10010016_pt1 | contig 14034 bp, 7 predicted proteins | sample OX2MG_FD_202534 | JGI IMG/M metagenome (GOLD analysis project Ga0307373, IMG submission 202534) | Soil microbial communities from Risofladan, Vaasa, Finland - OX-2 | ecosystem: Environmental > Terrestrial > Soil > Coastal area > Acid sulfate soil | place: Finland: Risofladan, Vaasa | collected... | reverse complement strand
TGGCGGCATTCAGCACGCTCTCCCCCACCTTTCGTACCTCCGCAAACTGCGCCGGAGGTACATTGCCCACCACAACGTTGTCGTTCCAGTCCCCGTTGGAAAGCCGCATCAAACCATGTCTGCCTACACCGATCCCGACGGTCAGGTGTTGGTAAGAGCGGGCCAGAAGCTCGCGAACCGTGGGGTCACCGGGTTCCACCTGGCGGCGCGGATACGGCGGAATCTTTTCATCGAGAAATTCTTTGTCGCGCGTAGCCAGCACATACTCGCTTGCCAGCCACAGCAGCCACATTTCCAGGTCGCTCGGCCGGTATATGCAGGGCATGGGAACACTGCTTCCTACAATGCCGTATGGTATCGAGCCGTCCGGCTGGATCTCTTTGAGTGTGTAGCGGACAATTTCACGGACCAGTCCCGGGTCGGAAAAGATAAACGGCAGCGCGTGTTGCAACGGATCGCGCGCCGCACCCTGAAACCCCATGATGTATTGGTAGACGTGCCCCTGCGACAATATGTGCTCATTGAAAAAGCTGTCGTAGGTTAAATCGCTGCGCAAATAATAATGGTGCCAGGCTACTTCTCTCTCCACCCAAGGCGCGCCCTTGGTGCGGAATCGCAGACCATCCTGTTTCCACATGGAGCTCGAATCATTCCACAGTGATCCCGGATTTTCGCTGTACTTCGCTATAAGCTTGTCGACTTCAAAGCCCTGCGGCAGATACCCATAAAGAAAATAAAGCGTATGGCTTTCCCCGGGGTTCAGAGTGATCTGCCGTTCCAGCAGAAGTGCGCTCTCTGGACCGCTGGAACCTAGATCGTTGTTCAGTCTCGCTGCCATTCCATGCGGGCTTTCGATCCCGCCCCGAAAAAAATCCGCTGCGTTGGTCGCGAATCCATCCGCTGGCGCGTCGAGCGAGACGAGAAACGTTGCCGGTGGATGCAGATCCTCCATGGTTGCATGCGGAGGCAGCGGTGGGACCGGAGGCCCATAGAATCCGGTGGGGTGGTCCTTCAGCCACACCTGGACCTTCTGCCAATTTTGTTCCTCTTCCGGCGTGCGTCCGAGAAACGTCTGTGTCTCCATCAATCCGGCCTGGTTTTTGATGGTTTGAAAGTGGTGCGTAAAGCGTCCGCCAAAATCGCGGCGTAGCTTTGCCGCCTTCGTCATATTGCCATCAACGACAGTCTCCATCAGTGACGGGTAGGAAAACTGGTAATTGTGCGCGCCCCAATATTCCACCCAGTGTGGGCTGGAAGAGCTGCCCGAGTGGTTCGTAATTGTCACCTGGGAAATCAGAACGGGATCGTCGCCAAAGGGAGCGAAGATGACCTGCTCGACAGAATGCCGAGGCCCGGTCACACGCTTCCGCACATAGCCCACGCCCATGATTCGTTCAAACGACTCTTTGTTGCCGGAATAATACGTGTTGAGGATGCTGTTGCCATCGGCAAGGAAGCCAATACCTGCCCCGTAATGCGATTCTTCGGGAAAATAATCGTTCAAGAATTTTGGAGATCCCTCATCCTGACGCACCTGCACATATCCATAGTTGGAAACCGCTGCCACCAGCCGGTTGTTTCCCACTTGGTGAGTGTGGTCTGTTGGTGCGCGCCATTCCGGATGCACCGGCGTCACCGCATTGGGATCGGTGATTTGATCGCAGGTATAGCGGTAGGCGGGCAGTCCAAATTCGTCATCGAACCAATCTCCAAAATGCCCGGACCCAAACGCTTTGCTTGCAAGTTTTCCGGGCTCAGTGTTCGCGGCCGAAGGATGGATCGCGGCCTCGGCAGCCAGCCTGGGCCAAACCAACGCGCTTGATAATCCAACACCCGCCAGTTCTAGAAATTTCCGCCGCTCCATCGACATGGACTCCTGATCGAATAAATTGACTGCCGCTCCCAGCCACAATCAGCTTACTTCCATTTTTAGTGTGCGAAACAGTCGTGTTACTTTGATTGCGTTTGAAAATTCACGCTCCGTCCGCAGCGAATCGGCTCTCTTGCTTCGCTGTGGACAGCGAAAGCAGGAAAAATGACTGACTCGTGTTCATGCATTCGGCTGGCAAACCGAAAGATGCTTTCTCTGCCTGCGGGTATCGCATTTCTGCTGTTGACCATTGCCTTCGCTCCGCAAGGTATGGTCGCGCAAAGCAATGTTCCGGTCGTTACCGGAAATGCGAGAGTGGACAAACTCCTGAGCGAAATGACGCTTGCCGAGAAGATGGCGCTGATTCGTGGTGCCTATGAACCGGCGGCTACGAATCAGGGACAGGCGGCTACCTGAAGGGCGTGCCAAGGTTGGGCATTCCTCCCCTTCGCATGGCGGATGGTCCTCCGGGAGTGCTGACGCGGCTGCCTTCGCAGGCGGAAACGGCGACCATGGGAGTGGCCGCCACCTTCAGTAATCAGGATGCGCAGCAGAACGGCATTGTCTTTGCACGGGAAGCGCGGTCGCTCGGCATTGATGTGGTCCTGCAGCCGTTCATCAATATCGATCGCGACATCACGTTCGCACGCGGATATAACACCTTCGGCGAAGACCCGTTGCTGACTGGAGAGATTGCCGCGGCGGAGATTCGCGGCGTGCAGAGCCAGGATATTATGGCCATGGCCAAACACTATGTGGCGTACGATACTGACGGCGGAAATGTGTACGTCGCTCCGCAGCCGCTGCATGAAATCTACGTTGCGCCGTTTCAGAACGCAGTCGACGCAGGGGTTGCGGCGATCATGTGTTCCTACAACAAGGTCAACGGCATCTACGCCTGTGGCAATCCCGATACTCTCAAGACAATCCTGCGCGACCAGGTGGGTTTTAAGGGATTCGTGACTTCGCACTGGGGCGCGGTACATTCGCCCGACTTCATCAACCAAGGGCTTGATGTTGAAATGCCGGGAAAGATGCCAAAAGACAATCCGATGTCGGCGATGATTTTTTCGTTCTTTGGTACCCATCCGCCGGTAACCACACCGCCACCGGCGTTCAATACCGCAGTATTGACAGGCTTTTTTGGCCGGCCGCTTCCGGAAGAACCGCCCATGAAGCCGTTTACATGCAGCTTCGGAACGGCCAAGGATAAACACATCAACTTCTGGACCCTGATGCATTCCGGGCAGTTGACAGAAGCGACGATCACACGTGCCGCCGGATATGTGCTTTACGAGATCAATAAATTCGGATATCTCGATCATCCGCCTTCTCATCGGATCCAGCCGCACGATACAGAGGCCAACGCTAGAATTATTGAGAAGACCGGCGAAGATGCGGCCGTGCTGTTGAAGAACGAAGGAAACATCCTGCCGTTGCAGCCGTCCACTCTGGCATCGTTAGCAATGATCGGCCCTGGCGCCGGTCAGGTAGTGGCGATCGGCACCGCCGGCGAACGCTCGATTGGTTTTCCATGGCGACAGATCGGGCCGGTGGAAGCCATGCGGAAGGATGATCCTTCCGCGAAAATTACCTACGCCGTCGAAGATGACATGACAGACAGCCCGATTCCCGCTGCCAACCTTTCGCACGATGGACAACCCGGCCTGCTGCGGACGACCAAGGGCAGCGGCAGCCAGGTGGACCCCCAGATCGACTTTACCAAGGGGAATGGAAAGGAACTGCCGGCCAACACCAGCCATACCTGGAAAGGAACTCTGACAGTTCCGAAAGCTGGTTCCTACTGGATTTATCTTCAGCTGCTCGGTGCCGCCGGCAGCGTCAACGTGGACGGAAAACAGATCGCCGCCGCGACCGGTTTGCGCGGCGCAGTTCATGGCGATACGGTGTTGGGTGGCAAAGATGGCTTGATGCCAACGACCGACGGCTTGGATAATGTTCGCGTTGCGGTCCCGTTGTCTGCCGGTGCTCATAGCTTGGAGGTTTTTGCCGCACCGGACACTTCCAACAACCCGGAGCAGGTTCGTCTGTCCTGGGTAACGCCGGAAGAAAGAAGAATCAATCGCGAGAAGGCGATTGCCGCCGCCAAGGCTGCAAAGGTCGCTGTGGTCTTCGTGTGGACGCGCGGCAAGCCGGTATTCGGGTTACCGGGCGATCAGGACAAGTTGATCGATGATGTTGCCGCAGTCAATCCGAATACTGTTGTTGTGCTCAACGTCAGCCAGCCGGTGGCGCTGCCGTGGCTAAATAAGGTGAAAGCGGTCGTGCAGATGTGGTGGCCCGGGGATGAAGGCGGCTGGGCGACTGCAAATATCCTGCTCGGCAAGACCAGCCCCGCCGGCCGGCTGCCCTTTACGTGGGCAAAGAAACTGACCGACTATCCCGCGACTGATCCGGCCCATCCCGAACGCACGGCCAAAGGAGTGAATGGAAAAACCATCTATAGCGAAGGGATCTATGTTGGGTATCGATGGTTCGACAAGCAGAAGATTGCTCCGCTGTTTCCATTTGGATATGGGCTGTCCTATACCCATTTCGACTATTCGAATCTGAAGGCGTCTCCGACTGCAGACGGCGGCTTAACTATAAGTTTTGCCGTCAAAAATAGCGGCAGGAAGGCCAGCGACGAGGTGCCGCAGGTGTATCTTGGCGCGCCCGTGAATGCTCCGGAGGGCGCGAGCTTCGCGGTCCATGCTCTGGCCGCGTTCGATCGCATTCATCTCTCGCCCGGAGATTCGCAAACGGTCAGGTTGCATGTACCGTTGCGATCGTTGCAATACTGGTCGACGGCGAAGAACCAATGGGTAAAGGCGTTGGGGCCGCGTCTGGTTCTGGTGGGGCGCTCCTCCCGCGATCTGCCGTTGCAGTCGAAAGTGATGATCCGAAATTAATAGGAAATCGGTCGATCGGGCAGCATGAACCGCTGTGGCCGATCGGCCCCTCCTATATAGAGTCGCGCATATCGCGCCGATTGAGATGCCCCCGTCGACCAGAAGTGTTTGTCCGGTGATGGCATGACGTTGTTCGCTTACGCGGCAGGGCTGGAAATTGAATATTGTCAGCTATGCGTTCCCGTTGGCGCAGCGGCTAGTCGCCAGGCGCGAGAACTCACGCGCGACTTCATCGGCATAGTCGGGCTTCCGCAAGTCGCCGAGCCATTGCCACCCAACTGCCTCGACCGAAGACTTTCACATCATGGACACCCCAAATATTCAGGCTTCCGAATACCACGGCCCCAGGCGCGAGATAGATGATGTCTCCGCTTTTAGCATCGATACTCTCGCGATAGACGCCGGGGCCAAAATAGCGAACCCCTGCGGTGTTGCGCGTTGGAGGCTTGGCCTCTGGCGGATTGGCGAAAAGAAACAGCATCTCGGCGCCAGCCAGATGATCGCCCGGACGGCTGATTGAAATTTTTTCCGGTCGGGTCAACGTGAAGGTGATTCCTCTGCCCCGACGCGTGGGACGTATTCCGAGACGCCACGGCTGGACTTCCACACCTTTTGACCAATATGATTTGGTAGGCGCGGTGATAGAAATGATGGCCCGACCGGTCATGTCGAAATTCAAATAGTAATAGTTCGCAGCGGCGTGGGAAACTGGCGCAGGGATTCCGTTGACGGTCACCAAAAAATGATCGGAACGAATCTCCCGGGGAACAGTGCGCAGCAACTGATGGCAAGCGCGAAAACCAGCCATGCCAGCATTACACATAAGCCGAACACGTGGTCGTGGCTGCGTATTGTACGGCCAGTTATGCCATTGCCGTGGCTGGGTAGCATATCAGCACACAATTAGTTTGGAATGGAAACAATCTCGGAAGTTATGTTCCAGCCCCGAAGGGCCACCTGCGGCCGGCTTTTGGTCGCGTCTCCTGGATATTCAATGGTAATCGTGCGTACCGCGCCCGGCAGCAGCGACACATAATTGTCGCTCAAATAGGCCGGCAAAATGCGAGCGCCGCCTGATGCACTCTCTAGCGTCAGCTTGATCGCGAGTGCAGCGGTTGAGGCGGGGTTTTTCAATTGAACATCCACTTCCCTCTCTCCGTTCAGCGGTTTTGAAAAAGCAGAGGCCATCAACTTTACCGTTGGGAGCTGGTTGAGTTCCCTATAAGCCGCCGCGTCCTTCCCGAGCCAATAAAAGTTGTCCGACACTAACTGACCCGTGCCGTTTTTCAGTTCCAGCTTGACGAAGATCATTCCATTGGACATCAACTGCGCAGGATCCAAGCGGAAGCCCGGCGTTAAAGAATCCGCCGCCACGCTGATGGCCTGTTCGCGCTGCTGAAGCAGTTTGTTTTGCAAAGAATAGATTTTTGCGGAGACGGTAGCGTTCGGCATGGACGCTCTGGTGGTATCGACGACCGAAACTTCATAGTTGGCAAGATTCAACTGCACATGGACGGGTTCGCATGCCTTTTTGACGCCGTAGAAAGACGCCTGCGTGTCGTAGTCGTGACTCAATATCTGCCACATGGTGCTGGGCCAGGCAGGCTGCGTCATCCACAACATACGCCCGCTGTTTGGCGCCCATAGGTTCGCGTTGAAGCCTTCAAAGATGGCGCGATGCTCCACATAGTTCAACATCTGCGCCTTGCGCTCGAAGTCCGGCAGACTTGTGGGCGCACCGAACTCCGCGTCCAGCTCATGCATAAACGGCGCGACATCGCCATTTCCGGACTGGTGCCAGTCGTGATACGCCCACACGTCGTCGATGGGCCACTGGTCGGGTGCCGGCGTCGTGCTGCGGAACGATTCCAATGTTGACATCGACGGCGTGCCCACCTCGACGGAAAATCCTCGATTCAACGTTGTATAGAAATCGGCTGGATTCTGATATTGATAAGGGCCGATTTATCGGCGGAGATTTCGTCCATTGAATCTTTCAATCCCCAACGCATGAAGTTTTTTATCAACGAATCTCTTCCGCTGCGTGGACGTTCCAGTTGTACGCTGCGAGCTGCTTTCCGTCATCTCCAATCAATAAGAGTGCCGCATGTCCGGGCGCAAGTTCTCCGGAAAAATGTTTCCCGCTTGTCAAGTCGTCAAATGAGACTGCCGTTTGATTCGATTCTGAAGTGAGAACATAAAGTGTCGCGTGAGGAAACTTCGTCGGGCAGATTAGAATGCCAGGATCCTGTATATCGGTCCGATAGGTGGCAGAGGCGCCCGCAACATGGAGAGCGTAGCGATAAACGTCACCGACAGCCTGCAGGTTATCGTTCAATTCCAGCGGAAGCGCGGAGAACAGGACCGTTCCCTTACCAAGCTTGATTTCGCTCCATTGCTTGCCATCGGGAAGAAGCGCGCGCTCCAGATAGGTCGTCTTGTCGCCGCCGTAGCTGAGTTGCAAAGTACCACCGGGCCACTTTACAGAATCTTCGCGAATCGTGAGAGGAACATCCTTATAAGGCAGTCCAATTTCATTTTGCCTGCCAGTAGGATGGAAGTGTGCGTCCTCATCGAACGGGCCGGACACGAGCAGGGTCGCGCCATCACGGACTTTTTTGATGATGGCGTTCCATGCCTCTGGCGCGAGAACGAGCGGCGAAGGGAGAATGATGAGCTTGGGAGAGCCCAGCCGGTCGATCTGATACTCGCCAACGGCATACGCCTCCGCGCGTGCGTACTGATACATGGCCCGCACTGCGGTCTGCTGCGCTTCGAGAGCAGTCGAATTGTCGATGGAAAGCTGCAGGGACTGGGGTAACACAATCGCCACCTGCGGCTCGATCCAACCGGTCGCGTATGGGGCCGCAGCCTTCGCAAAGTCGCCCATGCCTCGCATCATGGATTCCCATACTTTGGCCGACCCGTCGCTTCGCTCCATGCCAAAGTCGGATTCGCGTGCCCAGTCCCACTGCAAAGCACCGCTGGCCCCGGCGGCAAATCCCAATGCCCATTTCCTTTGGATCAGGGACGCTCCCGTCAGTTCATCGTAGCGCCATGTACCATCGGGCGACCAAACAGGCTGGTATCCAGTTTCACCCACAAAGTTGGGCACGCCTGGCTGCTTCGAGACGACAGAATCCCATAGCAGAGCATCGTCCTGCCAATAGGTGTGGTTGACGGTAAATGAAACTCCAACCTTGACGAAGAACTGGTTCAGAAGGCGATTCGTCACCCCGCCTTCATCCTGACCCACGTCAATAAACTGCTGGCTGCCTGTCCCTCGTATCGTCGTCACCATGGTATGGACCCAGCGCGTAAACATGTCCTGAGCAAAAAGATTGTAATCAAACGCCCGCACTTGATTACGGTTTCCATAGCGATCGAACTTCAAGTCCGCCTCACTAGGCAACGGAATACTTTGAAAACTGACGAGTTGCTCTGGAGGGACGGACCAGGCAGCACCCAGCGCCGCCAGAGTTCCATATCTCTTGTGCAGCCAGCTTTGCCATGCTTCAATTTCATCCGGATCGCCGTTCGGCACGTTGCCGTGGAAGATGTTTTCGGGATTGGAAAAACTCGGCTCATTGATCAGGTCCCAGCAGAGCCAGGGAACATCTTTGAAATGTCTCACGATGGAAAGCACGTACTCTTGTTCTGCCCGGACAGCCTCCGGATTCAAATACGGATTTGGCCTGGAGGTGGAATGGAGGGGCCGCATGCCGGAGTGGGGAGAAAAAGCAAAAAATGTAAAGTTGACGGCAATGTGATGGCTCCTTGCACAGAGCAGGTATGCCTCAAGGTTGCGGAGAAAGCGCTCATCCACCCCGCCCGTCACGGGATCGATGAATTTTCCGTTCGGCATCCAGATCCCGGTACGAACGAAGCTAACCCCATGCCGCTCCATGTTGGCGAAGTCTTCATCCCACACCGCCGCATTCCGTTCGCCGGAAAAATCCCAGCCATTCTCTTCTGTCGTGAAATAGTTCGTCCCAAACGGAAAGAATGGAGCGCCGCCGCTGGTAAGAAAGTTGCCATGCACGCCCAGGGCGGGCCCCAAGGTGAGCATGGATTTGTCCTCCACCCAGAATCCGTTCCGGTAAAACTCTCGTGGTTTCCCTCCATACTCATACGTCGCACGAACGGTGTAAAAGCCCGGCGCCAACGAGCGGTGAAAGGGTACTTCCTCATCGATGCTGTTCCCGGCGCACACTATATGTTGGGTGGAAATCACGTTGGTTCCGGAGAGAATCTCCACGGTCGCACTTGCCTGGGTCGCAATAGCGGAACCGGGGTTTCGCAAGTGGAGATAGATGGTCGGAGACTCATTCGGGGCCACAGCCGAGAACAGCGTTTCCGTCCAGAAGTGGACAGCGCCTTCGCGTGCATATCCGGCAGCGGCGCGCATCAGCGCAATCCCGGCATCGGACTCCCAGTAACCCGCTTCAGGATCAAAGTCCAGCATGACCATGCGCGATCCGCGTACACCTCCGCCGGAAATTGAAGCCCGCGTCCGATCCGCTACGATCACCGGAGCAGCCGCCCGGTCGCCATCGGCATCGACCATGTAGCCGAGGCCGTCGAGGTGACCTTCCACCGTGAAGAAGCGGCTGGAATGAATCGTAACCGGGCCCAGGAATGCATAGCCATGCTTCCATGCAAATTTGTCCGCCGCTCCGACGGGCACTTCATATGTATGGGGAAATCTGAGCACCCGGGAATACGTGTCCTGCGGGCGCGCTGCTTGAAGAGTTCCGTGATCCTCTGCGACTGGAACACGAAAAGGCTGACCGCCCAACACCAGCAGATTGCCGCCGTTTTGCAGATAGTGCTGAATGGCGCTCCAGCCCGCTGCCGGGAATGCGGAGCCGTACGGAAGCACGAGCAAGTCCGCCCCGCTCCACGTGGCAGGATCGCTGAGTGCATTGATTCCGGCGAAAACCGGAGCCTCGCCGGCGAGGGCTTGCGTCAATGCACTGCGGCTGATTGGCTGACTGGAAACGGTAGGAAAACCCGGCTGCCAAAAAATCACCACCTTCGCGCTCAAGGGGGCGGTCGATGCCAGGCCCAGCAGGAGTGTCAGGCAAAATGAACGCATACTCTACTCCTCTTTGTTGACCCTGGGGATCGGTCGCGCATTAGAAGGCGAAGCGCGCGACGTTAGAAGGAAAGCAAGATCCAGTGGAAGCGCGGCCAGAAGCCCAGGAGATCCCCCTGGCCGCTGCTTTCCCGTCCGTTAGTAGATGAACTTCACAGCCAGCTGGACCTCTCTCCCGGTATTCGATTGCGAGGTGATCTGCCCGAAGGTTCCGTCATTCACGCCCGCATCAGGCCCGCTGAATATCGGGTGATTGAATGCATTGAACGCTTCCAGACGGAACTGGAGATTGAACCGCTGGTTCGCCCCGATGTAATTATTTTTGAAAGCGGAAAGATCCGCGTTCACGTAGCCTGGCACGCGCACATTCGGCAGCACGCGAGGAGCGTTGCCGATGGTGAACGGAGCGGGCTGCGTAAACAGCGCTGTATTGAACCATTTCGCCCGTGTTGGATGCGGCAGATTCGGATCCCATGGAGCTTCGTTTGGACGCTGTCCGAAACCGAGCAGTCCCGTCTGGTTGATCACTGCGCTCAGCACCACAGGGGTGCCCGTGTCCCACTGAACGATGCCGTTGGTCTGCCATCCGCTGACCAGTTCATTGGCAATGCCGTGCGTGGTGGATAGGAACTGTCTTCCATGGCCAAATGGCAACTCATACACATAGGCTGCGGAGAAGGTGCGCGAAATGTCTTGCGAAGACAGTCCGAACTCCGCTCTGGGGTTGTATTGGTTGGCATAGGTCTGGCTAGTGGGCCCAAGATATGAAACCACGCTGGCGGCGTTATCCATCAACTTCGATCCAGTAAAAGCGACCAACACGGACAGGCCGTGAGAGTAACGCTTCTCCATCTGGACGGTGACGGCATTGTAGTGAGAACCAGAGTCCGCTTTGCGGAAGCTGGACACGCCATTGTATTGCGGAAACGGCCGTAGCAGATAGTTGTACGGTACCGTCGGCGCGGCCAAAGGCGATCCTGGCGTAGTGATGATGCCGTAGAAGGAGTTGGGCACGCTGTTTAAGAGTTGCTGGCCTAGTTTCAGGTAGGAGGGGTCGACCTGTGAGAAGGGCACGCCCGGGTCGCCGTTGATCAGGAAATGGCCGGCATTGTAGATATAGCCCACAGTGATAACCATATTCTCTGGCAACTGCCGTTGCACGCTCAGATTCGCTTCTTCCGAATACGGATTGCGATAGCTGTCGAAAAACGTATCGCCGATGCCTAGCCCAAGAAAAGTGCCGGGTCCTCCCGCGGCACCTTGGGGAAGGTTGTAGCCAGTCGGGGCCGGGTTGTCGAATGTCGTATTGACCGTCTGCTGATTGTCCAGCGTGAAGTTGAAGTTCGTCTGGCTGGTAAAGCCATCTGTGCCCGCACCGCCGGTAGTACCCGCTGCTTGCAGCGCTGAGGGTTGGAAGATGATGCCGAAGCCTCCGCGCACGTCAGTCTTTTCGTTGGGGCTCCATGCGAAACCAACGCGCGGTGCAAAATCTTTCCATTGGGTCGGCCCCTGGTGGCGCCCAGACGAAGATTGGGCGGCTCGCTGAACCTGTCGGCCGGTAACTCCACAGGCCCGGGCGCTCCGATTCCGATGCCCTGCAATTCTCCGTATTCCGAGCAATCACTCAAAAGTTGTCGGATTCCATCGCAAATGTCGCGGGAAACCGCGTCCGGCCCGCAGGAGACCCGAGTAGGTATTGCTATTAGCTGGAGGCGTTCGAACCCGGACGTGAATGCACCCATGCGGAGGTTGGTGCCACCCAGATCGACCTCAATTGAAAATTTGGCCATGGCAAGAAACGCATCTTTTCATAACTATGTGATCGTTATCAACAGTTTTCTATCTCGAGAAGAAAAATTGGCATTCTTGCCATTCTTGCCATTCTCAGCCGAAAAGATCGTGTCGCGCGGAGCGGAACGGAGCGCGGCGAAGGATTTTGCGGTGTGCGTCGGCCACAAAATCTTTCCCTTGGGGCTCAGGATTACAGCTTGTCGGCAGCGAAAAGTTGTTAATAGAGTCTGCAAAACTTTCAAGCATCCGCCGATTCTTGCCATATAGTTGTCTGATCCTGGGCATATCGGGAATGCATGAGGGGATCTGGCGTTATGGAAAATAAAGCGACCATGAAAGATGTCGCACGTGTCGCAGGCGTCAGCCTGATGACGGTATCTCGCGTTTTGAATGGGACAGCCAGAGTGAACCCGGAAACGGAGGCGCTTGTCCGCCGCGCCGTGCAAAAGTTACATTTCAAGCCCAACGAACTGGCACGGGCGCTCTGCGGCATGAAGTCTCGCACCATCGGAATCATTGTTCCGTATCTTTACGATCAGTTTTTTGCGACTTGCGCCCATGAGGCGACTGTGGTCGCCAGGGAGCATGGCTATTCTGTGATCCTGGCTACCTCCGGCGAAGATCCGGCAGTGGAGTATGCGGAAGCTCAACTGATGTTGCAGCGCCATGTGGAAGGGTTGCTCGTCATTCCGGCCGACCATGGGCCCTCCAAATTAAGTCTCCCGGAGTTCACCCAGACCCCCATCGTGTTGCTGGACCGTCCCATTCAGGACCCGCGGTTCAGCGCTATTTTGGTGCAGAACCAGAGCGGTGCCAGACGGGCGGTTCAACATCTCGTCAAACAGCACCGCCATCAGCGCATTGCCTTCATGGGGATGGCAAAGAGGCTCTACACGACCCGCGCTCGATTCGAAGGCTACCGGCGAGAGATGTTGGACAGTGGGCTGACTCCTCAGGCTTTTTTCGATTGCGTCACGCAGGAGGCTGCATCCATCGTGGTGAAGAACGCGATGCGAAGCCAAGTGGCGCCCACCGCATTTTTCACAATGAACAACCTTACCACCCGCTATTGCCTGCGTGCACTCATGGAGATTGGTGTATCGGTACCGGAAGAAATCGCCATGATCGGCTTCGATGATTTTGAGCTGGCAGACATTCTTCATCCCGCGCTGACGGTTATTCGCCAGCCTGCGCACCAAATGGGCAGCGTCGCGGCAAATCTGCTGTTCAATCGCATCAAGAGCGCTGAACCTCATACCGAAGGGAAGCGAGAACTGTTATCTGTCGAACTGGTAATTCGCAGTTCCTGTGGCTGCAAGTACCGTAGTCCACAGAGAGTGTCTTCGCCGGTGCAGAAATAAGCCACAGTGCGCCGCCTAGGCGGGGCACTGCGCCAGAGGGCGCATCCTGATCCAACATCCCGATGGCATCCTCCGCAGTTTCTCCATCGCCCTGCCGGTCGGCGGCACAAGGGAGTGCGCTCCCCATCTGGCCTGTAAGGACTCAAATCTCGGCAGGCGCGAAGTGAAGGCCCTTGCCGAGTTGCTGGGCATGAGCCGCGAACCAGAACCGATGTGAACAAAGTTGCTGTCGAAGACGATTCGAGAACGATTTCGGCCGAGGCCAAACGCCATCCATCATAACTAAATCGATTTATTCCCTTGTCCACAACCCGAGCGGTTCTGTATAGTCCAAGTTCCAGAGAACGTTTTCGCAAATCGATGCGCCGGTTCCGCACACTTCCCCGTCCGGAGTAACAGGAACCATTTGCAGTCGACAGGCGAAAGTCTCCCTGGGAGTCGCCATGAATTTCCGCGCTGTCCGATTCGTCCTTCGCATTTCTCTTCTGTTTCTGGTTTCGACCGTGCCGCTCATGGCCGCGGAAACTGCTCATTTGTCCATCGATGCCTCGAAAACCGGAGCTACCATCAGCCGCAACATCTTTGGCCAGTTTGCGGAGAACCTCGGACACGGACTCTACGGGGGCATTTGGGTTGGACCGGATTCCCCGATCCCGAATACGCGGGGGATCCGCAATGACGTTGTTCAAGCACTTCGTGCGTTGAAGGTGCCCGACGTCCGCTGGCCGGGTGGCTGCTTTGCCGACGAGTACCACTGGCGCAACGGAGTTGGCCCATTCGCGCAACGGCCGGCAACGCTCAATTCCGCCTGGGGCAACGTGGTGGATACGAACAGCTTCGGTACCGATGAATTCATGGATTTCATCCATCAGATCTATAGCGAGGCTTACATCTCGGTCAACGTCGGATCGGGAACTCCGCGGGAAGCCGCCGACTGGATGGAGTACATGACGGCAGCCGCTCCCACAACACTGGCTAAGGAACGGGCTGCCAATGGTCATC
>Ga0307373_10010015_pt1 | contig 14036 bp, 10 predicted proteins | sample OX2MG_FD_202534 | JGI IMG/M metagenome (GOLD analysis project Ga0307373, IMG submission 202534) | Soil microbial communities from Risofladan, Vaasa, Finland - OX-2 | ecosystem: Environmental > Terrestrial > Soil > Coastal area > Acid sulfate soil | place: Finland: Risofladan, Vaasa | collected... | reverse complement strand
GCATGCCTTTCACCCTCTCCAACCTGATCCAGGTCGGCCTGCCGGTGATGAGCTTCTCCGCCGCGGCGCAGCTCGCCACCGAGTTCCCCTTCGAGGAAGAGGTGGGCAACACCCTCATCGTGCGGGAACCGGTGGGCGTGGTCGGCGCCATCACGCCGTGGAACTACCCGCTGCACCAGATCGCGGCCAAGGTCGCTCCAGCACTGGCGGCGGGATGCACGATCGTGTTGAAGCCGAGTGAGGTGGCACCGCTCAACGCCTTCATCCTGGCCGAGATCCTCGACGAGATCGGCCTCCCACCGGGCGTCTTCAACCTCGTCACCGGCGTGGGCCCCGTCGTCGGTGAGGCCATCGCCTCGCACCCGCTCGTCGACATGGTGTCGTTCACCGGCTCCACGCGCGCCGGCAAGCGCGTCATGGAGCTCGCCGCCCAGGGCGTGAAGCGCGTCGCCCTCGAGCTCGGCGGCAAGTCCGCCAACGTGTTGCTCGAGGACGCCGACCTGTCCTCGGCGGTGCCTGCCGGCGTGGCTGCCTGCTACATCAACTCGGGCCAGACGTGCTCGGCGCTCACCCGCATGCTGGTGCACCGCTCGCGCCTCGCCGAGGCCGAGGAGCTGGCCGTGCAGACCGCCGAGACCTACACCCCCGGTGACCCCTTCGACGCCGCGACCCGCATCGGGCCGCTCGTGTCCGCCACCCAGCTCGAGCGCGTGCGCGGGTACATCAAGAAGGGCATCGACGAGGGAGCGACGCTCCTCACCGGCGGTGCGGAAGCGCCCGAGGGGCTGGAGAAGGGCTACTTCGTGCGCCCGACGGTCTTCACCAATGTGACCCGGGACATGACCATCGCCCAGGAGGAGATCTTCGGGCCGGTGCTCTCGATCATCCCCTTCGACACCGAGGAAGAGGCCATCGACATCGCCAACGACACCGTCTACGGCCTCGCCGGCGGCGTGTGGGCGGGCGACAAGGAGCACGCCGAGCGCGTGGCCCGGCGGCTGCGGACGGGCCAGGTCGAGGTGAACGGCGGGGGCTTCAACCCGCTCGCCCCCTTCGGCGGGTACAAGCAGTCCGGAATCGGGCGCGAGCTCGGTAAGTACGGGCTCGAGGAGTACCTGGAGGTCAAGGCGCTGCAGCGCTGAGCCACCTGCCGCTTGCCGACCCGCCCGCGGCCGTGGCGGGCCGTGGCGGGGCGGGGCGGCGGGGATGAGCGTGGTTCAGCGGTGACCCGGCGGAGGCCGCCAAGACCCGTCGGTGCGGCGCGACGGGGGTGGCGCAACTCGTGGCCGCTGGGATCGGGGCGGCCGGCTTCCATCGGGGCGCTGCGTGAGTCCGGCGTCGGGCGAGCGCGTGGGGGGCACTCCTGCGAGGGTTCTCGCTCGGATCGGATCGGTTCGGCGAGAACGCTGCCGCCCCTCGGGTGGCCCTTGGCGTGGAGCACTTCTCGGGGATGGGCCACCGGCGGGTTGGCGTCGGGAACGGTGCCTGGCCGAGCAATCGGCGGTGCGCCCACCGAGCTCACCATCGGCGCGGGACAACACCCTCAGCCGGAGGCGAACTCCGGTGGTGGCTCCCACTCCCACTTGCCCGGACCGCCTCTGAGCTCGAAGCCCCGGTAGGTCTTCATGGCGTGATGGAAGTGGCACAGACGGGCCAGGTTCTCGAGGGCGGTGGGGCCACCCTCGGCGAAGGCCGTGCGGTAGTGGTCGATCTCGAGGCCGAGGGCCACGTCACAGCCCGGCACCACGCACTGCGGGTCGCGCTCCTCGAGCGCACTGCGCACATGGGCGGGCACGGTCCGGCCCACGTGGCACACGGTGGTGACGTCCACGCCGTCGTGCACGAGGAGCTTCACGAAGGCCTCGGGCAGAAGCGCCCGCACGCTCGCCACCGGGACGGGCCCCACCCCGGGGATCTCACACGTCTCACCGTCGTCGGCATGTCCCCGGCGCAGGGCCCCGGCGTCGATGCGCACGTGCACCACGGCCCGGGGGGCGGATGTGGTGGGGCTCCCCGGGGAGGCGGGGGCGGCGTCGGCGGGGCCCGTGCCTGTGCACCGGACCCGGCCGGTGACCAGGTCCACCAGCGCGTCGGCGGCGTAGGCGGCCGTGGGCTCGTGCCGACCGGCCGTACGCCCCTCGTCGAAGCGCTCGTTGGTACGGCGCTCGAGCGACGCCAGCAGGCTGGCCCCGTCGTCGGGGGTGAGCCGCATCTCGGCCCGGAAGGCCCCGTCGGGGTCGCTCCAGTGGCGCAAGAACCGGGTCCTGCGGATGGCCTCGTAGCGCTCGTTCTCCGCTGCAGCCGACCCCGCCCGGGCCCGCACCGCTCGGCAGCGGTCCTTCAGGCCCTTCACGGTGCACGCGCCCGCCGCCTCCAGCAGCTCGGCCTCCGCCGACGGGCGGGCGGCCGCGGCGGCGGCGATCTCCTTCGCCTGCGGGGCGGACAGCGTCCCGCGACGGACGGCTTCGGCCGTGGCCGGCAGGGCCTCGAGGCGGGTTCCGGTCTCCAGGGTGGCGATGGCCTCGCCCAACCCCGTGCCGGAGGTGGCCGCCATCCAGGCCGCCGCGCTGCGGTGCCCGTCGTCCTTCCAACCCTCGGACTCCGCGGCCCGGGGGGCGAGCAGCAGCTCACCGGCCGAGCCCAGCCGGCGGACCTCGGCGAACACGGCGTAGAGCTCGGCCGCCTGTGCCGTGGTGATCAGGGCCGGGTCGAGATCCGCCAGATAGGCGGAGAGATCGGCCACGGCTCGGCGGGGGACGGCGAACTTCTGCACTCGTCCAGGATGACATGAGGGTGTATCGGTGACATCGGAGCCAGGCACGAGTCGATGATCACGACGGGAGGCGCCGGGGACGACAGGGCTTGCAGCTGGAACAGTCGTGATATATCGTGAACGTACGAGAACAGTTCTCCGGCAGGATTCCGGGCGGAGTCCGCCCGAGAGAACCGAGAGTCGAAACGACGAGGAGGAGTCAGTGATGAACCACCACATGAAGATGAAGGGACCCCGAGGCCGACACGGCGGACCGCCGTGGCGCGGTGCTGACTGGGGCGGCGACTGGGGCGGGTGGCGAGGTGGCGGACGGCGCATGCGCCGTGGAGACATTCGCACCGCGTTGCTCTCTGCACTCACCGACGGTCCCGCGCACGGCTACGAGATCATCGGGCGGCTCGAGGAGAAGAGCGGCGGCACCTGGCGGCCCAGCCCCGGCTCGGTATACCCGACGCTGCAGTTGTTCGAGGACGAGGGGCTCGTGCTCTCGGAGCAACGCGACGGCAAGCGGGTCTACGAACTCACCGACGCCGGCCGTACCGAGGCCGCGGCGCGCGCCGAGCGGCAGGGGACCGCACCCTGGGACGCCGACGACGACGCCAACGAGTTCCACGGGCTCATCAGGGCCGCCGCCCAGATGTTCGTCGCCGCCAAGCAGATCGCACGGCTCGGCGACACGTCGCAGATGGAACGGGCCACGACCGCCATCCGCGCCACGAGCAAGGAGCTCTACAAGATCCTGTCGGAAGACTGAGCCGGAGGACCGAGCCGGAGGACCGAGCCGGCGGCCGGCGGCGCTAAGCGCCCATGGCGTGGACGCCCCCGTCGACGTGCACCATCTCGCCCGTCGTCATCGGGAACCAGTCCGACAGCAGTGCCACGCACGCCCGCGCCACGGGCTCGGCGTCGTTGACGTCCCACCCGAGCGGTGCCCGGCCCCCCCAGGTGTCCTCGAACGCCTTGAAGCTCGGGATGGACTTGGCCGCCAGCGTCCGTATCGGCCCGGCGGCCACCAGATTGACGCGCACCCCCTCGGGGCCCAGGTCCCGCGCCAGGTAGCGCGACAACGACTCGAGGGCGGCCTTGGCGACACCCATCCAGTCGTAGGCGGGCCACGCCACCCGGGCGTCGAAGTCGAGGGCCACCACCGACGACCGCCCGGCCGCGCTGAGCAGCGGCCGCATCGCACCGACGAGCGCCTTCAACGAGTACGCCGAGACCTCGAGGGCCACCGCCACCTCGGCCCACCCGGCCCGCAGGATGTCCCCCCCGAGGCATTCCTGGGGCGCGAAGCCGATGGCGTGCAGGATCCCGTCGACCCGTCCCCAGCGCGCCGCGAGGTCGTCGGCCGCGGCCTGCAGGTGGTCGGCATTGGTGACGTCGATCTCGATGACGTCCACCGCGGTGTCGAGCTTGCGCGCCGTGCGCCGCGTGAGCGACAGGCCCCGCCCCGCGCCCGACAGGACGATCTCGGCTCCCTCCGCCTGGGCCAGCCGGGCGACGCCGAAGGCGAGTGAGGCGTCGGTGAGGACGCCGGTCACGAGGATCCGCTTCCCCTGGAGAAGGCCGCCGTGGGATGACACCGTCGGGGACCCTACCCGAGGCCGCGGACCGAGCCGGGGGCGAGGCTGAATCAGCCGCGGGAGCCGGTGTGCCAGTGTGTTCCGATGCACGTCGGGATCCTCGGGGGAACCGGTCCCCTCGGTCGGGGGCTGGGGCTGCGGTTGGCCGCGGCCGGGGCGTCGGTGACCATCGGGTCGCGCGATGCCGAGCGGGCCGCGACCGTGGTCGGCGAGCTGCACGACCGCTGGGCCGACCGGGACCTCGCCCTCGACGGGGCGGGCAACGACGCTGCCGCGGCAGGCGAGGTGGTCGTGGTGGCCACCCCGTGGGACGCCGCCGCCCCGACGATCCGTCCGCTGGCCGGCCAGCTGGCCGGGAAGGTCGTGGTCTCGGTGGCCAACGCCCTCGTCAAGCAGGGTCGGGAACTGCACCCCCTGATCCCCCCGCGCGGGTCGATCGCCGCCGCCGTGCAGGCCGGGCTCCCCGGCTCCCTGGTGGTCGCCGCCGGCCACCACCTGCCGGCCTCGGAGCTCGAGGACCTCGACCGTTCCCTCGGCGCCGACGTGCTCGTCTGCTCCGACCATGCGGAGGCCACCGAGGCGGCCATGGCCCTGATGCGCTCGATCGAGGGCCTGCGCCCGCTCGACGCCGGGAGCCTGGCGGCCGCCTCCGCCATCGAGTCCTTCACCGCCGTTCTCGTCAACCTGAACGTCCGCTACAGGGCCCACAGCTCGCTGCGCCTGGCGGGCCTGGACCACGTCGGAGCCGGGTGACGGCCCGGTGATGTACCTCCACGACACGCCGCGCGGCGAGATCGTCGCGTTCGACCCCGACCGCACCGTGACCATGTACTCGTGCGGCATCACCCCCTACGACGCCGCGCACGTCGGGCACGCGCAGGTGTACCTCACCTTCGACATCCTGCAGCGGCGCCTGATCGACCTGGGGCACGAGCCCAGGCTCGTCCGCAACGTCACCGACGTCGACGACGACATCCTGCGCAAGGCGCGCGAGCTCGGCGTCCACTATCTCGACCTCGCGGCCGAGGAGATGGCCCGCTTCGACGCCAACATGCAGGCGCTCGGCCTCCTGCCCGTCTTCCGTGAGCCGCGCGCCACGTCCGCCATCCCGGAGATCCTCTCCCTCATCGGCGCCGTGCTCGACACGGGGCACGCGTACAGCTCGGGCGGCGCGGTGTACTTCGACATATCGACGTTCCCCCGGTTCGGCCAGGTGAGCCACCTGTCGCGCCCGGAGATGCTGGTCCTGGCGGCCGAACGGGGCGGCAACCCCGACGACCCCAACAAGCGCGACCCCCTTGACTTCGTCCTGTGGCAGCCCTCGGCACCCGACGAGCCGTCGTGGGAGTCACGTTGGGGCCCGGGCCGTCCCGGGTGGCACATCGAGTGCTCGGCGCTCGCCATGCGCGACCTCGGTGACACCGTCGACCTCCACGGCGGGGGCAGCGACCTCGTCTATCCGCACCACGAGTGCGAGACGGCACAGTCCGAGTCCGTCACGGGGAAGACGTTCTCGCGCCACTGGCTCCACGTCGGGATGGTCGGGCTGGACGGGATCAAGATGTCCAAGTCCCTGGGCAATCTCGTCTTCGTGGGGGACCTCCTGAAGGATTGGGAACCGATGGTCGTGCGCCTCGCGCTCCTGGGGCACCACTACCGCACCGACTGGAACTGGGAGCGCGGCGACCTCGAGCGGGCCGCCGACCGGCTGGACCGGTGGCGGACGGCGAGCGGCGTCGGTGGCGGTGGCGGTGGCGTCGTCGGGGGTGGTGGTGGCGTCGGTGGGGGTGGCGGTGGCGTCGGCGGCGTCGTGACGGCGAGCGGGGGCGTCGGTGGGGGTGCGGCCGGGGCGACGCCGGCGCTCGACGCCGTCCGGAGCTGCCTCGACGCCGACCTGAACGCCCCGGGCGCGCTGGCGGTGCTCGACGAGGAAGCCGGCGCGGGCCGGGACGTGCGCGACGGCGCCGCGCTGCTCGGGGTGTCGCTGTGACCGGCGTCCGGCTCCCCGACGGCTCGAGCAAGGAGCTGCCCGACGGCTCCTCGGCGCACGACCTGGCCGAATCCATCGGCCGGCGGCTGGCGAAGGCGGCGGTCGCCGCCACCGTCGACGGCGACCCGGTGGACCTGGGGGCGCCGCTCCCCGAGGGCGCCGAGGTGGCGATCATCACGGAGGACAGCGACGCCGGGCGCGCCGTGCTGCGCCACTCCACCGCCCACGTGCTCGCCCAGGCCGTGCTGGCCCTGTGGCCCGGCGCCCGCTACGCCATCGGCCCGGCCATCGCCGACGGCTTCTACTACGACTTCGAGCTCCCGGGCGGGGCGACCTTCAGCGACGACGACCTGGATCGCATCGCGGAGAAGATGCGCGCCATCATCGCGGAGGACCAGCCCTTCGTGCGCGAGGAGCACACCATCGACGAGGGGCTCGCCCTCTTCGCCGACCAGCCCTTCAAGCGCGAGATCATCGAAGGGGTGCGGGGCGGGGCGGCGGACGCCGAGCTGTCGGCCGAGGCCGCCGCCGACATCGCCCCCGACGCGGCCGCGGTGAGCGCCTACCGCAACCCTGCCGGCGCGGGTGCCGGCGCGGGTGCCGGCGCGGGTGCCGGCGCGGGTGCCGGCGCGGGTGCCGGCGCGGGTCCTGCGCCCGGGGCCGGCTTCGTCGACCTGTGCCGGGGGCCGCACGTCCCCTCCACGGGCCGGCTGGGGCACTTCACGCTGCTGCGGGTGGCCGGCGCCTACTGGCGCGGCGACGAGAAGCGTCCCCAGCTGCAACGCATCTACGGCACCGCCTGGGAGTCCGACAAGGCGTTGGCGGCGTACCTGCACCGGGTGGAGGAGGCCGAGCGGCGCGACCACCGGCGCATCGGGGCGGAGCTCGATCTCTTCTCGTTCCCGACCGAGATCGGCTCGGGGCTCGCCGTCTTCCACCCCAAGGGGGCCACGATCCGGCGCCTGATGGAGGAGTACTCGCGCCAGCGCCACATCGACGGCGGCTACGACTTCGTGTACACGCCGCACATCACCAAGTCGGAGCTCTTCGAGATCTCGGGGCACCTCGACTGGTTCGCGGAGGGAATGTTCCCGCCCATGGAGCTGGAGGAGGGCCAGACCTACCACCTCAAGCCCATGAACTGCCCGTTCCACATCCTGGTCTTCCGGAGCCGGCAGCGGTCGTACCGCGAGCTCCCTCTGCGCCTGTTCGAGTTCGGGACCGTCTACCGCTACGAGAAGTCGGGCGTGGTGCACGGCCTCACCCGAGTGCGCGGCATGACCCAGGACGACGCCCACATCTTCTGCACCCGGGAGCAGATGGCCGACGAGCTGCGGTCTGTCCTTCACTTCGTCCTCGACCTGCTGCGCGACTTCGGCCTCGACGACTTCTACCTGGAGCTGTCGACCAAGCCAGCGGGGAAGGCCGTCGGCACGGACGACGAGTGGGACGAGGCCACCGAGACGCTGCGCTCGGTCGGCGAGAGCGCCGGCCTGGACTTCGTGATGGACCCGGGAGGTGGCGCCTTCTACGGCCCGAAGATCTCGGTACAGGCGCGTGACGCCATCGGGCGGACGTGGCAGGTGTCCACCATCCAGCTCGACTTCCAGCTCCCGCAGCGCTTCGAGATGGAGTACGTGGGGGCCGACAACGGCCGGCACCGCCCGATCATGATCCACCGCGCCTTGTTCGGGTCCGTGGAGCGGTTCTTCGCCATCCTGCTGGAGCACTACGCGGGCGCGCTGCCCACGTGGCTGATGCCGGTACAGGTGGTGGTGCTGCCCGTGCGCGACGACCACGACGGCTACGCCCGCGAGGTGGCGGCAGCCTGCCGCGCGGCCGGCATGCGGGTCGAGGTCGACGCCGCCGACGAGCCGCTCAACGGCCGCATCCGGCGGTGGAAGCTCGAGAAGGTCCCCTACGTGCTGGTCGTCGGTGACGACGACACGGCAGGGGGGACGGTGGGGGTGAACGCCCGGGGCTCGGGTCGGCCCGACCGCGGTGTGCGACTCGACGACTTCCTCGCGGCGGTCTCGGCCGAAATCGAGGCCAAGGGGCTGCCCGAGCAGCGGGCCGAGCCGGTGCAGGACGCCGAGCCCGGTCGGTGAGCGTGCGCCGCCGTGGGTGAGTCGAGCCTCGAGCAGCTGTGGGCGGGGTGGCGCCACGGGTACGTGTCGTCGGCCACCGAGGCGGAGCGACGGGGGGACGACGGCGCCTGCGTGTTCTGCCGCATCGCGGCGTCGGGGCCGCCGAGCGCGGAGAACTTCGTGGTGTGGCGAGGTGCGCTGAGCTACGCCGTCATGAACGCCTACCCGTACGCCAGCGGCCATCTCCTCGTGATGCCCGTGCGCCATGTGGGCCAGCTCGACGAGCTCACCTCCGCGGAATCGGCGGACCTGTGGGACGCGACCCGCAAGGCGGCGTCGGCGATCACGGCCGCCTACGACCCCGACGGCATCAACATGGGGGCGAACCTCGGCCGGGCCGCGGGTGCGGGCATCCCCGCCCACCTCCACCTGCACGTCCTGCCCCGGTGGTCGGGGGATACCAACTTCATGACGTCGGTGGCGGGTGTCCGGGTGATGCCGGAGTCACTGGCGACCGGCTGGGAGCGCCTGCACGACCGCTGGCCCGCCGGCTGAGTCGCGCCCGGCCGGACCCCGGGCCCCGTCACTCGGCCTTCGCCTTCATCATCCGCTCGACCAGGTTGGCCGGCATCACGTCGTAGTGGTCGTGCTCGGCGCGGAACCGCCCCCGCCCACCGGTGAGGGAGCGGAGGTCGACGGCGTAGCGCTGGATCTCGGCGGTCGGCACCAGCGCGGTGATGACCTGCACGCCCGCGCCCAGGGTGTCGGTGCCCTGCACGCGCCCCCGCCGCGAGTTGAGGTCCCCGAGGACGTCGCCCTGCATGGCCGCGGGCACGGTCACCTCGATCACCGAGACGGGCTCGAGGATCACCGGGCCGGCCTTGGCCATGGCCTCCTTGAAGGCCATCGACCCGGCCATCTTGAAGCTCATCTCGGACGAGTCGACGGGGTGGTACTTGCCGTCGAAGCAGGTCACCTGCACGTCGACGACGGGGTAGCCGTGCACACCGCCCTGTCCCATGGCCTCGATGACGCCCTTCTCGACGGCCGGGATGTACTGCTTCGGGATGGCGCCGCCCACGACCTGGTCGACGAAGTGGAAGCCCTCCCCGCGCTCGAGGGGCTCGATCCTGATCGACGCCACCCCGAACTGCCCGTGGCCGCCCGTCTGCTTCTTGTACCGGCCCTCTGCCTCCGATTGTTGGGTGATGCTCTCCCGGAAGGGCACGAGCACGTCCTCGGTGGCGACCTCGACGCCGAACTTGCGGGCCAGGCGCTCGGCGGCCACGGCGAGGTGGGTCTCACCGGTGCCCCGGAGGATCGTCTGGTGCGTCTCGTCGACGCGCTCGACGACCAGTGCGGGGTCCTCCTCCTGGAGCCGGTGCAGCCCGGTCATGAGCTTGTCCTCGTCACCCTTGGACTTGGGCCGGATGGCGATCGACAGTGCAACGGGCTCCGGGGGTGTGGCCGGCACCACCACGGGGGTGCCCTTCGGTGCCAGCGTGTCGCCGGTCGCCGTGTCCGACAGCTTGGGGACCGCCACGATGTCGCCGGCCTGGGCCTCGGACGCCGGCTGGGCCTCCTTGCCCCGCAACAGCTGCAGGACATGGAGCCGCTCGTCGGCGTGCGTGCGCGAATTGGCGAGCACGCTGTCGGGCCTGATCGTCCCGGACAGGACGCGCAGGAGGGAGATCTTGCCCACGTAGGGGTCGGAGATCGTCTTGAACACGCGGGCCAGGGGCTGGCCCCCGGGGTCGCACGCCACCTCGTGCACCGAATCGCCGCCGCGGACCTCGACGGGCGGGCGTGAGTCGGGCGTCGGCGCGATCTCGGACAGCAGCGACGCCAGGCGGTCGATCCCGACGCCGGTAGCCGCCGACCCGCACACCACCGGGAAGACGAGGCCCTGGGCCACGCCGGCGGCGAGAGTGGCCTCGAGCTCGGCCCCCGAGGGCACGTCGCCGTCCAGGTAGCGCTCCATCAGGGCGTCGTCGCCCACGACGATGCCCTCGACGAGGTGCTCGCGCACCTCGTGCTCGGTGGCGGCGAGGTCGTCGGGGATGGGCCCCGACTCGGACGTGCCACCCTCGTAGATGATTGCGGTGTCGGTGAGGAGGTCGGCAATCCCGCGAAAGCCCGACTCCTCGCCCACGGGGAGCTCGAGGGGCGCGATGCCGGCGCCGAAGCGTTCGCGGAGCGCGCCGAGCGTCCGGTCGAAGCTGGCCCGCTCCCGGTCGAGCTTGTTGATGAACACCAGACGGGGGAGCCCCAGCTCGGCGGCGAGGTCCCACGCCGCCTCGGTCTGCGCCTCGATGCCTTCCACCGCACTCACGACGAGGACCACGAGGTCGACGACCGAGCACGCCGAGCGCACCTCGCCGAAGAAGTCCGCGTACCCCGGGGTGTCGATGATGTTCAGCTTCACGTCGTCCAGCACACACGGCACGAGGGCCAGCGACAGCGACATGTGGCGCTTGACCTCTTCGGGCTCGAAGTCGCTGACCGTGGAGCCGTCGTCGACCCTGCCCTGACGGTTGACCGCGCCGGTGGTGAAGAGCAGGGCCTCCGCCAGCGTGGTCTTCCCCGAACCGTTGTGTCCGACCAGGGCGACGTTTCGGATGCGGGACGGTGGGTAGCTCGGCACCGCTCGCACCTCCCTCCCTCGAGATACTCCCGGCGTGTGGCCGCTGTGGTGCGCAGCCTAATGGCGGTCGGTGCGGTCAGCCCGTCCGGTCGATGTGAGGGCGAGGGCCTCCTCGGGGGCGGCGACGTGGGCTCTCGAGGCGGCGAGATGGGCTCTCGAGGGCGGCGACATGGGCCGAAATCGAGGCGACCGGGGCGGTCGGGGCGGTCGGGGGCGACCGGGGCGGTCGGGGGCGGCATGCTGGCTCCTTCCGGCAGCCCTACCCGCGGCGCTGCCCGGCTCCCGACCGACCGAACCCCGAGCCGGGTGTCCCCGACCGAACCCCCGGGCCGGGTGACGTGCTCCGCCGGGGAGCCCACGGAGGACCCGGGGCCGGCGACCGGAGGGGATCACCTGGGATCGCCCCGCGGTCGACGATGACCAGGGCGATGACCAGGGCGATGACCAGGGCGGTGGCCAGGGCGATGACCAGGGCGATGACCAGGGCGATGACCGGGGAGATCAACCAGGGCGATGATCGGGGAGATCAACCGGGGCGATCAACCGGGGAGATCAACCGGGGAGATCAACTGGGGAGATCAACCGGGGCAATCAACCGGGGAGATCAACCGGGAATGACCCGAGGTCAGAGGAGCGACCGAGGGCCGATGGTACGATAGAGGTGAACTCCCGCGGAGGAAGAACCCACCCCATGTTCGACGGTCGTTGGCGCGACGCTGTAGACCGCACGACGAAACCAGTTGGCACGGCGCTGGTGCGTGCGGGGATAAACGCTGACGTTCTCACCATCTTCGGCTTGGCCATGTCGGTCGTCGCCGCCATCGTGGTCGGTTCGGGCCATCTCCTTCCCGGCATCGGGCTGCTCTTCGCCGTCGGGCTCCCCGACCTCTTCGACGGGCCGGTGGCCAAGGCGGCGGGACGCGCCTCGGTACGCGGCGCGTTCTTCGACTCCGTGGCCGACCGCATTTCCGACGCCTTCCTGTTCGGCGGCGTGGCCTGGTACCTCGCAGCGCACCACCACGGCGAGATGGTGCTCCTGCCCTTCGCCGTCCTGGCGGTCACGTCGCTCATCTCGTACCAACGGGCCAAGGCCGAGTTGCTCGGGCTGTCGGCCAAGGGCGGCCTCATGGAACGCGCCGAGCGCTTCATCCTCCTGGGCCTCTGCTTCATCGCCGGCTCGGTCTCGACGGCGGCCTTCGTTCCCGCGCTGTGGGTGTTCTTCGCTCTGCTCACGGCCACCGCCGTCGGCCGCTTCGTGAACGTGTGGAAGGAAGCCGAGGGCCCGCCGCCCTTCGTGGTGGCCGGTGTCGGGCTGGCCGACGCCGATGCCGACGCCGACGTCACGCGCCGGGCCCTCGCCCGCTGGCGCGAAGGCCGGGTCGACTCCCGCTGGCGCACGTGGCGCGAGGCCCGTGCCCACCGCGACGGCGTCGGTGTCCGCACCACGCCCCAGCGCCGGGCGGCCCAGCCGTCGGGCCGGTGGCGGGCGCGCCGGGCGGCCGTCCCGTCGAGCCGTTCGGGTCGGATCTGGCGGGCGCGGCGGGCGGCGCGGCCCGCGGCGCGCGCCGGCCGCCGGCCGGTGTCGCGCGGCTTCTGAGCCATCGACGCGACCGCGGCGGTGCCTGACGCGTCACAGCCCGAGGGCGCCGGTGCCGACGACGCCTCGATCCCCGGCGCCGACGCGACCACGGGCCCCGGTGCCGGGAGAGCGGGCCCCGGTGCCGACGGGGACCAGGGCTCCGGCTCCCGGACCGCGTACCTGGTGTACCGGTCGCTCGGCACGGCGATGCAGAAGCTGCCCGAGCCGGTGGCCGCCGGTGCCGCCGCCGCGGTCGCCGTGGCGCTCTCCGCGACGCGCAGCGGGGCCCGCGCCATGTACGAGCGGCACATCCGCCGCGTGGTGGGGCCGGGGCTCAGCGAGGCCGAGGTGACCGCCTACACGCGACGCGCCTTCCTCTCCTACGCGCGCTACTGGCTCGAAGGCGCGCGCCTCCCCGTGCTCAGCGCCGACGTCGTCGCCGACCGCATGCTGATCGAGAGCGGGTGGGAACACCTCGTGACGGGCATGGAGGCCGGCAACGGCGTGATCATGGCCCTCCCGCACATCGGGAGCTGGGAGTGGGGAGGCTCCTGGCTGGCACTGCAGGGCTACCCGATGACGAGCGTGGCCGAACCGCTCGAACCGCCCGAGATGTACGAGTGGTTCGTGGCGCAGCGAGAGGCGATGGGGCTCACGATCGTGCCCCTCGGGTCCGGCGCCAGCGGAGTGCTCCTACGCACCTTGCGGGCGGGGAAGCTGGTTGGGCTGCTGTGCGACCGTGACATCGGCGGCAACGGCGTCGAGGTGGAGTTCTTCGGTGAGCGGACGACGATGCCCGGTGGCCCCGCCATGCTCGCCCTGCGTACGGGCGCGGTCGTCCTGCCGACCGCCGTGTACAGCGGACCGGGACGGGAGCACACCGCCGTGATCATGGACCCGGTCCCCATCGAACGCACGACCTCGTTGCGCGACGACGTGAGTCGCGTCACGCAGCAGATCGCCCGCGATCTGGAGGAGCTCATCCGGCGTGCCCCGGAGCAGTGGCACGTCTTCCAGCCCAACTGGCCGAGCGACCTCACGGGGCCGGACGTCGGGGAGCCCGGGACGGCGGGCGGCACCCTCGGCGGCTCCGCCGCCTGACCATCGGGGCGGCCGTGCGCGTCGCCATGCTGTGCCCGTACAGCCTGAGCCGTCCCGGCGGCGTCCAGGGGCAGGTGATCGGGCTGGCCCGGGCGTTGACCGCGGCCGGGCACGACACGGTGGTGCTGGCCCCCGCGGACGGCGATGTCGACGTCCCCGGTCTCACCCCCGCCGCCGTGGTGCGGCTGGGAGGATCCGTCGCGCTCCCCGCCAACGGGTCGGTCGCCCCCGTGTCGCTCTCGCCGGCGGCAGCCGTGCGCGCCGTGCGCGCCGTGCGCG
>Ga0307373_10010014_pt1 | contig 14037 bp, 16 predicted proteins | sample OX2MG_FD_202534 | JGI IMG/M metagenome (GOLD analysis project Ga0307373, IMG submission 202534) | Soil microbial communities from Risofladan, Vaasa, Finland - OX-2 | ecosystem: Environmental > Terrestrial > Soil > Coastal area > Acid sulfate soil | place: Finland: Risofladan, Vaasa | collected... | reverse complement strand
CGACGAATCTGATACGGTGAAGCAGCGCGGGTATTTCAAATGGCTCGAGAGCCAAACCTCCAAGTACAGGTATCCGGTCCTTCTGACGACCAGTGCTTCTGAAAATAGTGACTATGAAGGCTTTCGGGTGGTGCTTTGGGAGGATTTTTGTCGAAATGGACGCGTTCTTTTGTCGTCTCTTTCAAGGCAACGACAATCCGTGACCGCCTCTCTGTTCGCCGCGCTTTTAGGTGCCATTGAAATCAATTTGCTTGGCCTTCCATCACTTTCATGGCTGACTGATGCTTCGGATGAAATCATATTATTCAACGCCCTGCGTCTTGGCCGCAGAATAGACAAAGTTGTTCAATATCTTGAATCGACTGTCGTCGCACAAAATGGATGATTCACCATGGCAGCAGACATAAATGCCCGTGATGTTCTTCTAGCCGAAGGGTTTAAGGGCTATCTCGATGTCTATAATGCGCTCGCCGTATTCGAAAGCGAGATACAAGAATTATCGCGCAATGCACTCAACAAGCGGTTGTCGGAAATAAAGGCCTCTTTCGGCAGGCCGGAACTGACCGCCGAGGATATTTCAGAAGTAGCAGATGGGGTTGAGGGTGTGGTCGCTATCGGCGTTAAAATTGATCTCCCCGAAACATGGGGATTCCGATTTGGTTTGAAATGGGGGCAGCCAAAGGCCGATACGAAGCTCCGGCCTGCTTTTGCGACATGCGCGGTTCGTTTAGGGAGTCAGCAGAGGCGAAAAAGCCTCTTTCAGACCTTCGCGTCGGTCAAACAGACATCGCGCGTCGCGGTGAATTTGCGGACGAGAGCGGAATGGCCGTATGAGGTACAATTTGACATCCCGCTCACTTCGCCGAGTAGTTCAGCGCAATTCGAAAAGCGCTTGAGCGACGTGTTGGCAGCGTTTCTGGACCTCACGAAAGCCATCGGCGGCCTTAAGAAGGCCGTGTCTCGATGAGGAATGACAACACAAAAAGCGCGGCGGGACGGCCGAAGCCGCATCCGCCGCGCCGCACAGTAAACGCCAACGCTCTAACTGGTGACGCGCATCGCCTTGGCCAGGATCGCGGCGATCTCGGGCCGCGTATATTCCGGCGGCGGCGCCTCGCCCGCGCGGAGCATCTCGCGGACTTTGGTGCCGGAGAGCAGCAGGCGATCGGCGTCGGTATGCGGACAGGTCTTGAACGACGCCATCCCGCCGCATTTCGCGCAGTAAAAGGTATTCTCGAAATTCAGTGTGATGATCCCGATTTCGCCGGGCGCGTAGCGATCGAAGATCTTCTGCGCGTCATAGGTGCCGTAGTAGCTGCCGACGCCGGCGTGATCGCGGCCGACGATGAAATGCGTGCAGCCGTAGTTGCGGCGGATGATCGCGTGGAGAATCGCCTCGCGCGGGCCGCCGTAGCGCATATGCGCGGGCATCACCGAGAGCATTGCACGACCCTTCGGATAGTATAGTTCGAGTAACACTTCGTAGGTATCCATGCGGACCGCGGCGGGCACGTCGTCGCCCTTGGTCTCGCCGACCAGCGGATGGAGCAGCAGGCCGTCGCAAATTTCGAGCGCGGCCTTCTGGATATATTCGTGCGCGCGATGGGTCGGGTTGCGGGTCTGGAAGGCGACGATCTTGCGCCATCCGAGCTCGCGGAATTTGGCGCGGGTGGCGCGCGGCTCGAGCCGGTACTGCATGAAGGTGCGGCCGGGGATGTCGTCGATCAGGACGACCCGGCCGGCCAGGCAATATGGCGGCGTCGAGGTGACGTTCTTGGCGCCGGGATGAGCGTCTTCGGCGGTGCCGAAGACCGCGGTGGCCTCGCGCACGCGATCGACTTTGTAGATTTCGGCGAGCTTGAGGATCGCCAGCCGGTTGCCGCCGGCGCTGAGCGCAACGTCCTGGCCGGGGCTGAGCGCGCGCGCGGTCGGCTCGTCGACGCCGAGCGTAATCGGAATCGACCACGGGATCCCCGAGGCGAGGCGCAGGTCGTCGCGGCTTTTGTCGTAGTCGGCTTCGCCCATGAAGCCGGTCAGCGGTGAGAACGCGCCCGACGCGAGCATCTCGAGGTCGGCCAGTTCGCGCGCGCCGAGCGCCACGACCGGGAGCGTTTCGGCATAGGCGCGCAGCCCCGCCCGTTCAGCGGCGGGTGCCTTCAGGTCGACCAGGTCGCCATTGCCGTGCGCGGTAATCGGATCGAGGGTGATATCACCGGTAAGCGCGCTCATCGTGCGGCTCCCTTGCGGTTGATCATGTTTTTACCTTCGAGCGACGCGAGCAGGCGGGCGAAGCTCTGGGCCTGGGTCTCGCGGTCGGTTTCGACCACCAGTTCGGGCTTGAGCGGCTCTTCGTAAGGGTCGGAGACCCCGGTGAAGTTCTTGATCTCGCCGGCCAGGGCCTTTTTGTAGAGTCCCTTGACGTCGCGCTCGGCCAGCGTGCTGACCGGGCATTTGACGAAAACCTCAAAGAAATTGTCGTGTATCGCGCGCACTTCGTCGCGGATATCGCGGTAGGGCGAAATCGCCGCCGAGATCGCGATTACGCCATTGCGCGCGAGCAGCCGGCAGACCCATCCGATGCGCCGGATGTTGGTGTCGCGATCCTCCTTGGAGAAGCCGAGCCCCTTGGAGAGGTTGGTGCGGACCTCGTCGCCGTCGAGAATTTCGACGCGATGGCCGCGAAGGCGCAGCTCGTCGGCGAGCAGGTTGGCGAGGGTCGATTTGCCGGCGCCCGAGAGGCCGGTGAACCAGAGTGTGAAGCCTTCGTTCATGATATACGCGTATCGCTCCAAGATAGATTACTTTATAAGTCGTATAAGTTATATATATCTGCCCATCGTGGCAAGCATTCGCGCGCCTAATTCGCTTCGTCAGAATCCGGATCGATCGCCGCAGCCGGCAGGTTGAGCCCAATATGCAGGGCGGCGGGCGCGGCGAAGATCGCGCCGGCGCCGGCGGCGAGCAGCCGATCGCGGGCCGAGGCGCTTGCGGCCACGCCGTAGAAGCCCACGCCGGCGGCGCAGGCCGCACCCCAATCGGCCGCGCTGTCACCGACGAAGGCCGCATCGGCGGGCGCCGCGGCGCATAGTTCGAGCGCCCGGCCGACCATCGCGGGCGACGGCTTGAGCGCGAGCCCCGAGTCGCGTCCGACGATCGCGCGGATCAGGCCGGTGGCGCGATTGCGCTCGAGCCAGCGCCCGACCGTGCGCGAGGAATTCGACGTGACGATAACGATCGCATTGCCGCGCGCGGCGAGCGCGGTGAGCAGATCGATCGCCCCGGCGGTGGGCGCGGCGCGATCGACGCCGGCCAGTTCGTAACCCTCGATTATCGTCGAGGCGCGCGCCAATACCGCCTCGGCCGCCGGGCGATCGGACGGCCCGCGATCGGCCGCCACGCCGCCGACGACCAGCGGCAGACTTGCGCCCGCACCGAGCCATCGCGCATGCAGCGCCGCATAGAGCGGCAGGTTGCCGGCCGGAATCTCGGCAAAGATTTTCGCCGCGACGCCCATCGCGCGCAGCGCGGCCTCAAGCTCGCGGCGAGCCGCCAGCCAATCGACCTCGCGCTCGAGCGCGGCGAGCGTGTTGTCGAAATCGAAGAGCCAGACCGACGCATCGGAGTTCGGCGTTATCATTGCATTCGTAAAACTCGGCACGGGTCAGGTGGTCATTCCGAGTGCCGGTCGCCGGCGCGAAGCATCCCGGGATTTTTCGCTGCGCTCAAAATGACATAGCGGGCCTTGCGCGAAGTTCTCATAGGGGGCGGGCGAATTGACGAAATCCATAGGCTTACGAGATCGCATCACGCGGGGCGCATCGCGATCGCGGCGCATCCGCAGGCGGCGGTCGATGCGGTTGATGTAGCCGGCGCGGCGGCGGTGAGCGGGCGCGCGGTCGCGGCGTAGCCGCGAAACTCGATAATCGTGGGTGATGGCGGCGCACCATAACCGGCGAGCAGCTTGATCGCCTCGGCGGCGGCGACGCTCGCAACGAAGTCGATCGCTTCGGCCGGCGTGCCGAGCGGCGCGAGCAGTTCACCGGCGTCCGCGCAGCGCAGGCACGGCGGACGCGCCGCGATCACCGCGATCTTCGCCGGCCGGTCGAGCCGCACGAAGATCGTCGCGCAAGCCTGCAAACCGTGGCCGAGTGCGGCGAACGCGGTGACGCGCTCGATCATCCGCGCCGTCGCGGCGACGATCAGCGCCAGGTCGCAGCGGGCGGATGGCGCGTCGACGGTGCGCACCGCAACGTCGGAATTGAGATCGCGCATCCGCCCGACGATCAGGCCGAACGCTGCGTCGTCGCCTTCGACCATCAGATCGATTGTGCCGACGCCCGCGCCGACCAGATAGGCGAGCATCGACCCGGCGACGTCACTATCCGCCGCAAGCAGGACGCGCGCGCCGAGCATCCGCTGCTGGGCGGCGCCGCTGAAGCCGGGCGCGATAATCTGCCGGCTGTATCTTTCGATTTGATCGTTGGTCAGCACCACGGTATCGATATCCGGCGAAATAATGTCGTGGCGTTGGGCGGCGCGCCGCGAGCGTGCGCGATTCGCCGTCGCCCGCGCGCGCGCTACTCGATAACGTTTTTCTCGATCGGCTCGACGGTCACGCCGGTAATCCGCAGCCACGCGATCGCCCGCTCGATCTGTTCGTTGGTGCCCTCGAACTCGACTGCGACCAGGCCCATATCCTCCGAGACGCTCGCCCCGCGGATATTGAACACCAGGTCGAACTTCTTCACGAGCTGATACAGGATCGGCTCGCGGATGAGGGCCCGGGGGTAGCTCAGGTAGTAGCGCTCGCGGATACGTTCCATTTGCGGACCATGCGCTGCAAGCGTTCGCGGCGCCATTCCTGCCATCCGATCCAGAGATTGGTGGAGAGATATTTATCGCCAAAGTCGCTGAACACGGTGACTACCGTGCCTTCGCGCAAGGATCCGGCGAGCTGAAGCGCGGCGACCATCGCGGCGCCCGACGACTGCCCCACCAGCATACCCTCATACTGGCCGAGCGCGTAGACCATCTCGTAGGCGTCTTCGGTGCTGACGGCGATTTTGCCGTCGAGTTCGCGCTCGTGGTAGATGCCCGGGACGATCGACGAGGCCATGTGCTTGAGCCCCTCGAGCCCGTGCATCGCGTCGTCGGGCTCGACCGCGATGACCTGCACGGCGGGGTTGCGCGACTTCAGGTAGCGCCCGGTGCCCATCACGGTGCCGCCGGTGCCGATGCCGGCGACGAAATGGGTGATCGCGCCCTCGGTCTGCTGCCAGATTTCGGGGCCGGTGGATTCGAAATGGGCGAGCGGATTGGCCTCGTTGTTATACTGATCGGGCTTGAAGTAGCGATCGGGGTTGGCGTCAATCAGTTTGCGGCAGGCGACGATCGCGCCGTCCGATCCCTCAAGCGGATCGGAGTAGATCGGCTTGGCGCCGAAGGCCTCGATGATCTTCTTGCGCTCCAGGCTGACGTTGGCGGCCATCACCAGCTCGACCGGATAGCCGAGCGCCGCCCCGACCATCGCGAGCGCGATTCCGGTGTTGCCCGAAGTCGAATCGAGAATCACCTTGCCGGGGCGCAGTTCGCCGCGCGCCAGGCCAATCTCGACCATCTTGCGCGCGGCGCGATCCTTGACCGAGCCGCCGGGGTTGAAGCCCTCGAGCTTGGCGTAGATGCGCACGCCTGGACGCAACAGCCCCTCGGTCAGGCGCGTGATCTCGAGCAGCGGGGTGTTGCCGATCAGATCGAGCACGCTGAGCGCGCGCGCGGTCGGCACGGTCTCGCGGCTAACGTCCGCCAGCGATTGCCGGGACGATTGAGATGTCGTCGCCATCCTTGACCTTGGAGCTGAGCTGGTTGAGGAAGCGGATGTCGTCGCCGTTCAAGTAGACGTTGACGAAGCGGCGCAGCTCGCCGCCACCGTCGAGCAGGCGCTCGCTGATGCCGGGATGGCGGCGCTCGAGATCCTCGATAACGGCCTTCACCGAATCGCCTTCGGCCGAGACTTCGTCGACGCCCGCCGTGAAGCGGCGCAGCGGCGTGGGGACGCGAACCCTGATTGGCATGGTCGTGAGTTAAACCTCCGCAAAATCGCGCGAACGCGAACTTCGATGCTTATGCTTTGGGCGGCGCTCCCGCAAGGCTCAGGCCGCGCCGGCGAGCGCGCGGCGGGTGCCGTCGAGCCGCGCGAAGAGCGCATCGAACTCCTTGAGGCGCGCCTCGATTACATACGGCTGCTCGATCGACTGGGCAACCGCCTCGACCGTCTTGTAGCCGTTGCCGGTGATCGCCACCACCACCGTCTCGTCGGCCTTGATGCGTTTTTGCTCGATCAGCTTGATCGTCACGGCGAGCGTGGTGCCGCCGGCCGGCTCGGTGAAGATGCCCTCGGTGGCGGCGAGCAGCTTGATCGCGTCGATGATCTCGGGATCGGTCGCCATGTCGCCCCATCCGCCGGACTCGCGCACGGCGCGCAGCACGTAGTAGCCGTCGGCCGGATTACCGATGGCGATCGACTTGGCGATGGTGTCGGGTTTGACCGGCGTGATCAGGTCGGTGCCCTTGTGCAGGGCGTGAATTACCGGCGCCGCGCCGGCCGCCTGCGCGCAATGGATTTTGAATTCGCCGTCGCGCAGCAAGCCAACCTCGCGCAATTCCTTGAAGCCCTTGGCGATCTTGGGCAGGATCGTGCCGCCCGCCGTCGGCACCACGATATGGTCGGGCACGCGCCAGCCGAGCTGCTCGGCGACCTCGTAGCCGAAGGTCTTGGCGCCCTCGGTGTAGTACGGCCGCAGGTTGATATTGACGAAGGCCCAGCCGTACTTGTCGGCGATCTCGCTGCACAGGCGGTTGACGTCGTCGTAGTTGCCGCGAATCGTGATCACCCGCGCGCCATAGATTGTCGAGCCGACGATCTTGCCCATCTCGACGCCCTCGGGCATGAAGATGACGCAGTTGAGGCCGGCGCGTGCCGCGTGGGCGGCCACCGCTGTCGCGAGGTTGCCGGTCGAGGCGCACGAGACCGTCGTGAAGCCGAATTCACGCGCCTTGCTGATCGCGACCGAGACCACGCGGTCTTTGTACGACAGCGTCGGATGATTGACCGTGTCGTCCTTGATGTAGAGCTTCTTAATTCCCAGTTCGGCGCCGAGCCGCTCGGCCCGCACCAGCGGCGTAAAGCCCGAGCACGGGCCGATTTGCGGCTCGCCCTCGACCGGCAGCAATTCGCGGTAGCGCCACAGGTTATGCGGACGGCGCTCGATCGCCGCGCGCGAGACGGCGGCGCGGATTTTCGCGTAGTCGTAGCCGACTTCGAGCGGACCGAAGCAGGTCTCGCAGACGTGGAGCGGACTGATCGGATATTCCTGGCCGCATTCGCGGCACTTGAGATTGGTCACGTAGCTCATCGGATCCTCGTTAGCGGGCCGGCGGCGCGATCGCGCCGGCCTCGGCATTGATACTCGCCGCGCCGCATCCGCATCCGGCGCGCGGCGCAATATGGGTGAGGCGAATTCGCCCCGTCAGGCTACCGTCAAGCGTCAGGATCGTGCCCGCCAGCGCGGGCCTTCGGCCGCCTAGCAAGCACATCGCCTCGGACGCCTGCGCCGCGCCGATCGCGCCCGCGACCGGGCCGATAATCCCGGCCTCGCGGCAGTTGGCGGCATCGTCGGGGCCGGGCGGCTCCTCGAACAGGCAGCGCAGACAGGCGGTCACGCCGGGAATCACGGTCATCGTCTGGCCGGCCAGACCGAGCACGCCGCCATAGACGAAGGGCCGCCGCAGCGCGACGCAGACGTCGTTGATCAGAAATTTGGTCACCGGATCGTCGGTCGCGTCGATCACGAAGGCGGCGGCGCCGATCAATTCAGCGGCGTTGGAATGATCCAGGGGCGCGACGTGCGCTTCGATCGCATCGCCGGCAATTGGCGCCGCGCCGCTACGCAATTCGCCAAGGCGGCGCGCCGCGGCGACCGCCTTGGGCGCGCCGATATCCGAGGCTCCGAACAATACCTGGCGTGGCAGATTGGATAATTCGACCGTGTCGGGATCGATTAGCGTGAGCCGGTCAAAGCCGGCGCGGATCAGCACGGTCGCGGCCGGCACGCCTAGGCCGCCGAGGCCGGCAATCAGGATGCGCGAGTTGTGATCGTCCGCCGACACTTCCCTAAATGTCCATCCACCGACCCACCGGGCTATCCGCCGATTCGTACAGCGGTGCGGCCATATTCCAGCTTCGTGTGATGCGTGGCGTCCGGCGAATTGGCGGGGATCCAAAAAAAACCCCCGTCCAGCGATAAGACGAGGGTAGTTCTACTCTCGCCTTATCTGCACAAGGTCCCCGCATCGACGGGAGCCCCGCAGGACTTAGCACCAGCACCCTTTACGGGCCGGTTGCTGCGGCATCATAGGGCCAGTCCCTCCGCCGCTCTGGATAAGGCCGTACTCTGCTAGTCAGGTTGCTACAGGGGCGCCCGCATGTCAATCGCCCGACCGCATGGTCAGGCGGCCGCGCGGCTTGCGGAATTCGGCCGCCGATGCTTTAGGAAGCATGAGCGGGCGACTCGCGCACGCACCGCGCCGTACGCCGGATCGGTGCGTCGCGCGCGAGGCGTCTGCTCGCATCCGACTGGAGGTAAGCCTGACCATGGCCGACGATCTGCACGAAAAGGGACTGAAGCTGCGCGCGCAATTGTGGGGCGACAAGGCGGCGCGCGAACGGCATGCGAACTTCAAGGGCTTCGACGAAGACTTCGCCAACTTCGTCAACGAAGAGGTCTTCGCGAAAATCTGGACGCGGCCGGGGCTGCCGATCAAAACGCGATCGATGATCACGATGGCCGCTTTGATGGTGCTGGCGCGCGGACCGGAGTTGCGCACGCATATGCGCGGGGCGCTCAACCTGGGCATTACGCCCGCCGAGATCAAGGAGTTGATCATCCACCTGTCGCAGTACGGCGGCGTGCCGACGGCGGTCGAGGCGATTCGCGCCTTCAAGGAAGTCACCAGCCCCGACTGAGCGGCGCGGTTTGCCTTGCGGGAATCGGAAACGGGTGCTTTAAGAAGGCAGCGGAACAAATTATTTTCGCGCGGCCGGCCGCCATTGCGGGCGGATGCGAACGGCGCGATTAGCCAGCGGATGCGGACCATGGACCACGCGCGCGGCCGATCGCGTAGCGCGCGCCAGTGAGATACGGCGCACCAGCGGATCGCGGCGCACCAGGGCGGCCGCCGGCACACATCACCGGGGAGATTGAAGATGCGAATCGGATTTATCGGTCTGGGTAATATGGGCGGCCCCATGTCGCTCAATCTCATCAAGGCGGGCCACAGCCTGGTAGTCAACGACGTGCGGCGCGAGATGGCCGAACCGCAAATTGCGGGCGGTGCGCAATGGGCCGACACGGCCGCCGCCGTCGCGGCGAAGAGCGAACTGGTGTTCACGTCGCTGCCGGGACCGAAAGAGGTTGAGGCGGTGGCGCTGGGCGAAAACGGCATCTTGAGCGGTATCACCAAGGGCGCCGTCTATGCCGACCTCTCCACCAATTCGCCGAGCGTCATCCGGCGCATCCACGCCGCCTTCAAGGCCAAAGGTTTTGCGATGCTCGACGCGCCGGTCAGCGGCGGTATCCCGGGGGCGCGCAGCGCAACGCTGTCGGTGATGGTCGGCGGCGATCAGGCGGTCTACGAGAAGATCAAGCCGGCGCTCGACGCGATCGGCGACAAGGTCTCCTTCATCGGCGACTCCGGTGCGGGCGCGGTGGCCAAACTGGTGCATAACATGGTCGCGATCTGCTCGACCCAACTGCTGGTCGAGGCGTTCACGATGGGCATGAAGGCTGGCGTGCCGGCCGACGCGCTGCTCAAGGCGGTGCAGGACGGCGCCTACGGACAGGGCATGATCTTAAAGGGTGCGCTGCCCAAGATGGTCATGCGGGGCAATTTCGATCGCGTAACCTTCGCGCTCAAGCTCGCGCGCAAGGACCTCGCGCTGGCCACCGAAGTCGGCCGCGAGGTCAACGTCGCGATGCCGATCGCCACCACCGTCGAGCAGGATTTCCTGACCGCGCTGGCCCACGGACTCGGCGACAAGGATATGACCGCGGTGGTCACGGTCCAGGAGGATCGCGCGGGTATCAAGGTGCGCAACTGAAGGCACGTTCGTAACTGGCTAATGCGATAACGGCGGGCGCCCGCGGCCGTAGTCATCGCATTAGTCAATCTATTCACTACTATGAATTCGCGGAGGTAGTTACTCACATGGCGGACGATCTCGCTAAAAAAGGCATGGAACTGCGCACCAAACTGTTCGGCGCCAAGGGCGCCGCGGCCGGCCACGAATACCTCAAGGAGTTCGACGAGGACTTTGCCAATTTCCTCAACGAACAGCTCTTCGGCGGCATCTGGACCCGGCCCGGCCTCGAAACCAAAACGCGATCGATGATCACGATGGCGGCGCTGATGGCGCTCGGGCGCGGACCCGAACTGCGCGTGCATATGCGCGGCGCGCTCAACCTGGGCATCACGCACACCGAACTCAAGGAGATGATTTTCCATCTCTCGCAATACAGCGGCGTGCCCACCGCGGTCGAGGCGATGCGCGCGTTCCGCGAGGTCACCGAGCCGAAGAAGCCGAAAGCATAGCGACGGATTGAACGCATCGCCGCGCGCCGTCGGCGCGAGCGGCGGACAATACTCAGTATGATCGCAAGGACATGACAATGAAGATCGGCCTCCTCGCGGTAGTCAACGAACACAGCGTCGGCCCAGCCAATCTCGCGCGCAAGGCCGAGGCGCTCGGCTTCGAGTCGCTCTGGCTGCCGGACCATCCGGTGATGCCGGTGCATACCACCACGCCTTTGCCCGAAACGCCGCCGGGCAAAGGCGAAATCCCCGACCATTACTCACATATGTGCGACCCGTTCATCGCGATGTCGATGGCGGCTGCGGCAACGACAAACCTGATGGTCGCGACGGGCGTATGCCTGGTGCCCGAGCGCAGCCCGATCATCACGGCGAACGAAGTCGCCACGCTCGACGCGTTCTCCAAGGGGCGTGTGCTCTTCGGGATCGGCGCGGGCTGGCTCAAGGAAGAATCCGAGATGCTCGGCGCCGACTTCCCGCATCGATGGACGCAAACCAAAGAGTACATCGCGGCGATGCGCGAGTTGTGGACCAAAGAGGAGGCGTCGTTCGCCGGCAAGTACGTGAACTTCCCGCCGGTGCGATGCTATCCGAAGCCGGCGCGCAAGGGCGGACCGCCGGTGTTGATCGGGAGCAAGGACAAAAACGCGCTGCGCTGGGTCGCGCAATGGGGCGACGGCTGGTGTCCGATCCTCTATTCGCCCGCCGAAATGAAAACTCATCTGGGCAAGCTGCGCGAGGAATGTACGAAAGCTGGCACCAGCTACGATCGGCTCGACCTGACGATCATGCGCGCGCTGCGCGGCGACCGCGCCGAGGTGCAAGAGGGGCTGCGCCAGTACGCGGAGCTGGGCATCCATCGCTTCGTCGTAATGATGATCGCCAATCGGCTGAACGACGACAATTACGCGGCTGAGCTCGAGCGCATCGCATCGCTCTATATATAGTTAGAAATACTCAGTTCGCGCAGCGAGGAAATAGACACCATGCCGCTCGATCCGCAGATGAAGACGATCCTCGACCAGATGGCGGCGGCCAAAGCGACCGCCTTCTACCAGAGCACGCCGATCGCCGCACGGGCGCAGATGGCGCGGCAGACCGCCAAGGGCGAGCCGGCCGCGGTCGCGAGCGTCGAAAATCGAGTAATCGCGGGCCCGGGCGGCGATCTGCCGGTACGTATCTACACGCCGCTTGGCGGCGCGCCGATCGGCGCGCTGGTCTATTTTCACGGCGGCGGATGGGTCGTAGGCAGCCTCGACATGGTCGATCAGCCATGCCGGATACTGGCTAATGCGTCGCGCTGCGTGACGGTCTCGGTCGACTACCGGCTGGCGCCCGAGCATAAGTTTCCGGCCGCGCCGGAGGATTGCTACGCCGCGGTGAAATGGACCGTGGCCAACGCCACGGCACTTGGATGCGCACCACGGATCGCGATCGCCGGCAGCAGCGCGGGCGGCACGCTGGCGGCGGCCGCGGCGCTGATGGCGCGCGATCGCGGCGGACCGCGAATCGACTATCAATTACTAATTTATCCGGCGACCCGGCGCGAACTGGATACTCCGTCGCAACTCGAGTTTAACGAGGGCAATTACTACATTCTGTCGCGCGCCGATATGGAATGGTTCTGGGGACACTATCTCGCCGATGCGGCCGACGCCAAGAATCCCTACGCCTGCCCGGCGCGCGCCGCGACGCTCAAGGGATTGCCGCCCGCGATGGTCATGACGGCGGAGTTCGATCCGCTGCGCGACGAGGGCGAGGACTACGCCAGGCGGCTTGAGGCCGACGGCGTGCCGACCGTGCTCAAGCGCTACGCGGGCGTGACGCACGGCTTCTTCGGGATGCCCTCGATACTCGAGAAGTCGCGCCTCGCGATCGCCGACGCCGGCGCCGCAATCCGCACGGCGTTCGCCGGTTAGGGTTTCTTTTGGCCCATGATATAGCCGCCCAGGTCGGTGGCGTCCTGCACGTCCGACGCGGGGTGGTAGAGGCCCGACGGAGTGATCGAAGCGTGGTGATCGTCGAGCGGGGCGAGGCGATCGGCCGCATCGATGAGTTTAGCGGCGAGCGTTGAGTCCGGACGCCATTGCTCGTTCGCGTTGCCGCGCACCAGCGTGGCGACAAAGTCGTAGCGATGCCAGTAGATAGTGCGCATCGGCACGCCAGCGGGATCGATCACCAGGTGGGAGTAGGTCCATTTCTCGTTGTAGCCGATGCCGTGCTCGGCCAGTTCGACCGGGCTGTTGAGGCTGCCCTCGGTGCGATCGGGCGTGCCGAGCAGCGCGACCACGGCGTTGCGCATGACGTGATCGCTCATACCTCGAAGCTCTCCGGAAACGGACATTTATGCTGTTCGATATGCGCCTCGTAGTCGGCGCGAAACTGCTTGAGAAAGGCGCGCGCCGCCCATGAAGCACCGTCGGCCAACGCGCAAATGCATTTGCCGTCCATGAAGTTGAAGGTGTCGGCGAGGGTGTCGAGATCCTCGGCGCGACCGTCGCCGCTCTCAATCCGTTTGAGCGTGCGATAGGTCCAGCCGGTGCCCTCGCGGCATTGGGTGCATTGGCCGCAGGATTCGTGCTCGAAGAAGCGCGCGATGACCAGCGCCGCGCGGACCATGCACGAACGGTCGTCCATCACGATCGCGCCGGCGGTGCCAAGCAGCGAGTTGACGGTCTTGAGCGATTCGTGATCGACCGCGACGTCGATCTGATCGCCGCGCAGCACCGGCATCGAGAGCCCGCCCGGAATCACCGCCTTGACGGTGCGGCCGTCGGCGAGGCCGCCGCCGAACTTGTAGATCAGGTCGCGCAGCTTGACGCCGAGCGGCATCTCGTAGATGCCGGGGCGCATCACGTGGCCACTGACGCCGAAGAGCGTGTTGCCGGAGCTGTTGGGCATGCCGATTTTTTTGAACCATTCGGCGCCGCGATTGATGATCGCCGGGACCTGCGCGCAGGTCTCGCAATTGTCGACGGTGGTCGGCCGCTGCCACAGGCCGCGCTGAGCGGGAAAGGGCGGACGCTTGCGCGGCTGGCCCTTCTTGCCCTCCATCGATTCGAGCATCCCGCTCTCTTCGCCGCAGATATACGCGCCGGCGCCGGGCTGGATATGGATGTCGAAGCGGCGGTTGAAGCCGAGCGCATGGTCGCCGAGGATGCCGGTGGCGTAGGCCTCGCGAATCGCCGCGCGCATCACGCGGTAGGCTTCGACGTATTCGCCGCGGATATACATGAAGGCGGCGCTCGCCTGGATCGCCATCGAAGCAATCATCACGCCTTCGAGCACGACGTGAGGATTGCGCTCCATGATCTGGCGGTCCTTGAAGGTGCCGGGCTCGCTCTCGTCGCAATTGACGGCGAGGTAGCGCGGACCGCCGTCGGGCGGCGG
>Ga0307373_10010013_pt1 | contig 14037 bp, 13 predicted proteins | sample OX2MG_FD_202534 | JGI IMG/M metagenome (GOLD analysis project Ga0307373, IMG submission 202534) | Soil microbial communities from Risofladan, Vaasa, Finland - OX-2 | ecosystem: Environmental > Terrestrial > Soil > Coastal area > Acid sulfate soil | place: Finland: Risofladan, Vaasa | collected... | reverse complement strand
CCCGTGGCTAGGCAGGGCGTGTGGGGCGTGTGGGGCGTGTGAGGCGTGTGAGGCGTGCCGCGTCGATCTGGCAGAGACCTTCGAGCTTCACGCCGACGGCCGCACCCACATCGTCCGGGAATCACGCAAGCTCGAGGACGTCAACGAATCGATCGGCCAGGTCGAAAGGGGTGAGATCGAGGGCCGGATCGTCTTTGATCTTCGCTGAAGGCAGCCAGCCGTTGAAGCCGGCCGCTGCAGTCTTGCTATCGCTGCCAGAGGAGGCTGCGGCGGCGGCACGGGGAACGGGGGCGGCGTCGGCTCGGGCGGCGGTAGCGGTTCGGGCGGCGGTAGCGGTTCGGGCGGCGGTAGCGGTTCGGGCGGCGGTAGCGGTTCGGGCGGGGGTAGCGGTTCGGGCGGTGGGGTCGGCTCCGGCGGTGGGTTAGGTGGCGTCGGAGTCATGCGGCGGGCCTTTGCGTCCCGTGGAGGTGATCCAGGAACCAGCTCCTCGCCAGATCGGAGGCTTCGCCGAGTGTTCCGGGCTCCTCGAACAGGTGGGTGGCGCCCGGCACGACTGCGAGACGGTTCTCGCATGCCAGCCGGGACTGGGCATCCCGGTTGAGGCGGAGAACCTCAGTGTCGCTGCCTCCCACGATGAGAAGCGTGGGAGCACGAACCAGGCCCAAACGCGAGCCGGCCAGGTCTGGCCGGCCTCCGCGCGACACCACGGCGGCGATCTCCGTACCGGGCTGGGCCGCGGCCCACAAAGCGGCGGCGGCACCGGTGCTCGCTCCGAAGTACCCGATCGGAAGCCGATCGGTATCTGGATGATCTCGCACCCAGGCGGTTGCTTCGACGAGACGCCCGGCCAACAGTTCGATGTCGAACACGTTGCGCCGGTCGGCCTCCTCCGACACCGTGAGCAGGTCGAAGAGCAACGTAGCCAGCCGCGCTTGGTTGAGCCGGGCTGCGACGAACCGGTTGCGAGGGCTGTGGCGGCTGCTGCCGCTGCCGTGAGCGAAGACCACGATGCCGGCAGGGTCGTCCGGCATGGTGAGATCGCCTTGTAGGGTCACGTTCCCGGTGTCGATGTCGACGCTGGACGTTGTCTCGACGAGGGGGGCGCCGGCCTGGTGGCTGCTGCGATCGCCGGGTCCGGCTTGCGCTGCCTTCTCCAGCAACTCGACGACTTCGTGGTCGGACGTTTGACTGAAGTCTCTGTACCACTGGCCCACTGCCCAGAGGTCGTGCGGGGTTTGCAGACATACCACTTCTGCCTCGTGACTCAGGTCGGCCACGGCCTCGGGACTGGCGACCGGGACCGCCAGGATGACCCGCTCGGCACCTCGGGCTTTGGCCGCTCGGCACGCGGCGCGGGCGGTGGAACCGGTGGCCATCCCGTCGTCGACGACCACCGCGATGCGGCCTTGGAGTGGGACGGCAGGCCGGCCGCGACGCAGGACATCGGCCCGCTGAACCACCGCTCCGCTTTCTCTCTCCGCGACGGCGGACAGCTCGGTCGTGCTGATGTCAGCCATGCGGACCACCTGGTCGTTGATGACCCGCACGCCCCCCTCGGCTACGGCCCCCATTCCGAGCTCGGGCTGGAACGGCACGCCCAGCTTGCGAACCACGATCACGTCCAGTGGGGCGTGCAAGGCCGAGGCTACCTGGAAGGCGACCGGCACCCCGCCGCGGGGGAGGCCCAGTACGACGACGTCCTGGCCTTGAAGGAACATCAGCTGATCGGCAAGTCGCCGTCCGGCATCGACCCGGTTGCGAAAAGCCACGGCAAGCCTCCTTCCTCACCCTCCTGATCTTCCGCCTCCTTCCCGGCGATTGCCAGAGGCAAAAGTCAGGGAATTTGCACGGGCAGCCCTCCGAACCGGCGGTACGCCATCCAGAGGGGTCTTTTGGCCCTGGATCCTCGGGGCCCTCGCCGCACATCCTGGAATCCGTACGAATTGTCGCGTAACGGTCCGAGGAAGGTCGGCGAGGTGTCGTTTGCCGGGTTGATATTGCACAACATCACGGTGAGGAAACTGCGCCTGGCGCTCACGGCCCTGGCCGTCGCCATCGGTGTTCTCACGGTGGTGTCGCTTGGTGTCGTCACCCACAGCCTGGAGTCCAGCGACCTCGCGTTGCTCAAGACCGGGCAAGCGGATTTCACGATCGCCCAGAAGGGTGTCGCGGACCTGCTCTCCAGCAGCATCGACGGCGCGTCTGTCGCGCGTGTGAAGTTGGTGCCCGGTGTGGCCGGCGTGACGGGCGTGTTGATAGGCACGGCAAAGCTCAACTCCGACAACCCGCAGTTCCTGGAGATCGGGATCAACCCGTCGCAGCTCAGCGCCTTCGGCGTCACGGTCGTGGCGGGAAGTCCGTTCCAGGCGCAGGCGGCGAACCAGCTGATGTTGGGATGGAAGGCCGCGCAGAGTCTCGGGCTGCACGTGGGTGACACCATCACCCTTGACAAGAACGTCTTCAAAGTGGTCGGCATCTACTCGACGGGGCAGTCCCTCGGGGACACGGGCGCGATGCTCCCGTTGGCGTGGTTCCAGACCTACCAGCGCCAACCAGACCAGTACACCCTGCTTTTCGTGCAGATCGCGCCGGGAAGCTCGGTGACGGCTGTGCAGAGCCGGGTTGACCGTGAATTCCCGCAGCTCGTGTCGATACGGACCCTCCAGCAGTTCGGCAGGGCGGATCGCAGCCTCTCGCTGATCCTGGCTGCTGATCGGGGAGCCACGGTGCTCGCAGTAATCATCGGGGCGATCGTGGTGATGAGCGCCATGACGATGAGCTTCATCGAACGAACCCGCGAATTCGGGGTGCTCAGCGCTCTGGGATGGACCCGCCGCAGGGTCGGCAGCATGATCATGTCGGAGGCGCTGTTGATCGGGCTGATCGGCGTGGCCGGTGGGCTCGCGCTTGCGGTGCTGGCCGTCCTGGGAATCCAGCATCTGCCGAGCTTGAGGGGCGTGCTGCACCCGGACTACACGGTCGGGGTGTTCGGCCGGGCTCTGTACACCGCCGCTGCCATGGTCGTCCTCGGTGGGCTCGCCCCGGCTTTCCGTGCCGCTTTGTCGAGGCCATTGGAGGCGCTTCGCCATGAGTGATCTGCGTACGCAGGCGTCCCAGCGATCAGCCGAAGGTGCCGCGCTCGGCGATGGCTCACTCGGGACCCCAGCGGTGGAGATGTCGCAGGTGTGCAAGTACTTCGACGGTGGGCTGGTGAAGGCGCTCGACGGGCTGACGCTGCGGGTCGAACGCGGCGAGTGCGTTGCGGTCACAGGACCTTCCGGCTGCGGGAAATCGACCATGCTCCATCTGATTGCCGCGCTCGACAGCCCGACCTCCGGAACGATCCGGGTCAGCGGCATCGACCTGTCGGAGGAGCGCGACCTGGCCGGATACCGCCGAGGGCACCTGGGTCTGGTGTTCCAGCTGCACAACCTTCTCCCTCAGCTCAGCGCGCGGCAGAACGTAGAGGTCGCGATGTTCGGAACCGGCATGAACCGGCATCAGCGCTCCGCTCGTGCCCGGCTCTTGCTGGCGGACGTGGATCTGGAGGGGATGGAGTCGAGACCCCCTACGAGACTTTCGGGCGGGGAGCGCCAGCGGGTCGCGATAGCGAGGGCGCTGTCCAACGAACCCGACCTGTTGCTAGCCGACGAACCGACCGGAAACCTCGACGAGCGTTCCGTCGACCGCGTTCTCGACATGTTCCGCCGGCTGCGTTCCGAGAGGCCTGCCATGACGATGATCATCGTCACCCACGATCCCCGCGTCGCTGCCTCCGCCGACCGGACGGTCCGCCTCCGGGATGGGCGGGTCGACCAGCACTCAGCTATCTGAACCGGGGAGGGGCCCGGTCCGAGAGGATCAGGTTCGAACCTTTCAGCCCGATGTCAGGGCGATCAGCGCCCGGTGGACGTCCTGCGACGCCTCGCCCAGGACCACAGAATCCTCGCTGCCATGGCTGACGGCGTCTGTCCACAGCTCGTCCAGTTCCATGCCTGCCTGCTCCAACGAGTCGACGATCGAACTCATGTTCAACCGATCGTGCCTGCTATCACGAGATGTCTGCAGCATGAGGTGACGTTAGTCATGCCCCAGGTTGGACCGGTAGGGTCGAAAGTCCTTATACGAGTGGCTGGTGGCCGAGCGAGGCCAACGGTCGATTCCCTCATGCGACGGGGCTTCGTGCCACGAGATAGGAGACGCACCCTTCGAGGGTCGAAAGCTGCGGGTAGTCGCGTTCGGGGATCTCGATGCTGGTCGCCTCGTTGAGACCGGTGACGAAGTTGAGGAAGTCGATCGAGTCCAGATCGAGCGCCTCCTGGAGCGTCTCGCCTGACATCACCTGTGCCAGATCGGCTTCTGGGGCGACCTGCCGTAACGTCTCGCTGATCAAGGTGCGGGCTTCGTCGGTGTTCATAGTTTCTCTGGCTCCTGCAGCAGGCGATCTATTTGGGCGAGGAAGCGACCCCCACGGTGCCCGTCGCTCACGCGGTGGTCGGCGGACAGGGTCGCGGTGAGGCAGGGACGGACGCCGAGGAGCCCGTCCTTGGCGACGGGACGTTCGGTGACCGCTCCGAATCCGACAACGGCGACCTGGGGTGGGTAGATCACGCCGAAGACGGATTCCACTCCCAGGTCGCCGAGGTTGCTGACGGTGATCGTCGGGTCGCTCATCTCCGAGCTTCGGAGCACCCCGGCGCGGGCGCGGCGGACGAGGTCGTTGAGCTTCAACATCAGCTCGTCGAGGCTGAGCCGGTTCGCGTCGTGGATTGCGGGTGCTATCACTCCGCCGGCGCGCAGGGAGATCGCGACGCCTACGTGGACCGCCTCGCTCGCCAGGAACTCGCCATCGGTGAAGAACCCGTTCACTTCTGGGGCCTTCGCCACGGCCAAAGCGGTTGCTTTGATGAGCAGGACCGGCAGCACGAGCCGGTCTCGCACACTGCGGGACAGGTTCGCCTTCTCCAGCCACGCGGTGGCTGCGCCCGCGTCGACCGTCGTGCTCAGGTAGTAGTGGGGTATTTCCCGCTTGGAGCGCGCCATCAGCGCGCCGATCGCCCTGCGGAGACTCTCCTGCCGCGCGGAGCCCGACGAGCGGGAAGGCGCCACGACTTTGGATGTCGGGACTCGCGCCTCGCGCAGGTCGCGCTCGACGACCGCTCCACCGGGCCCCGTTCCTGTCAAGCCGTTCAGATCGATTCCGAGCTCACCGGCGACGCGCCGCGCCAGGGGAGAAGCGCGCGTGGGCGCGTGCGGCGGCGCCTGCGCCGCCCGTTCCACGTCGGCTCTCGTCACCTCTCCTCCGGGACCGCTCGCGGCGACCCCAGCCAGGTCCACGCCGAGTTGCTCGGCGAGGTGGCGGATCACCGGCGAGTGCGACATCGGTGCCCTCCGAGGCTCGGGTCCGGCCAGTGTGATCTCGGGTCCGGGCAGTGTGATCTCGGGATGCTCGGGGACGGGGCTCGGAGCGGCTTCTATCGGGGCGGCGGGTACAGGCGCCAAGCCCGAGGCAGGAACCGCGGCGGTGCCGGGCGCGCTCACCCGGGCGAGGACGCTCCCTACAGGGACGTTCTCGCCTTCCTTGACGACCAGTTCTCCGACGACTCCGTTCTCGAATATCTCGATCTCGATCGTCGACTTCTCGGTGTCGACGACCGCGACGATGTCACCCCGATGGACCGGGTCCCCGGGCTTCACCAGCCACTGCGTCAGGGTGCCGCTCTCCATGTCGGCCCCCAGGGAGGGCATCGTGAAGTCGCCCACTCATCCTCCCATCCGCCGTACCGCCGCCACGACCTGCTCGGCCTGGGGGAGCGCTGCATCCTCCATGTGCTTCGAGTAGGGCATCGGTACTTCCGCCGAGCACACCCGTGCCACCGGGGCATCCAGGTCGTAGAACACCTCTTCCGTTATGCGAGCGGACAGCTCTGCCGAGAGGCTGCCGCTGCGCCATCCTTCGTCCACCACGACGGCCCTGTGCGTGCGCGACACCGAACCGAGGACCGTCGCGTCGTCCAAAGGCCGCAGGCAACGCAGGTCGATCACCTCCGCACCCACACCGTCGCCGGCCAGCGACTGGGCTGCTACCAGGGCGGTGTCGAGGGTGCCGCCGTACGCGATCAGCGTGACGTCGTCGCCTTGCCGGCGCACCTTCGCAGACGAGATGTCGACCGGCTGCGGATCTTCGGCGAGGTCGCCGTGCGCGTTATAGAGGTTGCCGTGCTCGAAGATGATCACCGGGTCCGGGTCGCAAAGTGCGGGCCAGAGCATCCCTCTCGCGTCCTCGACGGTGGCGGGGGCGAGGATGCGCAGGCCCGGGATGTGCGTGTACCAACCTTCGAGGCTGTGGGAGTGCTGTGCGGCGAGCTGCCGTCCGGCGCCTGTGGTCATCCGGATCACGAGCGGGACGTTGAACTGTCCGCCCGACATGTACAGGAGGGTGGCGGCGTTGTTGACGATCTGGTCCAGGGCAAGGAGGCTGAAGTTGACCGTCATGATCTCCACGATCGGTCGCATCCCGCCGAGCGCGGCCCCGATACCTGCGCCGACGAACGCGGATTCCGACAGAGGGGTGTCACGGATGCGATCCGGCCCGAAGTCCTCGAGCAGCCCGAGGCTCACGGCGAAGCTGCCGCCGTAACGCCCGACGTCCTCACCCATCAGGAAGACCCGCTCGTCGCGCTCGAGTGCATCGCGCAGCCCTTCGCGCGCCGCCTCGCGGTAGCTGATCGTCCTCATGGCACTCCCGCCCCTCGATCTGGCTCCGACGTCACCCATCGCCGCAGATCCGCGACGTCCTCCAGCGTCCCGCTATCAGCGAACGCGACCGCGTCGTCTACCTCGGCGGCCACGTCGGCCTCGATCAGTTCGAGGGCGTCGCTGCTCAGGAGCCCTTCTTCGGACAGCCGCGCGGACAGGGTGGTGATCGGGTCGCGTTCCTCCCAGCGCTTGATCTCCGTCTTTTCCCGGTAGCGGTCGGGGTCGTACATGGAGTGGGCCCTGAACCGGTAGGTCCGCAGCTCCAGGAAGTGCGGGCCACCTCCGCTCCGGACGGTCTCGGCGGCGCTGCGCGCAGCGGACTCCACGGCCAGCACGTCCATCCCGTCGACCTCCCACGCCGGGATCCGGTAGCTGGCTGCCTTGAGCGAAAGGTCGGTCTCCGACTCCGAACGATCCAACGCCGTCCCCATCGCGTAGAGGTTGTTCTCGCAGCAGAAAAGCACGGGTAGGTGCCACAGAGCGGCCAGATTCATGGACTCGTGGAACTCGCCTTCGGCGACCGCGCCGTCGCCGAAGAAGCACGCCGTCACCCGCTGGTCGCCGCGTAGGTGATCGGCCAGCGCCAGTCCCACCGCTACCGGAAGGCCGCCAGCGACGATCGCGTTGCCACCGTAGAAGCGCGTCGAGGCGTCGAAGATGTGCATCGAACCGCCGCGCCCCCTGCACGTGCCTTCGAGTTTGCCTTCGAGCTCGGCCATCGTCGCACGCATCGAAATCCCCCGCGCGAGAGCATGACCGTGCTCCCGGTAGGTGGACACGATCGAGTCCGACGGCAGAAGAGCCTCCATGACACCGACGGCACACGCCTCTTCGCCGATGCCCAGGTGCAGGAACCCGCGGATCTTCGTGTGGCTGTACAGCTCCACGCATCGCTCCTCGAAGCGCCGGATGCGCAGCATCTCCCGGAGCAGATGCACTCGGCGATCGCCATCTGGGATGGTCGCGGTCGCGGCCACCGCGGCGATGGGAGCTTCGCCGGGCATGGCCGGATCCAGTCGCGTTGCACTTCTGTCGTTGGTCTGGCTCATCGCTGCGGCTCCAGAGTCGAGATGTCTCCCTCGGGTAGCCCGAGCTCCCGGGCCTTGAGGAGGCGGCGCATGATCTTCCCGCTCTTGGTGTGCGGAAGGTTCTGGTCGAACGTGATCTCGCGGGGGGCCACGGCGGCGCCCAGGCGTCGCCGGCCGAACCCGAGTATCTCCAACCTCAGCTCCTCGGTCGGCTGGTAACCGGTTCCCAGGGACACGAACGCCTTGACGACTTCGCCGACGAGGGGGTCCGGTTTGCCGATCACACCCGCTTCGGCCACCGCGGGATGCTCCATCAGCGCTGACTCCACCTCGAAAGGACCGATGAGGTGACCGGCCGACTTGATCACGTCGTCGCCACGGCCTACGAACCAGAAGTAGCCGTCCCCGTCGCGGCGGGCCAGGTCGCCGCTCAGGTACCAGCCGCCGGCGAAGCAGGAGCGGTAGCGATCCTCGTCGCCCAGGTATCCCCGGAACATGGAGGGCCAGCCGGGGCGCAAAGCCAGTTCGCCGTCCTGGCCGGTCATGGCCTCAACGGCAGCGCCGGCCGCATCGAGCACGACGTCGCCTCGCTCGTCGCGCATGAGCACCGTGGCTTCTATCCCCGGCAGAGGGCGGCCCATAGAACCGGGCCGGATGTCCATGCAGGGGTAGTTGGCGACCATGATCCCGCCCGTCTCGGTCTGCCACCAGTTGTCATGGATGGGAAGCCCGAGCGCCTCCTGACCCCAGACGACGACCTCTGGGTTGAGCGGCTCACCGACGCTCGCCACGAATCGCAAGCGGCTCAGGTCGTGTGCCTTCGCCGACTCCGGCCCGGCTTGCATCAACCACCGCAGAGCCGTGGGGGCCGTGTACCAAACGGAGACCTGCTCGGATGCGAGCACCTGGTACCAGCGGTCGGCATCGAAGTCACCCTCGTCGACGATGCTCGTCACGCCGTGCACCAGCGGAGCGATGATCCCGTAGGACATGCCGGTCACCCACCCCGGATCCGCCGTGCACCAGAACACGTCTTCGGCATGGAGGTCCAGAGCGATCCGCCCGGTGGCGTAGTGGGATACAACCGCATCGTGCACATGGATCGCGGCCTTCGGGGTTCCGGTGGTGCCGCTGGTGAAGTGAAGCAACGCCATGTCCTCAGGGCTGGTAGCGCCGATCTCGTACTTGTCGCTTGCTGCGGCGAGCAGATCGTCGAGTCGCAATGTCTCCGGTGGCGGCTCATCGATCGGAGATCCGTCACCGCCGGCGAGCACGACGCGCAGCCCGGGAATTTGATCTCTTATCGGGGCCACCTTCCGGTGATACAGCGCCGGTGTGGTCACGAGGATCGCTGCGCCACCGAGCACCAGGCGTTGACGGATCGGTTCGGGGCCGAAGGCGGGGAAGAGCGCGCAGGCCACCGAGCGGTGCTTGAGGGTGCCGAGGATCGTGAGATACAGGTCGAGTCCTCTCGGCAGCAGGGCGAAAACGCGCGCTCCTGGCTCGACTTCGATCGCGTCCAAGGAGTTGGCGAACCGGTTCGACAGGTCCGCCAATTGCCCGAAGGTCACGTCCCGTGCACCGCCGTGCCGGCCGCGGCAACGCAGCGCCACCTTGTCCCCGATGGGTCCCGATGCGTGACGGTCGACTGCTTCGTAGGCAATGTTGAGCCCGCGCCCACCGGGCAGGCCGTCGAGCGATCGGCGCGCCGACTCCCAGGTGAAGTCGCGGCGCTCCACGTCGTAGTCGGTCATGTTCGGTGCCACCCCGCCGGGCGGGATCGTCTTGTGGACCGTCATCCAAGGCACCGGCAACGTCCTTTCTCGAAGCCCCGACTCAGAAACTGGTCGTGGCCCACCCGTCCGAACGCTAAGGGTGGGTCGTTCGGTCCTCCCAGGGGCGAAAGTCACCTCTTGGCGGGTTGAGGGGTCAGCCCGTGCTCGCGGGCGAGCCGCTGAAGGATCTCCACGACGATCGGTTCGCCGGAACTGCGGGGGATCCGCTCGACGGTGGAGTCACCCTCGTCCACCGCGTCGGGCACCACGATGCAGACGGGGACCGAGGGGCGCGCTGACCGGTGGGCCTCGAGGAGAGCCGCGCCCTGCTCGCCCGGCACAGCGTCGACCACCAGGTCGGCGCCTTCGAACAGCGGGCAGGTCTCTCCCCGCAGGGCCGGGCAGCAATCCCAGCCGCCCTGCGGTCCGGGGCAGGTCAGAACCTCGAATCCCGCTTCCCGCACTGCATTCTCAGCGCGCCAGTGACCCCCCGGGACCTCCACGAGCACCCTCGGCTGCTGGTGAACCGGGGGCCAGCTGGGCATCTTTCCGCGTGTCGCGATCGCAACATGAGCTATCGCCGGATCGGCGTAGTCGACGTGAACCAGACCACGGTGGCGCAGCACTGACAGCATCTGGTGGTTCGTCACCATCACCTGGGCCTCGAGGTTCGGGATCCCGCGAGCGGCCGCTTCCTCGGTCAGGGCATCGAGCAGGTACGGCCCCAGCCAGCCCCGGGCATCATGGGCGACGGTGATTCCCAGCTCACCGTTGCCGTTCGGCAACATCCCGTAACTGGCCTCTCCCACCAGCTGGGGCGCCGCCTCCGGACCTTCGATGACCGCCACCAGCCCGAACCCTCCCCGCTGTTCTATTCGCGTCATCTGCTCCACGAACGACTTGGGCGGGCCGTGACCCGTGAAGAACCGCAGGTAGCGGTCGTTTTCGCTCAGAGATCTGTAGAGCGAGACGAGACCGGGTCGGTCGCTGGGCCGGATGGCCCGGATCGTCAGGACCCTGGATAGCGGGAGCTCGACGCTTCGGTGCACCGTTCGCTTGGCCGGATCTTCCGATGAAGGCACGCCTCGATCATCGGGCTCGGGCCGTCGGTAGAAACAGAGGCGATGGTCACCGCCGACTTCGGGTCGTTCGGCCCTGCACGGGGGTCGACTTCCGTGCGTACGGTCGGATGGGAGGTGGTTTCGGTGACCCAGGTCAAGTCGACAGATTCCGGCGCAACGAGGCCTTCCATCGCCGGTGCATGGCGCAACCAGCTGGGATCGTTCCTGACCGTCGAGGTCGACGATGACGGAGTGATCCGAGGGACCTTCCACACCGGTACCGGCTCGACACCCGACAAGACCTACCCGGTCGTGGGCTTCTGTGATGCCGACCGGATCGGCATGTTCATGGTTCTCGGGTTCGTCGTCAACTGGAGCGACAACCAATCCATCACCGTCTGGTCGGGTCTATACGACGCAGAAGCGGGCACCATCGACGCGACCTGGCTGATGACGAGTGAGACGGGTTCTGCCGACGAATGGAAGGCGACGATGGTCGGCCACGATGTCTTCCGGCGCGCCGCCTTCTAGGTCGTCGGGCTGACAGGGTGACCGCCGTCCTGCCGGCGGATGTCGGGCGCGGCCGGCGGCGCGGGGTCATCCTTGCTGTCCTGTGTGTCAGTCTCCTGCTGGTCAGCCTGGACAACATGATCCTGAACGTCGCCCTACCGGTGATCGTGCGGGCGATGCACGCCTCCTCGACCCAGCTGCAGTGGTTCGTCGACGCGTACGTGGTGGTATTCGCGGGGCTGCTGCTGGTGGCAGGCAGCATTGGAGACCGGCTGGGTCGCAAATGGGTCTTCATGGTCGGCCTCACCGTCTTCGGGGCGGGCTCCGCGGCGTCGGCCTTCTCGGGGACTCCGGACCGCCTCATCGCCGCCCGGGGCCTGATGGGCGTGGGCGGTGCTGCGATCATGCCGTCCACCCTCTCGATCCTCACGAGCATCTTCAGCGACGATGACGAGCGCGCCCGGGCCATCGGAATCTGGTCGGGGACTTCCGGGATCGGAGTGGCGCTGGGACCCCTGGCGGGCGGTCTTTTGCTCTCACACTTCTGGTGGGGCTCGGTGTTCCTGGTCAACGTGCCCATCGCGCTCGCCGGCCTGGCGGCCACCGCGCGGTACATCCCCAACTCCAAGAACCCGGATGCCAAACCTGCCGACCCAGCCGGTGCCGTACTCTCCATCGTCGGCATGGGGCTGCTCCTGTGGGGGATCATCGAGGCACCAACCCGTGGTTGGGAATCCCCGGTCACCATCGGCGTGCTCGCCGGGGCTGTGCTGGTACTCGGCATGTTCGTGGGTTGGGAACGGCGTTGCAGCCACCCCATGTTGGAGCTGGGCTTCTTCCGGTCGCCCAGGTTCTCGGTGGCGATGGGGGCGATGGCATCGGTGATCTTCGCCTTGATGGGCTCGCTGTTCCTGCTCACGCAGTACTTCCAGTTCTCCCTCGGCTACAGCGCACTCCAGACGGGGGTTCGGGTCGCGCCCGTCGCCGCCGTGCTGCTCGTGGTCGCGCCGCTGTCCAGCGTGGTGGTACGACTCGTGGGCACCAAGCCGGTGGTGTTCAGCGGGATGGCGCTGGTGGTGGCCGGTCTCGCGATCCTCTCGCGGGTCGGCGTCAGCTCCACGTACGCCGACTCGCTGCCCGCACTGTTCCTGCTCGGCATCGGGGCCGGCCTGGCCTTCGCGCCGTCCACTGACTCGGTGATGGGATCCCTCCCGCCGGCGCAATCCGGAATCGGCGCGGCCACGAACAGCACCGCAATCCAGGTTGGCGGTGCTTTGGGGGTCGGCGTGCTCGGCAGCATGCTGAACACTCGCTACCAGGGCCGGGTGGCGCCACTCCTGGCGCACAGAGCGATCCCGGCACCCGTCATGCACTACATCACCGGTTCTTTGGGAGGGGCACTCGCGGTTGCGCAGCAGCTCCCCGGCTCTCTCGGCTCTGCGCTGACGGCCCTGGCACGCGAATCGTTCGTGAGCGGGATGGGCCTGGCGCTCGGGGTCGGCGCCGCGGTGGTGGCTGTCGCTGCGGTCATCGTGGTGCTGACGTTGCCGAACCGGCCAGTAGCGTCCTCCCCATGAGAGCGGTTGTATGCACCGACTTCACCGGCCCCGACGCACTCCAGCTGACGGAGATCGACGAGCCCACGGTTGGCCCGGACGACGTCCTGGTCGATGTCAAGGCCTGCGCGATCACATTTCCCGACCTGCTGATGACCCGCAACCAGTACCAGTTCAAGACCGACCTGCCCTACGTGGTGGGCAGCGAACTGGCCGGCGTGGTGCGCGAAGTCGGATCGGACGTCGTGGGGATAGCGGCGGGGGACAGGGTGCTCGGCTCGTCGATGCTGACCGGGGGGTTGGCAGAGCGGGCGGTCCTGCGCGCCGGCACCATTCACAAGCTGCCGGATAACGCCGGCTTCCCCGAGGCCGCCGGGCTGCTGTATGCATACGGAACCTCGCACTACGCGCTGCGTAACCGGGCCGGCCTGCAACCCGGGGAAACCCTTCTGGTGCTTGGTGCAGCCGGAGCGGTCGGTCTTTCTGCAATAGACATCGGCCACGCGCTCGGAGCCAGAGTCATCGCTGCGGCGTCCAGCGACGAGAAGCTGGAGCTGTGCCGCAAGCACGGTGCCGACGAGACCATCAATTACGAGACAGAGGACCTGAAGACGACGGTCCGCGAGCTCACACAAGGGCTCGGTGCCGATGTCGTCTACGACCCGGTCGGGGGCAAGTACGCCGAGCCTGCCCTGCGGTCGACTGCATGGGAGGGCAGGTACCTCGTTATCGGGTTCGCCGCCGGCGACATCCCGCGCATCCCTCTGAACCTGACGCTGCTGCGAGGGTGCAGCATCGTCGGCGTCTTCTGGGGTTCGTTCGTGGGACGCCAGCCCGAGGACCACCGCCGCAACGTCACCGAGCTCATGGACTGGTGGCGCGAGGGTCGCTTCACGCCGTACGTGTCGGCGACCTACCCCCTCGAGCGCGCAGCGGAAGCGTTGCGCGACGTTGACGGGCGCCGCGTCCTGGGCAAGGTAGTCGTCACGCCTTAGTCGACCGACCCAGCCGAGTTTCGTTGCCGGGCGGCAGCCCAATGGAAGGGCAAGACCTGAGCCAGCTACGCCTACACCGTTGGAGCGACCGGGAGATCGTGGCGGTGGCGCTCGCCGCCCTCGCCATCGGCTTCGGGCAGTTCGGGGTGGTGGCCGCCCTGGGCGATGTGGCGAAGGGCTTCGGCCAGGTCAGCAACGGCGCGACCATCGCCGACCAGGCCGGCCTATCGGGCACGGTGCTCGGCGTGGGGCTGGCGATCATCCGTCTCGCCTCCCTGGGCGGGCTCCCTGTCGCCGGGCTCGCCGACCACTTCGGGCGCCGGCGGACCCTCATCGCGACCTTGTTCGCCGGG
>Ga0307373_10010012_pt1 | contig 14040 bp, 15 predicted proteins | sample OX2MG_FD_202534 | JGI IMG/M metagenome (GOLD analysis project Ga0307373, IMG submission 202534) | Soil microbial communities from Risofladan, Vaasa, Finland - OX-2 | ecosystem: Environmental > Terrestrial > Soil > Coastal area > Acid sulfate soil | place: Finland: Risofladan, Vaasa | collected... | reverse complement strand
CCCGCCATGGTCGCCGTACCCTGACTGCACGTGCCCGACGGCGTCCCCACCGGCTGCCAGAACGGGGCCGTGGCGGGGCCGGGGAATTGGCCGTTGTTCAGGAGAGCATCCGTGGACGGCGGCACGCACGTGAAGGCCGGCGGCGCGCTGACGCCCTCGAGGTTGTCGTAGAGCGCGTAGAGGCTGTACTGCTGGTAGGGGCTGCTCTGGTTCGAGATCAAGCCGCTGTAGCGCACCGCGATCTGCACGCGCTCGTTCACCACTCCGGTCTGCACGGCCCACATGATGCCGTACAGCAACAGGAGGAAGAGCGGCAGCATGATGGCCGTCTCCGTCAGCGCTTGCCCGCGCTGCGCGTGCCGGGCCGGCGGCCGGACTCCCGCCGTCACTTGCATTGGAAGGAGACTCCCATCTGCAGCGTGCCGGCGAAGGGACGCACCGGAATCGAGCTCCACCATCCCAACGCCGTCAAGAGGCCTTCGTTCGTCGCGGAGTACGTGAAGCCGCCCACGCCGTCGGAGGTAGCCGGATTGCCGCCGTAGTCCACGCGATACCAGAGGTCGTTGTCCGAGAGCAAGGGCTGATTCGTCGGGCTCTCGGGATACTCGATGCCCTGGAACGGTTGATTCGTCTGCGGGTTGACGATCTTTCCGACGTACATGAACTCCTGCGTCGTCTGGATCGTCGTGGCGGCGGCCCGTCCGATGGCCGCGTACGTCGGCGCCGTGAACGAGAAGAACGACGGCAACAGCGAGGGAACCTTCGCGCAGGCTACCACCTCGATCTGCAGCGGGGAGAAGTTCTGGCTCATGTTCGGGTTGGCGGCGGTGCCGCCGCCCACGACGAAGTTGCAGCAATCCGCGTAGACATCCTCGAGGTACTGATCCACGCGCGGGGTCGCGGCGACGAGCGTGTAGTCGAAGGAGCAGTCGCCGCCGTTGGCCTGTCCGCAGTTCTGCTGGTACTGCTGCAGGGCCGTCTTGATGGCCGCCACCTGATCGTCGAAGGTCGGAGCCGCGATCCGCTGGATCAGCAGGACGTCATTGGTATACCGCTGCACCGCGTCGACGTACTGCTGGCGGAGGTTAGCGTACATCGCGCTGCAGCTCGTCGAGCCGGTCGCGGGGAGCTGAGCGCAGCCGCCCTCCCCGCGGAGGGTGAAGAGCATGCCCTGGAGGATGTACCGGATGCGATACTCCTCGACCGCGGCGGCTTGGAGGTCCGACTCCATCTCGTTCCATTGGGTCGCTTGGATGGAGAGGATTCCGCGTGCCGCGGCGTCGGCCGCGTTCTGCGAACGGATCTGCCAGCGCAGCATGTTGCCGTAACTGAGCGCGAACGCCAGGAGCAGCAGCACCGTGAGCGAGCCGAAGGCCCACACGGGAAGGGTCTGGCCGCGCTCTCCGTGGGCGCTCATCAGCCGCCCGCCTGTCCGGAAGAACAGCCGACCAGCGGATGGAGCGGATACTGCTGTCCCAGCATCGGACCCCAGCTGCTGCCCATGACGGGCATGACGTCCCACTGGTAGACGAGGTAGACGGATGCCGTCGTCAGCGGCTGGGAGGCGGTCTCGTTGTAGATGTTGTTGCTGGGGTTCTGCTTCCAGATCGCGTTGGCCGTGGCGTAGTCCACGGGGAAGTCCGAGATGAGCTGGGCGTAGACGCGCTGATGGCAGCCCATGGCCTGAAAAACCTGGCCCGGAGCCAGGCCGCTGGTGGTCAGGTCGTAGTTTCCGTCGATGGTGTCGGGGCCGTCCTTCAGATACTCGGCGAGCCCCAGCGAGCGCAATTGCTCGTACGAGCATTGGTCGCTCGACATCGATTGCGGTCCGCAATACATGATGAAGCCGAAGTTGAAGTAGTACGGCGGGACGTTCTGGTCGTCTTGGGTGAACGGATTCTCCTGGGTGTTGTAGACCGTGGTCGAGTTGTAGGCGGCTCCTTGCGCGTCGTCGTCGTGGTTGCTGGTCATGTAGCGCCCTTCCACGTTGCCGGCGCTCAAGGAGACGGAGTTGCCCAGCACCGAGAGACCGTTGACGGTCATTTTGGCTTGGGTCTGGAGACGCTGTGGCCGGATGATCGCCGCGCCGCCGTAGCGGTTGGTGAGCTGACCCCACTGCGTGAAGTTGACCGGAACGTTCGTAAACGGCGGGCTGGCAGCCGTGAAGGTGATGCTGGTCACCGGGACGTTGGGGAAGAGTTGATCGATTTGGGAGAGCCCTCCGGGATCGGTCACCCCGAGCGCATAGTAGTGGCCGAAGTCGAAGGTGGCGGCATCGAGCTGCATCTGGAAGTAGCCCACGATCGCCAACTGCATCGCGCCCAGCAGGAGCAGGAGCGTGAAGCTGAGGGTGATCGCGGTCTCCGCGAGCGCGCTGCCCCGAACGAGATGGCGGGCCCGTTCTCCGCTCACAACGGCGGGTTCTCCTGGAGGTTCTGAAAGCCGTTGTACGTGTTGGTCAACGTGGCGTTGGCCTGGGTGCCGACCGCGGCCATGGCCACGATCGACACGATGGCCAGGAGCGCGAGAACGAGCGCGTATTCCGGCAGCGCTGCGCCACCGTCGTCGGTGAAGATGGCGCGCAAGGCTTGGATCACTGGGTGATGATCTGCGGCGTCATGACGAACACGACGTCCGTCTCCCCGGTCTGGTAGCTGGTGGACTGGAAGAGCTTGCCCAGGATCGGGATCGAGCTCAGGAGCGGGATCTTCTGAATCGTCCGTTGCTGCACGCGGTTGAGCAAGCCGCCCATGATCACGCTCTGCCCGCTCTTGGTGATGATCTCCGTGGAGAGCTTGCTCTCCTTGAGGGCGGGGATGTAATAGCCGTTGAGCTGCACGGCGTTCTGGTAGTCCAGATTCGAGATGTCGGGGCTGATCTCGGTGTCGATCGAGCCGTTGGGCATGATCTGCGGCGTGACGTTCAACTGCACGCCGTAGTCCTTGAAGACCACGCTGACCTGGCCCAGGCCCGTCGAGTAGACGTACGGGATCTGTCCGCCGACCAGGAACGTCGCCTTGCGCCCGGGCAGGGTCACGAGGTTGGGGGCGGAGAGGACGCGGGCGTGGCCGCTCTGCAGGATCAGGTCGAGGGTCGGCGCCAGCAGCGTGGTCCTGAAGAAGGGGCCGATGTTGAGCGCCTTGCCGGTGCCTCCCGAACCGCCGTTCTCCGTGATCGGGAAGCTCGGCTGCCCGAAGGTATAGAACTGCGGGTGGATCGGATCGTTCGGCGTCGCCGACTGCAGGCGGATGCCCAGCTGGCTCAGAGCGGTGCGATCGACCTCGAGGACGTAGACCTTGATGTCGATCTGGCTGGCGTCGGTCACCTGGAGGCGATCGACCACCGTGCCTTTGACGGCCAGGTAGGGTCCGGCCAGCGTGGTCGCGCGCTGGAGGACCTGCTCGGCCTGCATTCGGTCGCGGACCACGCCGCTGACGATCACGTTGCCCTTGCCGTCGGGCTCGACTTGCAGCCCGCTCACGCCGGGGTCCTTCGCGAACTCGGCTTGGATGGAGCCCAGCGACTCCGCCACGGTCACGGCGTTGACGATCTTGTACTTCTCGCCGCCGCTCTTCGCGGAGACCACCGCGCCGTCGAAGCGCGAGATGATGTCGTTGAGGTCGACGAAGTGCGCCATGTCGGAGACGGTGCCGCGCACCACGATCGAATGACCGAAGCTGACGACTTGAACGCCGGGATCCATGATGGCGGCTCGGAGCATCTGCGAGACGTCGTCGAGCGATTGGTTCGTGACGGTCACTTCGTAGTCGAGGCGCTTGCCCTTGGCCCAGGCGATGACCGAGGTGTGGCCGGGCGACTTGGCGTTGATCACCAGTTGTGTGGTCCCGATCGGAACCACGCCGGCGATGGCGCCGTCGCCGACGGCGACCCGCGAAAGGCCGGCGATGGGCACGACGACCGAGTGGCCGGAATCCAGCGATATGAAGGTGACGTCTTTCGCGAACGCCGGGGGCGGCGGCGACGAAGCGACGCCGAGGATAAGGAACAATGCGGCCACGGTGGCCGCTGCCACGCGTCGCACGCTCTTCCGGCGTGGTGGCCGAGATTCCATGCTAAGACCTTCCTTGATTGACGACGCCATACCGCGATTGGAGCCTCATTATCGCACGGTGACGCCCCGTTAACGCGTAAACGAGCCGTTCACGAACGGTTAAACTTATGCACGGCTCCTTCCAACGACCACCCCCATTCGATTATGATGCTCTCACGTTATAGGTTCAGGAGGTCGGTGTGCTCATCAAACGGGTTGGTCGGACGCTCATCCATTCGTGCGTCATGCTCGTTGCGGTCACCGCGGCGGCTTCGGCTCAGCCGATGCAGTCGCTCGCGGGGATCGCCCACGCGTATGGTTACGAATACGTCAGACTCAATCCCGAGATGGCGGTGGAGCTCGTGCGCCCGGGTCTGGATGTCGTCATCAAACCCGGGACGCGGCTCTTCTGGGTCAATGGGTCGCTCGATGCGACCGATGTCCCCCCGGCTTACGTAAACCGCGACGTCTACGTCTCCGCTGCCATGGCGCACAAGCTGGCGATGCTCGCTCGCGCGCCCAAGCACGACGGCGGGACTCGAGCGGCCGATCCGCAGGCTCCAACGTCTGCGCCCGGCGGCCCGGTGACCGTCGGCGTGATCGGCGGCGTCGGAGCCGAAGCGGTCGACGTCTTCGGCAGCGCCCCGCCGCACGCATCGGTGCGTGTATCGCTGTTCGCGAAGATCTCGGACGACTTGCCCACCGTGACCTTGAGCAGCGCGACCGCGGTCGCCGGGTCCGAAGGCAAGTATTCCGTGAGCGTGCCGCTTGCACCGGACTTCGTCCGAGGCAGCGTCGTCACCGTGCAGGCCGCAACGGATGCGGGAGCAACGGCCACGGCCACCTACGTCGTAGGGGCGCCGAACCCCACCTTCACGCCTGCGCCGGCCGATCCCCCGGGTAAGTCCTGACCCTAAGGCCCCCCACTACCACCACCCCTGAACACAAAGGAGAAGTGACATCGATGAAGACCGCTCTCATGAATCTGGTTCGCGACGAAGACGGTGCGACGCTGGTCGAGTACGGCCTGCTGCTCGCGCTGATCGCCGTCGTCGCGATCGGCGCGCTGACGCTCTTGGGCAAGAACGTCACGAACATGTTCAGCACCGTCGCCAACGACGTGTAACGCACGCCCGTGGAACGCGAAGGAACCACATGAGCGCGACCGCGCCGATCGCGGCTCTGCGAAGGCTCGTCGATGATGAATCGGCGGCGAGCCTCGCTGAGTACGCGATCGTCGCGGTCCTCGTCTCGATCGTGGCCTTCGCGTTCCTGGTGCTCATAGGAAGCGAAGTCGCGCAGTTCTTCGCGAACGCCGCGGGCGACTTCTAGATCGGTGATTCAGATGATCGATTCCGCATTCGGCGGGCAGGTCACGGGCCTGGCCGCCATCGTGGTCGGAACGGGCGCATGCGTCGCGGCGGCGTTCACCGACCTGCGAACGCGCCGAGTTCCGAATTGGCTGACAGGCCCCACCGTGCTGCTGGCTCTGGCGCTCGCTGCGGTGCGGGGTCCCGGTGCCTTGGAGGCCGCCGCCCTGGTGGTCGGGGTGGGCCTTCTGCTCGGTCCCCTCGCGCACACGGCGGGGGTGCTCGGCGGTGGGGACATCAAGCTGCTGATCGGGATCGGAGCCCTCGTGGGCTTCCCCGACTGCGTCTGGCTCCTGCTCTATACCGCGCTGGCCGGAGGAGTGCTCGCCCTGGCGGCCTCGCTGGCTCGCGGACGCCTCTTGGCCGTCTGCCGGGGGGCGGTGGGCCAGCTCAGCGCCGTGATGATCACGCACAGGGTCATTCCCGCGCGCGACGGCAAGGCGGACGACCGCCTCCCGTACGCGGTCGCGATCGCGGCCGGCTTCGCAGTTCTCGTCTTGTCCAAGACGTATCTCCCGGGTCTGAGGGTCCACCTGTGAACAAACGAACGCTTACCCTCGTCGTCGCGGCGATCCTGGCACTCGGTGCCGGTCTCTTGACCTTTGACTACCTGGCATCGGTCAGCCGGAGCGCGCACGTCTCGCCGCCGCGCGCGGTGCTCGTCGCCGTGCAGGAGATTCCCGCCCGCGAGCTCTTGAGCCCGGGCATGGTGCGCGTGGTTCAGCGGCCGGCCAACGCGGTGGACCCCAACGCCCTCTCGACGCCCGACGGCGTGAAGGGCGATATCGCCCTCATCACCATACCGGCCGGCTCCACCATCACCAGCAGCAACATCGGCCGCCCGCAGGAGCTGGCGCTCCCCGTGCGCCTGCGCCCGGGCATGCGCGCCGTGAGCATCCCGGTGGACATGGTGAAGGACGTCTCGGGTCTGATCCAAGCCGGCGACCGCGTCGACGTGATCGCCGTCCCGCCGCGGGGCGCGGAGCGGCAGCCGAAGGCCTACGCCATTCTGCGCGACATCGAAGTGGTCGCCGTGGGCGATCACCTCGAGCAGGCGACGACGGCGCCCAAGACGGACACCGATCCGCGGACCGTGACGCTGGAGGTCACGCCCAAGCAAGCCGACTTGCTGGCCATGGCCGACTTGAACACCACGCTGCGGCTGGCGCTGCGCTCGCCGCAGGAGCGCGCGCACCCGCTGCCGCCGGAGCATCTCGTCTTCGCGCCGCAGTACGCCGCCAACCCCTCGATGCCGCAGCCGGCAAGCGCGCCGCAGCCAGCCGCCCCAGCCCGGCCGGCGGCGGCTCCGCCGCTCTCGCCGGTCACCGTGATCGACGGCAGCGAGATCGTTTCCGGGGCTGCGCACAAGTGAGCCCGCGCGTCTTTCTCATCGTCGGCGCCAAAGGCGGAGTCGGGGCGACCACGCTCTCCGTGGAGATCGCCAAGCGCCTGAGCGATCGCGGTCATACCCTGCTGGTCGACGCCGACCTCTCCGGACGGCGCAGCGAGGCCATCCTCTTCAACGTGATCTCCAAGCTGGACGAGCGGCGGGCCCAGGACGAGCTGGGGATCGTGGAGCTCAACCGGAACCTCTCCCTGCTCGAGATGACGCCGAACATCCATGGCGGCTTCACGATCAAGGCCGAGAAGATCGAGGGCTGGTTCGCGCGCTCGGTTCAGCAGACCGAGTCGTACGTGGTGGTCGACGCGCCGCAGCCGTTCGCCGCCGCCGTGCGCCCCTTCGCCGTGCGGGCCGCCGTCTTTGCCCTGGTCATCGAGCCCACCCTGCTCGGCGTCACGGGGGCGCGCGCCATGCAGCTGGAGCTGCTCAAGTTCGGCGTTCCGTCGTCCCGCATGGTCGCCATCATCTCGCAACGGGATGCCAGGACCGAGATGTCGGCCGCCGAGATCGCCAAGAGTCTGAACGTGGCTCTCCTCGCCGAGATCCCCCCGCAGTCGGACAAGCGCTTCGACCGCGCCGTGGCCTCCACGGTGACGGAGCTGGACAAGCTCCAGGCGGGCGACCTCCCGATGACGCTGCAGCCCTCGGCCAGCACGCCCTTGGGCGAGCGAAGGCTGGGGCGCCATCAGGCTCCCGCGAGCGCCGCGGAGAGCGGCCCCTCCGAGAAGCGCAGCGCTCCCTCCGTACGCATTCAACGCAACGCGCGCGACGACTTGAAGGGCGAGATCCACCGCGAGCTCTCCAAGCGCGTCGACATCGTCGCCATCGCGGGCGGCGGCGCCGACCAGCTCCGGCTCGAGGAATTGCGCGCGCAAATCGAGGACGCGGTCGCCGAGCTGGTCGCTAGGCGCGACGACATCGGCTCAGCCGAGGAAGTGGCGCGCCTTCGTCAGGAGGTCATCGACGAGGCGCTCGGATTGGGGCCGCTCGAGGACTTGATGGCCGACGGCGACGTCTCCGAGATCATGGTCAACGGACCGAACTCCGTCTACGTGGAGCGTGGCGGCAAGATCGAGCATACGGGCAAGCAGTTCACGGACTCCCGCCAGCTGCGGCTCGTGATCGAGCGCATCATCGCGCCCCTGGGCCGCCACATCGACGAGGCCGTCCCCATGGTGGACGCGCGCCTGGCGGACGGCTCCCGCGTCAATGCCACCATCGAGCCGCTCTCGATCGACGGCCCCACCATCACCATTCGTCGCTTCGGCAAGTACCGCATGTCGATGAACGACCTCATCGCCATCGGCTCGATCTCGGCCCCCGTCGCCGATCTGCTGCGCGCGGCCGTCGAGGCCCGGCTCAACATCGTGATCAGCGGGGGCACGGGCTCCGGAAAGACCACCCTGCTCAACATCCTGTCGGGATTCATCCCCACCAACGAACGCATCGTCACCATCGAGGACGCCGCCGAGCTTCGCCTCCACCAGGAGCACGTCGTCCGCCTCGAGGCGCGGCCGGCGAACGTCGAGGGACGGGGTGAGATTCGGATCCGCGACCTGGTGAAGAATGCCTTGCGCATGCGCCCCGATCGCATCGTGGTCGGCGAGTGCCGCGGCGGCGAGGCGCTCGACATGCTGCAGGCCATGAACACGGGCCACGACGGATCGCTGACCACGATCCACGCCAACACGCCGCGCGACTGCCTCTCGCGCATCGAGACCATGGTGCTGATGGCCGGGTACGACATCCCCATGCGCGCCATCCGCGAGCAGATCGCCGGCGCCGTCGACATGGTGGTGCAGACGTCCAGGCTTCGCGACGGGACCCGCAAGGTCACCAGCGTGATCGAGGTCGTCGGCATGGAAGGCGACGTGGTCACCACGCAGGAGCTGGTCCGGTTCGACCAGCGGGGCCTCGACAAGCAGGAGAAGGTTGCCGGATCGTTCGTCTACAGCGGCGTCCAGCCGAACTCGCTCAAGCGCTTCGCGGAAGCGGGCGTGAGCTACGACGTGAGCCGTCTCAGCGAGATTCAGCTCGCAACGGCCTGGTAACCGATGATCCTCACGCTCGAGCCCCTGGCCGTATTCCTCGGCGTCGTCGGTGCCGTCGGGCTTTGCCTGTTCGCGTTCTGGGAGCGGATCGTCACGTTCCTCGGGCGCTGGACGGAGCCGTACCGGGCGGGTCTCGAGCGCGCCGCGATTCCCATCAAGTCCGAGGAGCTGGTGATCGGCATCCTCGGAGTGGCCGTGGTGCCTTGGGGCATCGTGATGTTCCTCATGCGCCCCGAGCCGGTGCCGGGCGCGCTCATCCTGCTGGCGTTCCTGCTCGTGGCATTCTACGGTTGCCGCGGCTGGATCAACATGAAGATCGCGAACCGCCTCACCGCGTTCAACGCCCAACTGGAGCTCTCGCTCAGGCTGATCGCCGGTGCGCTGCGGGTGGGCATGGGGCTGAGGCAAGCCTTGGTCATGGTGGTGACGGACATGCCCGATCCGGCCCGCGTGGAGTTCACGCGCGTGCTGAGCCAGACGACCATCGGCGTGAGCATCTACGACGCGCTCGACCAGCTCTCCCTACGCATGCCCTCCAGCGAGCTGACGATGATGACGCGCGCCATCCGCGTGCAGAGCCAGACCGGCGGCAACCTGGGCAAGGTGCTGGAGAACCTCGCCGAGACGATCAAGCAGCGCCGCCGGATCGCGCGCAAGGTTAGGGCGCTGACGTCGGAGGCGACGGCGAGCAAGTACATCATTACCGCGCTGCCCGTCGCCGTGGGCGGCTTCATCGTGGGGTTCGAGCCGGACATGCGCGATGGTCTGTTCTACACGCCGGTGGGTCACATTTGCCTGATGATCGTGGCCGGCTTGCTCGGCACGGGCTGGTGGCTCTTCGGCCGCATCTCGAGGTTCGACGTCTGAGATGCCGCCGCCGGTCATAGGGATCGCCTTACTGGTCGTCGTCGCCATCGGCGTGGCGCTCTTCGCCGTGCTCGGCAAGAAGAGCGACGTGCACGAGCGGCTGGCCGCCATCGACGCCGCAGCGGGCCTGACGCAGCAAACCAGCTCCTCGCTGCTCAAGCGCGTGATGGACGAGCGCCAGCGCCACGCGCTCTCGCGGCGGCTGCAAGAGGCCGGCTGGTACAACGTGACCCCGCAGAAGATGCTGATGTGGTCGCTGGGGGGGCTGGCCGGTGGTGCCGGAGCCGGCGTGTTCGCCGTGCTGGTGCTCAATCAGCACACGGGCATCTTCTACGCGCTGCCCGTGATGTTTGGGATCTGCGGCGCCTACTTTCCGCACTTCCGGCTGAACGGCGCCATCGAGGAGCGCAAGATCTCGATCCATCGGCAGCTCCCCGACTTCCTGGACATGCTCTCCACCACCGTGGAAGCCGGCATCGGCCTCAACGGCGCCCTCGCGACGACCGTCGACGGCCTGCAGGGCGCGCTGGGCGACGAGCTGCGCGCCGCGCTTCAGGACATACGGCTCGGGCGATCGCGCGGCGATGCCCTGCTCGCGATGGCCAGCCGCGTCCGCGAGGGCGACTTGACGATGACGGTGACGGCGATCGTCCAGTCGGAGAAGACCGGCGGCAGCATCTCCGCCGTCCTCGACCAACTCGCCGGGGAGGCGCGCGAACGCCGGATCATGCGCGCCGAGGAGATCGCGGGGCAACTGCCCACCAAGCTGATCTTCCCGATGGCGCTGTGCATGCTGCCGGCGCTCTTCGTCATCATCTTCGGCTCCGTCGCCGCGAAGTTCACGTACCACCCATGATGACGCTGCTCGCGGGCGCCCTGATCTTCGGCTGCGCGGCCGTCTGCGGGATCGTGCTGGCCACGCTCTATTGCGCGCGCTTCACCCCGTTCGAGGACGGACCCAAGCTGGGCCCGGCGCGCCCGGCGGCGCTCGTCGCCGGAGCCGTGGTCCTCGGCATCGCCATGGTGGCGCGCCACGCGCCCTTGCTGGAGCTGGGGCTCTCCGCTCTGTTATGCGTGCCGCTGGCGGCGGCGTGGTACAGCGACGCGGCCAAGGGCATCGTCCCCGACGTCTTCACCTTGGGGCCGTTGGCGGTGGTGGCGGTCTACGTGGTGGTGCATCACTCGTGGTGGGTGGGGCTCTCGGCGATCGTCCCGTTCGTTCCCTTCGCCATCGCCGCGATGTTCTCCAAAGGCCGCGGCATGGGTTGGGGAGATGCCAAGCTCGTCGCTCTGGGCGGCGCCGTCCTGGGCATGCAGACGGCGGTGTTGGCATTCGCGGTGGCCTGCTTCGTGGCCACGGTCGTCGCCGTCGTGCGCGATCGCGGGAAGACCGCGGTGGCCTTCGCTCCCTATCTGGTGGCGTCGATCGTCATCGCGATGGTGCTGCAGGTGCACGGCTGAGATGCCCGTGCTGGTCAATGCGACGCAGGCGCGACCCATCGCCGCCAACGTGCTCGAGGCCGTCTCGGCCTGGGAGCGCGTGAAGGGCTTTCTGGGCCGGAGCGAGATCGGAGCCGACGACGGCATCTGGTTCGGCCGCTGCGATGCCGTCCACACCATCGGCATGCGGGTGACCATCGACGTCGTCTTCCTCGACGAGCGCCAAGCAGTGGTCCACCTGGCCGAGGCGGTTCCGCCGGGACGGCTCTACGTCGGGCGCCGCGGCGCGCGGACCGTGGTGGAGTTGGCGGGAGGAGCGGCGCGCCGGCAGGGTCTAGCGGTTGGCGACGTTCTTGCGCTTGGGGACCCGCACGGTTTCGGCGTCGAGCAAGAGCGCGGCCACGGCCTGGGGTAGGCTCCCGCGGCGGGGGGCGTCGCGCAGCGCGCGCAAGCACGACTCGACGGTCGCGAAGGTTCCGTCGATCTCTTGGGCCGCGGCGGCATAGTGAGCGCCGGGCACGTCCACGATCAAGGACCCGCGGTACGTCTTGCGGGCCGCCTCCAGGTGGGTGATCACGGCGCGCAGTTCGCCGCGCGCGGCCGCGGTCTTGGCCGCGGCGACGTGGGTGGAGAAGCTCTGCGCGTCGACGACCACGTTCTCCTTGGCGACCGTGACGTCGCCGTTGGCAACGAAGTAGGACGCGGTGCGGGCGGAGCCGACCGCTTCGCCAACCGCATGCCGAATGTTGCAGCACGACGTGCGCAGCGCCTGGAGCGCGAGTTGACGCTCGCGTCCCGGCCAGAAGGCGTCGGCCAGCTCGGCGCGCGAGGCGCGTCCGTCCGGCTTGAGCAGCAGGTACTTGAAGATCTGAGCGTCGCGCCGCCGCAGCCACTTGATGCGCCGCCCGCCCACCGTCGCCTCGAACTCTCCGAGCACGCAGACCGCCATGGGCGGCACGGGCAACGGGGCGATCGGGTACGAGGTGGTGTTGGTGCTCGAGAGGACGTCGCGCACGGCGCGAAAGACCACGAAGTGATGGCCGTCGAAATCGACGAAGACGCTTTCGCGCTCCAGCGTCTCCAGGTCGGCGAGGTCCGCGAGCGTGCCGGTGGAGAGCAGCCGCTGAAAGGTGGCCAGGTGCCCGGAGCGCCCCGCCTCTTGCAGGACGTAATCGGCGAAGACCGAGCGGTGATCGGCGGACCATCTCTCGAAGGCGTGCGCGAGGCCGCTGCCCTCGGCGGCCGCCAGGCGGACGCAGGCGCTCACGATGATCGGCCAACCGTCCGTGTGGGAGATGACGTGATCGAGATCTTTGCGCGCGTACGAGACGCCGTGAGCGTCGCAGAGCTCCGCGAGCTCCGGCGCGGTGAAGGCTAGCGCCCGCGCCGGCAACCGCGTGACGGCGCCCTCCACGAAGAGGCGCGCGCTGCGGATCACCGAGCGCGATCGCGCCGCGATCACGAACTGCAGGTGCTCGGGCGCCTCTTCGACGAGGGCGTTGAGCTCGTCGATCCAGTCGGGGGCACCGGCGTCGGCGTCGTCGATCAAGACCAGGGCCGGTTGGCAGACCGAGAGCGCCAGCACGACGTCGTCGTGCGTGGAGGAAACGTGCGGAGGAATCCCCAGCGCCGCGGCGATGCGGCTGCGCGCGGATGCGGCGGGCTCGCCGCGCCCGATGCGCAGATAGGCGCAGTCGCGTCCGGTCATGTACTCGCGCAACAGGACCGACTTCCCGCATCCCGGAGCGGCGGCAACGAGGCGCACGCGCGCGGCGGCGTGCTGCTCGAGCCAATCGAGCAGCCGTCGGCGCGAGAGCATCTCGCTAGCTTGACTTCGAAATGACGGCTGATTCGCCATCGGTGCCCCTCCCCCAGCGGGCCGACCGTCCTCGGCGATGAACGGGTGTCGTACTGCAAGCGTCGGTCCATCGGTCGCCGGACTTTAGCCGGCTGCCAAGAGACGCCTTGCTTGCTAGAAGCCGGAAATACCAAGGAAAATCGGGATTCAGCCCATGGGCCCTAGGACTAATGACCCATGAAGCGAGACGGGCGCCACGCACGCCTTGTGTCGCTGCTCACAGCGGGTCGCGCTCGTACCCCGGTGGAAGCGTTGCGCCATGAGACGACGCGCGCTAGGCTCCTCGGGAATTTCCGTCGGCGAGATCGGCTACGGCTGCATGGGCCTCACCTGGGCGTACGGCGAGCCCGTCGACGCGGCGCGGGAGGCCGACGCCGTCGCGCTGATCCACCGCGCCGTCGAACTTGGCGTGACGCTCTTCGATACGGCCGACATGTACGGCCCATTCACCAACGAGGAGCTGCTCGGCCGGGCGTTGCGGGGGCGGCGCGACCGCGTCGCCATCGCCACGAAGTGCGGCCTCGTCGTCCACGACAAGACGACGTACGACGTGCGGCGCAACGCGCGGCCCGAGCACATCACGGCGGCGTGCGAGGCCTCCTTGCGGCGGCTGGGAACGGAGACGATCGACCTCTATCAACTCCACCGGGTCGACCCTGACGTGCCGGTCGAGGAGAGCGTCGGCGCCATGGCGGAGCTGGTGACGGCGGGCAAGGTGCGCGCCATCGGGCTCTCGGAGGTCGACGTTCCCACGCTCGAGCGCGCCGTCCGCGTGCACCCGATCGCGTCTCTCCAGTCGGAGCTCTCGCTCTTCGAACGATACGTGCTCGCGGAGATCCTGCCGTGGTGCGAGGCCCACGGCGTCGCGCTGATTGCGTACGCGCCGTTGGGGCGTGGCTTCTTGACCGGCCGGCTCGCCAAGGACGCCATCATGGCCGGCGACTTCCGGGCGACGTTGCCGCGCTTTCGAGGAGAGGCCTTCGAGCGGAATCAGCGGCTCG
>Ga0307373_10010009_pt1 | contig 14042 bp, 7 predicted proteins | sample OX2MG_FD_202534 | JGI IMG/M metagenome (GOLD analysis project Ga0307373, IMG submission 202534) | Soil microbial communities from Risofladan, Vaasa, Finland - OX-2 | ecosystem: Environmental > Terrestrial > Soil > Coastal area > Acid sulfate soil | place: Finland: Risofladan, Vaasa | collected... | reverse complement strand
GGTTTGGCGGGGGGCGGGGCGATTAGGAAGTGGGATTGGGGGGTGGGAGGCGAGATGGGCCAGTTCGTGGCAGGGTGCGGCGGGTGAAGGGAGATAAGGACAGATCGGCTGGAACCGTACGATTTTGAAGAGCACTTCCTTAAATCCACGCGCGCGACGCGCGGTTTAGGAATCCGCGTGCGTCCGTCTGTCTGGTGCTATCCAGTGCTGTTCTGTACTTCAGAGTAGGCGGCTCAGTCCGTCTGGTAGCCTCCTGTGGGAACCAGTTATAGGCGTTTGATTCCCATTTGATTCCCAAGCTGGGTCGTCTGCGGAGAGATAGTCTCCGCGGTGGTCCGGCTTGGTCAGTCTCCAGAGCTGCCCGGACTCGCTGGGGGGTGCTGTTGCTCGACCCAGTACAGATGAACTGCATGGGCGGGATTGACCCGGTCTCCGCCCTAAGCCAGGGCAAGCCGGGGTACGGCGAACGTATGATCGAAGAATGGCTACTTCGGCATTCCTCGACTTCAGATTTGGTGCTCTCGATCGCTCAGGGAGGCACGAATAGTGGCTTCTAGAGAAGGTCCAATGGCGGATGCCACGCCAAATCCAGCAGGCAGCTCAGTGGATGTCAATGGCGGCACACTCGATGTGAAGGCATTAGAGAGCTGGCTTTGGGATGCCGCGTGCCAGATCCGAGGTCCGCTCGATGCCCCGAAGTTCAAGGACTACATCCTCCCGCTGGTATTTCTCAAACGGCTCTCGGATGTCTTCGACGATGAGGTCCAACGAGTTGCGGACGAGGTCGGAGACATCGGCACAGCTCGCGAGATCATCGACCAGGACCACGGCCTGGTTCGGTTCTATCTCCCGGCAGAGAGTCGCTGGCCTTTCGTTGCCCTGAAGACCTCTGGCCTTGGCGAAGCACTTACTGATGCCGTACGTGCCGTCGCCCGGCAGAATCCCCGGCTCCAGGGAGTCATCGACACTGTTGACTTCAACGCAACGACTGCTGGGCAGCCGATCGTGGACAACGACCGACTTGGTGCTCTAGTGAAGACCCTGGGCCAGCATCGACTCGGGCTGAGAGACGTCCAGCCGGACCTTCTAGGGAGGGCATACGAGTACCTGCTCCGAAAGTTCGCCGAGGGTCAGGGCCAGAGCGCCGGGGAGTTCTATACCCCCGCCGAGGTTGGTCAGCTCATGGCCCGCATCCTCGATCCGCAACCAGGTATGACCGTCTATGACCCGTGCTGCGGGTCCTCAGGACTGTTGATCAAGTGCCACCTGCGGCTGTTGGAGACGCACGGTGCTGCGGTGAATGAGCACCGTGAGCTGCCTGCCGATGTCGCTCCGCTGCGACTGTTCGGGCAGGAGACCAACCCCTCGACCTTCGCCATGTCTCGGATGAACGCGTTTCTCCACGACATGGACGCCGAGATCGCTCTTGGGGACACCATGAGGAACCCGGCCTTCACGGACAGCAGGGGACACCTCCGACAGTTCGATCTGGTGACGGCCAATCCGATGTGGAACCAGGACTTTCCGGAAGAGATGTACCGGAACGACACGACCGAGCGTTTCGCCGATGGCATTCCACCTGCCTCGTCCGCAGACTGGGGATGGGTACAGCACATGGTTGCCTCCCTCACCTCTGTGGGCCGTATGGCCATCGTCTTAGATGCTGGGGCGGTGAGTCGAGGCAGCGGCAATGCTGGAACAAGTCGTGAGCGAGATATCCGAGCGGTGATTGCAGCAGCGGACATCATTGAAGGCGTGGTTCTGCTTCCTGAGAATCTCTTCTACAACACCACCGCACCAGGGATCGTCATGATCCTCAACCGTGCCAAGGCGCATCCGGGAGAGGTGCTCATGGTGAACGCATCGCGGCTCTTTATGAAGGGCAGACCAAAGAACGAGCTGACGGGCGAGGATGTAGCGAACATTCACAGACTCTTCATCGACTGGGAGTCAGTGGAGCAGCAATCTAGCGTCGTCAGCATGGAGCAGATCGCCTCGAATGACTACAATCTCTCACCCAGCCGCTATGTCGCTGGGGCTCTACCGGAAGACGCTCTGCCTCTCCACGAAGCCGTCAAGCTTCTCCGAGAGTCTGAAGCCGAACGCGCGAGGGCAGATCAAGAGCTGTCCACAGTTCTCCGAGAGCTGGGCATCGAATGAACAACGATGTCACTGAGCGACCTCGCGAATCCCAGAAGAGCACCTGGTCAACCGTTGAGGTCGGCGATCTCGGGGAGTTCGTGAATGGATATCCCTTCATGCCAGACGAGTGGACCGTTTCACAGGGCGATCCCATAATCCGGATTCAGAACCTGACGGACCCGGCGAAACCCTTCAACTATTTTGCTGGCACTGTCGCCACACGCTACCGCGTACATGATGGAGACCTACTCATCTCGTGGTCTGCCTCACTAGACGCGTTTATCTGGAACGGCCCCGATGCCTGGCTAAATCAGCACATCTTCAAGGTAACGCCGAATACCGACGTTGTTGATCCCGATTTTTTGTACTTTCTCATGCGGCGAGAAATCCGAAACATTGCCCTTTCTGCTCGTGGCTCGACCATGAAGCACGTGACGGGAAAAATATTTCGTCAGCACAAGGTCTCAATACCCACACTCGACGAGCAGCGCCGGATCGCCCGGATCTTGTCAACGGTTCGACTGACCCAAGCTTGTGTTTACCGTAGTACCCGTATACTTGCGGACCTCAGAAAGAGCGTCGCGGCCCGACTCTTCGCACCGAGCGACAAGTGCCAGACCGTTCGGCTTGGCGATGTCATCACGCTTCAACGTGGTCATGATCTCCCTTCGCAAGATCGCGTGTTTGGTCCAGTACCTGTGGTGTCGTCCTCGGGGATCACCGGATGGCATACCTCATCCAAGGCAGATGGCCCAGGTGTCGTGATAGGTCGATACGGCACGCTTGGGGTCGTCCACTTTGTCCAAGGTCCATATTGGCCTCTCAATACAACTCTCTACGTCAAAGACTTCCACGGGAACGATCCTCGCTTTGTCGGCTATTTCTTGGAGACGCTGTCGTATGAGATGCACAACGACAAGACGAGCGTCCCAGGAGTGAATCGCAACGATCTCCACGCTCTTCAGATTGACTGGCCGCAACTTGCTGACCAGCGGCGCATCGCGAAGACGTTGGATGCCGTCGAACGGCGCTTGACGGCGGAGCGAGGAGTCGGAAGTGCACTCGACAGCGTGTTCTCGGCTGCTGTATCTAAATTGCTGGCGGCCGAAACATGACGATTGGCTCGGAGCGCGGCGCTGTCCAGAATCCCTTTGTCCGCTATGCCTCTGAAGTCGGCTGGACTTACCTAAGCCCAGAGCAAGCCATTTCTCTCCGCGGAGACGAGTCGGGCATCGTCTTCAGTGATGTCCTGACGGAGCAACTTCAGGTGCTGAATCCTGACATCGTCAATGTCGATCGTGCCACCGATCTGACCCACCGGATCGTCCGGGCGCTTCCCAACATCAAGGGGAATGAGGATGTCTGGGAGTATCTCCGGGGTCTAAAGAAGGTTTTCGTCGAGGAGGAGAGCCGGGAACGGGACGTTCGCTTCCTCGATGTGGATGAGCTCTCGACCAATGTGTTCCACGTGACAGACGAATTCTCCTTTCGCCCACGTCCCGAGGTGGAGGCAGTCCGTTTCGACGTAGCGCTCCTTATCAACGGCATCCCTGTTCTCCTGGTAGAGACGAAGTCGGCGACGAAGCGTGACGGGATGGCCGAAGCGCTGGTTCAGGTGCGCCGTTACCACGATCAGGGACCGGAAGCCCTGGCAGTGTTGCAACTATTCGCCATCACCCACCTGCATCGTTTCCTCTACGGAGCGACCTGGAACGCGAACCGCAAGTCTCTCTACAACTAGCGGGATGAGGTAGCCGGGAACTACGAGAACCTGGTAAAAGCCTTCGTATCACCGGAGAGGATTCTCCGCCTTATCTCAGACTTCATCGTCTTTACCGATATTGACGGCGAGCTGAATAAGTTCGTGCTCCGACCGCACCAGATGCGTGCTGTCGACCGGGTGGTGGAGCGGGCGAAGGACCCCGTCAAGCGCCGAGGTCTCATCTGGCACACCCAGGGTTCCGGCAAGACCTACACAATGATCACGGCGGCGAAGCTGCTCATCGATGACTCGGCGCTGGAGCACCCGTCGGTCCTCGTCGTCATCGACCGGACTGAGCTGGAGGCTCAGGTGGCAGCGAACCTCGAAGCTCTCGGCTTTGGGGATATCAGGGTCGCCGACTCAAAGCGAGACCTGGAGGAGCTGCTCCGTTCAGATTGGCGCGGCCTCATAGTCTCCATGATCCACAAGTTCGACGGTATTCCACCCAATCTATGTACCCGTGAGAACGTGTTCGTCCTGATAGACGAGGCACATCGCACGACTGGCGGTGCCCTCGGGACATACCTGATGGCCGCACTCCCGAACGCTACCTACGTGGGATTCACCGGAACACCGATAGACAGGACTGAGCACGGCAAGGGCACATTCAAGACCTTTGGCCCCGACGACGAGAGCGGGTTCCTCGACAAGTACTCGATACGGGAGTCCATCGCGGACGGCACGACAGTCCCGCTCAACTACGCTCTTGCTCCAAATGAGTTGCTCGTGGACCGAGCCACGCTGGAAGAGGAGTTCCTTGATGTGGCGGAGTTGGAGGGCGTCTCTGACATCGAGACCCTAAACAAGGTCCTGGAGCGTGCGGTGACGCTTCGGAACATGATGAAGAACCGAGAGCGGGTCGATGGGATCGCCAAGTACATTGCTGACCACTTCAAGGGAAACGTCGAACCGATGGGGTACAAGGCGTTTGTCGTCGGTGTAGACCGGGAAGCGTGCGCTCTTTACAAGGATGCGCTCGATCGCTACCTACCATCCGAATATTCGGACGTGGTCATTAGCCATGGGCACAATGACCCGGCAGAGCTACGCAGATTTCACTACGATGAGTCGAAAGAGCTAGAGGTTCGCAAGGCTTTCCGGAAGCCTGATGGCCCTTTGAGGCTTCTCATCGTCACGGAGAAGCTTCTCACTGGCTTCGATGCTCCGATCCTCTACGCGATGTACCTGGACAAGCCGATGCGCGACCATGTCCTGCTCCAGTCTATCGCTCGCGTAAATCGACCCTATGAGGACGCAGAGGACCGGGTGAAACCAGCGGGCTTCGTCCTCGACTTCGTAGGGATCTTCGAGAAGCTTGAAGATGCTCTTGCCTTCGACTCGAAGGATGTCGCGGGAGTTGTCACTGGCATCCCGGAACTCCAGAAGCGATTCGCCGAGCTGATGGCCCAGGGTCGGGAGGAGTATTTGAGGATCGGGCGGGGACTCCACGCCGACAAGGAAGTGGAGGCCATTGTCGAGCACTTCCGCGACGAGGAGCAGCGCACGCTACTGCAAGAGTACGTCTCAGAGATTGAGAACCTCTTCGAGATCATCTCGCCAGATGTGTTTCTCCGACCGTACCTCGACGACTACGACGCGATCATGCGCATCTACGCCATCGTGCGGGAAGCGTTCAATCCGGGGCTCGACGTCGACCGATCGTTCCTCCAAAAGACGGCTGAACTCGTCCAGGCACACACCACGGCGTCGCCAATCCGAAGCATCACCGGCATACACAAACTGACGGAAGAGACACTGGATCAGCTCGCTCTCATGGACACGCCGGACACAGTAAAGGTCGTGAACCTCGTGAAGGTGCTGCACGACATGGTTGCGACCGAGCGCGGCACGAAGCCATTCCTCATGTCGATCGGGGAGAAGGCGGAGAAGCTTGCTGCTGCCTTTCGTGATCGGCAGATCTCCACAGAAGAGGCCTTGTCGGCGCTGTCTGACCTCAGCAGAGAAGCGATAGAAGCTGGGAAGGCGCAGGAATCTACTGGTCTCCCACCAGACGCGTTCGCTTCCCTCTGGTACCTCAAGGGCAAGGGGATGGAGGAGGAGAAGGCGCAGGCCGTTGCCGAAGCGGCTGCTGTCGTGTTCGAGGAGTGTCCCCAGTGGCGGCTGCGGTCCGAGCAGGAGCGGCAGGTCCGGATGAAGCTCCACGCAGCTTTGATCCGAGCTGGGGCCAGGGACGGGAGTGGCGACTATGTCGAGGACATCGTTGAGTCGCTGCGGAGGGTGAGGTCATGAGGCGCGATGCCAGGCAACATTCGTTCGCACCATCTGATCCTCTGGCAGCACCAGTAAGTCCGGAAGTGTTCAAGAGCGAGGTGCGAGCATGGGCGACTCGCCTCGATGTGGGCCCGGCGGAAGTGCGCCTGACGGTCATGAGCCGGAAGTGGGCGAGTTGTTCGACGCGCGGACGGGTGACCTTCTCGACCGAAGTTCTATCCCAGCCCGAGGGTTTCCGTTGCGAGGTGATTCTCCACGAGCTTCTCCACCTGAAGGTACCAAACCATGGCCCTCTCTTCCGCGCTCTCTTGTCGACTCACCTCAATGGCGCCGGAACTCGAAAGGTCGAAGACCCGTGACCACTACTACGGCGAAGGATTCATGGGAGGCTCTGAAGGGGCTAGGGTCATGAGGCTTCTTAGGTAGGGCACGTCATCACTGGGACGGCGCGATCAGTGAGAGCCGACGGGGGTCGGGCCGAAGACGGGGTCAGAGTCGGACTGCAACGTGGCAGCGAGATCGTCGAGGACAGTGAATGTGACGGGGACATCCTTCAGGAATGCAGCCGGCTCTACAGTTCGAGTGATCATCAGAGGGAGAACTCTCCAAGGGGCTGGAGCCGCCGGTGCAGCGACAAGCTGTGCAGCTGCCGCTGGATTGCCTCGAACGGCGCTGACGCGATCCACAAGCTTACCAATGTAGTTCTCGTCGTACAGAAACTTTCCGATGCGATCACGAATGGTTCGGGGCGAAAACGCTGCCGATACATCCTTGACCTCGCACACCCAAAGTCGGGATCGGGGAGAATCGGCAATCAAGAGATCGAGTTCGCCCGGAAGCTGGAGTCCGACTTTCCCAGCCTCATTCTCGTGGATGTTCCTTTTGTGGGGCAGATGTAGGCTCCCTGCTATTTCGTCGGCTGCTCGCTCTAGGACGCGGTTTGCGACTTGGCGGACCTCATTGAATGCGTCTCGGACAGAATCCGGAATGTCGGCAGGGTGCCAGGGGAGTCGTCCCTCCATCAGGTATCGGAGATACACGCCCTGGCTTGCGTGAATCTGCCAAGGCATGAGGATCAGCTGGTCGTTGAACAGGATCAAGGGTCTTGACGTCAGCCGGTTTCGGCGTCGGTCCTGCTCCCAATAGAGGAGACCCTCCTTGCGTAGGTCCTCCGGGTCAAGAATGAGACGATCCAGTGCAGCTGATATCTGGGTCACGGGAAGCGAAGACCAATCCTTGGCTTGATCACGAAGCTCGGACCGTGAGGAGAGCACCACACGATCGCTCCCGGACGTCCAAGACACGGCCGTCCCGAGGACTGCCGAAATGCCACCAAATCCAGTTCCGCACTCTTTCAGCATCACACGATCCGCGCTCACGAGCGAGCCTGGGACGTCCAGCGAGCTGAGTGGAACAAAGACGCTGTCTTGGCGAGGTCGCTCCTCACCAAGGCGAACGTCAGCACTTGGTTCGAGATACTCTGGATCACGCAAGCGAAGCCGATGTTCTCTCTCTGCCTCCAGGAAGGCGCCGACATCCACGTCAACGGGGGACCGATGGCTCTGCTCTACCCGCTGCGACTGCGCGGCTGCCAAGCTTGGGCCGGGGATCACCTGCGTGATGCCCCCCTCGTCAATGAGCACTGCCAACGTGTGGAGTCCACGATCTGCGCCCGAGAGGGCGATGCCGATCTCGATGGCCAAATGAGCAAGGTCGGCTGCTTCAGCGATATCGAATCGGTCGGGTAGGAAAGCCCCCTCTGGTTTCTTGGCCAAAAGGAGCTTTTCTAGAAGAAACTCCAGCGGACGAGTCTGCTCTGATGGATCGGGAGCATCTTTAGCGAGTTTCTGCCAGTGGGCAGCCCACGGGGCTGAGAGCGCGTGTTCCAACTCCCCAGCGGCTCGTGCACGTTCTCCGTGGGCATCGTTGAGATGTTCAGCCAGGACGAGAACAGCCTCCTTTGACCACCCGGCCATCGCTTGTTCCAGCGCCCGATTCACTGCCGGGACGATCTTCTCTTTACACTTCACATGCGCATTAGGCCCCACCAATTGGCACGGGGCGACCTTGTCTTCCAGGATTGCAGCAGAGAGTGCTCGACGAGCACGAGCTTCGGTAGCGTGACTTCTCGGAAGAGTGATCTGCCCCTTAGGGCGGACACTAAGTGTCATTTCCTGGAAGTGGAGCATAGCAACAGGCGGGGCTGCATCCCACGCAGTAAGAAACTTGGCACGTGTCACATCCCATGCCGTGTCAGCCAGGTCCCTCTTCAGTTCGTCGAGGCCGTGGGCAAGCACCCGTCCGAGTAGCTGATGAGCGCCCTGGGAGTCATGAGCCAGCAGTTCAAGCCAGTCCGGCCCGAGAAGGAGGTCGATGACGGGGTGAGGGTTGGAAGCTGTCCAAAAGCCGATGGCGATGTGCTCGTCATTTGATCCAGGCGGTCGCTGGGCAGTGAACTCCACGACAATCCTCATGGGACTGCCGTCAGGGAGGGAGAATCCCGCCGCGACCTCTGGAAAGTTGGCACAGTTGAGGAGCAGTCCGTCCGTGAGTCCAACTCCGAAGGCGGGGTCGAAGCCGAGATCGACTAGACCACCAGTGAGTGAGGTTGCAATGATGATCGGAGGATCGGCTAGGACGAGGTACTGCTCGTGCTGATGAGTCCACAGCGTCGCATGACCACGCTCGTCGAGCTGTGCGATGTACCACTCTGATACGGGTGGAAGGTCCGCAGCTGTGAGGACAGCTTCAATCGGTTCCCATGCTGCTGAGGTCAGCCAGGCTCCTTCGTCCGGGGTGCAGTCAAGCTGGAGTCCGACCCCGACGGCACCCGTTGGGTTCAGCACCCCGTGGTGTTTCCAGTGACGCCAGATATCGGTGGAGTCGAGGCAGAAAAGTTGGTCGATTCCGGGCATGGTGGTCAATTCGTCAAGAAACTGGAAGATGAGGTCTTCTCCCAGATCGGACTTTTGAGCATCGAGCTTCATCGATGCCAGGTCCTCGATGTGCAGGTGGGTCACTCCAGGATGATCCGGGGGTCGCTTAATGAATGGACCGCCGTACAGAACAACCCGATGCACGGAGCCTGTCGAGTCAATGGACACTCCTGATTCCCGGAGCTTCTCGACCGTGATGTTGGCAAGGACGGTCTCGGCTTCGGTAATGCAAGTCCTAACTCCGTCGGGGTCGAGACCGCTCACAATGCCGAGTGCGAAGGCATGTCGCTGTCCCGCAACAGAGATCATTCCGATGCCTTGTGGAGAGTTCGGAGCCGCTTCAGCGTGCGCGAGATCGGTCGGCTGCGCCCCTTTGATCTTCTCGGTCGCATTGAGCATGCCAAGGGCACGGCGTATCGTTTCAGACTGCATCGCCCCCACACTCGTTGGATCGCTGGCGGCCTCGGCGGCGAGAAGTCCAGTTGCAGCGGCAAGAGCACTGATGACGAAGGATACAGGGACGGGCCGGAGTCTTTCGGAGCGAGCCGCAAGGGCGGTGCCGAGAGTCTGGGCAGTTGGTTCCAGATTGAGCTGAAATGCACCCTCAGCGATGGTGCCCCACTCCCAAGCAACAGCCGCACGCTCCGGATGAGTGCAGACTGTAGTCCACGTCTCGGCCGATACCGCCTTCACTGCATCTATCTCCTCCTGATATAGCGACGCAGGAGTTGAACCGATTCTACGGACACGTTGCTTGAGAGACTCATCCTCGGGCTCGGGCTCATCCCGAGGCAGTACCTCTTTCGGCCAGGTGTAGGAGAGCATTCCAAGTCTCCAATCGGAGTATCTCAGTGCAACTTCGAGAAGGTCCGAAAGCGAAAAGCCATGATGTTCCAATACGAAGGAGTCGATGGCGGTAGCAGTAGATTCCACGACCCTCAACAGTTGCGACGGGTCGGTCAACGCTCCCGGATGGATTCGCAGACGGTCGTGACCAATTGGGCGGCGGACGACGAGTCGTGGGTCGGCGTTCCAGCAGTCTTCGAGGTACCGAAGTTGGGGTGCTGCTTTTCGGGCCGCATGCAAGAGCTTGGGAAGGTCAGCCGGTGTGGCTTCGACTGCTCCGTTCGGAGCGTGAGTGACTGCACGTAACCAGAGAAGTGCGCACGAGGGAATGCGATGCCCGCAGCCAGCGGAATCCGCCGCCGCTGAGACCAGCGAGATCAGCGACTCGGGCTCGAATGGGGAGAACGCTCGGTCGAGGTTCAGCCAGTTGATGAGAGACCAGTTGACCTCCCGAGGGTGGCGGGAGCTGCGGGACGCTGAGGTGCGCGAACTCTTCTTTCGTCGAGGCAGCGTTCGCCTCTTGGTCTTGCTCATACTCCCATGATCCCAGACCGCCTCTCCGGTCCTGCTCAGCGGATTGGGGACCCCGAGGGGGCTGGGTGAAAGCCCCCGCGCGGACGATTCCCGGCGGTCATGCTATCGAAGCCTCCCAAGCGCGCTTCCAGGGGAGCTCCTGGAGCCGCCTAGCCACGATCTCGACGGTGAGTCGAGCAGTGTCGTCGGTGGCTTGCCACTGCCCGCTCTGGAGCCGGCCCTCGACGTAGACGAGGCGCCCTTGGATAACAGGGCGTCCTCACTGTGGCACCATGAGCGCGGTGGAACATGAGCCCGGTGGGGATCCTTTCGCCACCGGAGGTGGTGGCACTACTTTTGAGTACAACGTAGACGCTTGGTTTGCCAAGGACATCCTGACCCACCGAACCACCACCGTCGGGGGGTGCATCACAAGACTTACCCTCCAACCGCAGGTCGTTCCGGAGTTTGATGATGCGAGGCTCGAGGTCGAGCGCGACTCGGGCGAGCGGCTAACCATCGATGTCCAGATCAGGTACCGCCAGCGACTGACGAGCGGAGACGCAAAATTCCGCGCTCTCCTCATGGCGGCCCTGACCGAGGTGAATGCTCACCCTGAAGAGTTCGCGAAGCGCCGGCGAACTCTCTTACTCGTAGTCAGTGCTACTAGTCCGGCACACAGAGACTTCCGCCGGCTGATCCGGCTAGCCTCCAGTTCCCTGGATGTGGGTGACTTCGAGCGGCAGCTGGCTCGGGCTCCTAAGCGCATACGTCAACGGTTGGAGAACGTCTCACGAGCCATCGACACCCTCAGCGCTGCCATCCTGCGCCAACTACTCTCAGCTCTCGCCATCGTCGCGCTGGACCTCGAAGGTGACGACTCTCCAGTCATCGCACAGGCGATAAACGAGCTCGCCGAACTGTGGACGCCTCCAAACATCCCGGCTGGTAAAGCGACTTTTGACCGATTGTTCTCTGTGATAGCCAGCCGGGACCACCATGCGGAGGCTATCGACGAGGAGCTGCTCCAGACTTTGGTTGGCAACGGGGTTCCGCGCTCCAGGCTCGCTTCTTCGCGCCGAATGCGTTTGCAACATCTTCGCGCCGCGGCGTTCTATCGTGTAGTCGGAAAGCTCGTCACTCTCGGGCTTCTCGACGAGGCCGCAGAACGTGTCGCGGAGCAGGCGTTATCAATCCCGGCGGCGCTTCCTGATGGAAGGGTGGTAGTAGTCACCGGCGAGATCGGGGTGGGGAAGTCTACTGAGCTCCAGCGACTTGTTCGCCAGGCGGCAGGGCGGGCGCTTGAAGACCCCGCTAGTCCGGTTCCCGTGTATATCCACGCCTCCGACTTACGAACAAGGGCGCTGCGGCCTCTTCTTGTTGAAGCCTCAGAGGGCATTGGCCGGCCGGAATCAGTGGGGATCTTCGCGGTGATTGACGGGCTGGACGAAGCGGGGCGAAGTGCCGAGCAGATCCTTCCTGAGGCGTACTCCATTGCGAACGAGTGGCCGGGATCGAGGCTCATACTCGGGACTCGCGACGCGGGAACGAGTCAGGCAGTCCAAGTCCACCGTATTGAGCCACTATCTGATGGCGCGTACGCTCGACTTATGGAAAGCCTCGGGGCTCCAGCCCGCCACCTGGTTGGCATCAGACCGGCTTTGGTGGAAGCATTGCGCCGACCACTCTTCGCGATTCTCGATGGCCTTCGGCTCAAGAGCGGACAGCCCGGTGCAAGATCGGCGTCGCAGCTGATCAATGACCTTGCTGAGCGAACTGTCGCCGAGGTAGCTACAGAGTCACCGGACGCGATTGCGACTCTTACCGAGCTTGGCGCGAAACTCGTGGAGACCGAAGGGTCGGTGGCTCTACGAAGTCTAGGCATTTCTGCGGTTGACCGTCCGATTCTCCGGCGATCGCGGGTGATCGCGATCTCCGGCGGCCGAGCGAGGTTTCAACTGGCCGCACTCGGAGAGTGGTTCGCGGCTCACCACGTGTTGCACTCACCCAGCGTTGCAGCAGCGATCGCATCAAACCCTATTCGCATGACACGTTGGCGATACGTGATGGCGCAAGCGCTTTCGCAGGCTACACAAGATCAAGCGGAGGATCTGCTTGAGATACTCACTACCAGGGGAGCGACTGCATTAATTCCCTGGATCCTCGATGAGGCAGCCTCCGCGTTCCCGTCGGACTCACCAGTGGAGGTAAGCACAAGCGCCGAGGCGGCCTCACACGTCCGAAGAGCACTATCGGTTCTCGCCTCCGCTACGTTGCCCGCCTCTCGCTCTCTGAGAGGCATGGATGCTGATGGTCAACCCGAGGTAGGGGTGAGCGTTGACGGCGATCAACTCGCGTTGGCAGTGCCAATCCGGAGTCCCCTGCCATCGGGACTGGCAGGTCACAAGATCTTTGCGCCGCGGCCCTCGACTGAGTTTGCGCCGTCAGAGCCTGGTGTTGACTGGCTCCCCTACATGTTCGGGCCCCGCCCTGAGGGGCCCACTTGGGCATGGGCGTGGCCTGCGAGGGAGTGTGCCACCCATGTGACTAGTGGGGTCATCAGCGGGACGATCACCGCCCCGGTCCAAGGCTTCAAAAAAGAGCTTATATGGCGCTTCGCCCAGGCCATGCTCGGCCATAACAACCTGCGACTGAGTGCACCAATCGTCGTGTCAGATCTTGAGGCAGCGATTGACAAGGTGAAGGACCGTGTTCCGGCGGCGGGAGACGTTCGCATACGACATGGCCGCGATGAGTGGCGGCTAGCCGATGGTGAGCACTTCTTAAGGGAGTTGAAGAAGCTGGACATTACTCAGATCGACTGCCCCTGGACCCCACCGGATCGCATGGGCGATCAGATATCCCAGTGGTGGTCACCCGGGCAACTAATTGCGCGCCTCAACGAGGTTGGCCCGGTGGCTCTGGACGGGTATCAGCAGTTGGTGGATTCCTGGTTTCCCGCCTTCGCTCCATTCCTGCCTATCTACTTGCTGCTTCCTGCGACGGTCCGTGGTTTCGTCTGGGTCCACCCCGACGCTAGCGAGCCTGCCGGCCCGTCAAGGTTCGCGTGGTTCATCGAGCCCTGCGATGGTCAGCAAAACCGTGCACAGTGGGAACGAGTCGATCGACAGGAGGATGTTGCCTCCAGCGTCAACCTAGATGAAGTGAGAGAGAAACTACGCGAGCGTCGACCGACCCACCAAGTGTTTCCCGGGCTTCGAATCCACTATGGGGAACCCGAGGTATTCACGACGTCTCCCGCGTCGCGGCTAGCCCGGAGGCTCCTTCATGCCGAGTTATATGATTTGAAGTGGTGTACTAGTAACCTGCCGGCCGCCACCGATGACCCTGTGGTCGCGCCCGAAATCTGAAGCCAGGGCAATCACCCGATTGCTCCTGCTACTCCACATGGACCTTGACTAGGTGGTCCATCTGACGCCCACCAATCATGGAACTTCGCCCCTCACCGCGAAAATGCCTCTGATCGGAAGGGTCACCGGGGCCCGGCCCGGCGTTGAGGTCACGGCGAGTTCGTCGGCCCCTTCCTCCACCCGCCGCAACTGACCGGATGTAGAGGGTGGCGGGGCTGGGAGCGAAGGTAGGGTCTGGTG
>Ga0307373_10010008_pt1 | contig 14042 bp, 10 predicted proteins | sample OX2MG_FD_202534 | JGI IMG/M metagenome (GOLD analysis project Ga0307373, IMG submission 202534) | Soil microbial communities from Risofladan, Vaasa, Finland - OX-2 | ecosystem: Environmental > Terrestrial > Soil > Coastal area > Acid sulfate soil | place: Finland: Risofladan, Vaasa | collected... | reverse complement strand
TGGGAGTTTCCGCACTGTTTGATCCAGAGGTCGGGAACACCAATCTGCTTGCCAAACCGCTCGGCCCAGAAGAGATTGGACCCACCCTCATAAAGCGAGACGATGTTCTCATCAGCGATGAGCGGGTTCACCAGCTCCTTCTTGCCCCACACGCCACTGCCGTAAGGGTACTGCGTTCGCATATACCGCGTGTCGAAGAGGTGCATCCAGGCCGCGGCGCTCCGCTTCTTTAACTGCTCAACGTCGTGCTTCACTTCCAGCAGACCGCCGCATCGCCGGCAGCGATAGATCACCTCGCTCAACGGATAGCGCTCATCACACCCTTCAGAGCATTGAAACCACGCGTTGTACACCATAACGCTCCCTTGAATGGCACTCTGGCTCCTGCTCTATTATAACCGGGCGGGGCGCGGGCGCGGACGAAGGACGAAGGACGAAGGACGACTTTCATCAACCGGCTTCCCGCGGATCTCGGCGTCTCCGCGGTGAGCTTTCGTTCGTCTCTCGTCCAAAGACCTCTTTCCTTCTTATTCCTCCAGAGTTGAGGGAATGTGGCTTTTTCATTAAAATGGCCTCATACTGTTGATAGTGCAATTCTAGGAAAATATAGGCGATTTTGAGCGTGTAACGGCAGCGGCGGTGTGTTCGTCATAACGCTGTGATGGCAGAACAAGGGGTGTTACAACAGATCTTCCGGGAGCATTGGGGATGTGTGGGGAAGCGACTGGCGAAGGTTTTCCCCAAGGACGTCGCGGTAGCGGCTCGCGTCGCTGTTGAGAAGTTGCTGGTTTGCGGCACGGCTGCGTTGGGATTCGTTCAGTTTCGGTGTGAGTCGTGCGGTGAGTTGCATCGGGAGTGCTTTACGTGCAAGAGCCGGATGTGCCCTCGCTGTGGACGAGTGTCCGCGGCGGAAGCGGCGGCGCAGGCGCAGGGGCGCCTTCTGAACGTCAACCATCGTCACCTCACCTTTGCGGTACCTGCTGAGTTGCGTCCATTGCTCTTTGGGCATCGTGAACTGCTGGGTGTTGTGGCTCATGCGGCTGCTGCGGCTACGGTAGAAGCGATTGGGACGCGGTGTAAGAGGTATCCTCCGATGCCGGGAGTGATGGCGACGGTTCATACCTTTGGTCGGGACCTGGGTTTTCATGTCCACGTTCATGTTCTCTGCACTGCGGGAGGTCTGCGGGAGGACGGTGTCTGGCAGCCGGTGAAGATTTTCCCGGCCAAGCAGTATCGCAGGCTCTGGCAGTATTACCTGCTGAAGTTGCTGCGGCAGAAGCTGAAGGGGGACCGCGGCGCTCAACGTTTGATTGGCAGCCTGCATCGTAAGTATTCCGGCGGCTTCATCGTTAATGTGATGAGCCAGTATAAGAATGGCCGTAAGGCAGCCGCTTACTGCTGTCGCTATACAGGACGACCTCCCATTTCGGAGAAGAGAATTCTGGACTATGATGGAGAGCAGGTGAGGATCGGGTATAAGGATTATCGGGACGGGCAGGATAAGGAGCTTGTCTTGAGTGCGGATGAATTCCTGCTTCGGCTGTTGCAGCACGTTTGGCCCCGCTACCAGAGAGCGGTTCACTACTACGGTCTCTATCAGCCCTCCCGGCGGAAGCAACATTTTCGGAAGGTGGTTGAAGCGAGTCGGTATGCCCAGCAAGCCTTGCCGGTGCCCGCCCTACCGCGCTGGCAGAGGTTGCTGCTGGCGGTTGGTGTCAAGGAGTTCGTGTGTCAGAAGTGCCAGCAGGCGATGGTGCTGGACAAGATAAGATTCCGAAAGAGGTCGTATGGTGCGCAGGTCTCGAAAGGCACGGGGCCGCCAGGAGGCGCAGGGACACCAGGAGGAAGCGGGCCCCAGCTTACGCTACCGCTGTCACCGGTGTGGATTTGAAGAGGAAATCCCGGCGGAAGCCATCGCCTATTTTGATGAAGTTGACCCAGGTAAGCTAGGTTCTCCTGCGACTTTTCAGTGCGAGCGCTGCCCGGGCATCATGTACCCGCTCTGGTGGTTTCGCCCGTAGGGCGTCATGCCGTAGGCGTGTTTAGTTCTCAACTACATCTCCGTCCAGCCACTCCCGCCACTCTGTGTCTGCCTCGTAGTGGGTGACAATCTTTTCAGCCTGCTCCTTCAACACGCGACGCCGCTCTGAGAGCGGCAGACGCAGAAACGCTCGTCGATCACAATTCGCAACTGTGGGTTGCCGCGCCGGCTCCTCCTCAATCGTCACCCTCACGCGGCCATCTCGCAGACCTTGCGGCTCCTCAAGAAGTTCCAGCTTTCCACCCTTGAATACTCCAACCACCGTCGCCGTCATGCGCCATCCCCAATCTGCATATCCAAGCTATATATCAATCTATTGTATCCTGTTCTCGGATAGGAACAGCGGGGCCGGCGCCGGCCCCGCCACGGTTAGCGCTCGTTTGCCGCCCTCAAGGTTTGCTGGATCTGCGCCAACGAATTTACCCACGGTACCGTCCCACGTCTCCAACACGCCGGCTGCGCACCCGGATCGACAACACCCCTTGTGGTATAATCTCCGTGTCAATGCTGCGGGAGGTTAATACCATGTCTACGAGTGCGCTGCGTACGGAGGCGCCGTCGGAATCCGTTCCGCTGCTGGAAAACGGCGACTGCCTGAGCCGTGAGGAGTTTGAACGGCGCTATGAGGCCATGCCGCGCCTGAAGAAGGCCGAACTCCTGAGGGGAGTCGTCTATATGCCATCGCCGGTTTCACTGGGTTATCATGGGGAGCCGCATTCTACTTTAGTCTGGTGGATCGTGACCTATAAGATGGCGACTTCCGGCCTCCGTTCCGGAGACAACTCCACAGTACGCCTGGGACCGGAGGACGAGCCACAGCCAGACATTCTATTGATGATCCCCCATGAGCGGGGCGGGCAGGCTCTTGTCGGACCGGAAAGCTATGTGGAAGGCGCCCCGGAATTGGCGGTGGAAGTGGCAGCGAGCAGCGTCAGCTATGATCTGCACATCAAGCGGTCTGTCTACGAGGAGCGCGGCATCCGGGAGTACATCGTGTGGCGGGTCAAGGACCACGCCATCGACTGGTTTGCGCTGCAGGGAGACCGTTACCAGCCGCTGCAGCCCGGGCCGGACGGCATCCTGCGCAGCGAGGTGTTTCCCGGCCTCTGGCTGGATCCTAAGGCGCTCATCGCCGGCGATGGTCCCCGGTTGATGGCCGTCCTGCAGCAGGGCATCGCCTCCCCGGAGCACGCCGCCTTCGTGGAACGTCTACAGGGGTGACACTCTTCATCTAACCGGTTACCCCGATCGCTCGCAGCGTGAAAGCCCCGGAAAGCGCCCTCCCCTTAACGGCGCGGATATCATGGTCGGAAACCCAGGCCCCGCTGAAGTCCCGTGGACCGGCCACTTCCCGACTGGCGAAAAGCGTCGTTCCGGCAGCGCCCGGTGCGCCGCGGCCCACCAGAGGATCGTCTCTTGACAGCAGCGCTATCCCGGCGCCCGCGGCATTCGTGAGGGTGAGCCAGCGCAGGCTTCGCTTGGATGCCCGGAACCGGACATCGTTTGATCTGCAGCTTCCGAGCGGTTCACCCATGTGCCCGGCAGGGTAATCGGTGAAGTAGGAATCTCTCAGCCATCGCATCCGGGTGAACGATGTCGGGAGTGTGAACTTCAGCCCCTCTTCCCAGAGATTGATGTCTGGCGCCGACCACACCAGATCCCAGTTCACCGTTATTTCGGCATCGGGCTTGATGTTGTAGATGCAGGTGAAAGACCCGAGAGTCGCGCCCGCTTTCCCAGCTAACAGGCTGCTCCTGGCGAGGACGCGAACATTGCCATCCGCGCCGGTCAGTGCCGTGACCTCCGCGCCCTCGGTTACCGGAGGCTGCGCCGAGCGATAAAAGTTCCTTTCTCTGCCGGCCTTGCCCTCGCCAAGGTTCATAATCGGACCGCCTATCATTATATCCTTGCCATGCACGCGCCAGGATCGAATTAGCCCGGAGCTTTTGTCAAAACGGATCTGCTGCAGGGCGCTGCTAATGTTCAGAGTTTCCGCCGAATCCTGAACGGTCAGCCGCCCACCCGTCCCCATCGATGGCGGCGGAGCGGGAAGGGGAGCGCCGGGGACGCTCAGATTTGCCGCCACTACGGAGGAACCATCCGGATGGTCGAACTCCAGGCGCAGCTTCGTCATTCCCGCCGGGGCCGGGAATGACGCCTGGACGGACTTCCACGGCCCGCAGGCGATATGCGTGACTCCCGTGCGCAACACCTTGTTCCCTGCGAAAGCCGTCCATTTGCACGACAGCTCCTTCAGGTCCGTGAACGAATAATGGTTGGTAAGCGGCACGGCGCAGGTCCCGCCGGAGGGATTGACGGTTCGCGTCGCTATCACGACCGGGCTGTAGACCATTTTCACGATCCACCATTCCGGCTTGGGGACACGGTAAGCCGTAACGATGCCCTTGTTATTCTCCTGGCGCAGGTGGTCTGGCCCGTACCACAGGTCCCGTTTCTTGTCCGGATACTTATCCGCAATGCCCTGGTTCTGCCATTCCCAGATGAACGAACCGAGAATGGTGGGATCTTTCCACAACTTATCCCAGGTTTTGCTGAGCGCCTCGGACCATAAATCTGACGCGCCGGGATCGTAATCCTGCGTCTCCTTTTGATAGAAGATGTGCGGATGCTCCGAAAAGTTGGCGCCCCACCGGGTATTCGCGGCGATACGGTCCACGTAGCCCGGACCCGGATAATGATCGTCTTCCCACGCCTGCCCCTTGATGGCGCCCGGATTGGTGGAGGAAACAAACGCCGGGCGAGTTGGATCCATCTTCTTGACGAGGTCCATTACTTCCTGGGAGTCCGGCCCCACAGGATTCTCGTTGCCGAGACTCCACGCCAGCACGCACGGCCGGTTCTTATCTCGATCCAGCGTTTCGGTGGTCCGCTGAAGGATGTAAGGCGCGTACTTCGGGTCCTTGACCTTGTCGCCAATCCAGCAGAAGGGTACTTCGTCCAGAATATACATCCCTCTTTCGTCGCACAACTCCAGGAACCGTGCCGCGTGGTTGTAGTGGCTGGTGCGGATGGCGTTGATGTTCGCCGCTTTCATTAAGGTGAGATCCTTGTTCCACTCTTTATCTGTAAGCGCAAAGCCCTTGTCCGCCCAGAAGTCGTGCCGGCAGGTCCCCGTACACTTGATCGGCCGGCCGTTCCAGAGCACAATGTTGTTCTTGATCTCGATCTGGCGGAATCCAAATCGCTGCTCCACGCGCTCAACCGGTTTGCCGCCGCTGGAGAGCTGGTAAACGGCGTAATACAGGTTGGGCTTTTCCGCATTCCAGAGCTTCGGCGCCTTCACGTGCGCTTTCAGCGACAGCGACTCCTTGCCCGTCGCGTCCAGTCGCCCCTGGTTAGAGAACGTCACGGCGGTAGGCCTGCCGTTAGCCTCATACAATCTTCCCGCCAGTTCGACCGCGGCGCCCGGCGCGCCCTGAACCTGCGCCTGCGTTTGCAGGCTCGCGTCCCGGTAGTTGGCGTCCAGCGGGGTCCGCACGGTGATGTCCGAGACGTGGGTCTGCGGAACCGCTGTGAGGAACGTCTCCCGATAGATGCCGCCCATGCACTGAAAGTCGCCCGTTTCGCAGTCCACCGAAGGCGTGGTTTTGCTCACGCGAACAGCGAAAAGGTTGCGCCGACCGGGACGGACCAGGCCGGTCAGGTCGATGTCCCACGCCGTGTATCCGCTTTCGTGATACCCGGCCCTCTTCCCATTGACGAACACTTCCGCGCCGTCCAGCGCCCCATCGAAGCGCCAGTAGATGCGCCTGCCCGCCCATGCCGCCGGCACGGTGACCCAACGCCGGTACTGCCCCACGGTATTATCGACCGAATTGTACGTGGGCGGCGAATAGCCCGCAATTTCCCAGTTGGAGGGGACGCATAGATTATCCCACGCGGTATCGTCAAAGCCGGGCGAAGCAAAAGCGTCCCGGTTTGCAGCGGTCATCGCGGCGGGAGTGGGAGGCCTCCGCTGCGCTTTCCGACCGTTTTCCAGCGTGCTGATCCGGAACTCCCGGATCGATGCCCAACCCCCGCCGCTGCTTCCAAGCACTGTTATGCGCACGAAACGCGCCCGGACGCCAGGTATGGAGACGGGACCGTCGCTCTTACCGGGAGGGGCGGATGCATTGGCCAGCGTTTTCCAGTGCTTCGCATCGCGGCTGCCCTCGATGCGGTACCGGTATTTCTCGTTGGGCCGCTCCCAGGCCAGGGTAATGCCGGCAATCTCGCGCGCATGCCCCAGATCCGCCTGCATCCACTCGGGGAAGGTGTGTCCGTCCGCGCACCAGCGGGTGGACGTGCTGTTATCAAAGGCGTGCTGGGGAGGATTATCCGGCTGGTTGCTGGAGGCGGTAATACTCTCGGAGGTCGCCTGATCCGACTCATACTCACCGCCGGCCATGATGCGGCCATGCGTCAGAGCGAACCGCCAGGTTCCCGTCATCGGCAGCGTCCATCGATTGTGCGCCCGCAGCGTTTCGGGATAGACCGGAACGGCCGCTGGCAGAGGGACTGGCAGCGTGGCAGGCGAAACGCGCCCGACGTCCTGAGACATCGCTGGAGCGACGGACGCCGCCAGCAGCGCGGCGACGAAAATGCGTGAGTAACTGGTTTTCATGGATAGCCGTTTCAGAAACTGGTTCAAGGAGGTATAGGTGGACAGGTCCCGTGCCCCGGGGTGAGACCCAAACTCACCCACGCTGCCGGTCACAATCACCGGGTTCGTTCCCGACCAGTCAAATTCCTCTGCACTGCACGGCCTCACCGTCGTCGCCCGCAGCGTTCGCGATTTCAGCCTCATTCCCGGCGCCGCCACGGACGATTACACCGTCCCGGTCGCCGTGTGAAGCTCCTATCGCGACAGCGCGGTTGGAAGCGTCCCGCCGGTTCGGGGGCGCCGCGGCGGAAAACGTCCGAGGAGATGGCGGACAGTCTCCGCTCACGCGGCATGAGAGCGGCCGGTATTCTCGCCGCTATAATAGATGTGGCTCTTCGGGGCGCCGCCGTGTCCGCGGGAAGGACTGCGTCCACCTGAACGATTTAACGCCATTGTCGACATTGATGACTCTTTTCTGCCCGAGCACGCGGACACCGGGCGCGCCGGCTGACGAGAACCCAGCCAGGAAAGGAGATCATCGTGCCTCAAAACGTCCCTCCCACCCGCACGCTCCGAGAATCTTCGGACCTCAACCAGCTCAAGCGCCAGGCGAAAGAGCTGCGCACGGCTTTTCTTGCCGGCGAGCCCGATGCCGTCGCCGAGGTAAACGCCCATTACAGCGGCGCGCATCCCACCCGATTCGCGCTGCATGAAGCGCAGCTTGCGCTCGCGCGCAGCTACGGTTTCGGCAGCTGGCCGAAGCTCAAAGCGTATGTGGATGGCTCCACCATTAGCTGGCTGGCAGAAGCCGTTCGTGCCGGTGACCTCTCCCGGGCGCGTGCCATGCTCAAAGTCCGGCCGGAGCTGGCCGGGACGGGCATCGACAATTACCAGCCGCTGCATTACGCGGTCCTGAATCGTAATCCGGAAATGGTTGGCTTGTTGATGGAGCACGGCGCCAATGCCCGAGAGGGGGTCTATCCTCACCGCGACGCCACGACGGCGCTGACCATGGCCATTGAGCGCGGTTTTGACGAAATCGTCGCGATTATCAACGCTGCGGAGCAGCGCCGGCGTGCCGTGGATGGCGGTCGGGATACTTCGCGGTCATTGGCGCCGGATGAACTGTTCCGCGCGATTGCTGCCAGCGAGACTGCGCGGGCCATCGCGTTATTGGAGTCCGAATCATCCCTGATCCATTCTCGCGATTCCGACGGTTGGGCGCCGCTGCACTTAGCGGCTCAAAAGCTGAACGAGCTGGTCGTTCAATGGCTGCTGGATCATGGCGCTGACGCGAAAGCGCGTGGGAGAGACGACCGGGCGCCGCTTGACCTCGCTGCGGAGGGATGGGGAGACGGCGCCGCGGAGTCGTTCCCGGCTGCAGCCGCGCTCCTGCTGAAAGGTGGCGCGGTGATGACGGCCCGCGCCGCAGTGGCGCTCGGGGAAACGGACTGGCTGCGCACCCGGCATGACGAAGGCGCCCTTGTCAATTCCATTGAGGATTCCGGGGGATTACTCAGGATTGCCGTGACTCATAACCGGCCGGAAGTTCTGGCGCTGCTTCTAAGTTTTGGGTTCGACCCGGACGAGCGGAAGCGGCTTGGCGTCGGAGACGGCGGAGCTTTCACCTGGGGCATGCCGCTGTGGCACTGCGCAGGAGCTGGCAAGTACGAGATGGCCCAAATGCTGCTCACCGGCGGCGCGGATCCAAACGCGCAGGTGTACGCCAGCGGCGATCCGGTGTTTCAGGCGTACAGCCAGTGTGATTGGAAGATGGTAAAGCTGCTGGAACGTTATGGTGGTATTCCCACCGCGACAACCGCAGGCCTCTATCGCCAAACGGACCTGGCGCGCAAAATGCTGTCGGGCGCCGCGGTGTATCGATTGGATGGGGTGGGTGGAACGACGGTGGCGGAGCAGCCTCTCTGGGGCGCAGCCTGCGGAGGCGATCCCGAGATTGTTCGAGCTGCCCTGGAACAGGTAAACTGGCCCCGGGATGATGTCGGGTGGTTGACGGCTCTTGAGCAGCCGCTGCGGATGTGGCGTCATGGATCCGGAAACCCTGAGTGGGACCGCGGCGCCCATCTTATCTGCTTTAAGCTGCTCCTGCAGCGCTGCGACCCGAATATTCGCGGCCGAGAACCCGATCGCGGGCAATTTGGCCTGACGATTTTGCACAGTGTCGCCGGATCCCGCGACCACGTGACTCCGGAGGAGCGAGTAGGGTTTGCGAACGCGCTGTTGGATGCCGGAGCGCGGCTCGATCTGCGCGACAACCTTCTCAAGAGCACGCCGCTCGGTTGGGCCTGCCGCTGGGGCCGGATCGAGCTGGTGAAACTGTTTCTGGAGCGCGGGGCCGACCCGCTTGAACCGGACGCCGAATCCTGGGCGACCCCACGCGCATGGGCAGAGAAGAGGGGAGTTGTCGCGGCGCTCGCGGCGCTCGACAAGTACACTTCCTGAACCGGCGCTATCTGAGCGGGAGAGCTGATTTCATTGCTCCCGGGTGAAAAAGACGATCTGCGAACTTCCGGGATCAGCGAGCGTTACGTCCGCCCCCCGCCCGTCAACTCACGGCCGGAGCGTACAAAAGAGGCCTCCGTCCCATCCTCGAACGAGACTCGGTAGCGCGCGTTCGGTTGGAGGCCGCGCAGTGGAAAGAGATGACTTTTTTCGTCGGCGCTGCCCCGGAACGCCATGAGCGCGGCGCTTCGCCCGGCGGGATCGGCGTATTGGATACCGTCCCAGTGGACGCCGTCCGGCCGTGCCGAGGCGTGATACAGATTGCCGCTTCGAATCAGTGAGCGCAGCCGCGTCTTGTAAAGGCTGAACTGCCGGCGCGCGATGGCATGCTGCTCCTTCGTCCATTGGGTTGTGTCGCACATGATGGTGCACCAGCCCATCATACCGCTGCGAAGCATGGTCGCGAACTCAGCCGGGGTCCTGGCGTTTTCATTCTGTACGTAGCATTCGCACATTGCCGGGGGCAGGGTATAAGAGGCGTCAAAGAAGGCGCGGCGGTTAGCAAGCGGCGAATAGGTGTCGGTGATACTGATATAGTCGACGCGGCGGACAATCCCGTAATCCACAGTCCGTCCGCCGTTCACGCAGTCCTCGAACAGCAGCGCGGGGTGGCGGGCGCGAAGCGCGTCATAAACCCCTTAATAGCCGCGGGCGGCGTAATAAGCGATGTCCTCCGGGGGAGGCTGTATGGGGATGGTCTGTTCGGCTGCAGCTATCTACGATCATCCGCTGATCATGCTCCAACATGTCCAGGTGGTACTCTTTCACGAGGCGATCCAGCATGGACAGGAGCCAGTTGTCGGCCGCCGGGTCGGAAAGGCAGAGGTCCGCCCCGGTGAATGCGGCCGGTTTCCAGTCCGGGGGATAATCGTGCGTGAACCAATCCCGGCGATCCGGCGCGAAAACGTTGAGGATAACCTGCCGGTCTGCCGCGTCGGCATCGATTCCGCCCTGCGTCCAGCCTACCCACAGGCCGAACTTGAGACCCTTCGCGTGGGCGTAATCCGCCGCGGCAGCCAGCCCATGCGGAAACTTCACCGGGTCAGGGCGCCAGTCACCCACCCCGCGAAACCATCCCGCGTCGATATGGAGCATCTCCAGGCCAAGCGCCGCCGCTGAAGCCGGGTCCCGGAGGATCATCGCGGCATTGACGCTGCCCACTTTCGCGTGTAGAGTAGGCCCGAAGGCTCGCCCTTTTACGAATCCTCCGTTTCAGAAGGGATAGGCCATGCCATTGGCATTGCCCGAGGAATTGACAAACTACCAGGCCGGTCTCAGATCGCTTGGGCAAGACCCGACGCCGTTGATGATGCTGGCGGAAGCGCTAATCGACTTACCGGACAGCGCATTTACTGAAGTCTTAGCGTCGTTCAACATCGTCGCCGATCAATCTGACTATTGCGGAGATAGCGACTACGGCGCGCTCCTCTTAGAGGCTCTTGCCGACACTTGCCCCGACCCTGATCGCAAACGTGATCTCTACGAGGCTTCGGCGAACCGGGCAGGGTGGTTCGCGGCCGGCGCGACCGCCGGCGGGGAGGGCCTGGCGCGCTCCATCGATGTAAAGCGCATCACCGAGAAACTGAACGACTCGGTTCCAAATCCGGTCGCTGAGATGCCCTGAAAGCAACCGGCCGATGAAGCGCTGATTGGCGCCCTTCCGCATGGCGTCCACCCGCAACCGAAGTTCGACGACCGCTCCGGGCGGCCGCGAGGCGCGGGTACACTCATTTCTCACTGCTTGGTAGATAAGGTTCTGAGTTTACGGTTCAGTCACGATCTCCTCTGCCAACGCGGCGGTGGCGGCGCGAGCAATCCAGCGGTCGAGAATGGCGTCATCCGCGCAAGCGGCGATGCGAGCCCGGATTTCGCTGCTCACCACAATCCCGCGGGCTTTCAGGATCAGCAGTATCGCCTCGGCTTTGCCCCTGGCTCTGGCTCTGGCTCTACCTTCGGCTCTGGCTCTACCTTCGGCTCTGGCTCTACCTTCGGCCCGCCGGGCGTCGCCATAATCGCGCGTCTGCTGGATCTCGAATACTACCCGTTGGTACGCATCGAGCTCGAGCTGGGTGAACGTCGATGCGTTCGCAAGCTCCACCGCCTCCCGGTACGGCCCTGGCGGTAGATCCGCCGGAACCTCGGCCATTTTAGGAGCATGCACGAACAGCCATGCCCACAGTTCGGCCCCGTTATCAGGCCGCCTGCTCGATAGCTTTGGCAGCTCCAAAAAAGCGTACTGTACCTGTAGAAGCCCGTTATTGCCAGAACCACACTCGGTCATGTTCCACCGGCTGAGCATCGGAACCCTGGGAAGCTTCAAAGCGTCCTGCTCCGCGTCCGGCCAGAGGACGAAGTCACAGATGGAGATTGTCACCACGTCCGTAAGTTTCGCGTTAGGCTCTGCGTGCCGGGCCTGGTGTATGTGGGCTTTGCAGGCGTCGTAGAAGTCACGGTTGATGTAACCCGGGACGTGGAGCAGCTGCATGGCGGCGACAAAGGTCGCGCCGGCGCGATCGCGGCACCGGACATCCAGGATGGAGAACCTGGCGCCAGCTACACGTGAGCGCTGTTCGCTCGGCAGGTATTCGATAGCTTCAATAGCCTGGTCGCCGCGACGGTCGAGCAAGTCGTTTAACAGCCCGCGAAGGAGCTCCGGATGTTTCGCAAAGATGCGCCGGAAGACGAAGTCATTTTTTAGATCGGCGAATACCATCGTTTCTCCACGACGGGTTCGGCGCCGCGCCGTTCTCCGCGCTATGTCTGAGCCGGTCGTCCCCGGATCGTAGCGACCGGTATCGGGGCCTCGTACAGGAAACAAGCGGACGCCGCTACGGGCCGATTTTCGTCTTAACCTCTTGTTGCTTTACGAGTAACCATTTCTTCCCATGAGATCGCGCGGCCTTCCGAAAGAGCGCTTGTCCTCGCCTGTAACGCGCCCAGGTCCATCCGCGCTCACTGTGCGCCTCGCGGATGTCTTGTTCATGGCGACCCGAACAATGATCCTATCTGAAGTCGCAGCTTCCGACTCGGCTTTGGATGTTGTGCTGACGAAGAGAGAGGCTGAGAAGGACACTCGCGACCTGTCCGGCAGATGACTTCGCCCCGGGCTTCGAGATTGATGCCGCCAGTTCCTCGAGAGCCTGCCACTCACTGTCTGCTAATGGGATCTTAACTCGACGGTTGGTCCCGGGCGAGGCCGGGGCGTCCTCCGCTGGACTGAAGCCGATTGATCAACTCCTCCCGAACCGCGAAAAGGGTGATTGGCGCCAGAGACTGTTCGAGCCGTGCTGAAGACGCATCTGCGCCAAGCTTCGCCGCCACTTCGCTGGGATCGACTCGCGGCAGGGGAGCCCCGGTATCTCGAATAAGACGGGGTGTTGGCCCGGTGGCACGAATACGATTCATCATAGTTTTCCCCGTAAAGCGGATCGAATGTCCTTATTTTGTAAAATCGGCTGTCGAACTCAAAAGCGACCTCGCCCTGATTCGTCTCACGACCCATTCGATGCAAGAACTCCCGATTCAGCGGATACTCCGCGAGAATCGCCTCCGGGCGAATGAAGGAGTAGATCACGACCGGGCATTCCCAAACTATCTTACCTTCGTCGTTTAGCCATCCCCCCTCTACAGGCGGCATCGCTGTGCAGCCGCCATTGATCTGGGACAGAAGTCGGATCGCTTCAAGGACCCATCGGCGCTGATTTCCAATCTCATCACCGTTTCGATCTTTGTTTGGAATATAGATGGAAAAGCACTGAGCGGAAACATCCTCGGCGCCGAACGCCGAAGCAAGATCAATATCCTCCTGGCCTTGTTCCGTTTCGTCTGGCATCGCTCCTCCTCGGGAATTGTACCTCTTTTGGCCCCAAAACCCAAAACAATTCTGGTTTTGATGCAGGACCGGTCATCACGAGGCTTCCAAACGGTGAACCCGCTGGCTCCGTTCCAAAGTGTCCGATTGGCTTCGAACTCGTCGGCGATACACCGGAAAAGCGTTATCTCCGGCCTCTCATCATGAGTGGGAGCGGATCTACCGGATAAACGCCGGCGTCAGCGGCGACCACCGGATTGCCAAGCTTACCCACCCCCTCAATCTCCACCTCCATGAAGTCGCCCGGCTTTAGAAACACGGGCGGTTTGCGCGCGAAGCCCACGCCATGCGGTGTTCCGGTCGCGATCACGTCGCCGGGTTCCAGTGTGATTGTCTGAGAGATAAACTCAATCAATTCCGGCACGCTGAAGATCATCTGGTCGGTATTGGAGTCCTGCATGGTCTCGCCGTTGAGCGTCAGCTTGATCGACAGCCGGTTCGGATCAGGAATCCTATCGGTAGTAACAATGGGCGAGCCCATCGGCGCGAACGTGTCACAGGATTTGCCGCGCTGCCACTGCCCGTCGGCAAATTGAAAATCACGAGCGCTGACATCATTAAATGTGGTGTAACCCAGCACGTAGTCGAGCGCGCGACTCGCGCTCACGTTCTTCGCGCGCCGCCCCATTACGACCGCGAGCTCCGCTTCGTAATCGACTTGCTGGCTGCCGGCCGGTAGGATAACCGCCTCGCCGGGCGCGATGACGGAGGATGAGAATTTGGAAAACACGACCGGGCGCTCAGGAATCGACGCGCCGCTCTCAGCCGCGTGGTCGCGGTAATTGAGGCCGATGCAGATTAGCTTTCCCGGGCGCGGGACAGACGCAAGCCAGTAAGCCTCTGATCGCCGCGTCAGCCAACCCTTTTCGAGCGTCTCCTCGAGTCGATCGGGGGCGCCGATCAGCGTCTCATATCGCTCCTGTGAACTCTGAAACCACTGAGCATCCATGTCCAGCCAGGCGAGTTGACTCGCAGGCTTTTCCGCGCCGTCAAATGCCCCCTCG
>Ga0307373_10010007_pt1 | contig 14044 bp, 10 predicted proteins | sample OX2MG_FD_202534 | JGI IMG/M metagenome (GOLD analysis project Ga0307373, IMG submission 202534) | Soil microbial communities from Risofladan, Vaasa, Finland - OX-2 | ecosystem: Environmental > Terrestrial > Soil > Coastal area > Acid sulfate soil | place: Finland: Risofladan, Vaasa | collected... | reverse complement strand
TTGTTCAGGTGGATGGCGCCGGTCGAGCCGAAGAACGTGGCATCGCCGTAGCTGAAGATGCCACCGTCCGAGGCCACGAGCCAGTAGCCCTTGCCGTCGGCCGTTGCCGCCATGCCGACGATCGGCTTGTTCAGGTGGATGGCGCCGGTCGAGCCGAAGAACGTGGCATCGCCGTAGCTGAAGATGCCACCGTCCGAGGCCACGAGCCAGTAGCCCTTGCCGTCGTGGGTCCCCGCCATGCCGACGATCGGCCGGGTGAGCTGCATGTTCGAGAGCACGGGTGAGCCAAATGCCGGAGCCTCGCTATGAGGTGTCACGGCGCCCGCAGGTGTCACTGTCCAGTAGCCACCGGTCGGGTCGGCGGCCATCATCATGCCCCCGCTGTAGCTCAGCGTGGCCGAGCCCGTTCCGCCAGGCGTGCTCGCGGCGCCCGCCTCGGACGAGAAGGCTGTGGCGACGCCCAAGGCGAGCACTGGAACCACCAACAACGCAGATGCTCGCTTCAGCACGTTCGACAGCGACCCCGTCCGCCCGGATTCCCGCATCGTCCCCCCCAACCCGCGGACGACGGGTCGCGAAAGTGGCGAGCCGGTGGACTCGTGACTGATTCGGCGGCCCGGCGAACTCAGCGAGTCCCGTAGCTTTGCGTCCCACCCTCACGGGTGGTTTGCCTTTTCGTTCCAAACAAACGATGACCCGAACGGAGGCCCCGTGGCAAGCACTTGTGGACTATTTGCGCATCCGGTGTGAAAGCGGATTGTGATGCTCTTGCGACCGAGCGGCGTCCGCCCTCCCGCGTGACACCAGCGTGGGGGGGGTGATGCCGACCGACCCGTGTTCGTCCTGACGCTCCGTCAGGACCCTTGACTACAGATCGGCCTGGAACGCCGCCAGGCTGTTGGGGAACGAGCCCCCCGTGATGAGGGAGTTCGTACCGCCGCTGTTGGCGTCGAAATAGGCCTCGTACACGACGTCGTTCGCCCCGTTCTTCATCCAGTTCGTGATCTGGTTGACGTAGTACGGGTCGTCACCGAGGCCATGGCCGTCGCTGCGGATGGCCACACCCCACTCAGGGAAGGCCAGGGGCTTGCCATGCCCCGCGGCAAACTGCTGCGCCAGCGTCAGGGAGGGGACCTGCGTCGAGGACCAGGCGTTGGCCGGCGTCAGGGGTGTCGACCACGATTGGTCGTAGGCGTCGAGGCCGATGACGTCCACATAGGCGTTGCCGGGATAGGCCGCAGCGACCGAGTAGCCCGATTGCGTGAACGCGCCCGCATCGGGATTCCACTCGAATCGGAACTGTTCACCGGACACGGCCCGCATGGCGCTGACGATCTGCTGGAAGTAGGCCGCGAAGCTGGCCTCGGCGCCCGGTGTCGTGGCGGCCCAGGTCGACCAGGAGCCGTCGAATTCCCAGCCGAGGCGCAGATACGCAGTGGACAGACCCTCAGCCACCAACTTCTGGGCCAGGGTGATGAAGTACAGGTTGTAGGCCCCCGCCGCACCCTGGGCCAGGGTCCCCACGGCACCGCCGCCCGAAGTCGGGATGATCGGAACCCCGAGCGAGAGCGTGTCGCCGCTGTAGCTCGAGGCCAGGTAGTTGAGGCTCCCGTTGGACCCGTCCAGACCGGCCCAACCGCTGCTGCCGTTGAGGTAGACGCTGGCCACCGTCGGCGAGCTGTGCGTCTGCTGCCCGAAGGCCGCCAGCGTCCCGGAGGACACGTACGCCCCCTGCTGCAGGCCACCCCCGAGGGCGTTGGGGTTCAGCCCGGGCCCGAACAGGACCTCATTGCCGTTGGCGGTGACGATGCCGTAGCCCGCAGCGGTCGGGTTGACGATCGCGCCGTAGACGTACACGCCCCAGCCCCCCGTCGAACCGTAGAAGTGCCCGTCGCCGAAGGTGAAGATGCCGCCGTCGAAGCCAATGAGGTAATACCCATTGCCGTCTGGCGTCGGAGCCATCCCCACGATGGGCAGGTTCAGGCGGATCGAACCGGTCGAGCCGTAGAACATGGCGTCGCCGTAGCTGAAGATGCCGCCGTCCGAGGCCACCAGCCAATAGCCGGCGCCGTCAGGGGTCGCCGACATGCCGACGACGGGCTTGTTGAGGGGGATCGACCCGGTCGAGCCGTAGAACGTGGCGTCCCCGTAGCTGAAGATGCCGCCGTCCGAGGCCACCAGCCAGTAGCCCTTGCCGTCGCGGGTGGCGGCCATGCCGACGACGGGCTTGTTCAGGTGGATGGCGCCCGACGAGCCGTAGAACGTGGCGTCGCCGTAGCTGAAGATGCCGCCGTCCGATGCCACCAGCCAATACCCGTTGCCGTCAGGGGTCGCTGTCATCCCGACGATCGGCTGCGCGAGTCGCAGGTTGGACAGCGCCGGCGAGCCGAGTGCGGGGGCGCCGCTATGAGGTGTTAACGCCCCTGCCGGCGTGACCGTCCAGTAGCCACCGGACGGATCGGCGGTCATCATGATGCCACCGCTGTAGTTCTTCGAGAGGACCGCGCCCGAGGCGCTCGCCAGGCCGCCCGGGCCCGACGAAATCGCCGTGACCAGCCCGAGCGCCACCACCATCGCCAACACCAGAGACGCCAGTGCCCGTCCCAGGACGAGTGGTAGCGCCCGACTCCGTCGGGATTGCCGCATCTTCTTTCCCCCTTCGGCCCGCAGACGACGGGTCGCAAAGGGAACGAGCGGCACGCTCGTTTCTTCTTCGGCGGCCCGGCGAACTCGGACGAGTCCCGTAGCTTTGCGTCCCACCCTCACGGATGGTTTGCCTTTTCGTTCATCAAACGATGATCAATAAGTCGGCTCAGATGCAAAGGGGCCTTACGAAAGTTGACGCAACGGTGTGATTCGAGGTCGATTCGAAGCTGGGCGGATTTGAGTGTTATCACTAGCGCCCACGCGCGGGGCCGTCAAACGCCCTGTTAACGCCGCCCTTCGGACGTGTGAACGCCGCCCTGGGCCGCCGCAAGCGGAAAGTGCCAGGTCGCAGGCGAGCGACCGCCCTCAGGGGGGTGTTAACACTCCCCCCTGGACCGTGGCGAGCGGCCCGTGCCAGGTGAGCGCGTGCATTGCTCACGCGGCTCGACGCTGCCGCCGAAGCGCTCGCGTCCCCGTGGAAAGCGCCAGGTCAGCTGCGTGCGACCGCCCTCAGGCGGTGCTAACACCGCCCTGGACCGTGGCGAGCGGCACGTGCCAGGTGAGGCGGGTGCCCCCCTCTCGCGACCGTCCGAGCTCGACGCTGCCGCCGAGGCGCTCGGCCCGCTGGCGCAGGTTCTTCAGCCCGAGGCCGGCCGCGTTGCCGTCGCCGATCCCGTCGCCGTCGTCGGCGACGACCAGACGCAGCTCCTCGCCGGCGGCAACGGTGATGACGACCTGTGACGCGTGCGCGTGCTTGCCCACATTGGTCAGCGCCTCCCGCAGCACCGCCAGCACCTCCTCGACCAGGGAATCGGTGACCACCGTGTCCACCGGCCCGCTGAACGAGACCTGCGGGAGCAGGCCCAGCACCGGGCGCAGCTCGTGCACGAGGTCGAGGACCTTGGGGTGCAGGCCCTCCTTGTTGATGGTCAGCTCAATGTCGAAGATGGCCTTGCGCAGCTGGCGGATCGTCTCGTCGAGCTTCTCGATCGCCTCGCCGATCCGCATGACCGCCTCTGGGCGCTCCACCAGGCGGGCCGTCCCCTGCAGCGACAGCCCGATGGCAAACAGGCGTTGGATCACCGAATCGTGCAGGTCACGGGCGATCCGGTCCCGGTCCTCCGTCAGGGCCCGGTCACGGACCAGGCCGTGGAGCCGCGCGTTCCCAATGGCGGTGCCGGCGGCCATGGCCAGTGCGTCGACCAGCTCCTCGTCGTCCTCGGAGAATTCCGGGGCCGTCTTCTTGTTGGTCAGATAGAGGATCCCGTAGGGCTCGCCGTGCACCTGGACGGGGACGCCGAGAAATGAGGTCATGCCGGGGTGGTGCGGGGGAAACCCGATGCTGTCGGGACTCTGACCGATGGTGGCCAGGCGGACCGGCTTGTCCTGTCCGATCAGGACGCCGAGGACGCCGCGCCCGGTCGGGCGGGGGCCGATGGCCCGCTCCTCCTCATGGCCGAGGCCGACGGTCAGGAACTGGTCCAGGGCCCGTCCGTCCTCGGTGAGGACGCCGAGCGCCCCGTACTGGGCATCGACGAGGCCACGGGCCTCCTCGATGGTCCGCCGCAGCACCACCGGCAGGTTCAGCTCGGCGTCGAGGATCAGGATCGCCTGCACCAACCGGCGCAGCTTGGCGGGATCGTCGATCCTGTCGAAGGGCTGCACGGAGGCTCAGGATAGAGGCGGACCCCTCGTGCGTGTGGCGGACTCCGTTGCAGGCGGGTTGCGCCGCCTACCGGGGCGCCGAATGCCGGCGGCAGCGTGGCAATATGGGCAAAATGACGATCCGGGTCTTCCTCCTCGACGATCACGAGCTAGTGCGGACCGGGCTGCGCACCCTCCTCGAGGCCGAAGAGGACATGGATGTCGTCGGCGAGGCGGGAACTGCCGAGGGAGGCCTGAGCTCCATCCGCGAGCTGGTGCCTGACGTGGCCATCCTCGACGTCCGCCTCCCCGATGGCAACGGCATCGAGGTCTGCCGGGAGGTCCAGTCGCTGACACCGCAGGTGCGCTGCCTCATGCTGACCTCCTACTCCGACGACGACGCCCTCTTCTCCTCCATCATGGCCGGGGCCTCGGGCTACGTCCTCAAGGAGGTGGGCGGCGGTGACCTACTGGGGGATATCCGCCGGGTCTCCCAGGGCATGTCGCTGTTGGACCCGGTGCTGACCCAGGAGCTGTTCGACCGCCTGCGCAAGGACCAGGAGGCCGAATCACGCCTCACTGTCCTCACGCCCCAGGAGCGCAAGGTCCTGGAGCTCATCGCCCAGGGGCAGTCGAACCGCCAGATCGCGGAGCAGCTCTTCCTGGCCGAGGCCACGGTCAAGAACTACGTGTCGAGCCTGCTCTCCAAGCTCGGCATGCGGCGCCGCACCGAGGCGGCCGTCTACGCCGCCGTTCTGGCCGAGCGCAAGGCGTTCAATCCCAGGTCCTGAGTCCGAGGACCGCCGGCGGCGCTGTCGGCTTAGGCGACCCGGCCCCGGCGGTGGTCGTCGAGGGTCCGGAAGTCCACGCCCAGCTCGCGGAGCCGCTGCTCCAGGCGGTCCCGCTCGACCAGAGGATTGCCGAACCGCTCGGGCTCGGTCTCGATCCCCAAGGCGGTACAGAGACGGAGCAGCATACGGTCGTGATCCAGCTCAAGGGCCAGATCCTCCGTCATGATCTGCTCGCCCTCGCCGCCGCCCTGCTCGTTCAAACGGCGGCGCGATTGCAGGAGGATCACGACTAGCTCGTCCTTGGAGACAGGCAGGGGCAGCGGGTCCACATCGGCACACACCCCGGCGAGCAACTCGCTGTACATAGACATCACCCACAATTTTGCCGGAATTGGGTTCCGCCAATAGGGCCGATACTCCTGTTTCGTATAGAGCCGATACTCCCTATCGGGCGGAGCCACCCCCCGATAAACGTTCGGGGGTCAGGGAGTGCGGGGCACGGAACGGGTTCCGCCAGGCACGGACGGCGTTGCTCAGCGCCGGCTGACCCGGGTGGAGCGGTCGGCTCTGGCCAGGACGTCCTCGGCGGACTCGGAGTCCTGCGCCAAGGCGACACCCAGCGAAGAGAGGAGCCGGATCTCCTGGCCCCCGACGGTGATCGGCTCGTCGAGCGTGTGCTGCAGCCGGCGCAGGAGGGGGCCCACCACCTCCTCGTCGGTGATGGCCACGACCACGACCAGCTCGCTGCCGCCGACTCGGCCGACGGTGTCCTCTGCCCGCAGGACCGAGGTCAGGCGTCGGGCCAGCTCGCTCAGCACCGTGTTGCCGGTCGTGTAACCGAGATCCAGGTTGATCTCACCCAGATTGTCCAGGTCTATGTGGCAGGCCACCACCTCGCCGCCGTGGCGGCGACGGCGGGCCAGGGCCTGGGTCAGGCGATCGACCAGAAGCAATTGGTTGGCCAGCCCCGTCTGCGGGTCGGCCATGGAGAGCTGCCAGAGCTGGTCGTACTGGCCCCTGGGCGGTCCCCCGGCTCCAGTCGTCTCTGGCCCGGCCGCGCCGAATTCCTGCAGCATGGACTCGACGCTCTCGGGCATGCCCACCGACGAGGGCCCTGGGGCTCCACGATCCTGGCGCTCGGCCTCGAGTGCGCGCGCGTCGGCCGGCTCGCCTGGTCCGACCTGGCCAAGTTTCTTCTTGGCTCGCCTCACGCAATCCCCCTCCGATACAGACTTCCCACTCTTATCGGTACGTTTGGGTAGGAAACAGAGCCGGAAGTCATCAGAATGGGTTCCAAACGCGCACCCGGGGGGGACAGGCGGCGGCGCAGGATCGACTCCGAGTCTACGCAGCGAACGTCCAACGGGCCGCGTGGGCCGAGCGAGACCGCCGGCCTGGCCGGACCTGCTCTGACCTGGGAAAAGGGGAGCGGACCCGAATCGGGTCGGGGGCCCCCTGCGCTAACCTCGCCGAGATCATCGAACCACCCGTCGCAGCCGAGAAGTCGAGCGCACCAGCACCGCTGCGAACTGCGGGAACGGCCCGGTGACCGCACCGGCCGCCATCGTCACCGATCCTGGGGCCCTCGAGGCGCTGATCGCCGAGGTGGCCGCCGAGGATTCCTACGGCTTCGACACCGAGTTCCACACCGAGCGCACCTATGTGCCCGACCTGGCCCTGATTCAGATCGCCTGGGCCGACAAGGTGGCGTTGGTCGACCCGCTCGCCGTCGACCCCGCCCCGCTGGCCCGTCTCTTCGGGGGGCCCGGTGTCGCCGTCGTCCACGCCGCCTTCCAGGACCTCGACGTGCTGATGGCGGCCTGTGGCGTCATGCCCGCCACCGTCTTCGACACCCAGATCGTCGCCGGCTTCCTCGGGCTGTCCACGCCGTCGCTCTCCCGGCTGGTCGACCAGATGCTGGGTGTCACCCTGCCCAAGGCGGACCGCCTCTCGGACTGGCTCGTCCGGCCGATCTCGGAGCGCCAGATCACCTACGCCCTCAATGATGTGGCGCACCTCCTGGCGCTGCGCGACGTGCTCACCGAGAAGCTCCGGGCCCTGGGTCGTCTGGAATGGGCCCTCAGTGAGTGCGAGCAGGTGCTCGGAGACCGCACCTCGGCCCGGGTACCCGAAGAGGCGTGGTGGAAGCTCGGCGACATCCGGGGCATGTCGCGTCGCTCCCGTGCCGTGGCGCAGGAGGTGGCCGCATGGCGCGAGCGGACGGCCGCCGAGACCAACCGGCCGCGCCGCATGGTCCTGTCGGACCTGGGGCTGCTGGCGCTCTCGCAGCGACCCCCGCGCAACGGCGACGAGCTGCGGGCCACCCGCGGCGTCGACGGGCGCCACCTGGCCCAGGGCCGGGCCGCCGCCATCATGCAGGCGGTCGAGCGCGGCCTGGAGCTCCCCCCGGACCGGATCCGGATGCCCTCGGAAGGACGCGACGCGCCTGCCCCGCCAGCCGCAGTGGCCGTGTGCTCGGGCCTGGTCCGCCAGATCGCCGACGACCTCGACTTCGACCAGGGCCTCCTCGCCACGCGAGCCGACATCGCCCAGCTCCTCTGCGGCGAGCCGAGCCGGCTCGATACGGGGTGGCGTCGCACCATCGTCGGCGACCCGTTGCGCCAGCTGATCGATGGCAAGGTGGCCGCCGCCTTCGACAAGCGCGGTCACCTCGTGATGGAGGAGCGCTCGGGGAAGCCGCTCCCGCCCCGCCGTTGACCTAATTGACGAGCTTTCCCCGGCCTTCCCAATACGGCCGGCGCAGCTTGTACTTCTGCAGCTTGCCGGTCGCCGTCCGGTCCAACGCGTCGCGCAGCTCGATGCTCGTCGGCGCCTTGAAGTGGGCCAACCGCGCCCGACAGTGCGCGACCAGCTCCGCCTCGTCGACCGTGGACCCCTCCCGCACAACCACCAGCGCCTTGATGGTCTCACCCCACTTCTCGTCGGGCACTCCGATCACGGCGACCTCGGCCACCGCCTCGTGCTGATAGAGGCAGTCCTCCACCTCGATGGACGAGACGTTCTCGCCGCCCGTGATGATGACGTCCTTCTTGCGGTCCGAGATCACGACGTGGGCTCCGTCGAAGTGGCCGCCGTCCCCCGTGTGGAACCAACCCCCGTGTAAGGCGGCCTCGGTTTCGACCGGTTGCTCCCAGTACCCCCCGAAGACGTGGTTGGACCGCGCCAACACCTCGCCGTCCTCGTCGATGGCGATCCGCACCCCCATCGCCGGTGCTCCGGCGCGGCTCAGGAGGTGCGAGCGCTCGGCGACGTCGAGCCCGTCCCACTCCGCCGGTGCTCTGTTGATGGTGAGCAGGGGCGACGTTTCGGTCAGGCCGTAGATCTGCATGAACTCCCACCCGAGCTCGGCCTCCACCCGCTCGATCGTCTTGGACGGCGGGGGCGCTCCGGCGACCACGATCCGTACCGTGCCGCGCCCGGGAATGGTCCGGCCCTCGGCGGCCCGGGTCTCCGCCGCGCCCAGGATGGCGGCCACCACAGCTGGGGCCCCGCACAGCAGGGTCACGCCGTGCTGCTCGATCCGGGTCAGGATGTCCTCGCCGTCGACCTTGCGCAGCACAATATGGGTGCCCCCCATGCCCGTGACGGCATAGGGCATGCCCCACCCATTGCAGTGGAACATCGGCAGCGTGTGCAGCAGGACGTCCCGGTCGCTGACCCCTGTGTGCCAACCGAAGGTGGCGGCGTTCAGCCAGCAGTTGCGCTGCGTCAGCTGCACCCCCTTGGGCCGCGCCGTCGTCCCCGAGGTGTAGTTCACCGAGCACGCGACATCCTCGTCGGACGCCCAGGCCCGCGGGGCCACGCCGTCGGGAGCGGGTGCGAAGAGAGCGGCATCGTCACTGCCGTCGAGGCAGAAGCGGTGTGCGACCTTCGTGGAGTCGACCTCGTCGGTCAGGTCAGGGTCGTACAGGAGGACCGACGCCCCGGAATGCTGCACCACGTAGGCGATCTCGTCGGCGGTCAGGCGGAAGTTGATGGGCACCAACGCGCGGCCATAGCCACTGACCCCGAAGTAGGACGTCAGGAACCGCCCGGAGTTCGGGCTGACGATCGCGATCCGCTCGCCGTGCTCGACCCCGAGGTCGTCCAGCGCCAGGGCCATACCCCGGGCGCGGGCTTCGAGCTCACGGTAGGTGAGCGTCCCGAAGGACCCCGGTGCCGCCGGCTCGTCCACCACCGCCGTTCGATGCCCGTAGACCAATGCAGCCCGGTCGAGAAAGTCGGCCACCGTGAGTGCGACCCGCATGCCACCCCCGATCTGTGTTGCTGCAACCCACGCAGCGCCGCGACCCTACCGGACAGCCCGGCCCGCCTTGCTAGAAGTGACCGAGCACGGGGTGGGGCACGTAGGGCTTCTCCAGCGCGGCGATCTCGTCCTCGGACAGGCCCAGCTCCTCGGCCGCCAGCGCGTCCTTCAGGTGCTTCTTCTTGGTGGCACCGACGATCGGCGCCGACACTCCGGGCTTGGCGAGCACCCAGGCCAATGCGACCTGCGCCAGCGGGACGTCACGGGCTCCGGCCACCTCGGCCACGGCATCGACGACGTCGAAGTCGGTGGGCTGCTCGTAGAGGTAGTCGGTGAACGGATCGGTGCTCGAACGGGTCGTGTGACGGCCGCCGTCACGGGTGCGGGTCCCCGCCAGCACCCCGCGCGCCAGAGGACTCCACGGGATGCAGCCCACCCCCTGGTCGAGGCAGAGCGGAATCATTTCGCGCTCCTCCTCGCGATAGACGAGGTTGTAGTGGTTCTGCATGGAGACGAACTTCGTCCAACCGTGCGCTTCGGCCGTGTACTGCGCCTTGGCGAACTGCCACGAGAACATGCTGCTGGCGCCGATGTAGCGTGCCTTGCCGGACCGCACGACGTCGTGCAGGGCCTCCATCGTCTCCTCAATGGGCGTCCGGGGATCCCAGCGGTGGATCTGGTACAGGTCGACGTACTCCATGTCGAGGCGCTTCAGCGAAGCATCGATGCCGGCGAGGATGTGTTTGCGGCTCAGCCCACCGCCGTTCTCGCCCGGGCTGACCGGCATGAACACCTTGGTGGCGATGACGACTTCGTCCCGACTCAGGAACTTCGGCACCAATCTCCCCGTCGCCACCTCGCTCGCCCCGCCCGAGTACGCGTCAGCCGTGTCGAAGAAGGTCACGCCTCCTTCGACGGCGGCCTTCACGATCGGCTCGGCGGCATCCTCGTCAATGACCCAGGGCCGGTCACTGTCGTTCCCGAAGCCCATCATGCCGAGGCAGACCCTCGAGACCCGTAGCCCGGACGTTCCAAGATTCGTGTAGTTCACGGCTGACCTCGCTCACGCCACGACGCGACCCGCGCCGGCGTCTGCATGCTTACCAGCCGATGTTCGTGCTCCGTGCGCCCAGGGTCATCCGGCGCGGACGGAGCCGCTACCGCTCGTTCAGGGAAAGTGGTTCGAGGACGTGGCCCAGCGGTGCGTGCATCCGCCCCCGCCGTCGCCGTGCCCCGGCCCACCGTGCCCATCGCTATCGCCATCGCCGGTGCCGGTGCCGGTCGCGCCCGTGCCGCTGGAACTGCCGGTGCCCGTGTTCCCGGTGCCGGTGTTGCCGGTTGTGCCCGTGCCGGTTGTGCCCGTTCCGCCGGTGTTCCCGGTGCTCCCACTACCCGTTGTGCCCGACGAGCCGGAGCCCTTGCCGCCTGTGCCGCCAGTTCCGGTGCTGCTACTTCCACTCCCGACCGGGGCGGCGCCGCCGGACGCGGACGAGACCGGAATGGTCGTGGTCGTGGTGGATGGGGGCGATGTCGTCGTGGTCGTGCTGATCGGCGTCGTGGTCGTGGTCGTCGTGGTCCCGTTGCCGCCCGACGCCGGGGCGGAGGACCCGGTCCCGATCACGGTCAGCGTTGCCGTCGGCGTGATCACCTGGGGTGACGCATTGGCGACAATGGCGTTGCGTGGCGCGGACGAAGCGCCTTCAGGGGCCACTGGCCCGGCGCCGCCGGACTGGCTGACCGTTGCGATGGGGGCCGTGCTCGTCGGGCCTGTGGGCACGTCGGCGCTCGGCACGGTTGTCGTCGTGCTGGTGTTCGAAGCGACCGGGCCGTGCGCGGAGAGCACGCTCTGGGCCATGGGCCCCGCGCCGATGCTCAGGCCCGCCACGACAGACAGTGCAGCCGCGGCGGCGGCGCCCGAAGCCACGAGTCGGTTCCGGACGAAGAACAGTCTCGGTGCAACGATCGATTCGGGCGCGACCGCGGTCGGCGGCTCTTTTGGAAGTGGGTGCCCGAACGAGCGTGACGTGAAGACCTCTTCCAAGGTCGCATGATCGCTCGCAGTAGCCCACTCGGGCTTCGACCCCCCCATGATCCTCCACAATCGTCTGTTAGGCCGGGCTCATACCTCTCGGAGTCACGCCTCCGAGGTTCAGACGCCCCCTCACGTCCAACCATATAAGAGCGGGTGCGACGTGAATACCAGGAAACTGGAATGTGGTTTGGAATTGGTTTGAACCGCCGTGTTCCCGTTGAAAACTCAACTCTTCTTGCACTCGTCGTGCACCAATTGCGCTGCGTTTCGGGCGGTTGTGATGGCGTTGTGGGTTGTGATCGCGGGTTCACATTCGCGCGCGCCGTTGCGCGTGTATTGCAGGCGCGAGGTCAGCAATCAACGTGCAACCGAACGGCAATTCGCCGTTGTCACAAGGTCGTCGGGTCCACTGCTTGCTCGACAGAATTGAGGACCCCGCTCACTGCACCGCTGACCGTGTTGGTCGCCGGTGCCGCGGCGGGAATGGAGCTCCCGAGCTGGTTGGCGAGACCCGTGACCGAAGACCCGACGTTCGCGACGGTGCTTCCGACGTCGGCCGCCAACGGCGCCGCTGGGTTGGTCCCGCTCGAACCCGTTGCTCCGGGGGATCCACCGTCGGCCCCCGGTGATCCACCCGAGAGTGGCGGCACGGTTCCCGTCGTCGTGGACGCCGCGCCGAGAGTGACATGTCCTGCCGGGCCATTGCCCGAACGGCGTGTTCCTGCCGATGGCGCCCCCAGGGCCAGGGCGCCGGATCCAACGGCTCCGGTGAGTGAGCCCGGCGCAGTCGGCGGCGTCGAGGCGTTGCCTGGCGAGCCAGGCCCGCGATGCGGACGCAACGTCCCGTGTGCTCCCTGGCCTGATCGGTTCGATGGCCCCGGCTGACCGGTATCGGCGGTGACTCCGGCTACGACAAGAGCGGCGAGGGCGCCGAGCGCGGCAAACGTCCAGTACCGGCCGCGTCCACGCCTCCACGGTGGCTCGGCAGACACCGCGGCGTCCCTTTCTCCAACTGCCGCACCTCCGCCCGAGGACGCCACCTCGCTGTGTCGTTCCGAAAGCAAGGCCGGATTGAGCGCAGGCGACAGTGCGCCCTGCTCAGGGGGGAGGCTCCTGGCTCCGGCTTCGTCGTCACGGTGGAAGTCGGGCAGCGCGCTGGACGCGTGGCCGAACATTCTCCGTAGGAGCGCATCATCGTGATCTCCCCGGGGGGTGAGACCTCCCGAACCGCTCCCGGTCGCCCGACTCAATGCCTGCGACCGAAACACCTCTTCGAGGTCGTTCACATCGCTCGCGTCGTGCTCCTTGACCATGCACCCCTCCCGACATCCCCTGCGTCCCCCGCGGCAGACCGCCACGGGGGACGCGTATCTCTCGTGGTCGCAGCTACTTGGCGACGACACCTTTCTTCACCCGCCGACCCGCTGAGCGGCTGATCGCCAGGCCCATGAGCAGCGCTCCCGCTCCGATCAGGACCTCGAGCAATAGCGGGGCGCCCGTCGAAGCGAGCGAGCTGGCGCCCGCCGCCGCCGTGGCAACGGCCGGGGCGCTCATCGGTCCCGAATCCGCGACCAGAGCTGCCGGAGCAGGAGTCACTCCCGGTGCAGAAGCCGAAGAAGGCCTCCCGACAGGGACGGTGGCGGCCGAGGGCGACGTCGTGGGCTGCGGGCACGAGGCGTCCGCGTTGCCTTCCAATGCCGCCTGCACGCCGCAGATCGTCACCCGCACGGTGCCGCCGGCGCCCGGGCTCCCCGGACTCCCGGTCGACGTCGAAGTGGAGCCTGTTCGGGTGCACGTGCCGTCGGCGGTGCCGTCGAGGGCGGCCGAGACGGCGCAGGCCGAGACCGGCGCATACAGCGGGACCGACCCGGGCGTTGTCGACGTCGAGACGTGCGAAGGCTCGCACGAATTGCTGGCGGTGCCGTCGACGGCCACCACGACGCTGCACGCATTCATCGGAATCACGCCGTCGACGGGTGCACTCTGGCTCCCGTCACTGGTGGGCAGGTCGTTGGTGAGTGGGAACCCGGCGTCCGGCATACACATGCCGTTGGACGAGCCGTCCACCTCGACGACCGCGCCGCAGGCGGTCACCGGGACGAAGACGTCGGCGGCCTGACCCTGCTGGGCCGCGGGATCGGAATGCTGCGGGCAGTTGGACGAACTGTTCCCGTCAATCTCTGCAATGACGTCGCAGACGGTCACGGGCACCTCGGCGTCGACCACCCCCGTCTGCGTGGCGGGCCCGCTCGACCCGGACGTGTCGCAGTTGCTCGACGTATCGGCAGCAAGACCGACGTTCACGGAACAGATGTTCACGGGGGCGTCCGCGTTGATAGCACCGTCCTGCGCCGTCGAGCCTGAGCCGCTGTCGGTCAGCCCGAATGCGGAAGCCGCCTGGTTCAACAGGCCGATCGCATTGTCCTGTGCCGTGATCGGGGCGTTGGCGTCTGCCAGCCCGCCGGGCTGGTCCAGCCCGACCGACGTGGTGGAGCAGCTGCTGCCGGCATCGGCGGTGACGCCCACAGAGAGCGAGCACGCATTGATGGGCGCGTTGGCGTTTGCCAAGGGGGACGACTGTCCCGTTGTGTTCGAGCCGGTGGTCGAGTTCTGGCCCGGCAACGAAGTGCTGCCTATCTCGTTCGAGAGTGCCGTGATCGGCAC
>Ga0307373_10010006_pt1 | contig 14044 bp, 10 predicted proteins | sample OX2MG_FD_202534 | JGI IMG/M metagenome (GOLD analysis project Ga0307373, IMG submission 202534) | Soil microbial communities from Risofladan, Vaasa, Finland - OX-2 | ecosystem: Environmental > Terrestrial > Soil > Coastal area > Acid sulfate soil | place: Finland: Risofladan, Vaasa | collected... | reverse complement strand
GCCGTTGCGCGAAAAACAACGTCAAGTCCCACGCATTGCGGATGTTGATCAGCAGCAAAAGGATCAGCGCCCCCGCCAGCAGCGGCGGTCCGATGTCGGATCGCTCGAAAATGAAGACCGCGGCGGCGGCTGCGGCGGCATAAGCGGCAAGCGGACTGGCGCCGTAGCCGAGCCGGTCGTCGAGGTCGGTTGCGGACCCGCGCATCACGCGGACGAATATGAAAAGCGAATAGAGGAGCGCGATTGCCGCGCTTGCGCCGATGATGCCCGCGAGCGACCAATCCGTGTTCGCCGGGATCAGCGCGGCGAGGCTTAAGAACAAGACGAATGTGTAGTGAAACACGATTGGAGTGGTGTAAGTGTGCGTCGGACCGCCGCGCTCGGTACTGAGATAGCCGGCGCCGATCGAAGCGGCGACGAACAACAGCGCCACCAGCGCTGCCGCGGCCGTTCCAAGCAAAATGTAGAATTCGTGCCAACGGTCGAGCATTGAAAATCTACCCGCGGCCGACAAACGGCATCTCGTTGGCCATCACCGTCATGAACAGCACATTGGCCTCAAGTGGCAGACTGGCCATGTAGGCGACAGCGCGCCCAACGTCGTCGACGTTCATTCGCGCTTCCGGGCGCGTTGTGCCGTCCGCCTGCAGCATGCCTTCGGCCATCTTTTCGGTCAGCGGGGTTGCCGCATTGCCGATGTCGATCTGGCCGCAGCAGATATCGTAAACGCGGCAATCGAGCGACGTCTGCTTGGTGAGCCCGGTGATCGCGTGCTTGGTCGCCGTGTAGGCGGCCGTTCCGGGCCGTGGCGCATGTGCCGAAATCGAGCCGTTGTTGATGATGCGGCCGCCGCGCGGATCCTGCGCCTTCATGATTTTGATCGCCTCCTGGGTGCAGAGAAACGGCCCGGTCAGATTGGTGGCGACAATCGACTGCCAGCGTTCGAGCGGAATGTCTTCCAACGGCATGCCGCGCATGCTGACGCCGGCGTTGTTGAACAGCACGTCGAGCCGGCCGAAGGTTTCCCTGGTTTTTGCGAATAAAGCGGCGATTGCGGCCGGCTCACGCACGTCGGTCGGCACCACCAGCGTCTTGCCGTTGATCTCTTTGGCAGCGGCTTCGAGCTTGTCCGCCTTTCGCCCGGCGAGCACCACCGCGTAGCCGTCGCGGGCAAGCGCCAGCGCCGCCGCCCTGCCGACACCGCTGCCCGCGCCCGTCACCAATGCAATCTTCTGCGCCGCCATCGGAGTTCTCCGTGTCCGTCATTCCGGAAGCCGCGTCAGTGGCTCTCCGGAATCCATAAACACGGATCGGGAGGCAGCGAAAGCCCTGAGCCGGGCGAGGGGATAACGTCCGCGATGATGGATTGCGGGCTCGCGCTTGGCGCGCCCCGGAAGGACGGCGAAAGCCGTCAGCTTGCCAGCGCGATTTCCAGGTCCGGGCTGCGGACGCGGTAATCGTCGGGCGACGCGAGCCGGGCGGTGATGTCGGCAGCCGGACCCGGGCGGCCGAATCGATAGCCCTGCATCGAATGCACGCCGGCGGCGCGCAAGAACAAATGCTGCTCGGCGTTCTCCACGCCCTCGGCGGTTACCCGCATCCCCAGCCCGCGACCGAGGCTGACGACGGCATGCACGATGGCGGCGGCGTCGGGGGCGGTCTCGATCGACAGCACGAAGCTTGAGTCGATCTTGAGTTTGTCGAACGGGAATCGGCGCAGGTAGAGCAAGCTCGAATAGCCGGTGCCGAAATCGTCGAGCGCAAAACGCACGCCAATTGCCTTGAGCCGCAGCATCGAGAGTTCCGCTGTATCCAGGTTGCCGAGCAGCGTGCTTTCGGTGAGCTCGAGCTCCAGCCGGTTGGCATCGAACTCGGTGTCCTTGAGGACGCGTTCGACTAAATCGACAAAATCGGAGCGGCGAAACTGCAGCGGTGAGACGTTAACGGCGACGGTCAGGTCCGGCCAGTTGCGGCCCTCGAGACAGGCACGGCGCAACATCCACTCGCCAAGCTCGACGATCAATCCGGAGTGCTCGGCGATCGGGATGAAAACGGCGGGCGAGATCACGCCGGCGGTCGGGTGCGTCCAACGGGCCAGCGCTTCGACTGCGACCATCGTATCGCCGCTGGCGTTGACGATCGGCTGATAGGCGGCGAACAGATCGTCATTGCGGATCGCATGCTGGAGATCGCCTTCCAGCAGCTTGCGGTGCGAAAGATCGGCATCCATCGCCGCATCGTAGATGCAGGCGCGGTTACGGCCCTCGTTTTTGGCGCGATAGAGCGCCATGTCGGCATAGCGCAAGATGTCCGCGGCATCGCCCGCGTGACGGTCGATGACCGCGATGCCGATCGAGGCGCCGATAATGATGTTATGGCCGCTGATCGCGTAAGGCGCGCAGACGGCGGAGATGATGCGGCCGGCGATTGCTTGCAGTGAATAAGAATCGGATGAGCAGGTGGTGATAATGGCGAACTCGTCGCCGCCGAGGCGGGCGACTAGATCGTCGCCGCGCATGACGTGGCTCAGCCGCTGAGTGACATCGAGAATGAGCTCGTCGCCGATGTGGTGGCCGAGCGTATCGTTGACGTCCTTGAAGTGATCGAGATCGATGTAAAACGCCCCGGCCGAAGGGCCGCCGCGTCGGACTTCGGCGATGACGGTTTCGAGGCGTTCACTGAAATAGATGCGGTTGGGCAGACCGCAGACCGGATCGTGCAGGGCAAGATGTCGAAGCTGCGTTTCGCCGGTACTGATCGTCTCGGCGGTGTGGCGGATGTGGCGCAACACCAGCCCGGCGAGCAGCGCGAAGCCGGCGATCGTGATGGCGACGAAGGGCATCAGGATGCCGGCGATTTGACCGCCGGGCCGCGTCGGCTGCCAGGCAAAGTGTGCGATGGCGACGCCGTGCGCGTCGGTAAGCGCGGTAACTTGCTGGCCGGCGGCGTGCGCCGGATCGTCGACCATGCGCAGTCCCGCCAATTGCAGGCGGCTGCCCATGTCCCGTAATAGGTGGTCGTCAATGTACTTGATCGAGACGACAATCGGCGCGCTGTGGTTGCCGTGCGCGAGGTCGTTGTCGGAGCCGACCGAAACGGCGGCAATGATGGCCGGTCGATCGAGGAAATCCTCGATCAAAGCGACGCTGCGGCCGCTGCCGCGCGGATCATTCGCGGCGGGGATCGGCATGGCGCGGCTCGGAAGGACCGACACCCGCCCGCGCAGCAGATCGAGCACGGGCGAAAGTCCGGTCGGCAGGTCGATAGTGCCGGCATCGCCGGAAATGCGCGACCGCGCGTATTCCACCTGGTTTGAACCGTCCACGACCAGGACCAGGTCGTGGTCAAAGAACGCTTCCAGCCAGTTGCCGAGGTGGCGCTCCATCCATTGCCGGTCGTGTTCCACGCTGATCGCTCGCGTGGCGCTGGCGGTACCGGCTGCGCTCTCGACCTCTCGCAAGACGTGGGCGCCGCGTGCCGCGATCGCACCCTTGACGAGCTGTTGCTCGCGCGTGAGCGAAGCCTCGTTCGCGTGCCGTGCCGAGGTCATCACCGCGTACAACAGGCAGGCGACCGCCACGGCAGCGATCACGCCGACCGGAACGATCAGACGCAACCGCGCCCGGTCCCAACGTGACCGGCCGGTATCCTCGGCGATTTTTAGCTGTGCCGAAGTGGTCACGCGTTACACACCCTTGTTCTAACGGCACCGTGCGAGCCACGACCATAAGCTGAAAAAGATTGCAATTCGCTTGCAGTTGAGCTCTGGAAACCGCTGTAACGCCGCGAGTGCGCGAATTCGCCGCGTCAGTTAACAATGCGTAAATTTTCGCTGCCGCGGGAATCCTGCGGTCGCCGGGCTTTTAGCGTTTGTTGGTGTAGGGCGGCCGGGGAATGGCGATGTGAGCGGCGCGTAGCGCCGCAGACCAGCGCTCGCGCAGGTCGGTAAAATACGGCTCGCCGGGTTCGATCCGGTAAGTCAGCTCGGCGTCGCAACTGTCGCGCCGGACCAGCAGAAGGTCGATCGGCATGCCGACGCCAAGATTCGACCGCATGGTCGAGTCGATGGAGACAAGCCCGACTTTGAGCGCATCGTAGAGATCCATACCGTAACCGATCGCCCGATCGAGTACCGGCTTACCGTATTTGTGCTCGCCGATTTGCAGGTAGGGTGTATCGCTCGTGCATTCGATGAAATTGCCGGCGGGATAAATCATGAAGAGCCGCATGCGGTCGCCCGCGATCTGACCGCCGAAGAGGAAAGAGACGTCGAAATCCACGTCGGCAGCCTGCAGGGCCTTGCCTTCGGTGGAATGGATGCCGCGGATCACATTTCCGACCCGCTGCACCGCCTGGAACATGCTCGGCGCATTCATCAGCGTTTCACGCTCGCCGGTGTCCGGATTGTCGTAACCTTCGGTCAGGATGCTCACGACGGATTGGCTGATCGACAAATTGCCGGCCGACGCGATCGCCATGATCCGCTTGCCGGGATCGGTGAAGACGTGGAGCTTGCGGAAGGTGGCGACGTTGTCGACCCCGGCATTGGTGCGCGTGTCGGCAAACATCACGAGCCCCTCGCGCACCAGGATTCCGCAACAATAGGTCATCGATTTCGCCAGCCCCCGACCGCGCTACTTATAGCGGCAGCGGGCATATTCCAGCCAAACCCGTGCTCAAACCGCCGGCCGCCGCAATGGCAGCAGACTCAATGTAGCAAGCTTTGCGTGAATTCGGACGGTGGATCGCGGCGTCGCGTGGGGAATATCGGCCCCCGGGCGGGGCCGATATTTGACGGTGGGGGAAGCGATGGCCTTGGCGAGGGGGCGGCGACCGCCACAATGTGACGGTCGCAGTGGGAACGTAAAAGTCAGGCCTTGTCGACGGGCATGGCAACGAACGTCGTGGCCTTTGCCGATTTCACCCGCATCAGCACGTCGTGCTTGCCTTGGGCCTTCGCTTCCTTGATCGCGTTGCGCACGTCGTGGACGTCGGCGACGGCCTTGCCGCCAACGTCGAGAATGACATCGCCGCTGCGAATGCCTTGCTCGGCGGCCGGCCCGTCCGGATCGACGGCCGTTACTACGACGCCTTTGTCACCGGCGCCGCCGACATCACGTGCCGGCTCGACCGTCATGCCAAGATGCATGCCGTTCTCCGGCGTCTGCGAACCGGATCCCGCCGCCGCCTGCTGCTCGTTCGGCATCTGCGCCAGCGAGACCGTTAGCGTACGACTTTCGCCCTTGCGCAAGATTTCAAGTTTGACGGAGCTGTTCGGCTCCATCGTGCCGATGGTGCGGGCCAGTTCGCGCGCGTCTTTGATCGGCGTGCCATTGACCGCGACAATCACGTCGCCCGTCTCGATGCCTGCCTTGATGGCGGGACTGCCGGCCTGCGGCTCGTCGACCATCGCGCCTTCGGCTTTTTTCATGCCGAGACTTTCTGCGATGCCGGCGGTGACGGGTTGAATCTGCACACCGAGCCAGCCGCGCGTGACATGGCCGTGCTCCTTTAACTGCGCCACGACCAGTTTCGCGGTCGCCGCCGGAATATCGAAACCGATGCCGACCGAACCGCCGGACGGCGAATAAATGGCGGTGTTGACCCCGATCACAGTGCCGTCAACGTTGAAGGCGGGGCCGCCGGAATTGCCCTTGTTGATGGGCGCATCGATCTGGACGTAGTCGTCGTACGGGCCGGCGCCGATGTCGCGCCCGCTCGCCGAGACGATGCCCGCGGTGACCGTTCCGCCGAGGCCGAACGGATTGCCGACCGCGACAACCCAGTCGCCAATGCGCGGGGTATGTTCGGCAAACTTCACGAAGGGGAAGTCGCTCTTGCCGTCGACTTTGATCAAGGCGAGGTCGGTCTTCGGGTCGGTGCCGATCACTTTCGCCTTATAGACCGTGCCGTTGTCGGTCGTTACCTGAACCGAGTTGGCATGATCGACCACGTGGTTGTTGGTGACGGCATAACCGTCGGCCGAGATAAAGAAACCCGAGCCTTCGCCGACCATGACGTCGTGGCGATGCTGCTGCGGGACGCCGTTCGGCATGTTCTGGGAGCCGAATTGCTGGAAGAATTTCTCCATCGGCGAACCAGGAACGATTGGAATCTGTTCTTCTTCGTTGCCGCGCATGCTGGCGGGTTTCGCGGTCTCGTCGTTGATTTTGACGCGAACCGAGATGACCGCGGGCTTAACCTTGGCAACGAGATCGGCGAAACTGGCCGGATGTTGGCTGGTTGCGTCGGCCGCCGTTGCGGACGATGTCCACGCAGGCAGTCTTGCCGGCACGTAGCCGCCCGGTCCCGCCACCAGCACGGCGATGCCGAGGCCGGCGACGGACGCAAGCAGCGTCAGGCGTCGTCCGGTGAGGAGTTTGCGCGGTCGGTTGGAAGTCGGTTGCGAGGATGACATGAGGAACTCCTGGATATGATTGGGGGCGCGGTGTTGGTCTGAGCCTTCCCACAAAAATGGCCCCGCAACATTACGGTGACCTGTCGCAACCATTAATTTTTGGAAAGCGGGACGAAACGACGCTTGCGGCGGAGATTTGTGCAACAAGCGGCGTGGCGCCGTCTTATATAGGGCTCACCGCAAGGCCGCTGAGGGATCGGGGATGGTGCTTCCCGCACATATCATTTATCTGGCGACGGTCTGGGTTCTCCCGGTCGTCATCGCCATCACCTTCCATGAAGCAGCGCACGGTTTCGTCGCCCATCGGTTAGGCGACGATACAGCGTGGAAGCTGGGCCGCGTCAGCTTCAACCCGCTCAAGCATGTCGATCCATTCGGCACGATCGTGCTGCCGGCGATACTCTTGCTGTTGCGCTCGCCGTTTCTGTTCGGCTATGCGAAGCCGGTACCGGTCAACTTCCGGGCGCTTCGCTCGCCGCGTCGCGACATGGTGCTGGTCGCTGCCGCCGGACCGGCGATGAACTTGGCGCTTGCGGTCGTTGCCGCGCTGGCGTTCCACGCCGTCGGTTATCTGCCGCGGACCAGCGCCCAATTCCTGGCCGCCAATCTTCGCAACGCGGTCCTGATCAACGTCGTTCTGGTGGTGTTCAACCTGTTTCCGCTGCCACCGCTCGACGGCGGCCGCATTCTTGTCGGTCTCCTGCCGAGGCCTCTGGCGGCGGGTGTTGCCCGCCTTGAGCCATTCGGACTGCTTATCGTGATCGGCGTTTTTATCATTCTGCCGCAGTTGGGCGCACTATTAGGCGTCGATCTAAGCTTCGTTTCCCGTGCTCTGGCCGCAGCGACCGACGCCGTCGTCGGCGTCATTGTTCGCATCACCGGCAATAGCTAGGGAGCGGATTTACTATTCGCATGAGAGGGTGCCGAACACGGATGCGAATGTTAGAATCGGACCACTAGCGCCTACAAATCCTGGAAGCGCTTCTTCTCCGCGACGACGGTTTCGAGAAGCGCCGCAGGCTTGAAGTCGTCGCCCATTGTCGCTTCGAACTTTTTCATGGTGGCGAGCACGTTCTCGGGTCCGATCAGGTCGGCGTAAAACATCGGCCCGCCGCGATACACCGGCCAGCCGTAGCCGTTGATCCAGACGATATCGATGTCGGAGGCACGCTGCGCCTTGCCTTCCTCCAGGATCTTGGCGCCTTCGTTGATCATCGGATAAATGCAGCGCTGCAAAATCTCTTCGTCGGGAATCGTTCGCCGGTTGATGCCCTTCTTGGCGGCAAAATCGAGGATGATCTTTTCGACGACAGGCGACGGCTTGGCGTTGCGCGCCTCGTCGTAATCGTAGAATCCGGCGCCGGTCTTTTGTCCGCGCCGATCCATCTCGCACAGTATTTCGCGAATGGTCGCCGATTTGCTGGTTGCCTTCGACCACCCGATATCGAGGCCGGCAAGGTCGCTCATGGCGAATGGCCCCATCGGCAAGCCGAAATCGTAGATGACGCGGTCGACGTCCCACGGCATGGCGCCTTCAAGAATGAGTTTCTGCGCCTCGCGCTGGCGCTGTGCCAGCATGCGGTTGCCGACAAAGCCGTGACAGACGCCGACCAGCACGCCGACCTTGCCGATCTTGCGGGCAATTTGCATCGAAGTGGCAATCACCGGCTTGGCCGTTTTTGCGCCGCGCACGACTTCCAACAGCCGCATGACATTGGCCGGCGAGAAAAAGTGCATGCCGAGCACGTGGTCCGGGCGGCCGGTGACCGAGGCGATCTCGTCGACGTTGAGGTAGGACGTATTGGAGGCCAGGATCGCCCCCGGCTTGGCAACTTTGTCGAGCTTACGGAAGATGTCTTTCTTGATCTCCATATTCTCGAACACGGCCTCGATGATGAGGTCGCAGTCGGACAACGCATCGAGGCTCAAGCCGGGATTCAGAAGGCCCATGCGGGTAGCGACGTCGGCTTCCGTCAGCCGGCCTTTCTTGGCGGTGTTGTCGTAGTTGCGGCGAATGGTGGCGACACCGCGGTCGAGCGCTTCCTGCGCCGTCTCGACGATGGTCACCGGAATCCCGGCATTGAGGAAGTTCATCGAGATGCCGCCGCCCATGGTGCCGGCGCCGATCACGCCGACTTTCTTGACCGGCAGGATCGCGGTGTCTTCCGGGACGTCGGCAATTTTCCAGACTTTCCGATCGGCGAAAAAGACGTAGCGTTGTGCACGCGATTGCGCGCTCGGAATGAGATCGAGAAACAATTGCCGCTCGAGCTTCGTGCCTTCGTCGAAGGGCAGGTCGATCGCCGCCTGGACCGCGCGGATGGCCGATTGCCAGGCCTCGAAGCCGCGATATTTGCGGGCATTGGCGCGCCGCACCTTGTCGAAAATTTCCGGCTTGCCGCGCGCGGCATCGATCTTGTCGTTGAGGTCGCGGATTTTGCGCAGCGGCATGTCGGTGTCGATGACCTTGCGGGCAAAAGCCATAGCGCCGTCGCGCAATTTTCCTTCTTCCGCCAGTTCGTCGACGACACCCCAGGCCAGCGCCTGCTTGGCGGGAAACGGATTTCCCGAAAGGATCGCGTCGAGCGCGTTCTCGATGCCGCTAAGGCGCGGCAGGCGTTGCGTCCCGCCGCCGCCCGGAATGAGGCCAAGCTTTATTTCCGGCAGGCCGAATTTTGCCGATGGCACCGCCACGCGATAGTGACACATCAGCGCCATTTCAAAGCCGCCACCAAGGGCGCTGCCGTGCACGGCGGCGATGACGGGCTTCGGCCCGCCTTCCAGCGTGGTTTGCAGTTCGGGTAGCGTCGCTCCCGACGACGGCTTGCCAAATTCCGAAATATCGGCGCCGGCGATAAACGTGCGGCCGGCGCAAATCACCACAATGGCTTTAACCGCCGGATCGGCGGCGGCCTGGGAAACGCCGTCACGCAGGCCGTTGCGCACGTCCGCCGACAATGCGTTCACCGGCGGCGAGTTGATGGTGACAACCGCAATATCGCCTTCGCGGGTCAGATCGGTCACTGTATTGACGGCGGTCATTGAACTGTTTCCTCACTCGCTTGCCGGGCCGTTATCGTCTGCAATAGGCTGACGGACAAAATCCAACATCCACAGGGAGGCGATCGTGTCGCTATTCGACTTAACTGGCAAGGTGGCCGTGGTTACCGGCTCGTCGCGCGGCATCGGCCGCGCCATCGTCGAGCGGATGGCCGAGCAGGGCGCCAAGGTCGTCGTATCGTCCCGCAACCTCGAACCCTGTCAGGAGGTGGCCGCCGCCATCAACCAGAAATTCGGTGACGGCCGCGCGCTGGCGCTCGCCGCGAACATTTCTGCCAAGGAGCATCTCCAGCGTCTGGTCGACGAGACGCTGCGCGCTTTCGGCCGGATCGACGTGTTGGTCTGCAACGCCGCCTCGAATCCGCACTATGGGCCGATGCACACCATTACCGACGATCAGTTGCGCAAAATCCTCGACAACAACATCGTGTCCAATCACTGGCTGATCACAATGACCGCGCCGCAGATGATCGCCCGCAAGGACGGAGCGATCATCATCGTGTCTTCCATCGGCGGGCTGCGCGGCAGTCCGGTGATCGGCACGTATTGCATCTCCAAAGCCGCCGACCTGCAACTGGCGCGCAATCTCGCGATCGAGCTTGGGCCGCACAACGTGCGCATCAACTGCATCGCGCCCGGGCTTATTCGCACCGATTTTGCCCGCGCCCTGTGGGAAGATCCGGAAATGCTCAAGCGGCGGAATGCACAGACCCCGCTCGGCCGCATCGGCGAACCCGACGAGATTGCCGGCGCCGCGATCATGCTCGCCTCGCAAGCAGGGAGCTATATGACCGGGCAAACCATTGTCGTCGATGGCGGAGTGACGATCGCCTGACGGCGCTATGGCCGGCAGCCAATCTGCGTCATGACCGCGCCGCAGATGATCGCCCGCAAGGACGGAGCGATCATCATCGTGTCTTCCATCGGCGGGCTGCGCGGCAGTCCGGTGATCGGCACGTATTGCATCTCCAAAGCCGCCGACCTGCAACTGGCGCGCAATCTCGCGATCGAGCTTGGGCCGCACAACGTGCGCATCAACTGCATCGCGCCCGGGCTTATTCGCACCGATTTTGCCCGCGCCCTGTGGGAAGATCCGGAAATGCTCAAGCGGCGGAATGCACAGACCCCGCTCGGCCGCATCGGCGAACCCGACGAGATTGCCGGCGCCGCGATCATGCTCGCCTCGCAAGCAGGGAGCTATATGACCGGGCAAACCATTGTCGTCGATGGCGGAGTGACGATCGCCTGACGGCGCTATGGCCGGCAGCCAATCTGCGTCTAGACCCGCGTGTTGGTGTATTTGCGCATTTCCAATCGTGCGATGGCGCGGCAATGGACCTCGTCGGGCCCGTCGGCGAGCCGCAACGTCCGAATATGCGCATACGCCTTGGCTAACCCGGCGTCGCTGCTGACGCCCATGCCGCCGTGCGCCTGGATCGCATCGTCAATGACGCGCAGCGCCACGCGCGGCGCCGCCACCTTGATCATGGCGATTTCGAGCTGGGCGACCTTGTTGCCGGCCTTGTCCATTATGTCGGCGGCCTTGAGGCACAGGAGCCGCGTCATCTCGATGTCGATCCGCGCTTCCGCGATGCGCTGCTCCCACACCGAGTGCTCGGCGAGTTTCTTGCCGAAGGCTGTGCGCGACAACAGCCGCTTGGTCATTTTTTCCAGCGCCACTTCGGCGGCGCCGAGGGTGCGCATGCAGTGATGAATCCGCCCCGGACCCAGCCGGCCTTGCGCGATCTCGAAGCCGCGGCCTTCGCCGAGAAGAAGATTGCCGGCCGGCACCCGCACCTTGTCGAGCATCACTTCGGCGTGTCCGTGCGGCGCGTCGTCGTAACCGAACACCGGCAGCATGCGCAGCACTTTCATGCCCGGCGTATCAAGCGGCACCAGGATTTGCGATTGCTGCTCGTGCCGGGCGCGGCTTGGGTCGGTCTTGCCCATCACGATCGCGATTTTGCAGCGCGGGTCGCCGACGCCGGACGACCACCATTTGCGGCCGCTGACCACATAGTCATTACCGTCGCGCACGATCGAGGTTTCGATATTGGTGGCGTCGGATGAAGCCACCGCCGGCTCGGTCATCAGGAAGGCCGAGCGGATTTCACCGTTCAGCAGCGGCTTGAGCCATTTGGCTTTCTGTTCGGGCGAGCCGTAGCGATGCAGAACTTCCATATTGCCGGTATCGGGTGCCGAACAATTGAACACTTCCGAGGCCCACGATACGCGTCCCATCTGTTCGGAGCAGAGCGCGTAATCGAGGTTGTTCAGCCCGGCGCCATGATATTCGCCCTGGTCGTGGTCCTTCGCCGGCGGCAGGAAGAGATTCCACAACCCTTCGGCCTTGGCCTTGGCTTTCAATTGTTCAAGGACCGGGATGACCTTCCAGCGTTCGCCCTCGGCGTCTTGGCGCTCGTAGGTCTCGACCGCGGGATAAACCTGCGCGTCCATAAAGGCGATGATGCGGTCACGCCAATGCTTTTGCCGGTCCGATATCGAAAAATCCATGACGTTTTTCTCCCGACGGCGACCATACACCGGGATTTCGCCATTCGCACGTATGCTTGAGCAAGCGCCGGTGCCGCGCTAGATGAAGCCCGGGGACGCGATGTTGGACCAGGGCTCGTGAGATGACCGGCGCGACCAAAGGCAACAGCGAGATCGTTACCGCCGCGCTATTGGTTATCGGCGATGAAATCCTGTCCGGCCGCACCAAGGACAAGAATATCGGCTATACCGCCGAATATCTCACCGCCCTCGGCATAGACCTGAAAGAAGTCCGCGTCGTTCCGGACGAACAGCCGGAGATCGTGGCCGCGCTCAACGCGTTGCGGGCGCGTTACACCTACGTGTTCACCACCGGCGGTATCGGCCCGACCCACGATGACATCACCGCCGAGGCGGTTGCCAAGGCGTTCGGCGTGCCGGTCGACTATAATCCCCAGGCGGTCGAAATCCTGCGCGTGCGGCTGGCGCAGACCGGCGGCGTGATGAACGAGGCGCGCATGCGCATGACGCGGATGCCGGTGGGCGCCCAACTGGTGCTCAATAAAATTTCCGCGGCGCCCGGTTTCCGTATCGAGAATGTCATTGTCATGGCCGGCATTCCGCAGGTCATGCAAGCGATGCTCGATTACGTCGCTCCGCAACTCGAGACCGGCGCCAAGATGCTCTCCGAATCCGTGCAGGCCAATTGCCGCGAGGGCGATATCGGTACTGAACTCGGCGTCATCGCCAAAGCCAATCCGCAGGTGATTATCGGCTCGTATCCGTTCATGGACGAGCACGGCGCCAACGCCCATGTGGTGATGCGCTCACGCGATCAAGCAAAGCTTGCCGATGTCAAAGTCGCGGTCGAGGCCATGCTCGGCCGTGTGCATGCCGAGGTTGCCGCCAGGCAAAAGGCCTAGAGCCCGCGAGTCTGCGCCACCGGCCGAGGGAGTCGTCGGCGCCGTTCAACTCCCCGTGCTGGAAATCGCTATGATCTTCACAGGCATGCGTCTTGCGGCGCCAAGACCCGCCGCCTACCTTCGCTGTGTCGCTGATGCAACGGGCGCCGCCGATGAGCGAAACCGAAGCCCTCTTGAGTGTGTTACGGCAATCGGCCAATGCCGATTGCGTCGCCGCTATCGAGCGATTGGTCGATGAGGGGCTGGATCGCGATCTCTGCCGCGTCAATGTCCTGGCTTTCGCCGACCGGCATGGCCTCGACGAGGAGCGGGCGGTCGCTGCTTTCCTGCACGCGTCCCGGCTTGGGCTGTTCGAATTGTCATGGAATGTTCTCTGTCCGGGCTGCGGCGGGGTGCTCGATGCGGGCGCGACGCTCAAGAACGTGAATCGCGACGAATACGATTGCGGATTGTGCGCCTCGGGGTACAAGCCGACTCTCGATGAGATGGTGGAAGTAACTTTCACGGTGAGCCCGCGCGTCCGGCGGATCGCCGCTCATAGCCCCGATACGCTCGCCGAAGTCGAATATTACCGGCAGATTTTCTGGTGCTCGGGCGTCGATCTTCCGGAGACGCTGGAAGATAGCCTGGCCGAGTTCACCATCGATTCAATCGAATTGCCGCCGGGCGGGAAGGCGGTGCTGTCGGTGCAGCTGCCGAATGTTTTCGTTATCGCATTTGATCCAGTGACGCACGGAACGCAGTTCATCGACGTCAAGGGTGAGCCCACGCGTGAGCGGCAGGCACTGACGATGGTGTTCAATAACGTGAAGGCTCCGGTGGGAACGGTTGAAATGCGGCCGGGGCCGCTGCGGTTTTCACTCGAGAACCGCACCGATCGCCGCGTGCTGCCGGCACTTTGGATCGCCGCCGATCCGCTGCACCATCTGCTGGGTAAGCGCCGGCCGTTCCTGACCGCGAAGCGCCTTCTCAGCAATCAGACCTTCCGCGATATTTATCGCACCGATACGCTCGACGTCGATCAGCGCCTCAAGATCACCAGTCTGACGTTTCTGTTTACCGATCTCAAAGGCTCGACTGCACTCTACGAACGGGTCGGCGATCTTGTCGCTTATGATATTGTGCGCCAGCATTTCCGCATTTTGTACGA
>Ga0307373_10010005_pt1 | contig 14046 bp, 14 predicted proteins | sample OX2MG_FD_202534 | JGI IMG/M metagenome (GOLD analysis project Ga0307373, IMG submission 202534) | Soil microbial communities from Risofladan, Vaasa, Finland - OX-2 | ecosystem: Environmental > Terrestrial > Soil > Coastal area > Acid sulfate soil | place: Finland: Risofladan, Vaasa | collected... | reverse complement strand
GAGATCCCGGCGAACGAACTGTTCACGAGGACTCCCGCGAGGATGATCACGAGCCAGCCGAGGACGCCCGCATGGATGCGAACCCCGAGTGCCAGCGACACGAGCAGGATCACGACCGCCTGGATCGCCGCCGTGAGCGCCGAGCGCACGATCTGCGAGAGGACGAGCGAGAACCGCGACGCCGGCGTTGCGAGGAACCGCTCGATCACCTTGTGGTCGAGGTCGTTGATCATCGACATGCCGCTCCAGGTCGCCCCGAAGAACGCGTTCATCACGACGATCGCCGGCGCGAGGAAGGTGATGTACGAGCCGGTGCCGAAGCCCCCGAGCCGCGTCACGTTGTGGAACAGCTGGCCGTAGAGCACGAGCCACACCATCGGCTGCACGAGCAGTAGAACGATCCAGATCGGCTCGCGCATCAGGTTGCGGGCCTGGCGGACGGTCATGAACCACGTATGGCGGAGGACGTTCATCCGCCGCGGTCCTCCGAGGTGAAGTCGCGCCCGGTGAAGTGCAGGTAGACGTCGTCGAGCGACGGCCGCGACACGGCGACGGTCGCAACGCCGATGCCCGCCGCGTCGAGGGCCGCGAGGATCCCCGGCAGCGCGCTGCCACCGTCGGGCACACGGGCGACCAGGGTGCGCTCGCCGAGCAAGGTGTCGGTGCTCGCGCCGGCGGCGGCAAGCACTTGCTTCGCCTCGTCGATCTTCCCGTCGGTGAGCTCGACCTGGACGGCGTCTCCGCGCAGCCCCGCCTTGAGGCCCCTCGGGGTGCCCTCCACCACGATCTTGCCCTGCGAGACGATGGCGAGCCGGTCGGCGAGCTGGTCGGCTTCCTCGAGGTAGTGCGTGGTGAGCAGGATCGTCAGCGACTCGGCGTGGGCGAGTCGCGAGACCTCGGCCCACATTCCGACGCGCGCCTCCGGGTCGAGGCCGGTGGTCGGCTCGTCGAGGAACAGCACCCGCGGGCGGTGGACGAGGCCGAGCGCGACGTCGAGCCGCCTGCGCATTCCGCCCGAGTAGGTCTTGACGACGCGGTCGGCGGCGTCGGCGATGCCGACGAGCTCGAGCAGCTCGTCCACGCGGCTGCGCAGGTCACGGCCGCCCATTCCCTGGACGCGCCCCTGAAGCATCAGGTTCTCGCGGCCCGTGCCGAACTGGTCGACGCCCGTGTCCTGCGGCACGTAGCCGATCGCCCGGCGTACGGCGTTCTGGTCGCGGCGAACATCGTGGCCGGCGACCGCCGCGCTGCCCTCGTCCGCGTGCGTGAGCGTGACGAGCACGCGCACCGTCGTCGACTTGCCGGCGCCGTTCGGGCCGAGCAGGCCGAACACCTCGCCTTCGGCCACGGTGAACGAGATGCCGTCGAGCGCCTGCACCGAGCCGTAGCGCTTGCGCAGCTCGTGGACGACGATCGCTTCCATCGACGGCGAGCGTAGCGCCGCCGCTACAGTGCCGCGCGGCTGATGGACCTCTACGAATACCAGGGCAAGCAGCTCTTCAAGCAGTTCGGCATCCCGGTTTCGGAAGGGCGCCTCGCGACGACCCCGGCGCAGGCGCGGGCGGCGGCCGAGGAGCTCGGGACGCAGGTCGTCGTCAAGGCGCAGGTCCTGACGGGCGGTCGCGGCAAGGCGGGCGGCGTCAAGCTCGCAGAAGATCCCGCCGACGCCGAGCAAAAGGCGGCCGACATCATCGGTCTCGACATTCGCGGCCACGTCGTCGAGAAGGTCTGGGTCGAACAGGCTTCCGAGATCGCGAAGGAGTACTACCTCTCGATCGCCTTCGACCGTGGCGCCAAGAAGCCGCTCTTCATGTTCACGACCCAGGGAGGAGTCGAGATCGAAGAGGTCGCGGCGAACGACCCCGGCGCGCTCGTTCGGTTGCACGTCGACGCGCTCGAGGGCTATCAGCCGTGGATTGCACGCCGTCTCATCTACGGCGCCGGCGTCGAGGACCCGGGTGAGCAGAAGCAGCTCGCCGACATCATCGGGAAGCTGTACCGCTGCTTCGTCGAGTCGGACGCGATGCTCACGGAGATCAACCCGTTGATCGTCACGCCCGACGGCGTCGTGAAGGCGCTCGACTCGAAGTTCACGGTCGACGACAGCGCGCTCTACCGGCACCCCGACATCGCTGACTTCCGCGACTCGAGCGCCGCCGACCCGTTCGAGGCGTTCGCGCGCGAGAAGGGGGTCACCTATGTGAAGCTCGACGGCTCCGTCGGGATCCTCGGCAACGGAGCCGGCCTCGCGATGTCCACGGTCGACGTCGTCGTCGTGGCCGGCGGCCAGCCCGCGAACTTCTGCGACCTTGGTGGCGGCGGCAGCGCGGAGGGTGTCGTCGACGCGCTCGAGGTGATCACGCGCGACCCGCAGGTCCGGTCGATCTTCTTCAACATCTTCGGCGGGATCACGCGTTGCGACGAGGTCGCGCGCGGCATCCTGCAGGCGCTCGAGCAGATGAAGCTCGAGCTTCCGCTGGTCGTGCGGCTCGACGGCACGAACGCGGTCGAAGGCAGGCGTCTCCTCGAGGAGGCGGCGCCGAAGAACCTCTTCGTCGAGCCGACGATGCTCTCGGCCGCGAAGCGCGCGGTGGAGCTCGCCCGGTGATCGACCTTTGGAGCGAGCGCGGCGAGGCGTACCGCCAGAGCGAGGCGCATCGCGAGGGCGCCGACCTCGACCAGCTCGTCGCCTGGGCGCTCGAGGCCTCCGGACGCGAGGCGCTCGACGTCGCCACCGGCGGCAAGCACGTCGCCCGGCGCCTCGTCGAGGCCGGTTTCCTGGTCGTCAGCTCGGATCCGGCGCCGGGAATGCACCCCGACGTGCTCTGCCGTGCCGAGGACCTTCCATTTGCGAGCGCATCGTTCGACGTGGTCGCCTGCCGGGTCGCACCGCACCACTTCGACGACGTCCGCTTGGCCGTCGCCGAGCTGGCGCGCGTGTCCCGGGAGCTCGTGATCGTGATCGACAACGAGTTCATGGACGACGACGCCGAGCAGGCCGATGCGCTGCGCGATCCGACCCACGTGCGCAACTACTCCGAAGCGGAGTGGCGGGAGTTCTTCGGCGCGCAAGGCCTCGAGATCGACGACGTGCGCCACTTCGCCAAGCCGATCGCCCTCGACGCGTGGCTTGCGCGCACCGCTTGTACGGGTGCGGAGGAGGCGCGGGTGCGCGAGCTTCTTCGCGACCACATCGATGGCAACACCCTGACGCTCGCGCGCATCGGGCTCGTGGGAAGGAAGGCCGCCTGATGGCGATCATCGTCGATCTCGAAACCAGGCTCGTCGTGCAGGGGCTGACCGGCTCCGAGGGCCGCTTTCACGGACTGCGAAACCGCGCCTACGGCACGAACCTCGTCGCGGGTGTGACCCCGGGCAAGGGCGGCCAGGACGTCGAGGGCGTCCCCGTCTTCGACACGGTGGCCGGCGCGGTGCGCGACGCCGGGGCGAATACGTCGCTGATCTTCGTTCCCGCGCGCTTTGCTCCCGACGCGATCTACGAGGCCGTCGACGCGGGCATCGGCATCGTGATCTGCATCACCGAGCACATCCCGGCGCACGAGTTGCTGCGGGTCTACACCTACATCCGCCCCAAGGGCGTGACGCTGATCGGTCCGAACTGCCCGGGCGTGCTCTCACCCGGCAAGGCGAACGTCGGGATCATCCCGGCCGAGGTGTTCGCCGCCGGCTCGATCGGGCTCGTCTCGCGTTCCGGCACGCTGACCTACCAGATCGGCTACGAGGTGGCCCAGCGCGGGCTCGGCAACTCGACGATCGTCGGCATCGGCGGCGATCCCGTCGTGGGCTCGAGCTTCATCGACGTGCTCGAGAAATTCGAGGCCGACCCCGAGACCGAGTACGTCGTGCTCGTCGGTGAGATCGGCGGAGACGAAGAGGAGAAGGCCGCACGGTACGTCGCCGAGCACATGTCGAAGCCGGTGTTCTCCTATATCGCGGGCTTCTCGGCTCCTCCCGGCAAGACGATGGGCCATGCCGGCGCGATCATCTCCGGCTCGTCCGGCACGGCCGCCGCGAAGAAGGATGCGCTCGAGGCGGCCGGGATCAAGGTGGGCACGACGCCCACCGAGGTCGCCGAGCTCGTGATCGCCGCTGCGTCCTAGGACACCTAGACCGAGGCCGGCAGGGTCAGCCGGAAGCTCGCGCCGCGCGGCGAGCTCTCGACCGTCGCATCGCCGCCGTGGGCGCGAGCGGCTTCGCGCACGATGGCAAGCCCGAGTCCGGCGCCCGGCTTGGAGCGGGCCGCCGCCGCCCGGTAGAAGCGGTCGAAGATCCGCGGCAGGTCGCTCTCCGCGATCCCCGGCCCGTGGTCTCGCACCACCACTTCGCCCTCCCGCACGGTCACCTCGACCGGGCCGCCGGCGGGGCTCCACTTGACCGCGTTGTCGACCAGGTTCGAGACGGCGCGCTCCAGCAGGACCGGGTCGGCCTGGACGCGTGTCGGCGTCAGCGAGGTTGCGAATGTGATTCCCGGCGTGCGGGCCTTGGCGCGCTCGACGACGGTGGCGACGAGGTCGTCGAGCTGCACGTCCTCGACGCGCAGCTTGCGCTCCTCGCCGCGGGCGAGCTCGACCAGGTCGGAGAGGAGCGTGGTCAGCGCATCGAGCTCGATCCCCGCCTCGGCGAGCGCGCGGCGCTGCTCGTCTTCAGGGAGCCGGCCTTCGAGGAGCAGGTCGATGTTCGTGCGTACGGCCGTGAGCGGCGTGCGCAGCTCGTGCGAGGCGTCGGCCACGAGGCGGCGCTGACGCCCGACCGACTCCTCGAGTGCCGCGAGCATCCCGTTGAACCGCGTGGCGAGCCGGCCCAGCTCGTCGTGACCTGCCACCGCGACGCGTTCGGTCAGGTCACCGGTCGCGGCGACGTTCTCGGCTGCCGTGGTCAGGCGACGCACCGGACGTAGCGCCACGGTCGCGACGAGGGCAGCGAGTGCGGCGGCGAGGGCGATGCCGATACCTCCGACGAGCAGGATCCAGAGGCGGATCCGCGCGAGCGCGTGGAGGGTCGGTGCGAGTGGGTAGATCGAGATCACCGCGCCGCCGCCAGGTGCGGGAAACACGATCTCGCGCCAGCGGACGTTCTGAATCGTCGTGTTCACGTAATAGCCGTTGGCCGTCCCGTTCGCCACCGCGAGGGCCTGCTTCGTGACCGGGATCGCGCCCTGGCCGGTGCGATCGCCGTCTGCGTGGATCGTCAGCGTGTAGTAGTTGTCGCCACCCCCGAAGGGACCGCGGCTGCTTCCGAGCGCCTGAACCACCAGCGTCTGGTCGAGCTGTCCGTAGAGCTCGTGCTTGGCGACGATCCAGACCGCGAGCGACGCGCCCGACACCGTGACCGCGATCGCCACGGCGGTGAACAGCATCAGGCGTTGCCGGAAGCTGAGGTGTCTCACGGTTCCTCGCGGAGTGCGTAGCCGACGCCGCGCACGGTGTGCAGCAGGCGCGGCTCGCCGCCCTCCTCGAGCTTGCGGCGCAGGTAGCCGATGTACACCCAGAGCGCGTTCGAGGTGGCGCCGAAGTCGTAGCCCCACACGCGCTCGTAGATCTGCGAGCGGGTCAGCACCTGGCGTGGGTTGCGCAGGAAGAGCTCGAGCAGGTTGAACTCGGTGCGGGTCAGCTGCAGGCGGCGCTCGCTGCGGTACACCTCGCGCGTCGCGGGGTCGAGTGTCACGTCGGCGAAGAGCAAGGCGTCGTTGCCCGATCCGGCGCGGCGCAGCAGGGCTCGCACGCGGGCCCGCAGCTCTTCGACGGCGAACGGCTTGACCAGGTAGTCGTCGGCTCCTGCGTCAAGGCCTTCCACGCGGTCGTCGACCGCGTCACGGGCGGTGACGACGAGCACCGGCACAACGTCTCCCCGGCTCCGCAACGCCCGGCACACATCGAGGCCGCCGATCTCGGGCATCAGCAGGTCGAGCACGATCGCGTCGGCCGGGGTCGCGGCGTGACGGGTCAGCGCTTCCGAGCCGTCGGCGGCCTCGGTGACGTCGTAGTCGACGCGAAGCGCGCGGGCGATCGCCGAGCGGACGGCAGGGTCGTCGTCGACGACGAGAACGCGGGTGGTCATCGGGCCATTGTGTCGGTTGTGCCTAAGAGGACGCTAAAGCGTACGATTTCGCCCGGCGTCGACCCCGGGGGCGAGTTCTCTTGCACGCGATCACTACGGCGTTCGCGATCGTCGGCAGCGTGGCGGCTGTGGGGCTGGCCGCGCTCGTGGTGCGTCTGCGGGCGGAGCGGGCGCGGCTCGCGCACACGAATGAGCTGATGGCGAAGTTCATTGCGCTCGCCGCCCACGAGCTGCGGACGCCGGTGACGATCGCGCACGGCGTCGTCCAGACGCTCAACCACCTCGAGGGCCAGCTCGACGAGGCACAGGAGCTCGAGTTGCGTGTGGCGCTGGAGCAGCAGACGGCGCGCATGGCTGTGCTGGTCGAGCAGCTCCTCGACCTCTCCCGGCTCGACGCGGAGGCGATCGACGTGACACCGCGAACGGTCGAGCTTGCGAGCTCGCTCGCCCAGATGGTGGCCACGGCCGCGGGGGAGCGTGCCGGGGAGGTCGAGATTGCGGTCTCGGGCGGCGCAGCGGCGATCGTCGACGCGGGCGTTCTCGACCACATCCTCACCAACCTCGTCACCAACGCCCTGCGCTACGGCTGCGCTCCTGTTCGGGTCTCGGCGGCGGTGTCCGACGGCCGGCTGCTCGTCTTCGTCGAGGACGCCGGCCCGGGAGTCGCTGTCGAGATCGAGCAGACACTGTTCGACCGCTTCATCCGTGCAGGTGTCGCCCGCGACCGGGTCGCGGGCACCGGCCTCGGTCTGGCGATCGCGCGAACCTACGCACGGGCGCACGACGGCGACCTCCGGTACGAGCGAAACGCACAGGGCGGCGCACGGTTCGTGGTCGATCTGCCGTCTGCCGCTCGCTAGTCTGGGGCGATGGCGGCCATCTCTTTCGCGCGCGGCGCGCCGGCCCCCGAGTGCCTGCCGGTCTCGGAGCTCGCCGACTGCGCGCGCGCGGCGATCGAGCGGGACGGCACGACGATCCTCTCCTACGGTCCGTCGTCCGGTTATGGGCCGCTGCGCGAGTGGATCGCTGCGCGGCACGGCGTCGCCACGAGCCGCGTCTTCCTGACCAACGGATCGCTTCAGGGCTTCGTGTTCCTGGCCCAACGCCTCGCGCCGGGCAAGCGGGTGCTCGTCGAGCGGCCGACCTACGACCGGCCGCTCAAGATCCTGCGCGAGCTCGGGGCCGACGTCGTCGGGCTCTCGTGCGACGACGAAGGTCTCGATCCCGACGCGCTCGAGCAGGCGTTGCGCGAGGGCGAGCCGCCGGCGTTCCTGTACGTCATCCCGACCTTCCAGAACCCGAGCGGCCGCACGCTGAGCGTGGAGCGGCGCAGGCGGATCGTCGAGCTCGCGCGCGAGCACGAGCTGCTCGTGCTCGAGGATGACCCGTACGGACTCGTGCGCTTCGAGGGCGAGGCGCTGCCGTCGCTCTTTGAGCTCTCCGGCGGAGAGATCACGTACAGCTCGTCGTTCTCCAAGACGATCGCCCCCGGCCTGCGGGTCGGCTGGTTCGTCTTCCCCGAGGCGCTGGCGCGCCAGATCGAGGCGGCCGCGACGTCGACGTACATCACTCCGGTGCTGCTCGGCCAGGCGACCGTGCACGAGTTCGTCAGCCGCGGGAACTTCGAGCCGAACCTGGAACGCATCAAAGGCTTGCTCGGCGCACGGCGCGACGCGATGCTCACGGCGCTCGGCCGCGACCTGCCCGGTGTGCGCGCGACGCGTCCCGACGGCGGCTACTTCCTCTGGCTCGAGCTCGGCGGGATCGACGCGGCGAGCCTGCTCGCGCGGGCCGAAGACGCGGGCGTCACGTTCGTGAAGGGAACCGACTTCGACGGCGCGCCCGACACGGCGCGCCTTGCCTACAGCTTCGCCTCGGTCGACGAGATCGCCGACGGCGTCGCCCGCCTCGCGGCGGCCCTGCCAGGCTAGGCCACGTCTAGGCCACAGCCGCCGCAGCGGCGGCCGCGAGCGGCACGAGACGCGGCTGGCGCGGCGGCTGAAGTGTGCGCGTCGCCGCGCGAAATGTCGGACAGGGACGCTCCGGGGCCATGGCGCAGAGGGCGTGACGGCGGAAGTAGCAGTCGTCGCAGGTCGGAGCGTTCTGTCGCGTCATAGGGATCCCTTCGGAGTCTCGAGCGGAGCGTCGAGCACGGTCGTGCGGAGGCCATGCTACGACCAGGCTGAAGTCCCGAAAAGGGCTTGTCTAAAAGGAAAACGTGCACTTTCCGGCAACTTCACGGAGGCCCAAAACGGCTGTTGTCCGGTGCGCTAACGAAGTGTCGCCAGGGCGCGCAACGCCTGTGGAAAGCTCTCCACAGGGATGATGCGGAGCCCGCCTGCGTTCTTGCGCGCTTCCTGGGCGTTCTCCCCAGCCGGCACGAGGAAGGCGTCCACACCCGCCTCGCGCGCTCCGATCGTCTTCTGTTTGATGCCGCCGATCGGGCCGACGGAGCCGTCGGGGAAGATCTCGCCGGTCGCCGCGATCTTGTGCCCGTGCAACACGTTGCTCTTGAGTTCTGCGAGCACCTGGATCGCAAAAGCGAGCCCGGCCGATGGGCCGCCGACGTTGCCCGCGTCGATCGAGACCTTGATCGGGAGGTGAATGTCGAGCGCCGTCTCCAGGAGGATCCCGACGACGGCTTTGTGAGGGGCCTGGCCGGAGCGGATCGTGCGGACTCGTTCCACGAGCGTCTGCGTGCCGCGTCGCAGAGTGAAGGAGATGAGCTCGCCGACCTTGTGCCCTGCCATCGCGAGGGCGACGGCTTGCGTGTCCTTCACCCGCTGGCCGTCGACGGCAACGATCACGTCGTCGGGCTCGATCTTCCCGACCGCGGGCATACCGGGCTCGATCGCGTCGACGAGGGCGCCGATCGGACGCATCACGACGTCCTTGCCGGCGGCGCGCAGCGCCACCGCCGCCGCGACCTGTTGCGAGTGCTGCATGTCCTGCAGGTCGATGCGGCGTCGTTGCTGGTCACCGACGCCAGGGGGGTTCACCGCGCTCGCCGGGTAGAGGTCGGCTCCCTGGTGCAGGCCGCCGAAGAGCTGCTCGAGGATCGTTGCCTTGCGTACGACGACGTCCACGAAGTAGACGCTGCCGCGCGCCGGGTCGTGACCTCCCGCCACCGTCACGAGTGGGGCGACTGGGTGCGCCGGATCGGGAAGGAAGATGTACTCGTTCGAGGGTGCGACGTAGAGGACGACCACGACCGCAAACAGGATGGCCCCGAGCACGAGGAGCCGGCCGGCGGAGAAGAGCCTCATACGATTCCGCGCGAACTGCCGCCGTCGACGAGGACCGTCGTGCCGCTGACGTACGCGGCGCGGTTCGAGGCGAGGAAGCAGACGACGTCGCCGAACTCGCGCGGCGTGCCGATGCGACCGAGCGGGATTTGCGCGAGCTCCTCCGCCGGCGGACCGGCGGGGCCGTACAGCTCGAGCATCCGTGGAGTGTCGATGCGTCCCGGCGCGACGCAGTTGACCGTGATCCCGTCGGGCCCGAGCTCGCGCGCGAGGGTCTTGGCCCAGCCGGTGAGCCCCGGCCGGAGGGCATTCGAGAGCGCAAGGTGCGGCGTCGGTTCCTTCACCGTGAGCGACGTGATCAGCAGCAGGCGGCCCGCGTCGCTTGCACGCAGGTGCGGCAAGACGAGGCGCACGAGCCGCACGGCGGGCTGGAGCAAGAGCTCGAAGGCGGACTCGAGGTCGAGGTCGGTGATCTCGGATGCCTTCCCAGCGGGCGGCCCACCCGAGTTCCATACGAGGATGTCGATGCCGCCGAAGGCCTGCAGCGTCCGCTCGACGAGCCGGTCGAGGTCGGCGGCGTTCGTCACGTCACCGCGCACGGCGAACGCGCCGATGCGCTCGGCCGCGCGCTCGAGCTCGTCGCGACGCCGCGCGAACATCGCCACGTTGGCACCTTCCTGGGCGAGCGCCTCCGCGGACGCCAGTCCGAGACCGGACGAGGCTCCGCAGACGATCGCCGTTCTGCCGCGCAGACCGAGCTCCATGAATCGCGGACGGTAGCGCGTTGGGAAGCTCGTCAGGCTGTGAGAACCGAGACGACGTCGCGGACGGCCTCGGCGCTCGCGCCGAGGGCTGCCCGTTCGCCGTCGTCGAGATCGACTTCGAGGATCTGCTCGATCCCCGCCGCGCCGAGCTTGACCGGCACGCCCATGTAGAGCCCGTCGATCCCGTACTCGCCCTCGAGGTACGCGGTGCACGGGAGCACACGCTTCTCGTCGAGCATGATCGAGTCGACCATCTGCGCGGCCGCGGCGCCCGGTGCGTACCAGGCCGAGGTGCCGAGCAGCTGCACGACTTCTCCGCCGCCCTTCGCGGTGCGTGCGACCATCGCGGCGATCTTGTCCTCGGGCACGAGCTTGCGGATGGGGACGCCCCCGACGGTCGTGGCGGAGATCACCGAGACCATCTGGTCGCCGTGCCCGCCCAGCACGACGGCGCTCACGTCTTTCACCGAGGAGCCGGTCTCCCACGCGATGAAGGTCTGCAGGCGGGCGGTGTCGAGGATGCCGGCCTGGCCGAACACGCGCTCCTTCGGGAAGCCGGAGACGCTCTTCGCGACGTGGCACATCGCATCGAGCGGGTTCGAGACGACGATCAGAATCGCCCCGGGGCTTTGCGCGACCACCTTCTCGGTCACGTCCTTGACGATCTTCTCGTTGGTCTGCACGAGATCGTCACGGCTCATCCCGGGCGAGCGGGGGAGCCCGGCCGTGATCACGACGACGTCGGAGCCCGCAGTGGGCGCGTAGTCGTTGGAGCCGGTGACGTTCGGCTCGTAGCCCAGCACCGCGCCCATCTGGTTGATGTCGAGTGCTTTGCCCTGGGGCAGGCCCTCCTTGATGTCTACGAGGACGATGTCCGCGTAGTCGCGCTGCGCCAGCACCTGCGCGCAGGTCGCGCCCACGTTCCCCGCGCCGACGACGGTGACCTTCCGTCTCTCACTCATGTTTCTACGCCTCCGTTTGTGAAGTCTCCGGCGAGAGCGGGTGTGCCCGTCTGCTGCGCCACCCGGCGGTCGTTTCCCGCCGGTTTGAGTGCCTGTCCGCCGTCCGGAATACGGGTGACGCGGTAGGCCATTGCGCGGGCCAGCGTACACCGCGCGAGGATTCCACCTACCCCGGAACGTGGATCCCGCACGCCGGGCCCGGGTTATCGACGGACCGGGCGCGGGCGTCTTGGATGAATGCATGGACGGCGCCGCGACACTCCAGGTTCTTCCTCCGGTCACGCCCCATCCGGCGGAGCTTGCTCGGACCGGTGTCGCTGAGACCGCGGCTGCGCTCGCCTTTGCGGAACGGCTCGTCGGGGAGCAGCTCTACGCCGAGGCGCTCGTCGCGCTCGGCGAGGTTCACGTGCCGGTGGTCTCGGCGCCGGAAACCGCGTTGCGCGTCCTGCTGTGTGAGGCCTGGGCGAGGATGTACCTCGGCCAGCTCGACGCCGCGGTCTCCACGCTCGAGCGGGCCCGTGCGCTCGCCGAGGGGGCGGCCTTCACCGATCTCGATCGGGCCGAAACGCTCTTTCGGCTCGGTGCGTGTCGCTTCCAGCTCTCCAGGATTCGGAATGCGGTGTCGTTGTTTGCAGCTGCGCTCGCGCTCGTTCCCGAGGGCTCGGTCACTGGCGACCGGTTGCGTGCCCGGATCTTCGACTGGCGCTCCCGCTGCTACCAGCTCCAACGCGAATGGGAGGCGGCGCAAGTCGACGCCGAGCGTTCGCTCGAGCTCGCGAAGTCCGTGAACGACGAGCGTCTCATCGTGCTCGGGGAGATGCAGTGCTCGATCGTTGCCGAACGTCGCGGCGACTGGCTCCTCGCGCGTTTCTACGGTGAGCGCGCGAGCACGCTCGCGGAGGAGATCGGCGACCGGCAGGCCCATGCGCGCATGCTGAACAACCTCGGCGGCCTCAGCTTCCTGCTCGGTGATTCGGCCAAGGCGGTCGCGTATCTCAAGGACTCCTTCGCCCTGTCGCTCGAGATCGGCAACGACGCCGACGCCGCGCAGGCGGTCTCGTCGCTCGCGCAGGTGCACCTTCGCTCCGGCGCGCCGCAGCTGGCCGAGGAGCAATCGCGCCACGCGCTGTCGATTCTCGACTCGCGCGAGGACTTCCGCGACGAGCGCGGCAACGCCCACCTCGTGCTCGGCCGGGCGCTCCTCGCGCAGTCCCGGGTGGACGAGGCGATGACGGAGTTCTCGGCGGCCGAGTGGCTGTATCAGGCGATGGGCTCGGCCAGTCACCTCGCCGCCGCGTGGATCGCGCAGGGCGACGGGTACCGGAGCGGTGGAGATCTCGAGGCGGCTTCGACTCTCTACCGCCGTGCTGCCGAGTCGCTCCAGGACTTTCACTTCTAACCGATGACGCGAGGGGAGGTTTTCCTGATGAAGAAGCACATCAATCCGGTAGGGGTCGCGCTGTTCGCACTGTGGTTGGCGTCGTTCGCGGCAGCCGCCAAGTTCGGGCACGGTCCTTCGACGTTCGGATTCTTCAGCGGCGGCTGAGAGTTGCCGCGGTGCGAGCGCGTCTCTTACACGTTGTCTCGCTCAACCGGCCGGACGGCCACGAACTGCTTTTTGTGTACCGTCCTCGACGATGAGCGCGGCAAGCGACTTTCGTCCCGGCCTCGAAGGCGTGATCGCCTTCGAGACCGAGATCGCAGAGCCCGACAGAGACGGCGGCGCCCTCCGGTATCGCGGCATCGACATCGAAGAGCTCGTCGGCGCGTATCCGTTCGAGAACGTCTGGGGGCTCCTGGTCGACGAGGACATCAAGTCGTCGCTCCCGCCCACGGAGGCGATCCACCTCCAGGACCCGAGCGGCTCGGTCCCGGCCGACCTCCAGGCCGCTCTCGCAACGCTCGGGCCGAAGTGGGGAATGCAGAAGCTCGTCGACATCGACGACAAGCAGGCGCGCGACGATCTCGCGCGGCTCTCGTCGGCCACGCTGACCGTCGTCGCTCAGGCGGCGCGTGGCAAGCAGCCGCCGGTTCCCGAGTCAGAGATCGACCAGGGCGCCAACGCCGCGGCGAAGTTCCTCATCCGCTGGCGCGGCGAGGCCGATCCGCGCGCGGTCAGGGCGCTCGACACCTACTGGATCTCCGCTGCGGAGCACGGGCTGAACGCCTCGACCTTCACGGCGCGCATCGCCGCCTCCACCGGCGCCGACTGCGCCGCCGCCCTGTCGTCCGCCGTCGGCACGCTTTCGGGGCCGCTGCACGGCGGTGCTCCGGCGCGGGTGTTGCCGATGATCGACGGTGCAGCGCAGGCCGGCGACCCCGAGGCCTATGTGCGCGGCATGCTCGACCGGGGCGAGCGGATCATGGGGTTCGGTCATCGGGTCTACCGCGCCTACGATCCGCGCGCGACCGTGCTCAGGCGTACGGCGTTCGAGCTCGGCTCCCCGCGCGTCGAGGCGGCCGCTGCGCTCGAGGAGGCAGCGCTCAAGGTGCTGCGCGAGCGCTCTCCCGACCGCCAGCTCGAGACGAACGTGGAGTACTGGGCGGCCGTCGTGCTGGACATCGCCGAGATCCCGGCCGACCTGACCCCGGCCATGTTCGGTTGTGCGCGGGTTGCCGGCTGGTCGGCGCACGTTCTCGAGCAGAAGCGCACCGGGCGGCTGATTCGTCCCAGCGCCCGCTACATCGGGCCCGGCGCCCGCACCATCGCTGATCTATGAGCGCGCTCGCGGACGCGGCGGCCCAGGCCGAGGCGCTCGCGGAGGAAGGCGACGAGCGGGCCCTCTCGCAGCTGCGCGCCCAGTGGGACGACGAGCTCGAGGCGGCCGCCCGTACGGCGGACTTCCGCGAGCGTGCCGTGGCCTATCGCGCCGTCGGCCAGTTCCGCTTCCGCACGAAGAAGGAGTTGCTGCGTCGCGGTCTGGAAGACACGAGCCCGGCCGTGCGCGGCTCGGCGCTGCTCTCGCTCGAGAAGCTGTCGCGCGATCATCCCGGTGA
>Ga0307373_10010003_pt1 | contig 14047 bp, 9 predicted proteins | sample OX2MG_FD_202534 | JGI IMG/M metagenome (GOLD analysis project Ga0307373, IMG submission 202534) | Soil microbial communities from Risofladan, Vaasa, Finland - OX-2 | ecosystem: Environmental > Terrestrial > Soil > Coastal area > Acid sulfate soil | place: Finland: Risofladan, Vaasa | collected... | reverse complement strand
TATCGGTGAGGACTTGCCGGAGGAGCGGAATCGCGTCGAACTGGATCCCGACCTTAAGGATCACTTTGGAATGCCGGCCGCACGAGTGATTTACGACTACGGCGAGAATAGCCTGAAGATGCAGAAGTTCGCCGCGGAGATGGGGCGGCAAGCGCTCGAAGCGGCGGGTGGAACGGATATTCAGTATATAAGCTACCTTCCCAATGGTTCTCACTTGATGGGCACGGCTCGCATGGGAAACGACCCGAAACGTTCTGTGGTCAACGCCTGGAATCAGGCGCATGACGTAAGGAATCTGTTTATCGTCGACGGAAGCTCCTTTGTGACCAGCTCTTCTTCGAATCCCACGGCGACAATTATCGCCCTGGCACTTCGTGCCGCCGACGGGATCTGGAAACGCCGTCAGGAGTGGACGTGAAACAGGCCGGCCGGTCAGTTAAGCCCGTGAGGGTCTCGGGGGTTCGAATCCCTCCTCCTCCGCCATTTTCCGCGCACGTTACCGCATGAACCGGTAGTACTAAAAGCCGTTCTTCGCCTCCACGTTACAATTCTTCAGAGTTGCCCATGGCCAATTCCGGCTCGCTGACCAACCCATTGCTGGTTCTCGCGGCCTTTGTCGGCGTCTATTCCGCCGTGTCGCTGACGCTCGGCGCGGGCCTTTCGCTGGATCTTTTTGCCAACATCGTCTTGTGCCTGGTTCCCCTGGCAGCCAATCTGGGCTTTCTGGCCAATGGCGGCTCGCCCTACCGGCGCCAAAACACGTTCTGGGCCCTCTGGGCGATTGCGTGCGGACTCTGGTCCCTGGGCGAGCTCATGCTGGCGATTAGCCGGTTGAACCTGAACCGGCCGGCTCTGGCGCAGGCCGCCGATTTTGTATTCTTCATGAGCGTCGTGCCGATGATCTCGGCCCTCGCGGTTCGTCCGCACCGCCGGGGAATCGGGCGCTCTCTGCGCTATGGGTATCTCGATCTGGCCCTGCTGACGGCCTGGGCCGCCTTTCTATACGGATTTTTCGTGGTGGCGCCCGGCGCCGGGATCGAAAATTTGTCCGTTTACAACCGCAACTATTTTGAGCTGACGCTGGCGGCCAATCTGGCTCTTGTGGCCGCGCTCGTCCTGCAGTACCGCCAAACGCACGGCGACTGGCGCAACCTTTACGCTCACCTGCTCGGCGCGTCGGCGCTGCACGCCGCCACTTGGCTGCTGATCCGCTGGGCCATCGCTCGCGGCGCTTATTTCCCCGGTTCGCTATACGATCTTCCGCTGCTCGCCTCGTTCGCCTGGCTGGGATACGCCGGCCTCCAGGCGTACCGGCTCCGACCCGCGCCGGAGGAGTCGGCCGTGCGCCCGGCCGATCACCGATCGGCGCTTCGCCTGTCCGTCATCGGTATCCTTTCGCTTCCCATGCTCGGTTGCTGGGCCATGGTGGCGCCTTCGGCGCCGGCTGTGGAGCGGGTGCGTCTCGACCTGACCCTGGGAACGATCATGGTCGGGATGCTGATCCTGCTGCTCCGGCAACGCCGCGTGGACGCTTATCGCCGCGCCCTGATTAGAGACACGCAATTCTCGCTCGACAAAACCAATCGACTCCAAACCCACCTCGTGCTCACCGAGAAGCTCGCTTCTCTCGGCCAGTTGGCCGCCGACGCGGCCAGGGAAATCAGCGACCCCCTCGCCGCGATTTTCGGCTACACCGATTTGCTGCTTTCCGAAGCGGAGGTTCCCGGCTCGGTCCAGGCCACGGCCCGGAAGATTCAGAGCCAGGCGCATCGCACGGGCGCGCTCGTGGACAATCTGCTTCGCTTCGCCCAGCAAGTCACCGCCGAAAAATGCCTTCTCGACATGAATGCCCTGCTCTCGAGCGCCATCGAGCTGCAACGCTTTCACCTGTCCGAACGCAAGGTGACCGTGCAGCTCGATCTGGAGCCGGGCTTGCCCGCCATACGCGGCAACGCCAAGTTGCTGCTGCAGGTTTTCTACGAAATCGTCAACAATGCCGCCGATGCCATGAAGCCAGCGGGCGGAGGGGAACTGGCGATTCGAACCTGGCTGGAGGGTGGCGACGTCGCGGTGAAATTCAGCGATTCCGGCCCCGGAATCGAGCGGACAGACCTGGTTTTCGATCCGTTTTACACGACCAAGGCGGTCGGCAAGGGGACGGGATTGGGCCTGAGCATGTGCTACGGGATCGTGAACGAGCACGGCGGCTTGATCACATGCCGCAACCGCGCCGAGGGCGGAGCGGAATTTCGCATTGAATTGCCCGCCGTTATTCTTCCCTTGCCGCTGCAGAATCTACTCAAGAGCGCCGTGCCAGCGTCCTGAAATCCTCGATGGCCGCCCCCGCAACGGGGCGCGAGATACGGGAGAACGGCGCCAGGTCCATCCGCAGTGCCAGCTCCGCCCTGCAAGGCCCGCCGCCGTATGGCCGTTGCGCCCCCGGAACCGATACGCCACCCACTACTTGCGATTCATTGACTTCGGCCGCGATACAGAGAAGAATATCAACTCCCCCTTCCACAATAGGTGTTTTGTGTGCCAGCGGCCTTTTCTCGACCGCTGAGCGCGGCCGGGGCCGTGACGCTCGGAATATAGCGCCGCGCGCCGATCCGAAACGAGGGAGGCGGCCGACCAGACAAGAGGAAATATGGACGACAGCAAAAGCAAGCCGGACGCAGCCCTCCCGCCATTGACCGAAGGCGGGAAGGAAATACTTCGCTTGAAGTCCGAAGCGGTCGAGGTCACCGGGCGCGGCATCATCATCACCGATCGCCAGGGCGCGATGCTTTGGGCCAACAAAGCCATGCATCAGCTGACCGGATATTCGCCCGAAGAGATCATCGGAAAGAATCCGCAGATGTTCCAGTCGGGCCGGCAGCCCGCGTCGTTCTACAAACAGCTTTGGGAGACCATTCTGGCCGGAAAGGAATGGCACGGCGAGATAGTCAACCGCCGCAAGGACGGCAGTCTGTACGTCGAGCAACTGGCGATCACGCCGGTACGCGACGCCGGCGGGGAAGTCGCCCACTTCATCGCGGTGAAACAGGACGTAACGGCGGAGCGGCAGGCGCTGGAGCGGGCACGCCTGCTGGCATTAGTGGTGGAGAACAGCTCGGAAATGATCGCCACGACCGATATGAACGCCTGCCTGACGTACGTGAATCCGGCGCTTGCGCGGATCCTTGCCCGCACGGAACAAGAAATCATCGGGAAGCCATTTAGCATCATGCTTTCACGCAGCAATCCGGCGCCGCTGATCGAGGAGATCGCCCAAAAGAGCTACGAAAGCAGCGGATGGAGCGGGGAGTGTCTATTGGCCGGACGGGACCGCGAGGACATCCCTGTGGAAGTCAGAACGCGCCCAATCAGGGACGAGCAGGGACGGGTCGTGGGGAGTGTGGGCATCGCGCGCGACATCCGAGAGAGAAAAAAAAACGAGCTCCGGTTGCGCGAAAGCGAAGAGATGTTCCGGCAGCTGGCCGAGAACATCCACGAAGTCTTTTTCGTGTTTACGTTGGAACCCGTCCGGGTGATTTATGTCAGTCCTGCTTACCAGGAAATCTGGGGACGGAAGGTCGAGGACGTGTATGAGCGGCCGACGGCCTGGATCGAGGCGATCCATCCCGAAGACCGCCAGCGGGCGCTCGACATTTTCCGCAAGGAACAGCGGGGCGCGAAGACGGATATGGAATATCGCGTTGTGCGCCCGGACGGCTCGATCCGCTGGATCCGGAATCGCACCTACCCCGTCCTGGACGACCAGGGCCGCTTCAGCCGCGTGGTCGGCTTCGCCGAAGACATCACCGAGCGCAACGCCGCCGAAGCGGATTTGCGCAAGGCCCATGAGAAGCTCAACGACGCACTCGAAGAGGCCCGGCGTAAGGCCCTCACGAACGAAAAGCTGACCGAGCTGATCGATCTGGTCCAATGCTGCCAGACCGACGAGCAGGCCTACAAGATCGTCGAAGACGCGCTCGCATCGATTTTCGAATCCTGCAACGGCGCCCTCTGCCTGACCAGTCCCTCCCGGGACATCGTCGAGGCCGTGGCCCTGTGGGGCGAGGACGCCAAAACCGAGAGCGCCTTCAGCCCGGCAGACTGCTGGGCCCTACGGCGCGGCAAGATTCATATGGTCAGGGACGGGCATTCCCCTTTGCGCTGCGCGCACGTGCACGCCACCTTACAGAACGGTCACATGTGCGTCCCGCTGATGGCCCAGGGAGAAACCCTCGGCTTGCTGTATCTCGAGTGCAAAGCCCATGAGGCAAAACCGGACGGCCCGCCGAAAGAGGAATTGGCGACCGGTGTTATGCGGCAAGCGGAGCTGGTGGGCGAGCGCGTCTCGCTGGTGCTGGCCAACCTGAAGCTGCGCGAAATTCTGCGTCACCAATCGGTCCGCGATCCGCTCACCTCGCTCTTCAATCGCCGGTATATGGAAGAGACGCTCGACCGGGAGGTGAGCCGCGCCGCGCGAAGGAACGAAGGGGTCGCGGTGGTCATGTGCGATTTGGATCGGTTCAAGGAGTTCAACGATACGTTCGGCCATGAGGCCGGCGACCTGGTCCTGCGCGAGGTCGCCTCCATCCTGCGGCTGAAGGTGCGCCAGGGCGATATCGCCTGCCGGTTCGGGGGCGAGGAATTTATCCTGATCCTGCCGGACGCGACCGACGTGATCGCCGCCGAGCGCACCGACGCCATCCGCAGGGAAGTGGAAGATCTGGCGCTTTCCTACCGCGGCCGCACACTCGGCCAGATCACAATTTCCATGGGCATCGCCATATTTCCCGATGACGGCGCGACCGCCGACGAACTGGTCCGCGCCTCCGATAAGGCGCTCTACCAGGCCAAGACGCAAGGGCGCGATCGCGTCGTATTTTCCCTCCGAAACTTGTAATCCCGAGCCCCGACCAGGGCTTTGCGCTTAGGCGGGCGTCGCGAATGCCGCCCCGCAGTGCGGGCGCGGGACGGGACGCGTGGTAACGAATAGGACTTTTAGCAGGATGTATGGATCGGCTTCCGGGGGAGTGATCCCTTTTCGAGTGTTCTGTTATAAAGCGGCAAGGGGCAGGCGCCGGGGCGGCGACGCCCACCCTTTGCTGCAAAGCGATAAACCCGGGCAGAAGTCTATTGGACCTGATAGACGTAGATTTCGCCGGGCACGCCCGCGTTGGGCGGAACGGTGGTGTAGAGACGATTCAGGGATGGAGCGAGAACTTCGTTCTTGCTGAAGGGCGCTCCGGCAACCCGGCCGAGCAGTACATAGCTATCGGGCCCCACGATGTGGTAGACGTAGATCCAACCCCCGTCGGCCCCGCAGGTAACATACAGACGGTTCGTGGCGGGATCGAAGATCATGTCGTCGACGCCATGGGCGATCGGGACGGCCGCGACTTGCTGCCCCGTCTGCGTATCGAAGGCGACAACCTCGCCGCTGTGGCAGGCGGTGAAAAGGCGATGCGCGGCTTCGTCAAGGGCGATGGCCACGTTGTGATCGCACATCGTGACCGGCCAGGTGGCCACGAGCTTGTGGGTGTCGCGATTGATGACGTTGATCTGGTTCAGCGCGGGATCGTTGTTGTAAAGCATCGGCGAGGATTTCGCCAGCGCCATCGCTTCCAGAGTGTTTCCGTCGAGCCGGATATCGGCCACCTTCGTTTCCGTCTTTGTATCGATGACGCTGATGTAGGAGAACTGCTCTGCTAGGTGGTCGCCGCCGCTGACGACGTACAGATAGCCCGTCTTGGGGTCGTAGGCAATCGAATCGGTATCAAGACGCAACGGAATGAATTTCACCAGGTCGTAGGTCTTTCCATTGAAGACCTGCACGCCGCCAACGCCACCATCCGTGACGAAAATGCGATTCAGGCGGTCGCTGACGTGAATGGCATGGGGTATCCCGATGCCCGTGATCGTGTGCTCGAGTTCGCCGGTGCGCAGGTTGAATACGAGGACTTCGCCAGCCGTCTCGCAGGCGGCAAACAGGCGGTTGCCCGCAACGTCGACAGCCAGGTGGTCGAAGTGGCCCGACACCGCAGCCGGCATCTTGTATTTGGCGACCAGCTTCAGGGGCGGCTGGGCAGCCGTAGTCGCCACGCCGGCGAAAAAGAATAGTAAAGATGGCAAAATCACCGCAAATTTTCTCATGTTGCTCCCTCTGAGGGCGCATCGCCCTCCCGAGATAATTAACACAACGATACAGCTCCAGAGAAGGCTTCGGCGGAAGATAAACGAGAATTCATCCTGAATTCAGAATCTGTTGCGGGCGCCGCCGCGCCGGTGCGGCGTATCTGGCGCGCTCTTCCGCAATCGCCGGAAAAACATCAATGGCGTGACAGCCGGCGCCGCTCCGACACGCCGCTCGCCGATTGGTTTCACGAGCGGGCCCATCGAGCTGGTGGCGTCTCTATGGCGCCCGGTCAGATATTGACGCGACGCAACCCTTCGGCCGGGTATCGCTCGCCGGCCGTGGCGCCCGGGGGAAAGATGGCTTCCAGGCGCCGCATTTCGGCGGCGCTGATGGAAAGGTCCGCGGCCGCCAGGTTTTCTTCCATGTGGGCGATGGTCTTCGCGCCGGGGATGGCGACGATATTTTCGTCGCGGGCGAGCACCCAAGCCAGGGCAATCTGCGCCGGCGTGGCGCGTTTCTCTTCCGCCAGTTTCCGAACGCCGTCGACCAGCTCGAAGTTCCTGTAGAAATTATCGCCTTGAAACCGGGGCGAGGAGCGGCGGTAGTCGTCGGCGGGGATGTCTTCGGGCCGCTCGAAGCGGGCGGTGAGGAAGCCACGGCCGAGCGGACTGTAGGCCACCAGCGCGATTCCCAATTCCTTCAGCGCGGGCAATATCTCCGGCTCCACATCGCGCGTCCAGAGGGAATATTCCGATTGCAGCGCGGCGATGGGGTGCGCTTTGTGAGCGCGGCGGAGGGTGGAAGCGGCGGCCTCGGAAAGGCCAAGCATGCGGACCTTGCCCTGGCGAATGAGGTCGGCCATGGCGCCGACGGTTTCTTCGATCGGGACATCGGGATCGACGCGGTGCTGATAGTAGAGGTCGATCGTATCGATGCCGAGCCGGCGAAGACTCGCCTCGCAGCACGCGCGAACGTATTCGGGACGGCCATTGACCCCGATCCAGCGGCCCGAGTCGTCGCGAACGTTGCCGAATTTCGTGGCGAGGACGACTTTGTCGCGTCGGTCGCGGATGGCCCGGCCCACGAGTTCCTCGTTGCGGCCGCGACCGTAAACGTCGGCGGTATCGAGAAAGTTCACGCCCAGCTCGATGGCGCGATGAATGGTGGCAATCGATTCGGCATCATTGCCCTTGCCGTAGAACTCCGACATCCCCATGCAACCGAGCCCGAGCACGGCTACTTCAGGACCCGAGCGTCCCAGCTTGCGTTTTGCGATCATGTTTGCATTCCCCCCACGGAAAATGATGCCACTCCACCGGGAAAGTTGCACAGGAAAGAAGATTCCCCTCCGGCTGGGTGTAGCATGGGAATAGAGGCTCGTAACCCGTCACGCACGGCCGGGCGCGGCGGTACAGGAAACAAACCATGGACTTCCACCGGGTGATCGCCTTCGTCCCTTCCACGGCCATCCTTGCCCTGCTGGCGGCAGCCGCCGCGCCCGCCGGCGGCCGCCCAGGCCGGTCGGCGGTGGCGAATCCTCCCGAGAGCCCCCTGGAGTTTGTGCGGCAAATGGTTCACAACGAAATCCAGGTTCAAAACGGCAAGCCCATTTACTGGCGATACCTGGAGATCGACAAGACAAACGGCGTCGAGAAGGTTTTCGACGTTTACCAGACGAAGGCTGGAACAATGAAACTGCTTCTGGCCGTCAATGGCAAGCCCCTCTCGGCTGCCCTGCGCCAAAAGCAACACGCGCGGCTGGAAAACATATTGAATCATCCCTCCCAGGCGCAGGCAGCGGCGAGGGCGCGCAATCAGGACGCCGGAAACGAAAGGAAGATGCTGGCGTTGCTGCCCCATGCCTTCCACTTCCAATACGACGGCCGCGTGGGCCGTCTGATTCGTTTGCGGTTCCGGCCCGATCCCCGGTTCGATCCGCCAACGCACGAGGCCAAGGTGTTTCATCACATGAAGGGCCATCTGCTCGTCGATCCACACCAGATGCGCCTGGCGGAAATGGACGGGCGACTCACCAGCGAGGTGAAATTCTGGTGGGGATTGCTCGGCAACCTGGACTCGGGCGGCACCTTCCTGGTCAGACAGTCGGACATCCAGGGAAACAACTGGAGGATGACCCGGCTGAAAGTGAACATGAAAGGAAAGGCGCTGTTCTTCAAGACAATCGGCGTTCAGCAAAACCAGCGCTTCGAGGATTTCCACGAGAATCCCCCCGACATGACCTTGCGCCAGGCGATCGACCAGCTCGAACAGGCGACCCTTCCCGACCAGGGCACCAAGCGGTAAACGGTCTTGCCGCGGCTAGGGGCGAGCGGGAGACGAACGGGAAGGCGCCTTGTGGCGGATGGCCTCGGGGGCGTGGATGCGATCGAGGTGCATGACGGTGAGGGTCCAGGAAACCGGAATGGAAGCCGGCAGAAAACAGATCTTTTGATTGCAAGCCTGATAGAACAGATTGCCCTTCAACGTGACGGCCGTTCCCGAAGCCGGTCCTTTCATGATCCGTACGTTGAAACCGGGCTGATAGGAGAGCGTGACGTCCTCGCTGATCCGGAATGTCCCCTCCAGCACCGGCACTTTCTCGCGAATCACGGGCAAGTAGATCACTTGGGCGCACGGGTAGACCGCGCCATGGAAGGCGGCATCGGGCGAGGGATCGAGCTTCAACGAGATCGGGCGATAGCCTCCCTGAACGCCGGGCGCGTATACATGCACGCCGGCGGGCAGCGAGATAACGGCATCGAGGGTGACGCGATTGCCGGGTATCACGGCGGCGTCGGACTGGGTGAGATTCACGCGGATATGGGGAGCGGGAATGCTTTTCCGGGCGGCGTCGGCAAGCTGGGGAAAGAGCTTGCCAAGCATATTGTTGGCTGTGTAACGAGCCAGGTCATTGTCTTCGAAAAACATTTCCCGAATCCGGCGGCGGGGTCCGACGTAAATGAAACCGGGAATGGCCATCCCGGCGGTCATGCCCTGCCCGCGGGGATTGAGCAAACCGAAACGGCGAATGATCCGCGAGTGGGGATCGGCCAGCAGAGGGAATGAAATTCCACTCCGGGCGGTGAAGAACTTCAGAATGGCCGGGCTATCGTAGCTGATGCCGACCAGCTCGATGCCACGTTCTTTGAATTTCGGGTAAGCCCGTTGCAGCTCGACCAACTGCCCTTTGCAGAACGGTCACCAATCGGCCGAGCGGAAGAAGAGAATCAACAATCCCCTGGCGCCTTCGAGGTTGGCAAAGTCGCGCTGATTTCCAAACTGATCGGCGGCGCGGAAGGAAGGAATGACATCGCCTACCTCCAGCGTGGAACTGGAGTATCCGGGGATCGAGGCTTGAGAGGGAGACGGCGCGGAACCGGCCGCCAGCGCAAACGGCGCCAGCGCCAGCCCCAGAGTCAGCGCAGCGGCAATCGGAATGACACAACTTGGCAGGCGTCGCATCGATGCCCTCCCGCCTGTCTTCTGCCGCTTCCGTAGGGGGAGATGGCCGAGCCGATCATACTACGGCAGGAACCACGGGAGAATCGCTGGCGGCCTTGGCCGCGGGGCGGCTAACCCGCGCGGTGAAACGCGGGATAACGCGAGGCGGGCCGTGGCGCCTGGTCGCTCGTAGCGGCTTTGTCGGCGCTCTGGCCGGCATTGAGAATTTCGATAGCTTTTTTGACGAGAGGGTCGGTCGGCGGGGGTAGCTCGCCGGGGACGGGATCGGGCGCGATATCCTGCGCGTCCAGCAACGCGGTCTGCGAATTCGGCGGGGGAACCTGCACGGTTGGCGCCAGACCGTTATTCAGAATGGCCTTGCCGGAGGGGGTGTAATAGATCCCCACGGTGAGGTAAATCGCAGAGCCATCCTCAAGGGGAATCATTTTCTGCTCGGAAGCCAGGCCGAGCGTGTTCTGGCCAACCGTGCTGCCGCGGTGATTACCGGCAATGGCGGCGGCGAGAATTTCAGCCGGTCCGGCGGTACTGCCCGACACCAGCACGCTTACCGGATCGCGCCAGGCCACTTTCGAAGGGTCGGCGGAAAATGTTTCTGTCGCGATCGTCTGCCCCCGAAGCGTGGCAATAGTGCCTGCATTCAGGAAGAGCTGGGCGGTGTCGATCGCCTCGGCGTCCTCGCCGGAGGCGCATTCGCGGAGGTCAAGAATGAGCTTATGTACGCCCTGCCGCTGGAACTGCTTGAGCTTTCCCCGAATTCCCTTGGCGGTGCCCTGGTCGAACGAGGCGACGCGGATATAGCCCACATCGCCCTGAAAGCGAGTGATGAGCAGCGGAGGCTGCGGCACAATGACGCGGGTCAGATCGACGTTTTCCGGTTTCGGACTGCTGCGGTGCACGATGGCGACCTTCACCGTGCTTCCCGGGGGTCCGTCGAGCAGAAGCTGCGCCTGCTGGACCGACATGTCCTGCGTCGTGTAGCCGGCGATCGCTTCGACGACGTCGCCTTCGTGGATACTGGCTTTGAGCGCGGGGCTGCCGGGCAGGGTGGAAATGACGAAGATATAGCCGCGCCGGGACAGGTTGAGACCCACGCTGCCCTTGGCGTGTTCAGCCGTTTCGGTCTTCCACTCGGCGTATTCCTGGGGGCTGAAGTAGCTCGATTCCGGATCGAGCGCCTCGAGCAGGCCGTGCAGCCCGCCGGTGGTCACCGAGCGCAAGTTGGGCTGATCGACGTAATCCTGCTGAATGCGGTCGAGCACTTCGCCATAAACGGTGAGCGAGCGGTAGGAGCGGTCCTGCTTGCTCTGGCCGAATACATAACCGAAGGAGACGTAAAGTAACACCAACACCGAGAAGGAGAAAACGGCAATGCGGATCGGGCGGCTCATCCTCTTCTCTCTAGGCATGCGAATTTGAAATCATACCATCCCCGCCCGTCGTGGCCCGCTACCGGGAACCGACCGGCGTTGCGCCGCCCGAACGTCGGCTCTGCGCGCGGGAGGAAACCAGCCGGGCCTTCCGCCGGCGGCCGCGGTCCGTGGCGCGTTTGCCGAGCTTCTGGTTGAGGAAGCGCTGTTTCATTGATTTCAGTGTAACAGGCCGCGGGGAAAAAGCGGAACGGTCCACCGGAGCGTCTCAGCGGTGGGCCTCGGCCGGCTTGTGTTCGGCAACGGGAGCCAACGCGGTGAGATAGGTTTGCGAGGTGCGATCCTGCCAGCAAAGATGGTCCTCGTCCCAGAGCGCCCAAAGGAACCCGAGAAAGGCCGCGCCGCCCGCGACCAGATAGCCAAAACTGCGCCACAGCAGCTGCTTGGGCGTGGGCGCGTTGCCATCGAAGCTCACGACGCGCAATCCGGCGACCCGCATGCCCGGCGTGACCCCGCCGAACGCGGTGAACAGCCCGAAATACTGCGCATAGAGAAGCAGGAAGATGACCATGCAGATGGCCATGGCGATCCGATTATCGGCCAGCTCGACGCCGAGACCGGCAAGCAAGCCCACAAACATCACCCAACAGGCCGACAGGAAACCGATGTCGATCGCCCAGGCCAGCGCGCGTCGCCGAAGTCCCGCCACCGGCACCAGCGCGTGATTGGGAGAAGGCATGGCGCTTGCCGGAAAATTGAACCCGGTCTGATCGACGACGTAGATATGCACCGGCTCGCGGCCACGCCGTTCGGCCGGCCGCGGAGCGGGAGCCGAAACAGGGGTCTCCTCAGGCGCAACGGCTGCGGAGGGAAACGGCAGGGGCGGTTGCGGATCGGGAGCGGGCTGACGCCCGGTACGCACGCGATAGGCTTCGATCTTTCGATTGAGTTCCATTCGCCAGAGCGGCTCGGAGGAGGGAGCGGCTTGGGCGAGGATCATGGGTTCTTTCGCGGCTACCTGAGCCGGCCGAGGCGGGGAAGCTGGAGAGGAGACCGCGCCGGCGGTCTTTCCCTGCTTCAGAGGCGCACGACAAAAAGCGCACCAGAAGCCGGTGGGTGGATTCGCAGCACCGCAATGTGGACAGACGCGCCCCATGATCCTTCCCGTGCGCTGCGGAACGCGGAGCCATGATGGTAACGGCTTGGAGGGCAAAAGGGAAAGGGTTCGCGCGGGCTGCTGTCGTTAATCGTGCAACAACAGGGCAAAAATCGGGCAACTATGGGGCGCCAATGGGGTCAGCGGGCCGGCCTTTGCGGGTCCCTTTCCGGTTAACGTTGCCGGTGTTTTCCAGGCCGTGCTACGCTAACCTGCCTTTCCTGTGAGTCATGGCGTGACGGGTTGCCGGAAGCATTTACAGGTTTTTGCGTCGATCTTTGCGTTGACCCTGGCTGCGGCGTGTGCCGCGGCCAAGGCGCCCCCGGGCGCGCAAACGAAGGCCGGGAGCCGGGCCGAAACGCTCGAAATCCAGGCTGACCAACAACGAAAAACCGGGTCCGTGTACTACGCCGACGGCGACGTCGTGGCGCGGTATGGGACGATCACCCTGCACGCCGATCACGCCGAATACAACAAAAAGACAGGGCGGATCACGGCGAACGGCCACTTCCGCTTCGATTACCGCGACCAGACCGTCGAAGCCACCAGCGGCTGGTTCGATCTGGCGAGCGGCCGCGCCTCGTTCGAAAACGTCCGCGGGACGATCCGCGCCATTCACCAGCCCAATCCGACGGTGCTCGTGAGCCCCAATCCGCTGACCTTCCAGGCGCGCCGGGTGGAACGAATCGACCCGGAAACCTACGTGATTGACCAGGCGTGGTTGACCGTCTGCGATCCCCGGCGGCCCAAGTGGAAGTTCTATACGCGGCGGGCGGTCATCCAGGTGAACCGGACGGTCAAGCTGTACGGGGCCGATTTCCGGATGTTTTCCATTCCGCTGATCTATCTGCCGTATGCAACGCTGCCCGCCGGACCGAACCTGCGCCAGTCGGGATTTTTGATACCGAGCATCGGGGAGTCGTCCCTGAAAGGATTCACCGTCGGCGATTCCTATTATTGGGCGCCGGCGAAATGGTTCGACATGACCGTGGGCGGGCAATATTTCAGCCGGCGCGGCTGGAGCCAGACCGGCAGCGTGCGGGCGACCCCGAGCCGGAACGTCCACTTCGAGTCGGACTATTTCGGGGTGAACGACCGCGGCATTGCCGGACCCGGCGGGACGATGATCCGGCAGGGGGGCTGCCAGGCGCACCAGGCGTTCGATGCCCGGTTCGGCAACGGCTGGCGGGTGGCCGCCGACTTGAATCAGCTCAGTTCGATGAATTTCCGGCAGGGCTTCGCCGAAACCTATTCGCAGGCGGTGAATCCGGAAGTGATCAGTTCGGCCTTCGTCACCAACAATTTCGACGGGTACAGCCTGGATTTCGCCGCCCTGAATTACCGGAACTTCCTGACGCTTTCGCCCGAAGAGGCCGTGGTGATCCGGCAGGCGCCCGAGGCGCGCTTCAGCTCGATCGACAGGCCGGTGTTCCGGCACGTGCCGCTCTATTTCGGGTTCGACATCTTTTCCGATGCGATGCACCGCAGCGTGACGGGAGAGCCGCAAACCGACACGGGGCCGGCGGTGCAACGAACCGAAGCGGCTCCCTCGCTGACGATGCCGCTGCGGTGGGGCCGGTGGCTCGGCGTCACGCCGACCTTCGTGGTTCGGGCAACGCGATACGGGGCCGAGCAGCAGCCGGACGGGACGATCGTCAACACGGCGCTGGATCGCACGACGGAGGAGTTGACGGTCGACATCCGGCCGCCGGACCTGGCGCGGCAATGGGGCAGCAAGACTTCGCGGTGGGAGCACACCATCGAGCCGCAGATCGTTTACCGGGACGTGAACGGGGTGAACAATTTCGGCAAGTTCATCCGGTTCGGCGAAGACGAAACATTGACCGACACGAACGAAGTTGAATATTCGATTACGCAGCGGTTATTTCATCGCGAGGGCGGAAAGCAGGCCTCGGAACTGGTGAGTTGGCGGCT
>Ga0307373_10010000_pt1 | contig 14050 bp, 14 predicted proteins | sample OX2MG_FD_202534 | JGI IMG/M metagenome (GOLD analysis project Ga0307373, IMG submission 202534) | Soil microbial communities from Risofladan, Vaasa, Finland - OX-2 | ecosystem: Environmental > Terrestrial > Soil > Coastal area > Acid sulfate soil | place: Finland: Risofladan, Vaasa | collected... | reverse complement strand
TCAGGAAGGAATGAAAGACTATGAACTTTGGAGGGCGAAATGGGCTTTTCAACGGTGTTCACGTCTGGGAATTCACTATCGATTGCCGAACGACCCCGAGGGTGTGGATTTTGTTTCACGATTCCACGGCCGGTATTTTTCCTTGCCCGAGAATAAAGAATTGTGGGCAACTCTGTGTGAGCAAGAAATACAGTCCGCTCGCCGGGAGCGACGCGAACCCGATCCGGAAGAGTCTTGCAGTCAGCAGGTTTTGCGCAATCGCGACGCCAAAAATTGGCTCGTGGACGAGCATATCGCCCGTTTATGGATGGCAGGAGAACCTCTCCCGCCACGCGCTGAATTGATGACGTCCGAAGGGGTTCGCCGTCTGCAAGGAGCGATCCGAGCCCGTCGCTTTCGCCGTGCGAAACGCGAAGAAAACCCAGAAGCGGTCTAACAGCGAAAAAATCTCGCAATAAGAACCTCGTAGCGACACGCAGCAAGATCGGTGCGACCTACACCATTACTCATTTTTCGTTTTCAGAGGAGATTTTATGTTGGTTTGTACGATCTGCGGCATCACCGTCAACGATTTGGAGGCTTTTCAAATCGTCAGAATTGGAAACCGCTCCACTATCACTATCGACAAGGACGGCCTCGCCCACAATTTTACGAGGACTCAAGATCCAACCGCGCAGTCTCTGAACGCGGTTCGCGTAAATCACGAAAGATTTCACACAGCTAAAAATATAGTTAACCCGTCTTGTTCGCTCTGTATTCTCAAATCAAAGGAGAATTAGATGCTTACCAAAGTTCACGGAATCTGTACTTACGAAGAACATGCAGTCGCAATCGCAGCTTTTCGCAGCGAAGGTAAATTCGGCGAGCGGTTTTGTGGTGTCTGCGGTGGACCCATCCAAGTTGGGCCGGAGCGTTGTATCCACAGTTGCCTCCTAATAAAAGGCCGGTCGCTTTGCGATCTGTGCCGTAATTCTGACGATGGGTCAAAAGTTCATCGTGTTTCGGAAGCGCAAATCGAAGCCTTCCTCGGACCGCCAATTGCAGATTCGGAATTGCGAGCAGAGCAGCAGCAGCAGAGCGGTGAAACCGAATCTATCGCGGATACAAATTCGATGGACGGCGAGGAGGATTTTTTCAAAATGCTTGAGGAGGAATCTTAAAGTGGGTTCTCGGAACAATAATCGGTTGTGCCAAGAAGAGCAGAAGAGAAATCGCCTCGCAGACAAGATCTGGAAATCCCCGAGGAAGAAAAAGCGGGCAGCATCAACCTCGCCAAAGCAAATCGGAAGCACGCCACAGCGACGCCCGCTCGGTGGATTCTATCCAGTGCGGGAGGTGATTTCGGCGGAGCCGACAAACGCCGTTGAGTCGTATATATCGAGGTATATACTAGGAGACAAGGATATGAAAAGGATCGACAGAAAATTTCTGCTTGGCGTTCCTAATGAGATGCTCGCTGCGGTAGAGAAAGAGGTTCGGCGACTGAGGATCGACAGAACGCAGTTCATCCGAAATCTGATTACGAGATATTTCAGAGAACGGGAACAGGAGAAATTTGACGAAGCCCTCCGAAAGCAAAACGAAAATTCTTAGCCCCACGCTCGCGCAATATCAGGTCTACTGGGTGAATTTTCCCGCCCAGGAAGTCAGGACCGACATAGCGACAACCGGCGTCCCGCTGACATTGAGGTCGCCTTCGGCGACTCGAATAGGTTACGAATTGATGGCTTCTCACCCTTGCATGATTTGGCAAAAAGGCATCGCGGGGTTAAAGACGATGATCGTGATTCCGATTTCTTCAGAGAAAGAGAAGGCCAAGAAAGCATCGTGGGTGAGGATTCCCAGCGGGACGACAAACCTTCCGAACAGCAGTTTCTTGCTTTGTGAACAAATTCGCGCCGTTGATGTACGGAGGCTGGAATTCTACATGGGAACCTTAGAACGTTTGCAGGATATTATCCTAGCCGCCGAAGAGATTTTGGCTCGGTTGTGTCCTTCAATTAGCCAACGGCGGATTTGAGGTCGTCATTTTGCTTTCTTCCGTGATTCGCGCTTCGCCCAAATCTTTCCACCAACGCAACAGCAAATAAGGCACGCTATTCGGATTGTTCGGACTGCTCTATCTTCCAAAATTCCCAAATGGCTTTTGTGATCTCTTCCTTAGCGCGGCAGCTCGCTTCACATTCCCGGCGAATAATTTTGTCGTGAAATTCCGCAACGATTACTCCATCAACTTGCAAGTCCATCCTGCCAGAAGCACGGTCTGATGCGGCAGGCGGTAGGTACAGTTGAATGTTGTCGTTGCTAATCGGCATATTTGCGTTGTCTCCTACGAGCCGTTGTTTCCTCTGCGGGCATCGCCGTTTCATCGTGACATTCTAGGTAAATGTTGATTATCTCATCGAGCACGTGGGATTCTTCGTCTTCTTTGTCTTCTTGTAACGCCGGAATCAACTGCTCATGCCGTCCGAAGTACGGTTCCATCGCGTCCCCGTCTTCAAGCCGCTTCACGACAGACCGAAATTCGGACTCGCCAGAAATCCCACGCAGTAAACTCCCGTCGGCAATATCTTGCGCGAATCCTGATTCGGCGGGCTTCGTCAGGACTTCCTATTCACCCGCAAGAATAGAGCAATCTAGGCGCGAGGTTGATCATACGTGATATTGAACACGGTATCCGTCAACCAGCGGCGGAAAGATTCGTTGTCCATGAATTGCTTGAACAGTTCGGTGTCGTCCTTCATAAGACCAACTACAACTCTCTCAAGAGCCTTGTCGTGCTCGATACGCGCGTTTTGCTTGTCCGAACCTTGTCGGGCATTTTGATATGCGACATCCGCCGCGACCTTCTGCGGAATTTCTTCAGTTATTAGCTTTCGCACCCTGTCGCCGTCTGTCCAGGAAATATTTCCGAATTGATCGTTGAAAGTTTTCAAAATATTCGACAGTCGATCCAGCTCGGGTTCCGCTTTGCGTCCGCCTCCGGCTGTGGGCACTGGTTCAATTTCCGCATCTTGGTCAGGAAGTTGAAGCCTCATCGCCGCCTGTTTCTCGACGCGGTAGCTGTCCATATCGATGGACTCCAGAATTCCCTTGGACAAGTCCTCTTCAATTGGGGCAGGCAATTTCGGTATCAGAAAGTTCAGGAAAATCGAGAGCTTCTCCCACTCCGGATTTGTGAACGGCAAAATTGATGCGAGGAAGCCATAAGTTCGAGCGAATGCTTTGGCCTTCCCTTTGAAATCTACTTGGCCATCCTCATTGAGGCCTTTATAGACCGCCACGCAAGCATCCAGGATGGGGTCGAGCTGATCTCGCTGCGCGCCGCCCAGATATAGCTCGACAAGCCCCTGAATCTGTTCTGGCGAATAGACCTGATAGCCGTCCAATGCCGACTTCAGGTCATGTAACTTATTGGGGTCGGTCTCCTCGCTGAGAATCGTTGTCCGGTAGTAGTCAGCGAATGCCTCTTCGATGGTCTTTGAATCGTTCATGAAGTCGAGAACAAAAACGTCGTGCTTCTGCGGATGCGCTCGATTGAGACGTGAAAGCGTTTGCACGGCCTTGATGCCAGAGAGATGCTTGTCCACGTACATCGTGTGCAGTAGCGGCTCGTCATAGCCCGTCTGAAACTTGTCGGCACAAATCAGAAACCGGTATGGGTCTTCCTGAATCTTGTCGGCAATCAGATTCGATGGAAAACCGTTGAGAGAACTCTCCGTTACCTTGACTCCCCCGTATTCGTGTTCTCCAGAGAATGCGACAATTACTTTATAGGGGCTCTTTCGCTCCTGCAAGTAGTCGCGGAACGCATGAAAATACTGGATCGCCCGCTCAATACCGCTGCACACGACCATCGCTCTCGCGTGTCCGCCAATCTTGTTCAAGGCGGTGACCTGTTCGTGGAAGTGATCAACCATAATTTCAGCTTTCATCCGAATCGCGTGGTCATTGCTTTCCACATACCGGCGCAATTTCTTTTGTGCCCGCCTAACGTCAAACTCCGGGTCGCCTTCGATCCTTTTGACGAGTTTGTAGTAGCTGTTAACAGGTGTGTAGTAGCGAAGTACGTCCAGGATAAAACCTTCCTGAATAGCCTGCTTCATCGTGTAGCTGTGAAATGGGTAGTGCTTGACCTGAGCCCCGATCTGCGCCGGTTCACCGAAAATCTCCAGGGTCTTATTCTTGGGCGTCGCTGTGAAGGCGAAGTAGCTCGCGTTCGGCAGAAGCTTCCTGGCCTCCATGATGCGGTTAACTTTGTCCTCCACAGTCTCATCTTGCTCTTCCTCACCTGCTTCTGATAACGCCATCGATAGTGCTGCCGATGTCTTTCCGCCCTGGCTCGAATGAGCTTCGTCGATGATGATCGCAAATTTGCTCTTACGGTGTTCCGAGCCTATCTCATCCAAGACAAAGGGGAATTTCTGCACGGTTGTAATGATGATTTTCTTTCCGCTCTCGATGAACTGACGCAACTGCTGGGAACCTTCCGTTACTGCGCCAACCGTCGCTCCGACCTGAGCGAACTGCTTGATCGTGTCTCGAATCTGTTGGTCCAAGATTCGGCGGTCTGTTACCACGATGATCGAATCGAAAATCGCCACCTCACCCTGCCTCAGGCCTATGAGCTGGTGAGCGAGCCACGCAATGGAGTTGGATTTGCCGCTGCCTGCTGAATGCTGGATTAAATATCTCTTTCCCGCACCGTGCTTCTCAGCGTCATTTAGCAGTTTCCGCACCACATCGAGTTGGTGGTAGCGAGGAAAGATTTGCTCCCTCTTCTTCTTGCCGGTTTTCTCATCCTTCTTTTCGACGATCTGCGAGTAGTTCTCCAAAATGTTGGTCAAGCCTTCGGGAGTCAGAATATGCTTCCATAAATAGTCCGTCTTGAGTCCGTCGGGATTTGGTGGATTGCCCGCGCCATCGTCGTACCCCTTATTGAAAGGAAGGAACCAAGAGGCCTTGCCCTTCAATTGGGTGCAGAAGCGCACTTCTGCGTCGTCCACGGCGAAGTGGGCAACGCATCGCCCCAGTTCAAAGAGCCGCTCACGAGGATCACGGTCTCGTTTGTACTGCTCGACCGCGTCCGCTACGGTCTGTTTGGTCAGGCTGTTCTTTAGTTCAAACGTAGCGATAGGTAGTCCATTGATGAACAACGCGAGATCTAGGGCCAGCGCTGTCTCATCTCGGCTATAACGCAACTGGCGTGTCACGCTAAATCGATTCTGTTCAGACCGCGCAGCAGCCTTAACGTTTCCGGGCGTGGGCGTTCCATAGAAGAGATCAATATGGTGTGCGCCGTGCTTGATCCCGTGCCGCAGAACATCAATCACACCACGCTTACTAATCTCGCCTTGAAGCCTGGCGAGGAATTTCTGCCGGGTAGGACTGGCGTTTGCGATGTCGAGCGGTTCGCAAATATCGGGCTGCGTTTCACTGAGAAAGAGAGATAGTTGCTTGAGGTCAACCGCGTACTCGCGGTCGTAGTCTGCGGGATCGCCAGCGATCCAACCACGAGCCGTCATCGCCCCTACGATGAGGGATTCTAGACCCTTTTCGCTCGTGTCCGTTTTCATGCCTCGGCTTCCTCTGGCATCGTTTCCGCTTCGACTTCGACGCTACCCTCGTCACTCTCGACAAGGACATCGGCTTCTTGCGGTACTCCTGCCTCCGCGGCCTCCCGTGGCAGCTTCGCCGCTGCCTCGCGCACATCGAGCTTGCCACTGACCACGTCCGTGATCAAACGTGTACGATATGCACGGATGAGTTCGATTTCTTGTTGCGCACAACGAAGGGCAAGGTCGAGGCCCGTTACTTTTTCCCGAACTTCTCGCAGAATTTCATTCTGTTCCGACAATGGAGGGATAGACATCCTCATCTTTGAAAGACGCGTGATGTAAATATGTTTGATTGTTGTGCCGCCGGCGTCTAATATCATCTGCTCCAGATAGGTGTGCGACGCTAACGCAGTTGTGAGGTACTCCGGTTGGACCTGTCTCTGATCGACGCGTAGGAGAGCGACCGACTGGTTGATGCAGGCAAACCTTCCATCGCTGACGGCAACTCTGCCCAGAGTCCCGTCCTTTGTCACCAGAATGTCGCCCTTCTGGGGACGGCTCTTCGATGTTAGGAGGGAATCGTAGGCGATCTGTGATGTGTGGCGTGCCGTTTCGTAGAGAATCCTTCCGTTCCCGATGTCGTTGGCGGTGAGCATAAATGGACCATCATCAGTCGTGGGCATTGGGTTCGTAAATCCGTACGAAATGTAAGGACAGAAATTCCCAACAGGCTTAACTTCCCAGCCCTCGGGCACGTCTCCCAGCCATTCGACGCCGGAGGGTCTGAAGTGAACGTTGGGATCGAGGCCGCGCGTAACGGCCCGATGTATGATGGCCTGCTTTTGCTCTTCGAGCAGCTGGATCAGCTTCTGCTTCGTCCGGATGTAGCTCCGAATGCGCCGATCTGCGTAGCTAAGGAACTGAACTATAGATTCTCGCTCTCCTTTGGGTGGAAGCGGCAATTCGGAACGGCTGAGCTTCTCATAGTCAACGTTTTGTCCCTGACGAATGCCGGTGACAAACAGGGATAGATTTTCAATATACGGTTTGGACTTAAAGAACCACGCAAGGAACCCGTGAGTCGTTGGATGAGTAGGGAAGAGGACAGTGTATGCAGGGCTTATGATGCCATGCTCTCTCGCGTACTCGATTCCACCCTGAAACGAACGCAAACTGATCACGAAATCACCAATGTGCACATGTTTCAGAAGATGTAGGTCCTTCAGGGCGAGAACTGTGCGACTCTCATATTGCTCTTTACGAACAACACCCCTTGTTTGGGTCGCTGCCAGGAGGGGTTCGTCGGGAAATCCCTTTTCATTTCTCTCATGCAATAGGTGCTTCATCCGCCGAAGCCGCCAGTGCTCCGGGATGCTTCCGAGCCAAGGCATACCCGATTCCTTCATCGCAGGATAGGGTTTGAGGTCATCGATCAATTTAAAGGGCCTCGAAATACATTTTGATCTTCTGGGCCATCAACTTCCGGCGTATCTCAAGGAAGCCGTCGTAAGGCGGAATTTCCCCGTCGAGTAGAGTTTCCGGCAGGCAATTCATCTTGAGGTTTGCTCTTAGCTCAGCTTCCTTGGTAATGCCGCCGTATTTTTTCTTGCCACCGTCGCATTGCTTAGCCAATTCTCCGAAGTACACCTCAGGAGCCTTGTCGCCGATGACGATATTGATCTCGCTTTGTGCGAGGACAAAATTACCGATCTGATTGTACTTGCTCTTGGAAAGTCCCTGTTTTTTCAAGTAGTTCTTCGGGAAAACATGGTGAACGTCGCTGTGATTCAGGATAAGGTCGCGCACTGTGATGTCGCGGGATAGGAATCCGCGATCTCCGAGTTTTACTTGGGCTGCCTGGTAAACAAGGAAGTAGGGGCTAAAAACCGCAGACGTATCCATCTCCCGAGGTAGAAGCGTAGTCCAATAACTCTCTGGCAGTTCAGCATTGATGTTTGCTTCAGCAAACTTTGAGATCCCTTGAGACTCAATCTGGCGAATGTCGTAGTCGATGGAGGTTTCAGCGCTTCCCGTGTACCTGCCGCGCAGCACAGACATGACGTACCAGCGGCGAACCACCTGTTCAAGGTCTGCCGGAGGCATTTTCTCAGCACGGCCGCGCAGATAGAGGATGTAAGCAAAGTTGAGAGAGTTCTGGGCGCGAATCAAATCGCTCGTCTCAAACCCAGCCGAGCGAAGAATCATTGTGAACCGGTCAAAGTGAGTGTGGTTCATGAATTCGAGCACACCCTGTTTCAAGCGACTGAAGGAGTCCTCAACGATAGTTTCTTCATATTGTTTCGTTTCAAAGTTTCGACCTGAGAGAAGCGCCACAAGGTCTTGGAGTTTTCCGCGACGGAATTGCGAAGTAAATGCAACCCGTAACATGTCGGTATAGGACGGGTCGTAGATGTCTTCATTTACGTCCGCCAACCAACTCATCTTCGGGAAAAACTCCGATGATGCAAATGTTTGATCAACCTTTTTGATACGCCCCAGGAATTCTGGGGCCACAGCCAAGTGGCAAAAGTAATCAATCGCTTTGCGCAGCGTATTGCCACCGTGTTTTTCATCCGCTGCAATTTTTGACATGACGAAATCAGCCTGGCTAAGAGTTGCGCCTGCCGAGTTCACGCGAATAAAGATCTCGGTCACAGTTTCTATATCCAGGTCTTCAGCTAGCTCAATCACGCCCACGTGATTGTTGATAATCTTGCGCAACTTTTCGAGAGTTCCGAAGATGGCATTCTCATCCACGCCTTTGTTCGTGGCAGTGTAGAGCTTTGTGATTTGAAGCAGTTTCGCGTTCGGAGAAAACAAGTCTGCGACGTCCGCGATCCACGACGTGTCCTTCGCTATTGCCGGGTTATAGACCTCAAACTCTTCCTTTTGCGGATGAAACGCAATTCGGATACGGAGCGTCTCGTAATCCTTGGTAAGCACCTCGTGACCCAGCAGTGCCGCCATTAGCGCGGTCACGCGTTGCTGTCCGTCAATGAGGATCCGCTTACCCGCTGATGGAGTTCCGTCCTTCAGACGTACGGTGGGGTTTCTCCAAGCGATTAAATAGCCGATGGGATACCCGCGATAAAGCGAATCCAAGAGATTGCGTACCTTTGTGGCATCCCACACAAAAGGGCGCTGGATTTCAGGTATGGCGATCTCGCCAGACTTCACCCAAGTAAGAAGGGTTTCAACGGGGTGTGGAGTTACGGAGTATCTCTGAGTCGACATTTTCAGTTGCTCCTTCCCAGAATCTCCCCAAGCAACCCTTCCGTTTCCTTCTCCAAGGAGATGATGTCAGCGCGAATTTCTTCGAGGGAGCGAAGCGGCTGCGGCTTATAGAAGTAACGAGTAAAGCTGATTTCATATCCGGTCTTGATGCTCGATTGGTCGATCCAGGCGTCTGGGACGTGAGGAAGAACCTCGCGTTGGACAAACGCATCGACACCTCCGGGTTCCAGCAAGGGCACTTGCTCGGTGTCACGCAGTTCGGAATCAGGTTCGTATTCCACGACGCAGGATTTTCCACCATCCGTTGCCTCGAAGAGGCCGTGAAGTGCGTCGGGCTTAACTTTTCCGGGCTTATGGATTTTCTTGATGACGGGTGACGCACTCTCATCCCTGCGGGCTAGTTGAGATTCAAGGAGATTGAGGCGCTTGCCGGTTAGCTTGATGTTCATCTTTTTTGCGAGGGTCTCCGTCGCCCTTAGGAATTTGTTGTAGTCCACGTGAGGTCCGAACCCAATTGCGGCAGCTACTCGGTCAATTAGATTTGCCAGAGGGTCCTCTCCAGCTTCCGCGCAAGCCGCCCGGAAAACAGACCGCGCATGTTCGTTGAGTTCAACTAGCAGCCGGAGGGGACGCTCTATCGTCACCTTGAAATAACCGAAAGCGGCACTCGGAAAAATCTTCGACTGTTCTGTTTCCTCAAACCTCAAAAACGTGTCGCAGATGCGCGTGATGTCTTCCTCAGATAGCTCACAGTTCTTCTTACCGAGATTCTTTCTTAGCGGCTTGAACCAGGCGGTCGCGTCGATTAACTGCACCTTGCCTTTGCGGTGATCCGGTTTTCGATTAGTGAGAATCCAAATGTACGTCGCAATGCCCGTGTTGTAGAACATGTTCAGCGGCAGCGCCACAATCGCTTCGAGCCAGTCGTTCTCGATGATCCAGCGACGAATATTGCTCTCGCCTTGCCCTGCATCGCCGGTGAAAAGCGCTGAGCCGTTGTGTACCTCGGCAATTCGGCTCCCGAGCTCTGTTTTGGCCTTCATTTTCGACAGCATATTTACTAGGAAAAGCATCTGTCCATCGCTAGAGCGCGTGATCAGCGAATACTCGTTGTCATCACCATGCGAGATGATGAAGCGGGAGTCTTTTATTCCGTCCTTCCCACCCATCCGCTCCAAGTCGCTCTTCCAGCTTTTGCCGTATGGAGGATTGGAAAGCATGAAATCAAACTCGCGAGAAGGAAAAGCATCAGCCGCTAGAGTCGAGTGTTCTGGCCCCCCGACAAGATTGTCAGCTGCTTCCCCTTCACCTTTGAGGAGTAGATCTGCTTTGGCGATGGCGTAGGTTTCGGCATTGATTTCTTGACCGAACAGGTGGGCCGCGACCCTTTTGCCACGCTTCTTCGCGAGCTGATGCAGGGTCTCCTCGGCAATTGTAAGCATGCCGCCCGTGCCGCATGCGCCGTCATAAATCAAATAGGTCCCTGATTCGATTCGGTCCGTGATAGGCAAGAAAACGAGGTTTGCCATCAGCTTAACGGCATCGCGGGGAGTCCAGTGCTCTCCGGCCTCTTCGTTGTTCTCTTCGTTAAAGCGACGAACCAATTCTTCGAAGATCGTGCCCATCGCGTGATTATCAAGGCCGGGAAGCTTGATGGAGCCATCTGCATTCTTGATCGGGTAAGGACTCAGATTAACCGCTGGATCGAGCAATTTTTCAATGAGTGTCCCGAGAGCGTCCGCTTTTGACAAGCGCGGAATTTGATTGCGAAATTCAAAGTTGTCGAGAATTTCTTGAACATTTACGGAAAAGCCATCGAGATAGGCCTCGAAGTCCGCTTTGAGCGCTTGTTGGCTGGCCCGACCTTTCAGATCACGAAGCGTGAATTTCGATGTGTTGAAGAAAGACTGACCCGCCGCTTGGCGCAGCGCAGGGTCCTGATGCACGATCTTCTTGGAATCGAGCGAAGCCTTCAGCTCGGTTACCGCCTTCTTTGTTGGCTCCAGGACGGCATCTAGCCGCCGCAGCACTACCATTGGAAGAATTACGTCGCGGTACTTGCCGCGAACATACAAATCCCGCAAGATATCGTCGGCGATGCCCCAAATGAAGTTTGTGATCCAGCTTAGATCGCCGTTGGCCATGCGGTCGCCTTTCTGCAGGTTTCAAATGTTCATCGGAATGCCAGCAGATTATACACATTACAGCGATATACAGGTTGCTAACAGTCCGACGCTGTTTCGCCCACCCGCATTTCAGAATGACAACGGAAGCTTTCTTAACTTGTCCGGCGCGGTTAGTTCGGCCAACGGTCGTCGATGGCTTTCATAATCCGTTCGGCAATTCTGATCGAATCGGTTATCGCGGCAACGAATTTCGGGGGTGCAGGTCCGCGGCCCGGCAATCCCGCGCAACAAATTAAAGAGCGCATCGCAAGCGCAATGCGAAACAGGTTTCCGCGATTCTCGATAAACTTTCGGCGGATTCCACGCGGATATTTTTCTGAATCAGATCACGGGATTATCGGCAGATAATCATCTGAAAATTGCTTCGCAGTACCTTTTTTGTGGCGGCCGATAAGACGGACGTACCAACCCTAGGCCCGCAATTGGAATGGGACAGTCAACAAGATGTGAACTTCACGGTATTTCACGAGCTGAGTCATGTCGAACTGGAACATCACCTTCTGCCCGTCGATGCACGACAGCGCGTTGAGGATGAGGCTGACGCGAAGGCGCGAGAATGGGGCGCCCCGAAAAGGAGAAGGGGTAAGCGCATCTTCGAGCGTCTCGTGAAGAGGCCGTTAAACAGCTAAACCCGTTTCAATGCGGCATCGTCCGCGAAAAGGAGAAATACAGTGGAAAAGTCTTTATCAGTGAGGGATGAACTCAGTCGCCTTGCAGGGCGGGAGGTTCGCCTTGCCCAGATTCAAGTCGAAGCCGAAGCTCTGCGTTCTCAGATCGAAGTTTGTCAATCTCAGATTGAAGCTTGTCGACCACGGCTCGTTGATTTGCAAGCATTGTGTCAACGCGATTAAAGTTCTCTTGGCATTGTTTTAGTTCCTGTTCGCAACTCATGGTGTTTTCCCCCGACCTTCGCAAGCCAGCCCCATTTGATTTTCAGTGAGAAGTTCCGCCGTTCGCTTCCCATTGTCAAGAAGTATCGAGCATCGAAAGATGCTGAAAAGGAGAAGTATCGTGGAAACATTAGCAGAGTATTTTGACCGCACTGATACGCCAGCCGCGAACTCACCCGTGGGCAACTTGATCCCGCGGGTACTTGAGAAGTACCCCGATCTCAATTTCGAACAGGCTCGCAGCATGGCCCATGGACTACTGGATAAAGCGGTCAAAGGGAGGGTGTACCGGACGCCGCGGGTCCTCTCAGTCGCGGAACAGGCCGCCAACACCGAGCGGCTTAAAGCCGCTTTCGGGAAGGTCCCAGCCGCCGCGTAGGACCCTCCAAAGCCCTTGGAAAGCCTTGTTTCCAGTGTAGCATCAACGATTTTCTCGGCCAGATAGCCCTAGGACACCCCAAAACGCCGGGGTGCCCCCAAAGCCCGTCATTCCTTAGGTCGTCTTTATTTCGCCTTATCTTCGCCTTCGGTCGCGGTTCTCACCGAGCGCTACCGGTTTATGTTTTCCTTTTTTGCTTGACAATTTATTACAAGCTTGTTATAAGAGAGGAGCTATGAGACATCAAGAACTTAAGGCAGCACGTTTAGACAAGAGTTGGAGCCAAACACAGGTAGCCGCACGTCTGGGTGTATCACAGGCATATTTGAACATGCTTGAAAATGGGAAGCGACGGCTCACACCCCAGTTGAGCCGCAAGTTTGCTCTAACTTACGATCTTTCTCCTGAAACGCTCCCCGTCCCGGAAGAATTTGTGTCGGCGCCCGCAGACGATCAGCATCTGGCCGAGTCGCTAGCAAAACTCGGGTACCCCGGCTTCGCTTATCTTCAGACGCGGACACCGAAGAAAAATCCCTCAGAAGTCCTGTTGCTGGCTTTGGCGCAAGAGAGACTTGAGGCGCGTGTTGCTGAGGCACTTCCGTGGGTTGTATTAAATTACTGGCAGGGAGCAACAACCTGGTTGGTGGAGCAGGCGAGAAAGCTTAACCTCCAAAATCGTTTGGGTTTTGTCGTTAATTTAGCTCGGCAGATGTCGGAGCGAAGCCCTCAGAACGACCAAAGAACGCATGTCCTTCGCGGCCTGGAAACTACGCTCAACGAAAGCCGCCTGGCCAGAGAAGACGTTTTTTACCGTTCCCCTCGGACAGAAGGCGAAAAAGAGTGGTTGTTACAAAATCGCTCGGAAGAGGCTCGGCACTGGAATCTGCTGACAGATTTAAGGCCGGCGCACTTACAGTATGGCGACTAACACCAAGCAAGCACTTCCACCCCGGTGGCTAGAATTCTTGACGGAATTAGACTCAATGCTTGCCGAACCACTTGTCTTGCATTGCATCGGCGGATTCGTTTTGTGTTTCTTCTACGGCGCGCCCCGCACTACAGGCGACATCGATTACTACACGGCGGTACCAGCAGATATGGATTTGGAGGCCGCTGCGGAAGGATCTGTCCTTGCCAAGAAACATAAAGTTTGGTTACACCGAGTAACAGTAACCAACTTACCCGAAGATTACGAAACGAGATTGACCGAGATGGCTCCGGGCCAATTCAAAAATCTCAAGTTGTTAGTCCCAGGCCCTTACGATTGTATATTGTCCAAGTTAGAGCGTAATAGTCCAAAAGATCGAGACGACGCAGATTATTTGTTTAAGTCGCAAAAACTTGACTCCCAACTGCTCCGCGAGAGGTACGAAAAAGAATTGCGCCCCAACTTAGCCAATGAAGCCAGACATGATTTGACGCTCAAATTGTGGATTGAGATTTTCGAGTCCCCCTCATCATGATGCTCGAACTCGACGACCCCGACGACAACGACGACCTCGAAACCATCAACAACGTCATCACTGACGGAGACTCCATTGGTGGCGTTGCCTAATCAGAAGTCTTCGAAGCTGAAGTGCGCTCCGGCGCCCTCTCTGGCCGGCGACCCCATCCATGCCCGCGGCGTACCCCGTAACCGGAGTGCTCAGTTCGCAGAGTTCTCGAACATTGTCCGATCGAAAGGCTCTGGCAAATGAACCTGAATCGGAACTGGAATTCCATCCCGCTCACACATTTCTCGGAATAATTCGTCCCGAATTTCCCTGCGCTGGGTCAGTTCAAATTTCCTTGATCGTGACACAA
>Ga0307373_10009999_pt1 | contig 14052 bp, 10 predicted proteins | sample OX2MG_FD_202534 | JGI IMG/M metagenome (GOLD analysis project Ga0307373, IMG submission 202534) | Soil microbial communities from Risofladan, Vaasa, Finland - OX-2 | ecosystem: Environmental > Terrestrial > Soil > Coastal area > Acid sulfate soil | place: Finland: Risofladan, Vaasa | collected... | reverse complement strand
GGTGCTCGATCCCTTCGGCAAGATCCCCGAGTTCAAGTACTGCGCCGTGCGCATCGCCAAGGGCGGCACCGCCCCCGCCGATCCCGGCTACGGCAAGGGCCGCAGCCTCGCCGCACTCTACGGCTGAGCGGCACAGAAATCCATCCAACAGGGAGTCGTCGATTCATGTCGTCTGATATCGAGATTGCGCAGGCCGCGAAGCTGCAGCGCATTTCCAAGGTGGCCCTGGACAAACTCGGCATCGCCGAGGAGCACCTCGAGCCCTACGGCCACACCAAGGCCAAGCTGTCGCTCGAGTATCTCGATTCGCTCAAGGGGCGCAAGGACGGCAAGCTGATCCTGGTGACGGCGATGACTCCGACCCCCGCGGGCGAGGGCAAGACCACCACCACGGTGGGGCTGGGCGACGCGCTCAACCACATCGGCAAGAAGGCGATGATCTGCCTGCGCGAGCCCTCGCTCGGGCCGGTGTTCGGGATGAAGGGAGGCGCGGCCGGCGGCGGCTATGCGCAGGTGGTGCCGATGGAGGACATCAACCTGCACTTCACCGGCGATTTCGGCGCGATCCAGCTCGCCAACAACCTGCTCGCGGCGCTGATCGACAACCACATCCACCACGGCAACGAGCTCGGCATCGACGTGCGCCGCATCACCTGGAAGCGGGTGCTGGACATGAATGACCGCGCGCTGCGCGAGATCGTCGCATCGCTCGGCGGCCCGGGCAACGGCTACCCGCGCCAGGACGGGTTCGACATCGTCGTCGCCTCGGAGGTGATGGCGATCTTCTGCCTCGCGACCTCGATCGAGGACCTGAAGAAGCGCCTGGGCAACATCGTCGTGGGCTACACGCGCGAGCAGAAGCCGGTGACCGCGCGCGACCTGAACGCGCAGGGCGCGATGACGGTGCTGCTCAAGGATGCGCTCAAGCCCAACCTGGTGCAGACGCTGGAGAACAACCCGGCGTTCATCCACGGCGGCCCGTTCGCCAACATCGCGCACGGCTGCAACTCGGTGATCGCCACTCAGTCGGCGCTCAAGCTGGCCGACTACGTGGTGACCGAGGCGGGCTTCGGCGCCGACCTCGGAGCCGAGAAGTTCCTCGACATCAAGTGCCGCAAGTCGGGCCTGCGCCCGAGCGCGGCGGTGATCGTGGCGACGATCCGCGCGCTCAAGTACCACGGCGGGGTGGACGTCAAGGAGGTCAACAAGGAGAACGTGGAGGCGCTCGAGAAGGGGCTGGTGAACCTGGAGCGCCACGTCGACAACGTGCAGAACGTGTACGGCATCCCCTGCGTGGTGTCGATCAACCGCTTCAGCTTCGACACCCCGGCCGAGATCGAACTGCTCAAGTCGAAGATGGCCAAGCTCGGCGTGCCGGTCGTGCTGGCGACGCACTGGTCGGACGGCGGCAAGGGCGCGGCCGAGCTGGCGAAGATCGTGGTCGGGATGTGCGACAAGCCGTCCAAGCCCACCTTCGTCTACGACGACGGCGACGGGCTGTGGGACAAGATCGGCAAGATCGCGAAGAAGGTGTACCGCGCCGCCGAGGTGACCGCCGACAGCAAGGTGCGCAATCAGATCAAGAAGCTGCAGGAGGACGGCTACGGCGGCTACCCGGTGTGCGTCGCCAAGACGCAGTACTCGTTCTCGACCGACGCGCAGAAGCGCGGGGCGCCCTCCGGCCACGTGATCAACGTGCGCGAGGTGCGGCTCGCCGCCGGCGCCGAATTCATCGTCATGGTCTGTGGCGACATCATGACCATGCCCGGGTTGCCCAAGGTCCCCTCGGCCAACAAGATCGACATCGTCGACGGCAAGGTCGTCGGCCTGTTCTGAGCCGGTCGGCCTCGCGGCGCCCGTGGGGCGCCGCGTACAGCGGCGGCGGGGAGTAGAATCGCGTCAGGATGCGGTCAGCATCCGGCCGCAACACCCATCGATGATCCAGACATTCAGCGAGCTGGCGTTCTGGCAGGCGCTCGGCGAAATCGTCTGGGTCAACCTGCTGCTGTCCGGGGACAACGCCGTGGTGATCGCGCTCGCGGCGCGCTCGCTGCCGGCCAAGCAGCAGCGCCTGGCGGTGGTCGGCGGGAGCGGCGCGGCGATCGTCATGCGGGTCCTGCTCACCGCATTCGCGGTGGCGCTGCTGCAGCTGCCGTGGTTGAAGCTGGCCGGCGGCGCGCTGCTGCTGTGGGTCGGCGTGAAGCTGCTGGTGCCGGAGGAGGCCGAGGACGAAGTCGCCGCCGGCGACAGCATGCTCCAGGCGATCAGGACCATCCTGATTGCGGACCTGGTCATGAGCCTGGACAACGTCATCGCGGTGGCGGCGGCCGCCGACCAGGGGCCACCCGAGGCCAAGTACGCGCTGCTCGTGATCGGCCTGGGGCTGAGCATTCCGATCGTGATCTTCGGCAGCGCGCTGATGCTGCGGGTGATGGAGCGCTTTCCGATCATCATCACGCTCGGCGGCGCGCTGCTGGGATGGATCGCTGGCGAAATCGCGAGCACCGACCCGGCGCTCGCGCATTGGGCATCGGTCGCGGCTCCCTGGCTTCACGACTACAAGGTCACTGCCCTCGCCGGCGCCGCGCTGGTGGTCGGGCTGGGAAAGTGGCTGGCGTCGCGGCAGGGAATCGCGGCAGTGCAGCATCGTACGGGGTCGCGGGTCAAGCGGCCCGACTCCTGATCCCGATCTAGGGTTAGAATCCCGCCCGGCGCTGGAAATGTCAGACTCGTGACAGCGTCATGCATGGTTGGAGCAAGCAACCAGGCGCGATTACAACGGGACGCCCAAGGAGGAGCCATGAAACCGGAGTTCATTCGAGCAGCACGCGCCGCACTCGCGGCGTCATTGCTGGCGCTTTGGCCGCTGGCCGGCCAGGCATGGGAGCCGACCAAGACGGTGGAGTTCATCATTCCCGCCGGCACCGGTGGCGGCGCCGACCAGATGGCACGCTACATCCAGTCGCTGGTGGCGAAGCACCACCTGATGAAGCAGTCGATGGTGGTGATCAACAAGGCGGGCGGCGCAGGGGCCGAGGGCTTCCTGGACGTCAAGAACGCGAAAGGCGACCCGCACAAGCTGATCATCACGCTGTCGAATCTGTTCACCACGCCGCTCGCCACCGGCGTTCCGTTCAACTGGCGCGACCTGACGCCGGTGCAGATGATGGCACTGGACGAGTTCGTGCTCTGGGTGAACGCGAGCAAGCCCTACAGCACGGCTATGGAGTACATCGACGCCTGCAGGAAGATGGCACCCGGCAAATGCAAGATGGCGGGCACCGGCTCCAAGCAGGAAGACCAGATCATCACCGCGGCGATCGAGCAGAGGACCGGCGACAAGTTCATCTACATCCCGTTCAAGGGCGGCGGCGCAGTCGCGGTGCAGCTGGTCGGCAACCACGTCGAGTCGACCGTCAACAACCCGATCGAGGCGGTGGCGCAGTGGCGCGCCGGCAAGCTCAAGCCGCTGTGCGTGTTCGACTCGGAGCGCATGCCGTACAAGGCGAAAATCACCAAGACCATGTCCTGGTACGACATCCCGACCTGCAAGTCGCAGGGACTGGACGTCGAGTACGTGATGCTGCGCGGCATCTTCATGCCCGGAGGCGTGACGCCGGACCAGGTCCAGTACTACGTCCACCTGCTGAACAAAGTGCGCGAGCTGCCGGAGTGGAAGGAGTTCATGGCCACCGGCGCTTTCAACCAGACCGCGCTCAACGGCAAGGCCTACGAAGAATGGGTGGCGAAAGAGGAGGCGCGGCACGTGGCGCTGATGAAGGCCGCCGGCTTCATGGCGAGCTCGCGGTAACGGCCTGGAAATAGACGGCGCGCTGCCGCACGCGGCGCGCCGTTCCTTTTCGCGCGGAGGACGAAAGCATGTCAGAGGACCGATCCAGCCGCCCTGCGTGCGCGCGGAAAAGCGCGGAGATCGCGGTCGCGCTTCTGCTGGTGCTCCTCGGGGCGATCGTGATCTACGACAGCCTGCGGCTCGGCGCCAGGTGGGGCGGCGACGGCCCGCAGCCCGGCTACTTCCCGTTCTACGTCGGCCTGCTCATCTGCCTCTCGTCGGCGCTCAACCTGCTGAAGGCGCTGACCATCCGGCCGGAGAGGGACCGGGCCTTCGTCGAGGTCGGGCAGCTCAAGCTGGTGCTGGTGGTGCTGGTGCCAACCGTGATCTACGTCGGTCTGGTGGGCTGGCTCGGGATCTACTTCTCGTCGGCGGTTTTCGTCGCGCTGTTCATGCGCCGGCTAGGCAAGTACGCGTGGTGGAAGGCGCTCGCGGTCGGCGTCGGCAACAGCGTCGCGTTTCTCCTGATCTTCGAAGTCTGGTTCCAGGTCCCGCTGCCCAAGGGCCCGCTCGAGGCGCTGCTCGGACTGGATTAGCCAGGAGCCACCGGTGCAGGAGATCCATTCGTTGCTGGAGGGATTTGCGGTCGCCCTCACGTTCAAGAACGTCGGCCTGATGCTGGTCGGGGTCGTGCTCGGCGTGATCATCGGCGTGCTGCCCGGACTGGGGGGGGCGAACGGGGTGGCGATCCTGCTGCCGCTCACCTTCGCCATGGCGCACCAGCCGGGCGGAGCGACCTCGGCGATCATCCTGCTGTCGTGCATCTACTGGGGGGCGCTATTCGGCGGCGCGATCACCAGCATCTTGTTCAACATTCCGGGCGAGCCGTGGTCGGTGGCGACGACTTTCGACGGCTACCCGCTCGCCCAGAAGGGGCGCGCGGGGGCCGCGCTTACCGCGTCGTTCACATCGTCGTTCGTAGGAGCGCTGGTCGCGGTGATCGTCATCACCTTCCTGTCGCCCGTGGTTGCCAACTTCGCTCTGCAGTTCGGCCCGCCCGAGTTCTTTGCGGTGTACCTGCTCACCTTTTGCGCGTTCGTCGGCATGAGCAAGGAGGCGCCGTTCAAGACGCTCGCCTCGATGATGCTCGGCTTCGCCCTCGCCTCGGTCGGCACCGACCCGGTGACCGGGACGCTGCGGCTCACCTTCGGCACCCGGGCGCTGCTCAGCGGATTCGATTTCCTGGTGGCGGTGATCGGCCTGTTCGGCATCGGCGAGATCCTGCTCACGCTGGAGGAGGGCCTCGCCTTCAAGGGCGCCTCGGCCAGGATCAACGTCAAGGTGGTGCTCGAAACCTGGAAGGAGCTGCCGCGCTACTGGCTGACTTCGCTGCGCTCTTCCGCGGTGGGCTGCTTGATGGGCATCGTGCCCGGTGGCGCGACGCCGGCGTCGTTCATGAGCTACGGCGTGGCGCGGCGCTTCTCGAAGAACGGCCCCAAGTTCGGCACCGGGGTGGTCGAGGGCGTGGTCGCGCCCGAGACCGCCGCGCACGCTGCGGGCACTTCCGCGCTGCTGCCCATGATCACGCTCGGGGTCCCGGGCTCGCCCACCGCCGCGGTGCTGCTCGGCGGCCTGCTCATCTGGGGGCTGCAACCCGGGCCGCTGCTGTTCGTGGAGCAGAAGGACTTCGTCTGGGGGCTGATCGCGAGCATGTACCTGGGCAACATCGCGGGCCTGATCGTGGTGCTCACCTGCGTGCCGCTGTTCGCCGCGATTCTGCGCGTGCCGTTCTCCGTGATCGCGCCGATCATCATCGTGGTCTGCGCCATCGGCGCCTACACGGTGGACAACAGCATGTTCGACGTCTGGATGATGGTGGTGTTCGGGATCGCGGGCTACGCGTTCAAGAAGCTCTCGTATCCGCTCGCTCCGCTGGTTCTCGCGATCGTGCTCGGCCACAGCGCGGAGGCCTCGTTCCGGCAGGCGATGCTGGTTTCCCAGGGCCAGCTCGGCGTGTTCTTCTCCAACGGCCTGGTCGGCACGATGACCGGGCTCGCCCTGTTCCTGCTCGTGTGGCCGGTACTCTCTCTCGCGATCCGCAGGCTGCGCGAGGGGCGCACGGCGGGCTGACCGGAAGCGGCGCGACGCGTTACGCGTCGCCCGAGCGCTGCTTGAGCCGCGAAAGCGTCTCTGGAGTGAGGTTGAGGTAGGCCGCCAATTCCTTCTTCGGAATGCGTCCGATGAGCTCCGGGTGCTTGCGCCGAAAGCGCGACAGCCGCCCGGGTGCGTCCAGCAGGTGCAGCGTGATGGTGTGCGCCATGACCTCGGACATGAGCTTCATCACCTCATACTCGAAGCGCTGCTTGACGTCAGTGTGGCGATCGAGGAATTCGACCCACTGGGGCAGGCCGAGCTTGACCGTGCGCACCTTGGTGACCGCGGCGATGCTGTAGGGCACTGGCGTCCCCAGGCGCCAAGCCGCGTACGAGTGGTCCATCTCCGTCTCGGCCGCGAAGCGCAGGATCATCTCCCGGCCCTCGGCGTTCGACACCACGCGCTTGAGCATGCCGTCGAGCACGAAGAACTGCTCCATCTCATTGTTGCCCTGACGCATCAAGAGATCGCCCTTGCGGTAGTCAGCGACCACCAGCAGCGGCTCGAGCTCCTCCCACTGCGCCGGGCTCATTTCCTGCAGGATCAGGTTCTGGCGCAGCTGCAGCCGGATGGTGTTGCGCTGCGGGTGGGTGACAAAGGAAGTCATGCGTCGGACGGGGTACAGCGGGTGCCGGATATTCTACTCGGCCGCGCCGCAGCAGGGCCGCGCCAGGACCTCGGCCGGGCGGGCCGCGCGGCCATGGAATGAGGGAAACCTTGACTGTAGTCAAGGCTCGCCCGGCGCCGGGTTCCTAGACTCGCAGCCACGCTATTTCGTGTTCGCGCAGCTCGTTTTCGCACCCGCCATTTGCGTACCCGCAATTCTGCCGTCCGGCGCCCGAGGCGCGATCCCCGGTGCGGCGGCGGTCATTCAGTCAGGAGGCTCCGATGGGAACCGTTGAACCGCAAGTCGCGCAATCACAAGAAGTGACCGACGGCTTTCACTTGGTCATCGATGCCCTCAAACTGAACGGCATCGACACGATCTTCGGTCTGCCCGGCATCCCGATCACCGACCTCACCCGCAAGGCGCAGGCCGCGGGCATGCGCGTGATTTCGTTCCGCCATGAACAGAACGCCGGCAACGCGGCTGCCATCGCCGGATTCATGACGCAGAAGCCCGGCATCTGCCTGACGGTGTCCGCACCCGGCTTCCTCAACGGCCTGACCGCTCTCGCCAACGCCACCACCAATTGCTTCCCGATGATCCTCATCAGCGGCTCCAGCGAGCGCGAGGTCGTCGACCTGCAGCAGGGCGACTACGAGGAGCTGGACCAGCTGGCCATCGCCAAGCCGCTGTGCAAGGCCGCCTTCCGCGTGCTGCACGCCGCGGACATCGGTGTGGGCGTCGCGCGCGCCATCCGCGCCGCCGTTTCCGGCCGCCCGGGCGGCGTCTACCTCGACCTGCCGGCCAAGCTGTTCCCGCAGACCATGGATGCGGACGCCGGCAAGAAATCGCTGATCAGGGTGGTCGATCCGGCGCCGCGCCAGATCCCGGCCCAGGACGCCGTGCAGCGCGCCCTCGCGCTGCTCAAGGGCGCCAAGCGCCCGTTGATCCTCCTCGGAAAGGGCGCCGCCTACGCGCAGGCCGACGCGGACATCCGCGCGCTCATCGAGCGCACCGGAATTCCGTATCTCCCCATGTCCATGGCCAAGGGTCTGCTGCCGGACACGCACGAACAGTGCGCCTCCGCGGCGCGCTCCTATGTGCTGCCCGAGGCGGACGTGGTGATGCTGGTCGGCGCGCGCCTCAACTGGCTGCTGTCGCACGGCAAGGGCAAGACCTGGGGCGGCAAGGACTCCAAGGACTGGGGCGGCCAGAAGTTCATCCAGGTCGACATCTCGCCGCAGGAGGCGGATAGCAACGTCCGTATCGACGCCCCGTTGGTCGGCGACATCGGTTCCTGTGTGTCGGCCCTGCTCGCCGGCATCGGCTCCAGCTGGGCCAAGCCGCCGGCGGACTGGCTCGCCGCCGTCGCCGAGCGCAAGACCAAGAACATCGCCAAGATGGCCGAGACTCTGGCCAAGAATCCGGTGCCGATGAACTTCCACAGTGCGCTGAACGTCGTGCGCGACATCGTCAAGGCGAACCCGGGCGCCATCCTGGTCAACGAAGGCGCCAACGCGCTGGACTTCACGCGCAGCATTGTGGACATGTACCAGCCGCGCAAGCGCCTGGACGTGGGCACCTGGGGCATCATGGGCATCGGCATGGGCTTTGCCGTCGCGGCCGCCGTGGTCAGCGGCGAGGCGGTGATCGCGATCGAGGGCGACAGCGCGTTCGGCTTCTCCGGCATGGAAGTCGAGACCATCTGCCGCTACAACCTGCCGGTCTGCGTGGTCGTCATGAACAACAACGGCGTCTACCGCGGTGACGAGGTCAATCCGACCGGCGGATCCGATCCCGCGCCCCTGGTGTTCATCAAAGGCGCACGCTATGAGAAGCTGATGGAGGCCTTCGGTGGCGTGGGCGTGCAAGCCACGACCCCGGCCGAGTTGCGCGCGGCAATGGAACAGGCCATTCGCTCGCGCAAGCCCACGCTCATCAATGCCGCCATCGATGAGGCCGCGGGCACCGAAAGCGGTCGCATCACGAGCCTGAACCCGAGCGCGAAAAAGAAATGAGTCTTTGGAGATCAGCATGGAAGCACTGAAGGGAATCCGCATCCTCGACATGACCCACGTACAGGCGGGGCCGACCTGCTCGCAGCTGCTCGCCTGGATGGGCGCCGACGTGATCAAGTTCGAGAACCCGCAGGGCGACGCGACGCGCGGCCAACTGCGCGACGTGCCGAACGCCGACAGCCTGTATTTCACGATGCTCAACTGCAACAAGCGCTCGATCACCGTGAACATGAAGTCGGCCGGTGGCAAGACGGTGTTCGTCGACCTGCTCAAGAAGTGCGACGTCATCATGGAGAACTTCGGCCCGGGCGTGCTCGACCGCTTCGGTTTCACCTGGGACAAGATCCACGACATCAACCCGCGCATCGTGATGGGCTCGATCAAGGGCTTCGGCTCGACCGGACCCTACGCCGAGTTCAAGGCCTACGAGAACGTCGCGCAGGCGATGGGCGGTGCGATGAGCACCACCGGCGTGCCCGACGGTCCGCCGTTCGTGACCGGCGCGCAGATCGGCGACTCGGGCACCGGGCTGCACCTGGCGATCGGCCTGCTCGCCGCCCTGCACCAGGCGCAACGCACTGGCAAGGGCCAGTACGTCGAGGTCGCGATGATGGACGGGGTGATGAACCTGTGCCGCGTCAAGTTCCGCGACCACCAGCGCCTGACGCGCGGCGGCCTGTCCGAGTACTCGGTGCCGACGCACCAGGGGATGGGCGCGGTGCCCCGCGCTGGCAACGATTCGGGCGGCGGCCAGCTCGGCAACGCGATCCGCTGCAAGCCCGGCGGGCCGAACGACTTCCTGTACATCGTGGTGCAGGAAGCGGTGTGGGACGGTCTCGCGAAGCGAATCGGCGAGGAACTCGGCATGCCGGGCCTCGCGACCGACCCGAAGTTCGCCAAGATCGCCGACCGGCGCAAGAATCAGGGCGAAATGTGGGAGATCATCGGCGAGTTCGCGCTCAAGCACACCAAGCGCGAGCTGATGGCGATTCTCAACCCCCTTGACGTCCCCTGCGGACCGATCATGAGCACCGAGGACCTCGCCGACGACGAGCACGTGCGCGGGCGCGACATGTGGGTCGAGCTCGACCACCCGCAGCGCGGCAAGTGGTTCAACGTCGGCATGCCGATCAAGCTCTCGGCCTCGCCGGCGGTGATCAAGCGCTCGCCGCTGCTGGGCGAGCACACCGACGAGGTGCTCAAGGAGGTGCTGGGCTACGACGATGCCAAGATCGGCGCCCTGAAGAGCGCCGGGGTGTTCTCGGTTCCACCCAAGAAGGCCGCCTGATGAAAATCGCGATCATCGGACAGCAGGACTTCGGCAAGGCGGTGCTGGAGGCCTTCCTCGCGCGCGGCGACCAGGTGGCGGGAGTGTTCTGCGCGCCCGAGAAGCCCGGCGCGCGGCCCGACGTCCTCAAGGTCGCGGCGCAGGAGCGGGGAGTGAAGGTCTTTCAATTCGCTTCCTTGAAGAGTGAAGAGGCGAAAAGTGCGCTCAAGGGGCTCGATGCCGAGGTCGGCGTCATGGCCTACGTGCTGCAGTTCGCGCCGCAGGATTTCGTCACCATTCCGAAGCACGGCACGATCCAGTACCACCCGTCGCTGCTGCCGAAATACCGCGGCCCGAGCTCGATCAACTGGCCGATCATCCGCGGCGACGCGATGACCGGCCTGTCCGTCTTTCGTCCCACTGACGGCCTCGACGAGGGACCGGTGGTGCTGCAGAAGGAGGCCCACATCGGCCCCGACGACACCCTCGGCAGCGTGTACTTCGACCGGCTGTTCCCGATGGGCGTGGCGGCGATGCTCGAGGCGGCGGATTTGGTGCTCGCCGGCAGGCATCGCGAGGTGGTGCAGGACGAGTCGCAGGCCACCTACGAGGGTTGGTGTCGCAAGGCCGAGGCGAAGATCGCCTGGGCGAGCCACGTCGACCTGGTCTATAACCTGATCCGCGGCTGTAACCCGGCGCCCGGCGCCTGGACTACCCTCGAGGGCACGGCGCTGCAGATCTTCGACGCCAGGAAGCACCCCGTGCGCACTTTCGGGGCGGTCAAAGGCAGGATCGGCGAGGTCGTTGAGGTCGGCCGGGACGGCTTCCAGGTCAGTTCCCAGGGCGGGCGCATCGAGGTGCTGCGCGCCAAGCTCGGGGACGGCAAGAAGCTGGCCGCAGCCGAGTTGATCGCCTCGGGTGCGGTCCGGGCGGGCATGCTGCTCGGCGGTTAGCCTCCCTGCTTCGCTGGCGTAGCGGCGGCGGGTCCCTCCCGCCGGCGTGTGCTCGCCCTCATTCCGCGTCCACAAACTTTGACGCCCCGGCTGCGTCCGGCTGCGCACAAGCATTTGACGCAACTTACAATTAACTGTAAGAATTCGCCTTAGGGGTCTCTTTTATATGGTGTTGTGCGGAAACTAGGCTGTGCGGCGCTAGTGCGAGGCGGGACCACGGCGCAACGATGGGCGAAACCGGGCAACCGGCGCGGGTACCGCGAGGGCGAGTACCCGCTCTGGCTACGGGGTCGCGCATCCCGGCTTGAGTAGCGGCGGCGTGGAACTTTTCCTCGTCGCCTCCGCCCGCCGTGCCGGCCCGAGAATGAAAATAGCGTAGCGACGAGAGCCCGATGACGAAATCCGGCTTCTGGAAGTCCGACTGGTTCCTCGGCCTCGTCGTCGTGGTGCTGATGCTGTTCGCCGGGCGCAGCGACCTGCTGCAGAGCCTGGAGCGCAAGGCCTATGACCTCGGCGTGCAGGCGACCTTGCGCACGCCCTCGGACAAGATCGCGGTGATCGCCATCGATGACGCGAGCATCGCGAACATCGGGCGTTGGCCGTGGCCGCGCGATATCCACGCCAAGATGACGGATCTGCTCGCTGCGGCAGGGGCCAAGGTGATCGCCAACACGGTCTTCTTCAGCGAGCCGCAGGTTGACCCGGGATACCCTTACATTGCCAAGCTCCTCGACATGGCCTCGAAGCGCAGTGCGGCGTCGCAGCCGCCCGCCGCTCCGGGGACCGCGCCCGCGCCCGGAGCAATCCCCGAGGCGGCGCCGAGCGGCGATCTCACCGACTTTGTGACGCTGCTCAGGCAGGCCGAGCGAGCGCTCAACACCGATCGAACGCTCGCCGACAGCTACGCCAAGGCCGGAAACGTGCTGTTGCCGATGCTTTTCGTGCTCGGCCAGCCGCTCGGAAAACCGGACAAGCCGCTGCCCGAGTACGTGGCGAAGAACGCGATCACCAACGTGACGGGCAGCGCCTCGACACCGCCGCTGGCGGCTGCGGGAATCCAGATTCCGATCGGCGTGATCGGTCGCGCGGCCGCTGGGCTCGGGCACCTCAACTTCAACCTCGACGTCGACGGCGGCGTGCGCACCGAGCCGCTGATCGTGCAGTACTACGATCGCTACTTCCCGTCGCTGCCTCTGATGATTGCAGCCAAGTTCCTCAACCTGGGGCCCGGCGACATCAAGGTGCACCTCGGCGAGGGCGTGTCGCTCGGCAATCTCAACATCGGCACCGACCCGGCCCTCGAGATGTACAGCTACTTCTACAAGGACCGGGACCGCAAGCCGGCCTTTCAGGTGGACTCGTTCTACGATGTCCTGAGCGGCAAGATTTCTCCCGCCAAGTATCGAGGCAAGATCGCCCTAATCGGAGCTACCGCCGCCGGCGTCGGATCGACCTACGTGACCCCGATTTCGCCCGCCATGCCGCCGGTGCTGACGCTCGCCCACGAGGTGTCCTCGATTCTGCAGGGCGATTTCTTCGTGGCGCCGGCCTGGGCGTGGGTCACGGCCAAGGCGGCGTTCCTGCTGATCGCCGTCTACCTGATCGTGCTGCTGCCGCGGCTGAAGGCGGGACCTGCCGTGGCGGCTACCGTCGCCATACTGCTGCTCCTGTTGGGCACACAGTTCGGACTGATGACCATGCGCGCGACCTGGATCCAGCTGATGGTCCCGGCGACGCTGCTGCTGCTCGGCCACTTGGCTCTGGTCAGCAAGCGGTTCATCGTCACCGAGCGCGCCAAGCTCAGGTCCGACGAGACCTCCGCGGAATCGAACCGCATGCTCGGCCTCGCCTACCAGGGACAGGGTCAGCTCGACATGGCCTGGGACAAGTTCCGTCAAGTGCCGCTGTCGGACGCCCTGATGGAAAATCTGTACAACCTCGCGCTGGATTTCGAGCGCAAGCGCCAGTTCAACAAGGCCGAGTCGGTGATGCGCCACATGGCGGGATATAACCCCAAATTCCGCGACCTGGAGCAGCGCCTGTCGCGTGCCCAGCAGCTCTCCGAGACCGTGATACTCGGCAGCGGCGGCGGGCGCACCAACGCCAGCATCCTCGGAGCGGGCGGCGGCACGGTGGAGAAGCCGATGCTCGGCCGCTATCAGGTCGAGAAGGAGCTGGGCAAGGGTGCCATGGGGGTCGTGTACCTCGGCAAGGATCCGAAGATCGGGCGCGTGGTGGCGATCAAGACGCTGGCGCTGTCTCAGGAGTTCGAGCCCGACGAGCTGGCCGAGGTCAAGGAGCGCTTCTTTCGCGAGGCGGAGACCGCCGGACGCCTATCGCACCCGAACATCGTCACGATCTTCGATGCCGGCGAGGAGCACGATCTGTGCTACATCGCGATGGAGCTGCTCAAGGGCGGCGACTTGATCCCGTTCACCAAGCCCGGCAGCCTGCTGCCACTCCAGAAGGTGGTCTCGATCGCCGCTCGCGTCGCCGAGGCGCTCGGCTACGCCCACCGCCAGGGGGTCGTACATCGCGACGTCAAGCCCGGCAACGTCATGTACCACGCCGATACCGACTCCGTGAAGGTGACCGACTTCGGCATCGCGCGGCTCACCGACTCCTCGAAGACCAAGACCGGGATGGTGCTCGGCACGCCGTCCTACATGTCCCCCGAGCAGCTCGCGGGCAAGAAGATCGACGGGCGCTCCGATCTGTTTTCCCTCGCGGTGAGCCTGTACCAGCTCTTGTGCGGCAGGCTGCCGTTCGAGGGAGAATCAATGGCGCAGCTCATGTTCAAGATCGCCAGCGAGCCACCTACCGACATCCGTACCATCAATCCCGCGGTGCCGGATTCGCTCGCCGCGTTCCTCGGACGCGCCATGGCCAAGGACACCGATCAGCGCTTCCAGACCGGCGAGGAATTCGCCACCGCGCTGCGTGCGGCGTACGCCGGTGCCGCGCCCGGCAGCGGCGCCGTTGACATCCAGCTGTGACGCATAGCCATGGCGCCCAGCCGACTCCTCGACATCACCCGCGCTATCCGCCGGGGCGCCACCCGCTCGAGGCGCAGGGATGCGAGCGGTCGAGCGCCTGAGCGAGCTTGAAGATGAATTTGAGCAAGGTCCTCGATATCGCAAGTTGCTCGGACGCGGGCATGATCCGTTCGCACAACGAAGACTCGATCGCGACCGATGCGGCGAACGGGCTGCTGGTGCTCGCGGACGGCATGGGCGGCTACAACGCAGGCGAGGTGGCGAGCG
>Ga0307373_10009998_pt1 | contig 14052 bp, 12 predicted proteins | sample OX2MG_FD_202534 | JGI IMG/M metagenome (GOLD analysis project Ga0307373, IMG submission 202534) | Soil microbial communities from Risofladan, Vaasa, Finland - OX-2 | ecosystem: Environmental > Terrestrial > Soil > Coastal area > Acid sulfate soil | place: Finland: Risofladan, Vaasa | collected... | reverse complement strand
GTTCGCACGCCTTGCCGAATCCCACGATTCCGGGGACGTTCAGCGTGCCCGAACGCATGCCGCGCTCGTGTCCGCCGCCGTCCACCATCGCGGTCAATTGCACGCGCGGATTCTTGCGCCGCACGTACAGCGCGCCAACGCCCTTCGGCCCGTACAGCTTGTGCGCGGAAATCGAGAGCAGGTCGATGCCGTCCTTCTGCACGTCCACGGGAACTTTGCCCACCGCCTGCACGGCGTCGCTGTGGAAGAAAACGCCCTTCTCTTTCGCGATCTTCCCAATCTCCGCAACCGGCTGAATCACTCCAATTTCGTTGTTGGCGTACATAATCGAGATCAAAATCGTCTTGGGAGTGATGGCCCGGCGCAAATCATCCAGATTGATTTGTCCGCTCTTCTCTACGGGCAGGTACGTCACTTCGTAGCCTTCTTTTTCGAGACGCTTGCAAGTGTCCAGCACCGCTTTGTGTTCGGTCACTTGCGTGATGATGTGATTGCCCTTTTCGCGGTACATCTCCGCGACGCCCTTGATCGCCAGATTGTCCGATTCGGTCGCGCCGCTGGTGAATACGATCTCTTTCGGCGTCGCGCCAATCAACTGCGCGATTTGCGCGCGCGCGTTTTCCACTGCTTCTTCGCCCGCCCAGCCGAACGCATGGTTGCGGCTCGCCGCGTTCCCGAATTTCTCCGTGAAATACGGCAGCATGGCATCCACTACGCGCGGGTCCACCGGAGTGGTTGCGTGATTATCCATATAAATCGGTAATTTAATTGCCATTCCTCATCTCCCCTAAACTCTCAGCTCGACCACCTCGGAAGCCGGGGCGTCGTCGGCCATCTGCGAAATCGTGACTTTGCTCAGCATCTCAAGAATGCTGTGATTTACTTTACGAAGCGGCTCTTTGATCGTGCACGTGTGCGTTTGATCGCAATTGCCATGGTGCGTCACGCAGGATGTCAACGACACTGGCCCGTCAATCGCGTTAATCGTTTCGAGCGCCGTGATGGTTCGCGCGTCGCGTCCGAGCGTGTATCCGCCACTGGAGCCGTGCCGCGCCACCACCAAGCCCACGCGCGCCAACTTTTGCAGCACCTTGGCCATCAACGGCGCGGAAATGCCGTACAGTTCAGCGATGTCCGCGGCGCTGCATGAGCCGTCGTTAGAATGCGTCGCCAGATGCTTCAAGGCGATCAGCGCGTAATCCGATTTTTTCGATAGCTTCAACATGGGAACGAGCTGACTGGATATACGACCCACCCAGTCGCATATTCATTCTAAGCGTGCCTAGCCCGTCGTGTCAAGCATTTCTGCAGTCGCAAGCCCCATGTTGCCATATAGTTAAAACAGGACTAATGAGTCCGAGATGGCGCAGCTTGGAGGGCAGTGAGTGGCAACGAATTGAGATTGAACGGCAATTTGGCACCCTGAATGGAGAATGAGGAATATGCGGTCAACTGCGAGACTGCAAGAGTCGGACAGAAACGGAAACACAGGCTTGAGCCTGTGTACTCGCTGCGAGGGCCGAGGCACGACGAAACGCAAGTTCAGAAGGTGAGGCGGCCACCAATCTGCGCCGCGAAAGGGATGCCAACCGTCGTGCCGGGGCCGAAGAAATCGCCGAGGCCGCCGGCAGGAACCCGCAGCTGATTGAGACTGGTAATGGCCTGCGTCTGCGTACAGGAAGGATCCAAGCAGAACGCCGTGGCGTTGGCTAAATTGTTAACAGGCGTTGGCAGCGCGGCAAGATTGGTGACGTAGTTCGCGCCGGGATTGTTGCGGTTGAAAAGATTGAAAAACTCGATGAAGGGCGTCGCCGTGAAGCGTTCGCCGATCTTGACCGGGCGGCTGACGCGCATATCGACTTGAATGTAAGGTGTTCCGCGAAATTGATCGAGGGTGGTTTGCACGCCGTTGATGACGGCACGATCATTCAGCGCATCGCCCACGCCGTTGACGTCGACAGGAGTTGTAATTGTGAATGGGCGTGCGCTTTCAAATTGCGAGAGCGTGCTGATCTCGAAGCCGCCGGGCAGATAAAAGATGCCCCCTATCACGAGGCGGTGACGCACATCTTCGCCGGACGGGCCGTAATCGCCCTTTGCGAACGCATTGAGCGGATTGCAAACACCGTTAACGTAATCGAAAAGCTCCCCGAGTATGCAGCCCCAGGTTTTTGCGCTGGCGAGCGTGTAGTTGACGATCAAATTGGCGCGCCGCGAAACGTTCCCCTGCAAATGAATCGATAACGCATCGTAGCTCGAGCGATTGTCGCTTCGAAACACGGTCAAATTCGGAACAGCGTTCATCTGGTCAGCTTGATAGTTCGGATCTGAAGTAGGAATCGTTGGTGTGAACAACGTAAAGCCGGCTTGGTACTGATAGCGGCGATAGCCGTGGACACCTTGTTCGTGCGTCCAATCGGCGCTGGCGATCCAATTCTCCGTGAATGCGTGCTCAACGCCCGCGCTGGCGTGCAGGGCGTATGGAGTCTTGTAATGCGGATCGATGATGGCTCCCGCGCCGCCGTTTGTTGCGCCAGGAATGCAGCCGGCGTCGCCGGGGTTCACGCAAACGCCTGGGGCGGTGTTGACGGCCTGAAACGCGGTGACCCAGCCATTTTGTGCGAGATCGTTGTAGTACAGACCGATTCCGGCGCGAATGACAGTTTTCTCGGACGAACCGGGCGAATAGGCGATTCCGAGTCGAGGTGCGATTTGCCCGCGATAATCGTGCGGCGCGCTGTTGATAAGCGGAATTTGCAACGCACGCAGCGTCAAAAACTCGGGATTTTGCAGCTGCGATTGGCCAGAGGCGATGAAGAGGCCGAAGGTAGTGTCATAGCGAATGCCGGGATCAATGGTAAGGTGCGGCGTAACGCGCCAAAAATCCTCGGCGTAAAGACCAATACGCTGCACGTTCTGCGAAAAACTTCCGTTTCCGGCCGGAGTCGTGACGCTATTGGCCGCATAGTCGGCCGTAAACTGCGAGGGATTCGCCAGGTAAAAAGTGGGATCGTTAGGGAAGGTGACGAGGGTTTCCTGATTGCCGGGCAGAGCGCCGCTGAGAACAGGCTCATGAATGAAATCAATTCCGAAGTGCGGAGCGTGCTTGCCAGTGATATGGCTCACATCATATCGGAATTGATATTTCTCCTGGTTGCGCAAGACCGGAAACGCAGTGATGGGCGTGACGAATTGATTGTCGCCAAAGGTTTCAAATCCGGAGATGGTTTGAAACGTGGAGCTGAAGGGAAACGCGAGCGCGAACCCAAAATTGGAATTGCGAACTTCGGTCAAATGCAAGCCGCTGGCGTCGAAAGTGAACGACCCGAGCCAAGTGGGGCTGAATGTGAATTGGTTGCTGATGACCATATTCAAATAGTTGTTGTGCCAGGTCGCTCCAGTGGATGGGAGCGTTGCTTGCTGAACGGCAAAATTATCGGTGGTGTAGTTGTCTTCAGAGGCGCGCAAAAACCACTGCGAGCGATTGGCCTGCGCCCAATCGAAGCGTACGGAACCCAAAGCATCGCGAAATGGCACGGGAACGTTGTTCGGAACGGCGATCGAGCTGACGCCCGGAATCAATCCCTGCGAGGCGAGAGACGCCAGAGCGTTAAATTGCGTAAGCGTTGCAGGACTGTAAGCGATGCTGGCGTTCTCGTGGGCGTATTCGAAAGACGTGAAGAACCAGAGCTTGCTTTTTACGATCGGCCCGCCAATCGTGGCAATGTATGTCTGGGCGGAAAAAGGCTGCTTCGGCAGCGGGGCGGGATTTTCGATGGGATAGCGCGCGTTCAGAGCAGCGGCGCGTTCGTCAAAAGCGACGTCGCCATGCCACTGATCGGTGCCACGCTTGGTGGTGATAATGACAGCCCCGCCGACCGTCCGGCCGGTGTCCGCATTTTCCTGTGACGTTTGGACGGCGAATTCCTGAATGGCGTCGGGCGAAAAGTTTTGGAGAAAGCCGCCGATGTAGTCGTCGGAATTGTCGCCGCCGTCGACGTTGAGGACGTCGTTGAGTCCCGAACTGCCTCCAAAGGAAACGGCAGTGATACGCGCTTTCGTTGGATCAGAAGGCTCGACGGGTTCGGTGCCGGGAACGAGAAAAGCGATGTTGGCAAAAGTGCGGTGAGCCAGGGGAATGTTTGCGAGGTCGTGCGCAGATACAGCACCGCCATGAACGGCGCTCGTGATGTCAATCGGCTCGGTGGTGATGGAAGAGGCTTCCGCCTCAACAGTGACGCTCTGTTGAACCGGCGCGGGCTTCAACGTGACGCTGACGTCCTGAACGGCACTGACGACGGCGGAGACATCGGAGTTGGCATCGGCGAACCCCGGGGCAGAGACGGTCAAGCGGTAAGGACCAGGCGGAAGATCTGCCAGGCGAAATTCGCCCTGCTCGTTAGATATGGCCTGGCGCTCGAAGGAAGTTTGCAGCGAGCGAGCGACGATTTTCGCGGACGGAATGCGCGCGCCGCTCGCATCCGCAACTTCGCCAACGATGCTGCCGCGAAAATCCTGCGTCCGGGAAAGCGGAGAAATCAAACAAAGTAAGAGAGAGACAATGATCACGCGCCAATTCTTCAAGGCTCGCCCCCAAGCGGATTTAGTTACCACTGTCCGTGACCCATGGCGGCATTCGACGAACGCAAGGAGGCTACTGCACCGGCGGAACTACTACCACGGGTCGTAATTCGTTTTATTGGGGAGAGAAATTAGCGGATCAGTTGTTCGAGCAGACGATGCACAGAGTACAGAGTAGCGGGACGCATCATGGCGGCGACGAGAATGCCGACAATCAGAACCGAAATCCCTGTCAGCAGCGCGCGCCGCCCGCGACGCGGATTTTCGGGGAGGGGCTCGCGGCCTAACAGACGGTCGACACGAATGGAAAGATCGCGGCCGTCTTCGATCAGAGAACTGAAGAAGACGGACATTGGCTGGGCCGCACCCAAGCGCGCGACGCGCACGAGCGCCTCGGCGAGCGAAAGCGAACGCTGCAAATCGCCGTCGGCGGCACGGTCGTCGGCGGCCCACTCGGTGAAACGCGCCCAGGAACGATCCAGGACCGTGAATGCACGCGCGAAAGGAAAAAAGCCCGGCGCGAGAAGCAGAAGAAAACGCTTGAGGTTGTCGCGCGAAGACCGGTGCGCGCGCTCGTGCTCAAGGGCCGCATCGAACTGGTCCGGCGAGAGTGTCTGCACGACAGCGCGAGAAACCACGATGCGCGGACGGATGATGCCCGCGAGCGCAAGCAGCGGGCGTTCGCTTTCCACGACGACCACGGGCGCTTGATGCATGGAGGCGCGCGTTACGCGCTCTCGGCGTAGGTACTGCCGCCGGTAACGTGCCGAGACGAAAATCGCGCGCGAAACTCTTAGAAGCGATACGGCCCACATGGTGGCGCCGAGCAGGGCGGCGACACAACACGCGATACCAACGCGCTCTGCGTTCGCATTCGGCTCCAGCCATAAATAGCTGGGGACGCAAAGCGCGGCCACGACGAAGGCGGCGAACGCCGCGGGCAGCAAACGCACGGTGAGCAACAGGCGCGCGGCGAAGCGCGGCTTCATCGATTCGCCCAGACGAATGGCGAAGGGCGCGACGGTCCATGTCGCCACGCTCCATGCAGTGTAAATTAAGAAGAATGACGCGAAGCAGAGGCACACCAGCCGATAGATGTAGGGCAGAATCATGACTGCCCCCGGCGGGAAAGCTCTTTTCGCTTCCGGCGAATTTTCTTTTCCAGCGCATCGAGAAGCGTTTCGTCGTACTGGCCAACGGCTTCGACAAGGCACGAGACGAGCAAATCGCGCGAAGGCTGCGGGCCCGCGAGAAAACCGGCGACCAAATGTCCGGCGCGTTCGCGCTCCCATTCCTGCCGGGAGAGCCGCGGCGAATACACAAACGCGCGCTCGGATTTCCGGCGCTCGAGCATATCTTTTTTGTAGAGCCGGTCGAGCGTGGTCATGACCGTGGTGTAGGCGAGAGGACGAGCAAGCTTCTCGATGACGTCGCGCACGCTGGATTCACCGCGCTGCCAGAGAATCTCCATCACGCCGATTTCGAGGCGGCCCAACAGAATTCGCTGCAACGCGCCGGCTGAATTTCCGTTCTTTAAGAAGCGTAGCATCTTTGGCGTATCCAGACTTGCCCTCTTGATGCGCGAACTCATGGATTCTATTCCTACCAGGGCACATAACAAAACACAAAACTGGTTTTTCGATAACCGGAGGAGCTCCCTGTGCAACATAACCTCCTGCGCGATGGAAGCCGCGAAATTGACGCGTGCCGTTACTTTACTCGCCCGTTTACGGTGCAGCAGGCGGCACAGATGCTGAAGTAAGGACAAGACCGAAATCGGTGGGGATGATATCGAAGAACTAGTCGTTTTCCGCGTGGTTTATTCACGCTGGCGGCATCGCGCACGGCGCTTTCGCCATTCCGCCGCCAAACGAAATGGCCAAAGGATGAACCCGGTACCGAAAAGCTCTCGACGTGCGAAACACGCAGAACGCAAGTGACAGCGCGCGGAGGAAAAGATATTCTTGCGCGTGTCTTTGGGAGAGGCTGCATTCCTTTTTTTCGCTGCTCTGATCGCTGGTGCGCTGAATTCAGTCGCGGGCGGGGGCAGTTTCCTTTCTTTCCCGGCGCTGCTGTTCGTGCGAATCGCGCCCATCTCCGCGAATGCAACAAACACGGCTGCCATGTGGCCGGGAACGATCGCGAGCACAGTAGCCTATTGGCGCGAGATGAAAACGCCCGACGCCCGGCGATTGTTGCCGCCCCTGCTGCTGACGGGTCTAATCGGCGGCGTGATTGGGGCGCACATTCTGCTGCGCACCCCGGAAGCAACGTTCATGCGGCTGGTGCCGTGGCTATTGCTGGGCGCCACTTTGTTGTTTACCGCGAGCGGGCGAATCACCAAATGGGTACGCGGACGAAGCGGCCACGCAGGCAGGCGCCGAGCGTTGTTCTTTGCCGGCTTGCTGCTCGAATTGGTGATCGCGGTGTACATTGGGTATTTCGGCGCGGGAGCGGGAATTTTGGTGCTTGCCATGCTGGCTCTATTGGGCGTCGAAAATATTCACGCGATGAACGGAATGAAGACGCTGATTGTGAGCGCGGTGAACGGTGTGGCGCTGATTCTCTTTATTTCCGCAAAGGTGATTGTGTGGCCGCAAGCGATCGTGATGCTGGTGGGCGCGGCGTTGGGCGGATACGCTGGTGCGTATTACGCGCAGAAAATCAATCCGCAGAACATACGCAGACTGGTGATTATCGTGGGATTCGGCATGGCGGCATATTTTTTCATAAAGAAATAAAATTAGGATTTGGCGTCTTCGAGGGCCTTGCGGAACCGGACGGTGTCGACCTGGTGGCGTGTGACCTCGCGCGAGCCAAGGAAAATGACGGGCACATCGTCGGTGTAGAGTTCGCGCAACTCTTTGTCGTCGTCGATATTCACTTCGTGGAGGGGAGCTCCGAACTCGCGGAGAATGGGAAGAATTGCGGCGCGAGCTTCATCGCAGAGATGGCATTTCGGCCGCGAATACAGCGTGGCGGCGCGCGGCTTGGCAACGGCGAGGCGTCCCTGTTCACTGCGACGATACACATCTCCGCCGCCCGCGGGATCGAGCGCGCCGGAGCGAACGAGCAATTCGACGGCGCCGGGCACGTTGTCGCGGCGCCCTGGATTGCTGCCGCCCGCTACTTCCATCAAAGCGTGGAGGTCGAGCGTGTCCTGGCCAAGTTCGTCGAATACTTCCAAGATGCAGCGTGAAAGTTCATCCATAAGCAAAGCCGAATTATGGCTTGATCGTGTAGCCTTTTTGAAACGGGCCCATGGCCGGAAAAAATGCGTGCGAGCGGAAAAGTTCAGCAATCTGGCGAATGTGGCCCAGGTCGTGAAAGGCCCATTCGTTCATCAATTGCGCGACACTGATCAAACCGAATTCCTGATGCTGGCCTTTGCGCGCAAGAACGCTTTCGGGCAAATAGCGCAGCCAGGAAAGGCTGCGGTCGCGTTCATGGCAAAAATTTTTCAGATGTTCACGCGGTTTGCCGCTGGAGTAACGTCCGGCTCGATATTGCGCGTTCTGATCGTACGGCGCGAGTTGCGGCATGTCCGTCTGGGCCATGCGCTCGATGCGTTCACGAAAACCAGCCACTTCGACGTCGGCCAAATGCGCGAGCACTTCGCTGATCGACCATCGCTCCATGGAGGGCTTCCAGTGCAATTGGTCTTCACTAGCGAGCGAAACGAGCTTCTCAATGATGATGGGCGTTTGCTCGAGGACGGCCATTCCCGGCAGATCTGCGGGTTCCCTGGCGGCTTTCATCTTTACCTCCGTCGAATTTGGCGACGATTCCTTTATACAGCAATTGGCACGGAGGAAGAAACACGGCAAAGCAAAATTCCGAAAAGCCATTTGGCACAGCGTGGCATCCTAGCAATCAGAAATTTGGCCGCAGTAAGTTGTTTGCAAGCGCCGGCGTGTGGTACATCGCAAAAGGGATCTCGTGGCCGAAGATAAGCGGAGGGTACGTGGCGGAGATATTTGCTCTGGTGGATGACATATTTTTTCAGTCGAAGATGATGGAAACGGCGAAACAGGTAAGCGCCGAGATGAAATCATTTGCGGCGGGCGATACGCTGCTGGCGGAGTTGGAAAGGCAGAAACCGAAACTCGTAGTGGTGGATTTAAATGCGCGACAATCTCCGATGGAGACAATCGCAGCGATACGCGCGCGCGAAGCGAACATTCGCATCGTCGCCTTTTTCTCTCACGTGCAAACCGAATTGGCGAACAGAGCACGCCAGGCCGGCTGCACGGAAGTGATGCCGCGGTCGAAATTCACCAGGGATCTGGCGACGATCTTTTTGCAGGCGAAAGGGTGAGATACCGATGCTCGGGTGAGGTGGGGGAGCAGATTGGAATGAACGGACTGAAAAAGATGCGCGCCGCAGTGGGAATCTTAGCTCTGGCAACGCTGCTGGTGACTGCGCTCGCGCCGAATCTGGCCGCGCAAACGCTGCGGGCGGCGGGGTCTGGTCCGGCCGAGGCTCTGAATGAAGCGCTGGTTGCCGCGTGCACGGAGAATGCAGCGGACTTTGCAAATTATTTAACAGATGAAAATGCCGCGTCGTTTCAGAACCTCCCGGCGGACCAGCGCGCTTCACTGATGCAACGCTTCGTGCTCATAGATACGGCGGGGAGACCTTTGCTTTCGAGCGATGACAAAGGACACCAAATTTTGCGGTGCGAAGGGACGGACTCGAGCGCAGAGTTCCGGTTTGGCACGCCGCGCGTGCATGACAACCTGGCGTACGTTCCGGTGAGCGTCACGAACGGAAACACAATTCAGTTTGGATTCGTACGTGAAAATGGCAGATGGAAACTGCTGTCGCTTGGACTCCTGCTGATCGATATTCCGCAGCTTCAAAAACAGTGGGCAGTGCAGGATATCGAAAGCCGCGAACGGGGCGCGATCGACACGCTGCAAAATCTGGCTGAGGCAATCGACACCTACAAGCAAGCGTTCGGTAAGTTGCCAGATTCCCTGGCGCAGCTTGGGCCAGCGAAGGACGGAATTTCTCCCCAGGCGGCGAAGCTAATTGATGCGGATCTTGCGGCCGGAAGCAAGAATGGGTACAAGTTCCGCTATCGCGTCGCGGCTGGCGCGGACGGCGGCGAGCCTGGATTCGAAATTGCGGCGATTCCGGCGGAGTACGGGAAGAGCGGAAAACAGTCATTCCTGCTCGATAAAGATGGGAAAATTCACGCGGCGGACAAGCGAGGCGCCGTGGCCACGGTGGATGATCCCATCGTCACATCGAAAGATTCCGGCGCCCGGTAGTCATAAGTTCCATCGCGGCCAAAAAATTGGTCATATGCGGAACGTTACTTCTGTTTCCGTAAATCCTAGCTATACTTCGACACGCGAGCCAGAGAAACAAGTACTCCAGGAAGTGAGCCATGAAATCCTCAATTTTAAGTGTTGCTCTTTTTTGCGCGACCCTTACCTTTGCAGGCCAGGCGCAAACGCCGCAACCCGATTACAGCGCCTTGGGACGCGAGGCGGTTACGGAGCTGGCGACAAAACAGTTCGATAAAGTGTTCGCGCAATTCGACCAGAAAATGGCAGCGGCGTTGCCGGCTGAAAAACTGGCTGAGCTGTGGACGCAAATCCTTGGACAAGCGGGAGCGTTTCAGCGGATCGAAACTACGACGGTGGGAACGCGTGAAAGCTACCACATTGTCACGGTGTCGTGCGCGTTTGAAAAAACGGAATTGAACATCAATTGGTCATTCGATTCCGAAGGCCACATGGCGGGATTGCATTTTGCTCCCGCGAGCGAACCGGCAGCAACGGAATGGGCTGCACCTGATTATGCGAATGCGAGCAAGTTTCACGAAGAGCAGGTGACGGTGACAGACGGTCATTGGCAGCTACCGGGAATGTTGACATTGCCCAACGGAAATGGGCCGTTCGCGGCAGTGGCGCTCGTGCCGGGCTCAGGCCCTGAGGATGAAGACGAAACGATCGGGGCGAGCAAACCATTCAAGGATCTCGCGTGGGGCTTAGCGAGCCGTGGAATCGCGGTGCTGCGATATACAAAGCGAACGAAGCAATATGGAGCGGCCAGCGCGGACGACCCGAAGAGTCTTACTGTGAAGGATGAGTATATCGACGATGCGCGCGCGGCGGTGGCCTTGCTTGCGTCGCGACACGATATCGATGCGAAACATATTTTTGTTGCGGGGCATAGCGAAGGCGGATATGTCGCGCCACGAATCGCGTCGGGAGATTCGCAAATTGCCGGAATCGTAATTCTGGAAGGCAATACCTGTCCGATCGAGAAAGCCGTGATCGAGCAGCTTCATTATCTGGCGAATTTGGGCGGGCCGAATGCGGCGCAAATAGAAAGGCTGATTCCCCAAGCGGAAGAAGAAGCGCAAACGATTGAAAGTCAGGACTTGAAGCGGGGAATGGATGTGAAGCTTCTGGGCGCAACGATGCCGGCGTCGTACTTTCTTGATTTGCGAGGGTATGATCCCGCCGCCGTCGCAGCGAAACTAGGACTTCCGATCTTCGTGGTGCAAGGCGGACGCGATTATCAAGTGACGACTACGGATTTTGCAGACTGGCAGAAGGCGTTTGCGGGACATACGAATGCAAAGTTAAAGCTTTATCCGGCCCTGAATCATTTGCTGATTGCGGGGACCGGGCCATCGTCACCGGAGGAATACATGAAGCCTGGACACGTTTCTGGCGAAGTGGTCGACGATCTCATCGCATGGATTCATGAGCAGACGACAGGGATTTCTCAAAACTAAAGTCGTGGGTGCGCGGCTCCACAAGACAAGACGAAAATGCCAGCGGGAGCCGGCGGGCGATCAGCGCACGTGAATTCTTTGGACATGCGGTTCCTTCCTTCCGTCGGAAATTCTCAACATTAGCATTATGCTCTGCAGAATCGGGGAGCCGCCCCAAATGGCGCTCCTCCGTGCGCAGTGGATGGCACGAAGGGGGCAGCGCTATCATCTTAGTTGGAGAGTGGGCTTGGGAGGGTTGGGATGCACCGATTGCTTGCCGTGGTTTTATTTGCAGCAGTGTGGGCGCAGTTGGCGGCAGCGCAGATGCGCGGCAGCCCGCGATTTTCAAAATTTGGAGTGTTCGGCAATTACCCTGAGATTGAAAGCAACGAGCATATTTTCGACTTCGGCACGGACTTCGAGGCTATCCACAAAGATTTTGACAGCGCTGACCGGGGATTTGAGGGCGGCGCAATCCGCAATTTCACCAGATACTTCGGCGTGATGGGTGATGTCTCCGCGCACTTCAGCAGCGGCGAGACCAGCTACACGGTTCAGCCACTCTGCGGGACTCCGCCATGTCCAACGTTCACGCAGAACATTGCAATCAATCCGAGATTATTTCATTTTCTCGGCGGACCTGAGTTCACTCTGCGGAATCACACGCGGTGGACTCCGTTTGGCGATGTGCTTTTTGGCGTTGCGCACGCCACGGCCTCATTCAAGGCGGATGGCCCCTTCATCCATGTGTCGCGCGCAGAGACGGAAACTGGATTTGCGATGAAATTCGTGGGAGGAGTTGATGTTTACATCATCCCGCGAGTCAGCTTTCGAATGAACATGAGCTACGGCCGAGACTATGTGGGATCGAGTGCTTTGCCTCCACAACGAGTGAACTTGGTCGGATCGTCAATCGGATTTCTGTTCCACTTCGGCTGACGACGAAAGGCACTCCCGCCCAGCGGTTTGAACCTAAACCTGTACAAGGAATTTTGTGTTATGCTGTGGCGTCTGAACGGCGCCCCAGCCGGCCGGAATTCACTCCGCGAGATACCGCAGAAGAGCCACACGGCTCTGTGAATGCCGCCCGAACTGCCGCTATACGGCCGGAGAGTGCGCGTTTAATGTCTGTCGGAGACCTGAGTCCTATGGCCACACACACCGCAACCACGCAAACGTCGGAAATTCGCATCGCGCATTCGCCCGATAGCGACGACGCATTCATGTTCTACGCGCTGGCAACGGGCAAGCTGCGCGTGCCGGGAATCAAATTCACGCACGTGCTCTCCGATATCGAAACGCTCAATCAGGCCGCGCAAGAAGAAAAATATGACGTGACGGCGGTCAGCGTCTACGCCTATCCCTTCCTCGCGGACAAATATATTTTGCTCGATTGCGGCGCCAGCTTCGGTGAAGGCTACGGTCCCATCGTGGTCTCGTCGCGCGCCATGAAAAAAAGTGAATTAAAGGGCTGCAAAGTCGCCATTCCCGGGACGCGCACCACTTCGTACCTGGTCCTGAAACTTTTTGAGGCGGGCGTCGAGACGGTGACCATGCCCTTCGACAAAATTCTCGATGCGGTCAGCGCCAAGGAAGTCGAAGCAGGATTGCTCATTCACGAAGGGCAATTGCTTTACGCTCAGGCTGGACTCCACCGCGTGGTTGACCTGGGCCTGTGGTGGCAGGAGCAAACCGGATTGCCGCTGCCACTCGGCGCAAATGCGATTCGACGTTCGTTGAGCGCGGACGTGGCGCGGCAAGTGGCGCGCGCGATTCGCGAAAGCGTGGGCTATGCATTGGATCATCGCGAAGAAGCGCTGAATTACGCGCTGCAATTCGCCCGCGACATGGACCCGGCTCTCGCCGACAAATTCGTCGGCATGTACGTTAATCGCTGGACGCTGAATTTTGGAGAAGAAGGACGCAAGGCCGTCGATGAGTTAGTGTTGCGCGCCAAAGCGGCGGGCTTGATGCCCGCCTCGTCAAAGGTCGAATTCCTGCAAGAATAATTTGCCGGTGCTTCAGGTCTGGCTGCGTACTCGTGCGGCTTGACGGCCCCACCGCGAATCGAATAGATTCGAGTTCCGATGCGAATAAAACTACAAGCTGCTTTTGTTGCCGTGAGCCTTTTCTGCTGCGCTGCGATTGTGTGCGCGCAGGCCAAACCACAACAGCCGCCGACACCCCGCGAGTACTCGTCGGCGGGCGAGATTTCACATCCGGCCTGGCCGCCCGCGGCCGTTCGCGGCGCGCACGCAATGGTCGTAAGCGATGAGGCGTTGGGTTCGGAAGCGGGCGTTGAGATTTTGAAGAAGGGCGGAAATGCCGTGGACGCGGCAGTGGCGGTGGGATTTACGCTGGCGGTGGTAGAGCCCGAAGCGGGAAATATCGGCGGCGGCGGCTTCATGCTGGTGCGCATGGCGGATGGGCGCGCACGGTTCGTTGACTACCGCGAAGAGGCGCCCGGACGCGCGACGCGCAATATGTACGTGGGCGCGGACGGAAAAGTCGTTCCCGGCAGATCGACGCTCGGTTATCTTTCCGTCGGCGTGCCGGGCACAGTAGCGGGGATGGCGTTTGCGCAAAAGCATTTCGGCAAACTCACTTTGGCCGAGGATATGGCGCCGGCGATACGCCTGGCAAAAGATGGCTTCCCGCTCGGCGCGAAGCTCGCGGCGTCATTGCGCGATTCCGCGGACCGGCTCGGAAAATTTTCGCACAGCAATGAAATTTA
>Ga0307373_10009995_pt1 | contig 14058 bp, 10 predicted proteins | sample OX2MG_FD_202534 | JGI IMG/M metagenome (GOLD analysis project Ga0307373, IMG submission 202534) | Soil microbial communities from Risofladan, Vaasa, Finland - OX-2 | ecosystem: Environmental > Terrestrial > Soil > Coastal area > Acid sulfate soil | place: Finland: Risofladan, Vaasa | collected... | reverse complement strand
CTGGCGGGCGGCGGCCTGTACCGACCTCTCCATGACTACGCCTCGGTTGCCCCAGACGGCTACATCGGCGCCGCCTCCCTCGCCACGCCCGAGGTTGGTGAACAAATGTATTCGCGCGCGGTGGACTGGATATGTGACGTCATCCAACGCGACTTCGTCGCTGCGCCAAAGCAGCCTTCCGGTCAGCGTGAGCCGCTGGAAACCAAAAGACACTCCTGATGTCTCGTCGTTCCGTGACAGGTGCCGAATAGCTTGGAGTTTCACACACGTCTCGCATTGCGGGGCAATGTGGGAGACGACGGTGACTGCTTTGAGGTCCTCGAGGCAGCCGAATTTGGCGGGGTGTTCCTTCCAGACACGCCAGCCGTAGCCGCGGATCCGTTTGTCACGATCGGAATGGAGGCGGAACGACAACGCGCGTCATCATTGGTCTACACCGTCGCCTCGACCAATTTCTCGACCCGTCACTGGTCGGTGTTAGCCGGAATGTCGCAACAGCTCGCCTGGCGTCTTGGCCATCGCTTTCGACTCGCGGTCGGCATCGGTGACAGCGCACTCAAGGAATTCGGCCTTGCACGGCTCAGCTACGACGAATTTGACAAATGCCTTGAGTCGTTGGCCGCGCGCCTCGAACCGGCATGCCGGCCAACGATCTTGGTCGCTTCGAACCGTCGCTCAGGATGGCGCATCGCCGGCGCCCGCGCGAACGGCGTAATCATCCAGTCTGGCTTGTCGTCCTCCGTACCAGCGGCTGCCCTCACCGAACTACATGCCTCGGCCGATGAGGCGCGCCGTTCCAGTGGCGATTGGCAAGTCATCACCAGCGTTTATGTCATCCCACCAAATATCAGCGAAGAGGAGAAGCGACTACATCTGAATCTTCGCTATCGGATGCACTCACTTCGCGACCCTCACCTCCTTGCAGCTCACGGTGTCCCGGTTGCCCTGGCGGAAGGGGAAGGTTGGGTCGATTATGGTCATGCATCGCCTGGTAGCCGGGTTGCTGATCTACCGGCCGAACAGCTAGACGCGTTCGAGAGGCTCTTCTGCATTCCTGGTTCGCCTGGTTCAGCCCACGCGCACGCGGCTCGACTTGCCGAAGTCGGGGTGACGGGTATCTGCCTACTTGACCTGCGTACGAGGGCGACTCCATCCGAGGCCGCCGCCACCGCCCTCGCGGCTACCTCACTCGGAACGGGGCCTTCATGAGGCTGCTCTCCGGCACCGGAGTGCTCGGGTACGGCTTTGAGTCCGAGTGGCTGACACCCGAACGCACGGGGGATCTCTCCTTCGTCGGCAACGACGGTGGAAGCACCGACAATGGCCCTTATCACCTCGGCTCCGGGCTGCCGTTCGGCTCGCGTGCCGCCGTGCAGCGAGACCTGACCGCTCTCTTAGACGTGTCCGCGTCGCACCAGGCGCCACTTGTCATCGGGACCTGCGGAGGCAGCGGCACGAACACCCAGATCGATTGGTTGTTCGACATCGTCCGGGACGATGCGCGCTTGCGGGGACGCCGCCTCAAGATTGCCCTTATCCGCACCGAGCTCGGACCCGATCGGCTGGAGGAGGCCTTGGCGGAGGGCCTTGTCACGCCTCTTGATGGTGTCCCGGAGCTCTCGACCGACACCGTGAGAGCTTCAGAGAGGCTTGTCGCCATGATGGGGGTAGAGCCGATCATGGCGGCGCTTCGATCAGGCGCCGATGTCGTCCTCGCGGGACGCTGTAGCGACGCTGCGATCTTTGCAGCGGGACCAATCCTTGCCGGCGAGGACCCAGCGATGGCTTGGTACGCCGGGAAGCTACTGGAGTGTGGTGCGACTTGCGCCACCCCGCCGGGGCCGGATGCCGTTGTCGCCGAACTAGCCGGCGGCGAACTTACGGTCTTCCCTACCAATCCCGCGAGGCGTTGCACTGTCAAGAGCGTCATGGAGATGTCGCTTCACGAGAACGCGGATCCGTTCCTGCATCGTGAATCCAGCGGGACACTCGACCTCACGCACCTGCAACTAGCCGAGATCGCATTAGGGCGAGTCAGGGCATCGGGCGCAGTGTTCCATCCCGCAAAGGCAAGCACCGTGAAGGTCGAAGGCGTGCGGAAGGTTGGTCATAGATTCTTCGGCCTGGCGGCGACGCGCGATCCGCGGTTAGTCGCGATCTTGGACCCTTATCTCGAGACGGTGGAGGAGAGGTGGAGGCGTCGGCTTGCGGCCATGGGCATTGACCGAGATGCATGCCAGCTGTTCATCCGATCGTATGGCCGGAATGGGGTTCTTGGGCAACTGGAGTTCGCTTCACTGACCCTGGGGCACGAGGTCGCGTGCCTTTATGAGGTTATTGCCGAGACAGCGGAGATTGCATCCGCTGGCGCAGCCGCCTACAGAAGCCTGTTGTTGCACACGGACTTCGCCGGGCGCCAATGCACCGAAGGCAACTTTGCCTTCCCATTCTCTCCGTCTGAGTTCGATGGCGGAGAAGCTTTTGAGTTTTCGGTATGGCATTCGATGAGAGTTGCGGATCCACTCGCCCTGTTCGACATCGAGTACCGCACGGTCAGCGAGAATTCCGAATGAGGCTCGGGGACGTCGCGGCGGTGTGCCGCAGCAAGAATGCGGGTCCCTTCCTGATCACGCTTGACATCTTGTTCGAAGAGCCCAACACGTTCCAGATAGCCCGACGGGAGCTCACGCCGGATGTTTTTGCCAAGCTGTACAGAGTCAGCGCTGCCGCAGTAAGGGTAACTGCCTGGGATGAATTCCGGGTGCTCAAGGCTACATTGCCTCGGCACATAGCGGGTGGCAGCCCCGGCGATTCTGACGTCTATGGCTGTCAACAGCACGCACCGCTGCTCGAGTTTGATATCCACTCCGGCACTGTGGAGGTGAAGTGAGCTAGTGCAATCGGTTGCTTCGGAAGTCGTCGTCGCCCAGGCCCTTCGGATTCACCAGGATGCGATTGTTATCGCCGGACACACCGATATCTGCCCCGACGTCGCCAAACGGCAGCGCAGCGGAGAGACCGGCTCGTTTGTGGCGCGACATGCCCCTGTCTTACGCAAGGGCGGAATCAGCGCCGTGTGTGACCATGTCGCCGGCGACGCTCAGTACCTAATTGATTTCCCCTTTCGCAACACGCTCGCCGCCAACCGCCTGAAGTTCGGGTTGCAGGGGGTGGAGGCGATCTACCGCGAACAACAGGCTTCGCCGAATGACGTCTCAGTTGCCACTACCGTGGATGAAATCGTTCGGGCAAAGGCCGAAGGGAAGGTTGCGATCGTCATTTGCTTCGAAGGCGCGTCCCCGATCGAAGACGACACCTCACTGCTGGACATCTATCATCGCCTCGGTGTTCGGATCATCGGATTGACCCACGACCATCGCAACCTCCTGGCGGACGGCTTGGGAACTGGAGGAACCGGAGGCCTCACCTCCTTGGGGCGGGAGGCGGTAAGGGAGATGAACCGCCTTGGCATCGTCGTTGATATATCGCATTTGAATGAAGCCGGATTCTGGGACGTCATCGAGACGTCGACGGCGCCGATTCACGCTTCGCATTCAAACAGCGCCGCGCTGCGTAACCACCGTCGCAATCTGTCTGACGAGCAGTTGGTCGCGATCGCGGCTACGGGCGGTGTCGTCGGCGTCCATGCGATGGGCGCGTTCGTGTCTGAACGCGAAGGCCAACCGACGCTAGAGGAGTTCGTTGACCATATCGAGCACATGGTCGAGGTGATGGGCGATGACCACGTAGCAATTGGGCCAGACCTGATGGAAAACTATCCGGATGCCGAGTACGCACTGCTTTGGAAAAGCAAGCAGCTCCCCGAATTTGCATTTGTCTATCCCGACGGCTTCACAAGTCTTTCACAACTGCCAAACGTGACCATCGAATTGGTGCGGCGCGGTTTCTCCGAGTCGACGATTTCGAAGATTCTAGGCGGCAACCTCCTGAGATTGTTTGGAGAAATCTGGGGATAAGCGGCAGTTGGAGTTGACCCGGCGGTCTCACATGGTCAATGCATCATCCTGAGCCGAAACCAGGATCGGTTGTAGGGCGGCATAAGTGCATCGCTCATGCCGCCCTCGCATAGACGTGGTGAAGGCCGCCCAGGATCGGTCGGCTAACGACGTCGCCACGCGATATCGGCGGACTTGGCAACGGCGCCTCCAGCTCAAGCATTCGGTGGGGACGATCGTGGTTGTAGTAACCCCCGAACTCGCTGAGCAACGCGAGCAGGTGCCGCTCATTCAGCACGATGACGTGGTCAAGGCACTCTTGGCGAAAGGTCCGCACTACCCGTTCCGCGACCGAGTTCGCCAGCGGCGCCCGGTAGGGCGTTCGGATCTCGGCGATGCCAGCACCGGCGAGCTTGGCCCCGAAGTCGCCGCCGTATACCTTGTCTCGGTCACGGATCAGGTGTCGTGGTTGACGGCCCCAGGCGGTGGCTTCAATCACCTGTCTCCAGATCCAGGCCGTGGTCGGGCTGGCGGTAACGTTGAAGTGAATCAGCTCCCTGCGCTCGTGGCGGATGAAGAAGAACACATAGAGGGTTTGGAAGCCGACCGTTTGCACCACGAATAGGTCCGCCGCCCAAATGCCCTTGATCTGGTTGCGCAGGAACGTTCTCCAGCTCTGACTTCTCTCCCGCCTGGGACCACGCCATCGATAGCGGCGTATTGCTCGATTGCTGACCACGATCGCGAGCTTGAGCACCTCGCCGCGAATGCGCTCGGTGCCCCAAAGCGGGTTCTCCCGCGACATTCGAGCAATCAGTTCCCGGACTTCTGGGCTCAGGCGTGGCCGGCCCAGCCGACTACGCGACCTCCAGCTCCAGTACAGGCGCCAACCCCTTCGATGCCAGCCGATCACCGTCTCCGGTTGCACGATCCTCAGTTGACGAGCCCATCCCTCCGGCCAGAGCCACCGCATCCAGACCCAAAGGATCCGATCCCGGTTGCGTATGCGCGGCTTTGGCTTGCGGCGAAGGAGCACCTCGAGTTGGTGTCGAAGGACCAGATTCTCAAGCGCAAGGTCTTGGTGGGAACGACAGCAATCAATAAGAACGCGAAGCAGCATCAAGAGGAAGCCCAGCACCGGCGCGGGAGCATATCAGGGCAGGGCACGCCAAGGTGTGCACGATCCTGATCGGCTTTTGCCGCCCTTCAGCACTTCCACGCCCGTCACCAGGCCCGAGGTGAACTCTGTCCCGATGAAAAGTACGGCGGCTGTCCGGTCACCGAGCTCGCTACCGGAAGTTGGTCAGAGATGAACGCAGCTGTCCAGCGAATCGCCCCTACTTTGGGATCGCGTCGACGCCCTGGTGCCAGGCAAAGATCCGTATCCGGATGACGTTGGTTGCTAACCTTTTAGAACCCATACTTTTGTTGCCGCATTCGGAAGGCCTTTTCCCCTCCTTCCATTACGGCCGTGATCTCCTTTCGAACGGCTGGAACGTCGATCGCGCCTTCAAGTTTGATCTGGCCGCCCGACTGCTCACCCGCCTTGCGATAGTCGCAGCAGATGACAAGCTCGGCATCACCATTCACGACGAGGTTCGCGTTGTGACTAGCGAAGACGAGCTGGCGCCGGGTCTTCGCGGTCCAAATGTGCTCCGCGACTTGTAGGACCACCTGGCTATCGAGGTCATCTTCAGGCTGATCAATTAGAAGCGGTGGCCCCGGTTGAGCCAGGAGAACTTGTAGGAGCGCCGTGGCCTGCTGTCCAGGCGAGGCCTTGCTAAATGGAATGAATTCTCCAGGCTTCGTCGCATATTCGAAGATTGGACGATCATCCAGTGGCACAAGAGTCAGGTCGAGAAGTGGCGCAAGATTGAGTTTGGCAACGATCTTCTCGATTTCTGGCGGTGCGAATGCGCGCAATGCCACTGAAGTCTGCGCCGGTGTTGGCGCCTCCGCGTCATCGCGGGCTATAACACGCGATTCCAGTTCATCAATAGCATCCAGCCATGCCTTCAATGGGTCCTCCGCGGCAGTGATTGCCGCTATAAAGGCGTCGATCTTGTTGCCTCGCACACCCGAGCCTGTGATGGCCCCTTTGAAGCGGTCAGATATCGCATTCACCTCCGCCCGCACTTCCAATTTGGCCCGGAGCATCGAGTTGGACAGGTGGATGAGCCTGTCACATTGCTCTTTGATCGCTTGTGAGCGTTCTGTCTGGATCCCGACCCACTCGCCCCGCAGCGTCTTTTGAGCGTCGATCGGGCTGCCCATCTTGGCGAGCTGAACCTTCTTCCGTTGAAGTAGCTCTGCGACTGATGTGCGTGTTTTCTCAATTTCCTCAAGAGCTTTGATTTGGGAGACGTGAGCCGCCGCGCGCTTGGTGGCCTCTTGGTAGGTGGCGTTGAAATCACGGAAAATCCCCCGCCACTTAGCTTCAGCGCTTCTGAGTTGACTGTCAGCGGCGAGCGCGGCGTCGAACTCACGCTGGGCGGTATCCAACGCAGACCTAATGAGAGTGAACGCTGATGCCGCGGACGCTTCAATTGATTTGAGCGTTTCCGCGCCACGCACTTCATCGCCATCGAGAGCCGGCAGATCCGACGAAAGCCTCACGACTGTGGATCGGAACTCAGACAACTCGCTGCTAATCTGAGTGAGGCGTTGGATAACGGCGTTCGCGCTGTCATCGGCCTTGTCTAGGGCAGGCTTCTCGGCAATTAGTGCCTGATCCTCCGGAGTTGTGGTCGCAAGATCCTTACGCAGGTTGTCAGCTTGCTGAGTGAGAGATGCCAATTGCAGTTCGTCGTGTCGAACGCCGCGGTTTGCTTCGCGCCATCGCTGGACGGCCGCGAAGTTTTCGCGCAGTTGAGCTGCAATGGCCGTTTCCCTCGCCCTGAGTTCATCAAGCTGGACGCGTATGGGTCCGACGACGAATCGGGTCACTTCGTCCAATCTGACGCCGACTGTGCTGAGTTGTCGCTGGCTATACGCCTCGATGGGAAGGAGTTGGCGAACGTCCGACTCAGTGACTGGCCTGAACTCTCCATCACCCACCCGAAGTCGTAGTTCTTGTGGCTTGGACTTTCGCCGAACGATGTGTGGGATGCCGTTGACAACGAAATGAGCGTCAACGTGGGCGCCCAAGGACTCAAGCGTTGATTCGATCAGCGTGCGCCGTCGGTCCATCAGGTTCGAAAGCTCGTCTTCCCCGTTGGGCGCAGGTGGCTGATCGCAAAGAGCCCATCGAATGTACTCAAGCACCGTGGACTTGCCGGTCCCGCGGCCCCCGATGAGCGAGTTGAATTGAGAGTTGAGCTCGATTTCGATGGGCCCCATGTAGGCGGAGTTGGAAACGCTCAGTTGCGTTAACCGGGTCTCGGGAATCTGCGGCCGCTCCCGGCTAATTCGTGACTCGGAAGCTAGACAGCCCTGACGGAGCGCCTCGGCCGTTGGCTCGGCCCATTTGATCCACGTCGGGTGCTTTCCAAGATCTGCGAAGGATTCGTTCCTAGCATCAGATGTGTAGATCAGCGCCAAGCGCTTGTTGCCGTATTCCTTGTTGAGCCCTGCAAAGATGGTCTCATTTCCCTTCCCAATCTTCGCGCCTGCGTCGATATAACCGCCTACGCACGGCATGTTCGAGTATTTGTCCTGCATTCCGCTACGCATCAGCGTCCCGTAACCGCCGTCAGTCACGTTCGGCAAGATGATGTAGTGACCCTTCAACCATGAGTGCTGGTCGAGGTGGTCGTAGAGCGCGGCGAGGTCCTGGAAAGGCAGTTGCTTGGGAGACGCATGCGAATGCAGGCTAGGGTCCGTCGATTCGATCTTGAGCGCTACCAGGATCGAGTCGAATCGGTCCTCCGGGAAGTTCGCATCGAGCAGGAGCAAAGCTTGGCACGGTACTGCCAAGGTGAGTTCAAGGCCAGGAAACACGACTAGCCGATCAGCTGCCGCAAGTTGGCCGCCGTCCGAGCCAGTCTCCATTGCGGCCGCTCTCCGAACGAAATCGCAGAATACGAAATCGTGGTGATCCGTGATAGCAATGGCCCCGATGCCACTTTCACGACAGGCTTGCACCATTCTGGCCGCAAGGGCAAGGCGAGCTACGGGATCAGTTGGCTTGGTCCCTTTCCAGTTGATGTCGCGAGGGCTATGAATCTGCAGATCAGTTTTGAAGAAGTGAGCACCTTTGTCCACAACTATTCACCCACTCGTGTATGAATTGATTGAGCGGTGAACACTCGCACGAGACTGCTTCGCATTGCAAGATCAAGAGTTGAGCCCACGTGAGCAACCCGTGTTCCAAGTCCGGATGCGGCGGCCAGCATGAGGTTCACCCGTCTGACAATTTCATCCTGTTCGTCAAGAGGAGGAAGCAGGAGGAGGGCGGCGTGCATCGACTTGGTGTTGAAATGAGATTGAGCGCTGCCAACCTTGACTTCCGCGATATGAGCCTTCATGCGCTCTGAGTTGACGTAGATGGCTCCGTAGTCGGATCGAAGATCAGGACGTGGCCGGGCAATAACGAGGTCTGAACAATTGGCCTCGCCAAGGTCCGGTGGGATTACGCAGGCCGTTCCAACGAATCCCGACCGAACGACAACAATGTCACCGGGTTGAAGCGCTGACTTCGCCAGGCGACGATGGAATACTGGAGAGATGAACTTCAACCCTGATCGGTCGAACCTTAGCTCGCGGACGTTCATTGAGCGGAGGAACGGAATCCCTTGTGACCGATATTCATTGACCATCTTCCCAACATGGCCGACCGTAACGCGCAGGCACACGTCACCGAACGAAACCTCGCGCCACAGTCCCGGTAGGTCGTCGTCCTGGCGATTTCGTTGAGCTCTCCAGTCTTCCGTGAGCCGGCCTGAGGACGCGGCAGCGAGGACAGATTGGCGGAAGAGCACGAGCAGGTGCGATGCACTGCCTAAGTGCGCCTGTGCTTGGTCACGTGTCTCCGAAGTGCGCCGAGCGAGTGTCACAAGGCGTTCTTGGACTGGAAGTGGTGGAAGTGGAACGCCGAAAGCTTTCAGCACCGTTTGGCTGATGTTGGATTGGGTACCACCCTTGCCTTGGGCGATCAGCTCGCTCCGTAGGGCGAGGAGTGCGTGAAAGAGGTAGTCCGTTGAGACCTTGCGGCGATCCGGGGCGCAGGACGCGATGGCCTGGTTTGTAGCACATTGCATGGCCGGAATTCCGAGTTTTCCTATAGATCCGTACATCGCGATGAGCAGTGTTCCTGGCTCCACGAGCTTCGCGGCGCTGTTGCGAAGCCCCGCCTCGCTGATCGACTCTTCGGACGTTGTGACAACTCCGTCGGTGAGATCCCCGATCTTCAACCAGGGAATCGAACCTTTGTAATATCCATCGACGCCGCGCCTAGGCGTTCCTCCGCTTCCCCATTGCCCAAGTTGCCCAAGCGGAACAATTGGCCAGGCATTCGAGCCCCGATCGGTCACTGGACGTTACCCGACGACGTCAGAAGCGACTGAAGACCCGCTAGGTCACCGAGCGCGAGTTGCAACTCCTCGACTGCACCAGCAAGCAATTCTTCCGGCTCGGGAAGATCGTCGGAGTCCGCTTCCTCGTCCCGAAGCCATTTCAGGCCATCAAGGTTATAGCTGCGCTCCTGAACCTCCTTAATACCGAACTCGCGCCATCGACCATCCTTCGAGACGGATCTCGACCGCTTTCCGCGACCAAAGGGGTCTGTCCCGTAGCATTTCTCGAACTCAGCGAAGTGGCTTGAGGAGAGCGGGCGATCTTTCTTGGTTATGCCGGGGACATTCGCCCGCGCGTCATAGATCCAAACCGTCTCCGTTGGTCGTCCCTTCGCAAAGAAGATGACGTTTGTCTTTGTTCCCGGGCTGTAAGGACTGAAGGTTCCGCGCGGCAAACGTAAGACTGTGTGGACGTCGCAGTCTTCCATGAGAACCTTGAAAACGTCGCCGGCTTGGGTCGCAAAGAGCACGTTATCCGGTACAACCACGGCGGCCCGGCCACCTTGCTTGAGAATCGTCATGACGTGTTGGATGAAGTTGAGTTGCTTGTTGCTGGTCTCAACAACGAAGTCATCGCGCGTAGGAGCTTGATTGGCGCCCTTGGTTCCGAACGGCGGATTGGTCAGTACGACATCGAAACGGTCGGAACCTGGAGGGTCATAGATGGAATCGTTGCCGCCGATGTGCGGCTCGACTTGGTGGAGATATAGGTTCATCAAGGCGAGACGGCGAGGGCGTGCGACGAGATCGTCGCCATAGTAGGTGGTGGTTCGAATCCGCTTTGCTATCGCGCGATCCAGCGAGCCCTTCGTCTCGTCCAACAACCACTCATACGCGGACACGAGAAAGCCTCCCGTGCCACAAGCCGGATCGCCAATCTTGAAGTCCTTGCTCACGCGCGGATCAGGCTTCATGCAACGGACAATCGCTTGAATCAGTAGGCGTGGAGTGAAGTACTGGCCAGCTCCTTTCTTTCCTTCAGATGCGGCCTTCTCCAACAGCCCCTCGAAAGCAGCGGCCTTGACATCAACGTCGAGCGTGGTCCACTCGGTGTCGTCAATCAGGCTGATGAGCTTTTTGAGATTCACAGGATTCGAGAACCGGGACTGCGCCCCGCTGTAGATGTCGCCTAGGATTCCTGGTTGCTTACCGAGAGTTCGCAACGCATCGATATACCCATCTGAAAGATCGGTACCGCTGTGCTGCCGCAAGTGGACCCAATCTGTTCCCTTAGGCAGTGACAACTCCTTCTCATTCGCCATCTTGAGAAAGAGCAAGTAGGTGATCTGCTCGATGTAATCCCCATAGTCGATGCCGTCATGCCGCAACGTGTGGCAGAAGCCCCAGAGTCTGTTTGCAACGTCGGTCATGCGGCTGCCACCTCTCGATTTAGGTCGTTGAGTAGATCTGCGAGTTTGCCATTGAAGTCCTTGTTGGCGCGGCCCCAGCCACCACGGTTCACCAAAACGGGCATGTCTTCGAAGTCTTGACGGTCGATCGAGAGGTTCGCAATGAGGTGTTGCCGAATATGGTCGAGCCATTTGGTCTGCTCATCGGTCAGGGAGTGCTTGGCTGCGATGGCGCTGAGCGCCCGATCGATGCGCTCCTCGGCGGTATAGAGCGGAGCGGCTGCCTCGGCACCCCGCTTCACCATCGAGATGATGTCAACGAGCGACTTATGAGTCGTCCAGGCGTACGCGAGTTGAAGGTTCTTCTCGGTGAAATGGTCCGGCGATTGCGCGAGTGCGGAGTGGAGCTGCCTGAGAGCGTCAGTTCCCCAGCCCTGCGGGTGAGAAAGCAGAATCGAAAGAGCCGCAATGTGTTCCTGGTTGGAGAGCACGAACGCTGAGAACGCGGCAAGGTAATCAGCCGGCTTGTAGTCCTTTCCGCCTGCCCCTTTGATGAGGCGCTCCGACGTCACGGCGTCCTCGACCCCAGGCGCAATGAGGAACGTGCGTTGCCCTCGCGGGTAGGTTGTCAAAAGACTCTGAAAACCTTTGTCCCGAAGCGTCTGCATAACGCTGGTGAAGCTGGTGTGCAGTAGATTCGTGATCTGGTCTGTGAATTGGGCGATATCGCCATCAGGCACGTACTTCGCGAACTGTTCGCGCGCGTCGCCGGCCATCTCCTTTTCGACACGTCGTAGTCGGCGGACAAGGCGCCCTATGTTGTAGTCGCGGTCGCGGTTATCCCAGATCTCCTCGATGATCTCCCCCACGGTCTTGCCGTCGGACTCCGGCGGCTCCGCCGTCATAGCGGTCGCATTCTTGAAATAGGCGAGCAATGTTCCGTCGAAGCAATCGAAGACGACAAAGTGGGACTTGTCGGGGTAGCGATCGCTCTTGCGCGTGCCGCGTCCGAGCATCTGCTCGAACAGGATGCGCGACTTCACGGGCCGGAGGAACACGATGAACTCCAGGTCCTGGACGTCGATGCCAGTCGTCAACAAGTCCACGGTGACGACCACCTTGGGATTGGGCCGGTTGCGAAACTCGCGGATCTTCTGCAGAGGCCGATCGACCCGGCCGGTGATCTTCTCAACGAAGCTTTCGCCTTGACCGAAGACATCTCGCGCCAGGTCTACGAGCTGATCGGCGTGCGAGGTATGGGGCATGTCGTTATCGGCAAAGATCAGGATCTTCGGGAATCGCTTGTACACCAACTCATGCTCTAGCGCATATCCCTTGACTTCCTCAAGGATCTTTTGGTTGGAGTCAGGAGCCGTGATCTCTCGCTCGATCTTCGTTGTCTCGAAGACTCGCTCGTCCTCGATAAGGTCGAGCTGCACGGTTCCCGTCGTGGTGTCGACTTCCTGGACTTCTTCTCCCTCTTTGAGGAATACACCGTGCATTCGTACCCCTGAGCTGATCTTCACAGGGTCGTAATCGACGACGTAACCCTCGGCCACGGCTCTTGCGTACTCGTATCGGTACACGATGTTCTCGAAGTAGCTTGTGGTGTGCTGCGCCGGTGTTGCAGTTAGCCCCACTTTGATTGCATCGAAATGGTCGAGTGTGTTCCTCCATACCGAAAGCTCCTTGGTGGAGTATCCGCGGTGGCACTCGTCGGCAATCACGAGATCGAATGCATGAATCGGAATGTTCAACACCTCGGCGTCGTCTTCTGACTCGCCATCGAAACCCGGCAGCACGCCTTTGCCAAAGAGGTTCATGGCCATTCGCTGCACGGTTGACACATAAACGAATGCTTGGCCAAGCCTGGGCTCAGTGAGGTAGTTGGTGGGCAACACCTGGGGATCGAAGTCTGTTTCTTCGAGATCTTCGCGATGGAAGCGTTGGCTGTATAGCTCATAGATCTTGTCGAACTTCAATCCCGGCTCGGCTTCAAATGCGGAAAACGCTTGCACGGCCTGCGCTGCAAGAAAACGGCGATCGACTAAGAACAGCACGCGCCTAGCGACCCCAGATTTCATTAGCCGGTATGTCTCATTGACGAGTGTTAGCGTCTTGCCGGTTCCAGTCGCCATCGCCACGAGAAGTTTTCGCTTGCGTTCGCGTATCGCCATCTCGATAGCGGCATTGGCTTCGTGCTGATACGGCCGGAGCCGAGAATGGGCCGGGATGGTGTCGAGTCGGTCGAACTCGGCCTCCAGGTCGCGCGTGAGCATTTCGGAAAGAGCAGTTGGCGTGTGGAACCGGGAGATCTTGCGAGACCGATTCAGCGGATGGCGAACGTCATGGAACCAAATGACTTCACCGTTGCTCGAATAGAGAAAAGGAACGCCGAACTCGCCTTGGTAGCGAGGCTCTTGAAGAATCGCCCGCGAATAGCGCTCGGCCTGGGGAAGCACGCCCTGGGGGCCAAGGGTCAGTCTCTTGGCTTCGACAACGCCTCGAATGCTGCCGCCGTCACAAAGGGCATAATCGGCCGGCCCGGCTGTCGTCGGCAATTCCGGCACAGCTGAAGTCGTCAGCTTTCGCGCTTCTGGCTGCTCACACGTCGGAGCGGGTTTCCAACCTACGGCGGTCAGACGTGGATCAATCCGGGTTTTCCGGGTGCGGGACTCAGATTCTGGCGCTTGCGGCATTCCGGGGGTTTCTCCTTCAGGACCAGCCGTTAGGGCCGGGCGCTCCAATCTTGGAGGACGCTGCACGAGGATATCGACTCGCCGCTGAACTGTGACCGATGGTTACCCACCGACCCGGTTTGCCGTCGAGGTCGATCGAGCGACGGGTGAGCCTGCAAGCGTTGCGGCCTGGGTTAGCCCCTCGTTACTCGATGTCTTGGATTGCTCGTTGCTGACATGGCGCAGCGCCACCTGGATCGCGCAAGGTAAATGTGGGCTCGCGGGCTCGTCACACGAGGCGATTCTGGTTGGCACCAAACAATCCGGTGACCTGCGCCGAACACTCAAGGTCCGCGCGGGAATTGATAGAGGTCGGAAGCATCGAGTCGCGTACCGGCCGATTGGAGATCACCGCGACCGCGAACGAGCTGAGCTGGCGGATTGATCCGGCCGATCTCGCTGACCTGGGCTTCAGATTGGAGGTTCGCTGACCCAGGAATCCTTGCGGTACGATTCGCGAACGCATGTTCGACCGCGCCGCTGCTCTGGCTCGCGTCGCACT
>Ga0307373_10009993_pt1 | contig 14059 bp, 12 predicted proteins | sample OX2MG_FD_202534 | JGI IMG/M metagenome (GOLD analysis project Ga0307373, IMG submission 202534) | Soil microbial communities from Risofladan, Vaasa, Finland - OX-2 | ecosystem: Environmental > Terrestrial > Soil > Coastal area > Acid sulfate soil | place: Finland: Risofladan, Vaasa | collected... | reverse complement strand
CGTGGGCCTCGTGCGCGCGGTGGCGATGGACCTCGCCCCCTACGGCGTGACGGCCAACGTCGTGAGCCCGGGATCGACGAGGACCAAGATCTTGGACGCGTCGGCCGCGCTCTACGGACTCGACGACGTGCAAGCTTTCGCCGCGCAACAGCCCCTCGGGCGTCTGCTCGAGCCGAGCGAGATCGCCGAATCCATTGCCTGGCTCTGCTCACCCCAGGCCTCGGCGGTGACCGGCGCGAACGTCGCGGTCGACGGCGGGATGACCGTTTCGTAAACCAGCGGGGTCGAACCGTGTTTTCGGCGGGGCGTCGGCGACGAGTTGCGAATACCCCATGGGGTATGTAGACTGGACGGATGTCACTTCTAACTTCTGGTTCCGCACACCCTAAAACGCCTATGAGCGACGTTCCCAAGCGTCCGGGGCCGCTCGGTCGACTGGGCGTCTGGTCGGTCACGCACCGCCGCCACGTTTTTATTACCTGGCTGTTGCTCGTCATCGCGATGGCCTTTTTCGCCCCCAGCGTCGAAAAGGCGCTGAGCGGTGCGGGCTGGCAGGCCGACAACTCCTCGTCGGTGGTCGCGCGCAATCTCGCCCAGAAGTACTTCGGGGGTCAGGCGAGCTCGGCGATTGAGGTCGTCGTGCACTCAAAGGACCCGCTGACCTCGAGTGCGGCCCAGGGCGTCATCAAAAAGGTCGAGGCGACCCTTTCGGCCGATCCGCGCGTGGCGAAGGTGATCGCCCCCCAGTCGGGCCTGACGATCAGCGCCGACCAGAAGACCGCCATCGTCATGGCCGGGGCCGGCGCCGATACCAACACCATGGTGCGCGCCGCCGACGCCCTCCAGGGCCCCTTGGCCGCGCTGTCGACTAAGGACATCACGGTCACCGCGACGGGCTCTTCGGTCCTGTGGTCTGACTTCAACACCGCCAATCGCACCGCCATGATGAAGTCAGAACTCTTCTCGTGGCCGGTGACGCTGGGTATCTTGGTGCTCGCCTTTGGCTCGCTGGTGGCCGCGGGACTGCCGCTGCTGTTGACGATGGCCGGGCTCTTGAGCGCCGCGGGCATGTTGGACCTGCTCACCAAGATCACGCCAATATCGATCTGGGCGATGAACTTCGCGTTGATGTTCGCCCTAGCCCTCGGCATTGACTACGCGCTCTTTATCGTCGTGCGTTTTCGCGGCGCCCACTTTGGCCGCCACCGTGACGTCAAGCACTCCGTCGGCGAGACCATGGACTCCGCCGGTAAGGCGGTGCTCTTCTCGGGGCTGACGGTGTTGATCTCGCTGTCGAGTGTCATGGTCGTGCCCTCCCCGGCCTTTAAGTCAATGGCGGGCGGCATCATGCTGGCGGTCACCTTCGTGTTGGCCGCGTCGCTGACGCTGCTGCCCGCCGTGCTCGGAAAGCTGGGGGACCGTGTCGATGCTTTGTCGCTGCCCTGGGTGCACGCCGGCGAGCACCGTTCCGCGCGATTCGCCAAGTGGGGCGAGATGCTCTGGCGCCGTCCCCTTCTCTGGGGCGGAGCGGCGCTGGTCGTCCTGGTCGCTCTCGCGATTCCGGTCCTCGGGCTGAAGACGGCGATGCCCTCGATCAAGGTCGTCCCGGCGAACTCACCGGCGCGCGTTGGCTACCAAGAGGTGCAAGCCGCCTTCGGACCGGGCGCGCCGGGGCAGTTCCAAGTCGTGCTCCCCACGAGTGACGTCAGTGCCGCCACGGCCACCCTCAAGAGCGATCCCGGCGTCGCCGCGGTGACCCCCGCGCAGGTCGCCGTGACGCGCCCCGACCTCGCTTTGATCAACGTCGTGCCCAAGGTCGATCCGTCGAGTCCCCGTCTGGCCGCGGTGCTCGAGCGCCTGCGTGGCGAACTACCCGCGGGCGCCGTCGTCGGCGGGGCCGCGGCGGAGAACATCGATCTTCAACACGCGCTCTCGTCCAAGACGCCCGAGGTCATCGCGCTGGTGATGTTGCTCGGCTTCATTTTGTTGGTCTTCGCGCTGCGCGCGTTGCTGGTGGCCCTGCTCGGGGTCGTCACCAGTTTGTTGGCGACCGCGGGCGCCTTTGGCGTGGCTCGGCTCGTCTTTCAAAATGGTTGGGGGCACAGTTGGCTGCACTTCACTCCCCAGGGCTTTCTCGACGCGTGGGGTCCGGTCTTCTTCTTCGCGATGATCTTCGCGATTTCGATGGACTACACCGTCTTCTTGCTCTCGAGCGCCAAGGAGCACTTCGAGCGCTCGGGCGACCCCAAGGACGCCATGATCAACGGCGTGGCGCACTCGGGCCGGGTGATCTTCTCGGCGGCCGCGGTGATGGTGGCCGTCTTCTTCACGTTCTCCCTGTCGGGGCCCCTGCCCCCCAAGGAGATGGGGATCATCCTCGGGGTGGCCGTTTTGCTCGACGCTTTCCTGGTTCGCCTGGTGCTCTTGCCGGTGCTCCTACGACTCACCGGCAAGGCGGCGTGGTGGCTGCCGGGTTGGATGGACCGCGTTTTGCCGCGCGTCAGCTTCGCGCACGATTGAGGTGTAAAAATGGGTCATACCCTAAGGGGCATGGTGGAAATATGGTGGTGGTCACTGCGCGACGCGTGGTCGACCCGAGCGACGAAGGGAAGGTTTCGATGACGACCGAGGCGACACACGTTTTGAAGGACACCGCGGCGAAGGAGGCCATCACGAAGCGCCTGAAGCGCGCGCACGGCCAACTCGGCGGGGTGATCCGCATGCTCGAAGAAGGACGCTCGTGTGACGACATCGTCACTCAGATGGCCGCCGTCGATAAGGCCGTCACGACGGCCGCTTTCACGCTGATCTCGACGAGCTTGCGCGAATGCTTCTCGGAACCAAATCTGAACGTGGACCAAGTGAGCGAGAAGCTCCAACGACTCTTCTTGAGCATGGCCTAGAGCGACGAACGACGAAGGAGAGAACACCAGCATGTGCCAGCGCGTGACCTGTTCAACCTGCCAGCGACCCACGTGGAGTGGGTGCGGGCAACATATTGAAGAAGCCCTGGCGGGCGTGGCCCCGGGCGAACGATGCGCGTGCGGCGGCGCGGGCGCCTCCGGTGGGGCGGGGCTCTTTGGACGACGTAGTGGCCACTGACAAGGGCGCGGCGGCGCGCTGGCGTGCGATGCTCGAGGCGTGGGCGCTGCCCCCTGAGATCCTCGAACAGGCGCCCGAGAGCCCCTTCATCCATCCCCCGACGCTCTTTCAGATACCTGAAGTCATCGAGGACTCGCCTTCGCACCAGCGCGCTCGCGAAGTTCTCGGGGCCGGCGCGAGCGTGCTCGACGTGGGCTGCGGCGGTGGCGTGGCGGCCTTCGCGCTGACCCCGCCCGCGACGTCGGTGATCGGGGTCGATCACCAAAGCGAGATGCTCACCATGTTCGCCGAGAACGCCGCCGCGCGCGACCTCGAGTGCCAAACGGTGGAGGGATTCTGGCCCGCCGTGGCGCCACTCGTCGAAGCGGCCGACGTCGTGACCTGCCACCACGTCGCCTACAACGTCGCCGACATCGTTCCGTTCCTGGCGGCGTTGGGCGAGCACGCGCGAACGCGCGTCGTGCTCGAGCTGCCCGATCGACACCCGCTGACGAGTTTGACCAGCGCGTGGGAGCACTTCTGGGGCCTGGAGCGCCCGCTCGGTCCGACCCCGGTGGACTTGATGGACGTGCTCGCGGAGATGGGCATCAACGCTCAGCGCGAGCAGTGGCACGCACCGGTGCGCGCCGCGACGGACATCGCCCAGAACGCGCACTTCACTCGCATCCGACTCTGCCTTGCGCCGGAGCGCGAGGGCGAGGTCAGTGACTTCTTGCTCGCCCAGGGGCCAGTGACGCGTCGCGACCTCTCGACCATCTGGTGGGACGTCTAAGTCAGCGCCCGAGCTCGGACACTGAACTTGCACTAGAGTCCAGGGTGCCTCACTGCCAGCGAAGTTGGTGTAATTCCAACGCTGTCCCGCAACTGTGAGTGGTCGTTAGACCACGAGCCAGGTCGCCTGGGTGAGGAGATGTGTAGACAGCTCTCGAGGTATGGAGCGGTCGACAGGATCTCCATCCGTCGTCCACCGATCTCGACGGACCAAGGAGACCAATATGAAGCATTCCCTCCGGTTCGTCCTCGCACTCACGTTGAGTGCCTTGGCGATCCCTCTCACGACGTTGAGCGCCTCGGGCGCGACCAAGAGACCGAGTTGCGTGGTGTCGCTCTCGCCCACGGCAACCGAGACGCTCTTCGCCATAGGCGCTGGCTCGCAGGTCCAGGCCGTCGACAAGGACTCGAACTTCCCGAAGAAGGGACTGCCGAGCACGCGAATCGACGCGCTCAATCCGAGCGTCGAATCGATTATCGGCGTGTGCAAGTCCACCCCCGCGCACCGCTCGAAGAAGCCTGACGTCGTCATCATCTCCTACAACGCCAACTCCATCGAGCAGAAATTGAGCGCGGTCGGTATCAAGGTCATCAACGACCCAGCGCCGGCGACGCTCGCCGGGGCGTACGCGCAGATGAACCAGCTCGGTCGTCTCACCGGCCACGGGGCCAGTGCACGGCATCTGGTGGCCCACTTGAAGAAGGTCATCGCGAAGGACATCGCCTCGGTGCCGGCGCACCCGACCAAGAACGTCTCGACGTACTACGAACTCGACCCGACGTTCTACTCACTGACCTCGTCGACGTTCGTGGGATCGCTACTCAAGTCACTCGGGGTGACCAACATCGCCGACGCCCAGGCCACGTCGGCCGACGGCGGGTACCCCCAGTTGACCTCGGAGTACATCGTGAGCGCGAGTCCGAAGCTGATCTTTCTCGCCGACACGATCTGCTGTTCGGTGAACGCGGCGAGCGTCGCCCAACGACCGGGCTTTTCAACCATATCGGCCGTCGCGAACGGCCACGTCACTGGTCTCAGTGACGACGTCGCCTCTCGCTGGGGCCCGCGGCTCGGACTCTTGATGAACCAGCTCACCCGCGCGGTGAAGGCCGTGCTCGCGGACACGAAGGTCTGGAACGGCTAGTTGAGTTCGAATCCTCCGACGAGAGCGCGCGTCGCCTGGGTGACGGGCTCGACGATGCTCGTGCTCGTGTTCGCCGCCGTTGGCGGCCTGGTCATCGGTCCCACGCCCATTGGTTTCTCACGAGTGGTCGGGGACGTGTTGAGCCACGTGGGACTGGGCCACTCGACGCTCACGCCGCTGCAGTCGGTGATCGTGTGGCAGTTGCGCGCGCCGCGTATGGTCCTTGGCCTCTTGGCCGGCACCATGCTCGCGGTGGCGGGGGGCACCTACCAGGGTGTCTTTCGCAACCCGCTCGCCGATCCCTACCTCTTGGGCGTGGCCGCGGGCGCGGGACTTGGCGCGACCATTGCCATCGCCGACGTCGGTGGGGGACTCTCGACCCCGAGTTGGACCCCGCTGCTCGCCTTCGCCGGGGCCCTCGTGGCCGTGGGCGTCACCTGGGCGATCGGGGGAAGGGGGCTTCGCACGAGCACCTCGTCGCTGATCTTGGCCGGCGTCGCCGTGGCGTCGCTCTTCACCAGCGCGCAGACGTTCCTGCAACAGCAAGCCTCGGTCGACTCACTGGCCCGGGTGTACATCTGGCTGCTCGGCTCGCTCGCGAGCGCGAGCTGGTCGTCGGTCACCTTGGTGCTGCCCTACGTCGTGATCTGCACGGTGATCTGTCTCGTCGCGGCGCGGGCCCTCGACGTGATGAGCGTCGGTGAAGACGAGTCTCGTTCGCTCGGGTTGGCGGTCGGCAAGGTGCGACTGCTGGTGGTGGCGGCCGCGTCGCTCGGTACCGCGGCCGTGGTTTCGGCGGTCGGCCTCATTGGCTTCGTGGGCATCGTGGTGCCCCACGTGGTTCGCCTGCTCGTGGGCACGTCGTATCGAAGGATTCTGCCGATCTCGGTGATCGCGGGCGCCGCCTTTTTGGTGGTGGCCGACACGATCGCGCGCACCGTGATGGCGCCTTCGGAACTGCCCCTAGGCGTGGTGACCGCGCTGGTGGGCGCGCCCGTTTTCGTGTTCATCCTTTCGCTTCGCGGACGCGTGACGATGTGAGCGCGATCTCCCTTCGCGAGCTGAGCGTTCGAGTGGGCACGCGAAACCTCGTGCACGGGGTGACGCTCGACGTGCCCGAAGGCACCTGGTGCACGGTCATTGGCCCCAACGGCGCGGGCAAGACGACGCTCGTCGAGGCCGTGGCCGGCCTTCGCGCCATCGCGAGCGGCGACGTGTCGCTCCTGGGTGAGAGCCTGGCCAGTCTGAGCGAGCGTTCGCGCGCCCGGCGCGTCGCGCTGGTGCCCCAGCACCCGGTCGTGCCCGCCGGGATGTCGGTGCACGATTACGTGGCGCTCGGGCGAACGGCCTATCACGGGGTGCTGCGCGCGCCGCGCGCCGAGGACTATCACGTCGTCGAGTCGGTGCTCGAGCGCGTGGATCTCACGGACTTTCGCGAGCGCGACGTCGTGACCCTTTCGGGCGGCGAACGTCAACGAATGGTGCTGGCGCGTGCGCTGGCCCAGTCGACCTCGATCATGGTGCTCGACGAACCCACCACCGGACTCGACTTGCGCCACCAGATGAACATGCTCGAACTGCTGCGCCGTGAAGTGGACGAGTGCGGCCTCACGGTGCTCGCGACACTGCACGACCTCACGCTGGCGGGCCAGTTCGCTGATCGCCTCGTCCTGCTCGACGTGGGGGAGGTCGTTCTCGACGGTCCGGCCGGTGAGGTCATCCGTAGTGACGAGCTCGCGAAGCGCTACGACATGGAGCTTCGTGTCATGGACGTGAACGGCAGCGACGTCGTCGTTCCCGTGCGCGACACGCAACGCGTTCGCCCCGCTCGGTCTACTGACCAGTAGCGCGTTTCGCGCGTGTCGAAACGTTGCGCCAGGGTTCGTCTCGTAGACTTGGTGAAAGCGGCGAAGGGAATTGCGTGCGGCGCACGAAGATAGTGGCCACTATTGGACCGGCTTCGGACAGCGACGAGGTCCTAAAGGAACTCGTCGCGGCGGGCGTTGACGTCATCCGCCTCTCCTTCGCCCACGGCGACATTCCTTCGGGCATCGAGCGCCTGCGTCGCGTGCGCGCGATCGCCCCCGACCTGGCCATCATGGTCGACATCCCGGGTCCCAAGATTCGCGCGGGCTCCTTTGGTACGTCCTCGGTGCCCCTCGACGTCGATCGCGAGATTGAGCTCGTGGCGGGCTTTGACGAGACGTCGAGCGACGAACGAATCTTCGTCGAACGCCTCGGCGTGCTCGAGCTCTTGAAGGTGGGCGACAAGATTCACTTGGGCGATGGAGGGGTCTCGCTCGAAGTCGTGACCAAGGGCGCGCTGGTCAAGGCCAAAGTCGTTTCCGGCGGCGCCGTCATGGGCAAGCCCGGCCTCTCCCTGCCGTCTTCGATCATGAACGATCGACTGCCCACCGACGGCGACCGAGCGCGACTCGAGGCGTTGCGATCCGAAGAGTTCGAGATTCTCGCGGTCTCCTTCGTGCGCTCGGGTTTTGATATCGAGTCGGTGCGCGCGGTGCTGTCGCGAGACGACGTCATGATCATGGCCAAGATCGAAACCGGCGAAGGCGTGGCGAATCTCGACGAGATCATCGCTCACTCTGACGCGATCATGGTCGCCCGGGGCGACCTCGGCGTGCGTATGCCCATCGAAGAGGTGCCCCACCTGCAAAAGGAAATCGTGCGTCACGGCATTCGCTACGCGCGACCCGTCGTCGTGGCGACCCAGATGCTCGAGTCGATGACCCACTCCCAGGTGCCCACCCGCGCCGAAGTGACCGACGTCGCCAACGCCGTGTTAGACGGCGCGAGCGCGGTCATGCTCAGTGGCGAAACGGCCATTGGCGACGACCCGGTCGGCACGGTCGTGACGATGGACCGAATCGTTCGCCGAGCCGAACAGTCTTTCAACTACGCCGAGTGGGGTTCGAATTTGGGGGTGCAGCAGCTTTCGGCGTCGAGCACCCAAGCCACGCGGGTCACCGCGGCGATCACCGGCTCGGCGTGGCGCGCCGCGATGGAAGAGAAGGCCGTCGCGATCGTCGCCTGCACGCGCTCGGGCATGACCGCGAGAGCAATCTCACGCTTTCGCCCCCCCATGCCCATCGTGGCGATCACGCCGAGTTTGTCAACCGCGCGCCAACTGCACGGCTCGTGGGGTGTGCAGGAGACCTTCATTTCACCAGAGAGCGATATTGACAAGCTCTGTGAGGTAGCGATTCGAGAGCTCAAGCGCAACGGCATGGCCCGCTCGGGCGATCCGATCGTCATCATGGCGGGGTCCGCGTCGGGCGGAGCGGCCGTGACTGACACCGTTCGCATGCTCATCGTTCCCTAGTTGTTCTCGTGGCGGCCCCGCTGGGTCACCGCGGCTCCGCGTTAAGGGCTCGGATCTCTGCGGTCGCTGGCCAGGGGTCGCTGATGCGTCGAATTCCAGACCTCACGGAAGATCACGTGGATCGTGGCCGCCGTGGGTACGGCGAGCAAGACGCCGACGAACCCGCCAAAGACCCCGTCGATCCAGGCGCCCATTTCGGCGCCCACGAGAATCGCGATGAAGACCGTGAGCGGATTTATCCGCACGGTGCGACTCATGACGATGGGATTGAGGACGTGGTTTTCGATGCTCGTGTAGAGGAGAAAAACGATGGCGGTAGTGACCCCCGCGCCGATTGAATGCACAAAGGCGAAGGCGACCGTGGGAATCCCGGCGAGCGCCCCGCCGATCTGGGGCAAGAAATCCACGAGCGCCACCCACAGCGCGAAGAGGAACGCGAAGGGCACCGACAAGATCCACAACGTGATGAAGACGACCAGGCCCGCGATGAGTGAAGTGAGCAGGTTGCCGAGCATGTAGCCAAAGGTGGCCTGGGAGACCTGGCGCCCGACGCGTGAGACCCACGCGCCGCGCGCGGGCGAGAGCATCGAAAGAACGAAACGGCCAATTGCGGGACCCTGCAAGAGCAACAAGATGACGAAGACGAACATGGTGAAGAGCGCGAGCAGGACCGTCACCGCGCCGCGACCCAGCGCGAGGGCCGGTTTACTCAGGTTGTTGGCGAAGGAGATCAACTTCGACGAGTTGTTCTGCAGCCACTTTTGTATGTGATAGTGACTGAGCAGACGACCAGTCCAGCCCTTGCCGTGCTCGGCCTGAGACACGTACGTGGGCAGCGTGTTCGCCAGGCGCGTCATCGAGTTCACGAGGGGATAGCCAAAGGCCACCGCCAGCGCCACGAAGACGATCAGCGCGGCAATCGTCACGATGAGGACCGCCACCCCGCGACGACGGATCTTCCAGCGCTGAAGAAAGTCGACCAGCGGATTCAACAACAGGGCGACGAATCCGCCCACGAGCATGATCAAAAGTAAGTTGCGTAGTCGATAGAGGACCAGCGCCGCGAGGTAGACCCCGCCGACGACGAACACGGTGACGAGAATCGTGCGCAGGGGTACGTTGTGCGACTCGGCGCTCAGGAAGATCCTCGAACGACGCGTTTCGCGGTCTTCAGGATTCGTGTTGGACTCGTTGGTCACACCCACCTCCGCTCGACGCTTCGCTTCACGCTAGTTCTGAGCCGGGCCCGAGGCGCGGTGGGTTGATCGAGGCGAACGGCACCGAGGTCGTCAAGACCGCTCGAACGCACTTCGACTCAGCGCGCACGCTGGCTCGTAGTTTCGCTCTGGCCCAGCGCTCCGTAACGGCGTCGATACAACACGTAACACACGCCGCCCGCCATGGTCGGCAGCCAGTACGAGCCGAGCCGATAGGCGAGCGTCGCGAGCACCGCGTTGGCGCTCGGTACGTTGGCCAAGACGAGGAGCCCACTCAGGCTGGCTTCGACGAGCCCGAGCCCGCCCGGCGTGAGCGGCAGCAGCGCGATGACGGCGGTCGCCGCGTAGGCCAAGAGCACGAGCGACGGGTTGGGTCGAGTACCCGTGGCCTCGAGGACCGCGATCAAGCTGAAGTAGTCGAGTCCGATGCGCCCGGCCACGAGGAGCACCGCCTTCCACCAGTTCTGGCCCAGGTCAGCGCGCACGGCGTCGCGTTCGGCGAGTAGGCGAGCGCTCAGATTCCTCGTGTCTCGGTGTCGGCGAGGCATTTTTCGAAGGAGCCATGCGAGCACCTTCCCCAGCAAGACGAGCGCCCAATCGGTCGTGAGGATGACGACGCCCACGACGACGATTAAGACGAACCCGATTGCTCCAAGCACGCCAGAGCGCACCAGGCCCGCGCTCACCGAGGCGCCGCCCGCGACGACGGGCAGCGCGAAGATCGGCAACGAGAAGAGCGCGGCGACCCCGATGATCGACGACACGGCGAGACCACCCGCGGCCTGCACCCGGTCGATGCCGGTGCTCGCGAGCATTCGATACTGCACGCTCGCCCCAACGGCGTCACCCCCGGGCAGCGTGTTCGTGACGGCGTTGCCCGCGAGACCCGCCGTAATCACGGCGAACCAGTTCTTCGTTCGAAGTATCAAGCGTAAGAGCGCCATCGCGCACACGAAGCTGGCCAATTCGGCCAGCAGGGCGACGAGGAGCCACCATGGTTCGAGGGTCGAGAGTCGCGGCCACGACGAAATCACCCGCACCAATCCGGGAAGCAGGACGTAGAGGCTGAGACCCGCGATGATGACCGCGACGACACGACCAACCGATGATCTCTTTGAACGGGGCGTGGAGTCGACGGGTATTCGTTCAATAGTACGCGCGCCGATTCGACGCCCTCGCGGCGCGCACGTCACTTCGGCCGCGATTTTGCACGAGTGGCGTCCCCGATTCCCTCGTGAAGAAGCCCGCCGTTATGGGTTTTGCCGGCGACGACTGGCGTCGTCTTCTCGCGGTTACTGTTACGAGACCAGTTGAATTGTCCAACTGAGCTTCAAACGAACTGCCTGGAACTTGAGAATCCGTCTCATCGTAAGTAGGTAGCCCCACTTGGAGTGTTCATCGCGGATTGGCCCTCGGTGTTCGAGGAAGCGCTTTGCGTTCGTGGGCCGTGTCGCGTCGGGCGTCTGCGCCGGCGAGGCGACTGATTATGTTTTCGATTGAAGGAGCATCATCTCGCGTTGCCTCGCGCTGCTCGCCAGCGCCCTGTTGGTTCTCACGTTCGCCGTCTCGACGCCCTGGGCGCGGGCGAGTGACGAGTCCTTGGTCTCGGTCACGCTGGTGAGGACGCCCGCCTCGCTCACTTCGCCCACGATGGTCAGTGACGGTACCCATCTTTGGGTTGCCGGCACGTCAAGCAGCACCTCGAGCTCCGATTCACTTTTCGAGGTTGTCCGCAATGGGCTTGAAGCAGTGACGAGCCCACTTTTGACGGCGCCACGATTGCTGGCGGCCACGCCTCAGGCTGTCTACACCGTCAACGCGAGCGACGTGGTCACCGTCACCAGTCCCGTGACCAAAGCGACGACCTCGCTGAGCGACCTTTCCATTAAGGGGCCGGTCGCTCTCGCGGCGCAGGGCGGTTCTCTCTGGGTCCTCAACTCGATCGGACCACCGCACTCGCGTGGATCGATCACTGGTTTCAACCTGGCCACCGGGCGAGTAACGCTCATTGAGAATCGCGACTTCAGTGCACCGGTGCAAATGGTCGCTACTTCAAGCGCGCTTTGGGTCCTCAATAAGGACGGATCGCTCGATCGCGTGGACCTCGTCACGAATCGAGTGTCGCCGCTCGACATTGGCGAGGGCTCGATTCTCAACATGGCGAGCGACGCGACCGGTCTTTACCTGGTGGTTGACAGTGGCGCCGCCACTTCCCTGTTGAGCGTCGATCCGTCGAGCGAGACCGTCACGACCTACACCAGTTCTTTGCTGGTCGACGTGACGTCCCTGACGGTGACGCCAACCACGGTCTGGATGAGCTCTTCGGCGGGCGGGCCCCTGAGTGACGGATCGCTGGTGTCATTCGATCGTGGCGAGAACGGTTTTGCGCTCGTCAGCGATCCGGCGATCTTTAATCCGACCGCGGTCGCGGTGGTGGGGGTGACTCCGTGGTTCATGGGGAGAGATTCGCTCGGTACGGTGGTCTTTGGAGCGGTCGCTTCGACGACGGCGAGCGCGTTCGCGCGAGGAATACTTCCACCACGCGTTCCGCCAGTGAGTCTCCCTCCCTGGCCCAACCCAATGAACAGTGCCTGCCAGTTCAATACGCTTCACTCGAGTTTCGTGGTCACCACGGCGTGTACCAATGAGCAGCTTCAAAGTATCGACGTCGCGCACGAACTAGAGCACGTTCGTCCGATGACCTTGCCCACGAACTGGGACTCGTTGACCCCCGGCGAGCAACTCTTCGTGCTGGCCGATCTCGAGCGCGTCGACCGGCACCTTCCGCCTTATTTGGGTCTCAACAGAGCGCTGAGCCGCGAAGCGGCCAAAGCCGTGCGCAGAAACGAGGATCCCTCACTCGCCCCGGGCTTTGCCCTCCACGCCAACACGACTTCGGGTCTCGTGGCCTTCGCGAGTACCTGGGCGCAAAACTTCTCGACGTTGTCGGCTGACTACTTTTGGATGTACGACGACGGCTGGGCCGGCGCGTCGACCGGCAACATCGGCTGCACCGGCGCGAACGCGGTGCCCTGTTGGGGACACCGCGAGGAGTTGCTTGGGCTGGCGCCCAGAGAGGGAGTCGCCGTTGGCCTGCACTGTCGCGACTGTGAAATGGGGACCGCCACGCGCCTCTACCAAAGCTCGGCGCACTGGTACAGCTCGTACGTGGACCTCGTGGAGCGCCCCGCGGGTGCGCCGCCGCCGATGTACTTCACGTGGGCGAGGGACGTGGTTCCCCACCTTCCCTAGGTGTTCTACCCCGACAACGGGTTGACGCGAGTCGCCACGTTGGGGACGACTCGATGCCGTACGTTTGAACGCGGCGCCGCGGCGACCCCGAGGCGCAACGCTCGAAAAGCCAGGCCGGGCGGTAGCGTCAGTTCTAGGACGTCGAGACCCCGCATCCATTTCACCTGACATCTCGTTCAGGTCGTTGAAAAGAAGGTGTGAAGTGGGTCGTCACGACACAACAACGAGCGCCCGCGCGAAATTTCGCTTGGCGAAGCGTTCGCTGGGTGTTTGGGGAAGTTTCAAGTGTCGTACCTGAAGCGACTCTTTGCTCAAAGGAAGTTTCGCGCGGCGTCGGGGAAGCCAGAATCCGCGGTCCCTACCACGAGCGCACACGGGGATCGTGGGCGATCAAGTGTCGGCGACGACGAGCATCGCCACGGCGCCGAAGGAAATGCCTTCCAGGTGAACAATCAACCCCAGCAGGCGCAAAAGCAATCTGGCGATCATCACCACGGCGCCGAAGGGCACGCCTTTCAGGTGAACGAGAATCCTCAATCCAAAGACCAAGAGGCCGGCGAAACCTCTTGAGCGAGGGCGCCACGACCACGCCGCGAAATCACCGCAATTTTTAAGGTCCATCGTGCAAGAGAACAAGGAGAAGAAGACAATGAAGGAATTCCTCACGGACGTCACGACGCTGCGCGCTAACGCGCGCGAGAACATGAAGATGGGTCCGGTCACGGACGCCTACGGCGCTGACCTTGAGAGAGTGCTCTACGTGCTCAATCAAGCTCTCGCCACGGAGCTTGTTTGCGTACTGCGCTACAAGCGCCACTACTTCACGGCAAAAGGAATCAACGCGCAATCGGCCGCCGATGAATTTCTTCAGCACTCCGCAGAAGAGCAGACCCACGCCGACATGATCGCTTCTCGCATCACCCAACTAGGTGGTGAGCCCGACTTTGACCCCGGCACGCTCACTAAGCGCAGCCACTCCGAGTACGACGACTCATCGGAGCTCGAAGAAATGATTCGAGAAGATCTTGTCGCTGAACGGGTTGCGGTTGCCTCGTATTCGGAAGTCATCGCGTGGCTCGGTGACGGTGATCCGACCACCCGGCGAATGTTGGAAGAGATCCTCGCGGTGGAAGAGGAACACGCGGAAGACATGCTGGACCTCTTGGGTGGTCTCGAGTAGCCGGCTTCGAGCGGCGTCGTGGTGTCACGCTCCTCAGTTGAGAACGTGGACG
>Ga0307373_10009992_pt1 | contig 14059 bp, 12 predicted proteins | sample OX2MG_FD_202534 | JGI IMG/M metagenome (GOLD analysis project Ga0307373, IMG submission 202534) | Soil microbial communities from Risofladan, Vaasa, Finland - OX-2 | ecosystem: Environmental > Terrestrial > Soil > Coastal area > Acid sulfate soil | place: Finland: Risofladan, Vaasa | collected... | reverse complement strand
ACAGGCGATTCTCCACCGAGACGCTCGAGTTTCGTGGTCCGGGCCACGTCACCGAGATCGTGCTGCGCGACCACGCAAACGATGACACGGTGAGCGCGCCCGCCGACCTGGTCTTGATCGCCGCGGGCTTCATTGGACCCGAGCTCGCGGGCCTCGGCCCCGAAGTGTCGTCACAGCTGACGCCACGAAACACCTTGTCCGTCAACCCCTCGTGGTGTCTCGAGTCCCTCGGCGGGGCCAGCCCGGTCTTCGCCTGCGGTGACGCCGTGCGCGGCCAGAGCCTGATTGTCTGGGCCATCGCCGAGGGCCGCAGCGCCGCGGCCTCCGTTGACGCCCACCTGCGCGGCGGCGTCACGGCCCTGCCTGCGCCGCTCGAGCCCTACGCCGTGTCGTGGTGAGCGCCGCGCCTCGCGACGCTTTGTAGCATCGTCACCAGACGAGGGGGGACCCATGGACAGCACGATGCAGGACGCACCGCTTGTCATTACCGACATCGTGCGCCACGGCGAGTGGCTCTACGCGGACAAGAAGATCCTGACCGTCACGCCCGACGGGGTCAAGGAGGCAACCTTCTTCGAGGTCTCCAAGCGCGCCGAGCAGCTGGCGGCCGCACTCGCCCGACTGGGGATCGGTCGCGGCGACCGCGTGGCCACGTTCATGTGGAACAACCAAGCCCACCTCGAGGCGTACCTGGCCGTGCCATGCATGGGTGCCGTGCTGCACACGCTGAACATCCGCCTCTTCCCCGAACAGCTGAGCTACATCATCACCCACGCTGAGGACCGGGTGATCATCGTCGACGCCGTCCTGGTTCCCATGCTTGCCAAGGTGCGCGACCAGATTCCCAATGTCGAACACTTCATCGTGAATGGCCCCGACGACAGTGGTGCCCTCGGACCCACCCTGGACTACGACACCCTGGTCAACGCCGAGCGCCCCGGATTCGAGTGGCCCGAGGTGAACGAACGCGACGCCGCCATCATGTGCTACACCTCGGGCACGACGGGCAACCCCAAGGGCGTCGTCTATTCGCACCGATCGGTCTGGCTGCACTCGATGGCCTCGACGTCGGCCAACTCCACCGGCCTCAATGAGGCGGACCGGTGCCTGCTCATCGTGCCCATGTTCCACGTCAACGCGTGGGGCGTGGCCTACACCGCCTTCCTGGCCGGCTGCGAGTTGATCATGCCCCAGATGTTCCTCCAGGGTGAGCCCATCGTCAAGATGATCACCGAACTGCGCCCGACCACGTCGCTGGGGGTGCCGACCGTGTGGAATGACGTGTTGCGCGTCGCCGAGCTGGACGCGACTGCAGACTTCTCCAGCCTGCGCCAGATCGTCGCGGGCGGCTCCGCGGTCCCACGCCACATGATCGAGACGTTCCGCGACCGCCACGGCGTCAACCTGGTCCAGGGCTGGGGCATGACCGAGACCAGCCCGCTGGCCGCGGTGTCCATCCCCCCGGCCGGAACACCACCGGCGGCCGAGCTCGACTACCGCGCCAAGGCCGGACGCGTGGTGGCCGGCGTCCAGGTGCGCCTGGTGGCCGAGGACGGCACCATCCTGCCCAAGGACGGCAAGTCCGTGGGCGAGTTCGAGGTCCGCGGTCCGTGGGTCACGGGCTCGTACTTCGGTGTGGACGACCCTGACAAGTTCCACGACGGCTGGCTGCGCACCGGTGACGTGGGCACCCTGGACGGCGAGGGCTTCATGGTGATCTCGGACCGCACCAAGGACGTGATCAAGTCCGGTGGCGAGTGGATCAGTTCGGTTGACCTCGAGGTGACCGTGATGTCGCACCCCGCGGTCTTCGAGGCGGCGGTGATCGCCGTGCCGGACGAACGCTGGCAGGAGCGCCCGCTGTGCTGTGTCGTGTTGCGCGCCGACGCCACCGCCACCGCGGCCGAGCTACGCGACTTCCTGGCCGAGCGCGTCGTCAAGTGGTGGTTGCCCGAGCGCTGGAGCTTCATTGACTCCGTGCCCAAGACCAGCGTGGGCAAGTTCGACAAGAAGGTGCTGCGCGCCCAGTACGGCGCCGGTGAGCTCGACGTCATCACACTGTCGTGAGCGAGGCCCTGGACGGCCTGGCCGACGAGGTCGCGCGCCTGGCCGAACGTGTCAGCGACGTGCTCTTCGACGCGGTGCGTGCCCAGTTGCGTGACGATGACGCCGAGTCGGCCAAGGAACTCGAGCGGCGCCTCGCCAAGGTGCGCCGCAGCCTGGTCAAGGCCGAGGCGCTGCTGCGCGGTCAGACCGAGTAGTCGGCGTTCACGACGTCGATCACCTGGCGCAGGTTCACGTAGCGGCGCCCGTCGAAGTCGAACGTGAGCAGTCCCGACTCGTCGACCCGGTACCCCGCGCCCGCGGCGAAGGCCGGAACCGTGCGGGTGAGGGCGTCAAGCAGTGACGGCGTCACCGGTTGCTTCAACGCGACGTGCGCCAGTGAGCCCTCGAGAGCGAATCCGACGAAGTTCGAGTAGAACCGCTCAACCTCGCCAATCGCGTCCTCGACCGAACGGACGATTCGAAACAGGCAGGTGTCGGCGTCGTCGAGGTACCCGGCCTTGATCATCGCGCCGTCGACGAAGTCGGCCCAGGCCGACCAGTAGGTACCGTCGGGCGTGTCGACGAGCACGACCGGCGCCGGGGTCGACTTGCCGGTGTGCAGCAACGTCAGGATCTCGAAGGTCTCGTCCAGCGTGCCCAGGCCCCCAGGGAAGATGGCGAAGGCGATCGACTCCTTGGTCAACGCCACCTTTCGGGTGAAGAAGTACTTCATCTCCACCAGGCGTGTCTCGGCGTCGACATAGGGATTGGCACTCTGCTCGAACGGCAACTCCACATTGACGCCGAGGGTGTTCTCGCGTCCCGCGCCGCGCGCGGCGGCCTCCATGATCCCCGGCCCGGCGCCCGACACGGTGATCCAACCGCGCGCGGCCATGGCCGCGCTGAGTTGGGAGGCCATCTCATAGAGCGGAGAGTAAGGCTTGGTGCGCGCCGAGCCGAAGACCGTGAACTTGGGGCGTTCTCGCCAAGGGGAGAAGACATTCGCCGCGTCGAGGAGCTCATCTAACACCGTGGCCGCGACCTTGAGGTCCCCGTCGTCCGGGTCGAGCGCCACGAGGGCCACCAGGCTCGTGACCAGCGTGCGCAAGATGGCTTCGCGCTCGGGAGGCAGATGGGCGTTATCGAGGCCCTTTAGGAATTGGTCGATGACCTCATCGGAGTTCACGCGCGTTGGTAAAGCGTGGAGCGCTGGACCAGGCGTCGCCCGAGCGGCTCGACCAACCGCTCCAGGGCCGCCGCGTCCATCTCCTGGCCGTGGACGGCGCCTGCGGCACGCGAGATGTTCTCGTCCATCAACGTCCCGCCGACGTCGTTGGCACCCGCGCCCAGGATGCGCCGTGATCCCTCGACGCCCATCTTGACCCAGCTCACCTGGATGTTGTTGATGACGGTGGCGTAGTGCAGGCGCGCCACGGCGTGCAGGAGTAGCGCCTCTCGAAAGGTCGGACCCCTCCGACTGCGACCCTGGAGGAACAACGGTGTGGCCATGTGCACGAAGGGCAGCGGCACGAACTCGGTGAAACCACCCGTTTCACGTTGCAGGTCACGAGTTCGCATGAGGTGCGTCGCCCAGCTCTCCACGCCCTCGACGGCGCCGAACATGATGGTGATGTTCGAGCGAAGTCCCACGCCGTGCGCCGCGCGGTGCACCGCCAGCCACTGGTCCGAGTTGATCTTGTCCGGGCACAGCACTTGACGCACGTCGTCGTCGAGGATCTCCGCCGCCGTGCCGGGAAGGGTCTTCAGTCCCGCGTCCTTCAGCCGGGTCAGGTAGGTCGCCAGGTCCTGTTTGGAACGCCGCGCTCCCTCAAAGACCTCTAGGGCGCTGAAGGCGTGAATGTGAATGGTCGGCGACCCGGCGCGCACCGCCGCCACCACGTCGATGTAGTAGTCACCGTCGAACTTCGGGTGGATCCCGCCCTGGAGGCAGACCTCGGTGGCGCCGCGCTCCTCGGCCTCGCGGACCCGATCGCTGATCTCGTCGAGCGTCAACAGGTAAGGGTCGCCGCGCAGGTTGAGCGACAACGGCCCTTTGGAGAAGGCGCAGAACCGGCACTTGAAGGTACACACGTTGGTGTAGTTGATGTTGCGGTTGATGACGAAGGTCACGTCGTCTCCCACTAACTGGCGCCGAACCTCGTCAGCCAGTTCGCTCACGCTCGTCACGTCGCGCCCGCGCGCACTCAGCAACGTCACCAACTCGTCGTGGCTGAAGTTGTACCCGGGCTCGAAGCGGCCGAGAAGTTCCTGGACCGGCGCCGTGATTGTCCCGCCGGAGTTGGGAGCGGGCGGGGCCGCGTCCGAACCCGCGAACCAGTCGTCATCGCGCGCTAAGAATCCGGCGTCGGCGTGCGCGAGCACCGCCGGGCGGACTTTCGGATCGAGGAACTCTGCGCCGCGCGCGACGAAGGACGGGTACACCGTCAGTCGCGCCACCAGATTGAAGCCCAGTTGGGCGCAGGCGCGTGACAGCGTGTCGATCGCCGGCCAGGCGCGCTCCGGATTGACGTGATCGCGCGTGACGGGAGAGACACCACCAAAATCGTCGATGCCGAAGGCCAAGAGAGAAGCGGGGTCGTCCGAGAGATTCGGCGGCGCCTGCAGGTGGACGTCACTCGGCAGCATGAGGCGCGCGGCGGCAATCGTCCAGTGGAACTCCTCGGCCGACGGCGCGGGTTCGCGGGCCATGGCGGTGCGCGCCTTGGGCAGGAAGTTCTGGATGATGACCTCCTGGACGTGGCCGTAGCGAAGGTGGGAGTCGGCGATCGCCGCCAGGGTGGCCAGTCGGTCGGCGCGGTCCTCCCCGATGCCCACCAGGAGGCCGGTGGTGAAGGGGATCAGGAGCTCGCCAGCCAGTCGCAAGGTCTCGAGACGGCGCGCGGGCGTCTTGTCCGGCGCCAGCCGGTGCGCCGTCACGTCGGCCAGTGTCTCGAGCATCATGCCCTGAGAGGCGCTGGCCGTACGCAGCTGGGCCAGCTCGTGCTCGAACAGCGCGCCGGCGTTCGCGTGGGGCAAGAGACCGGTGCTCTCGAGCACCATCTGCGCCGCCGTCGCGACGTAGTCCACTGTCGATCGGTACCCGCGCGCGGCCAGCCAGCGCGCGGCCTCGTCGTAGCGCAACTCGGGACGCTCGCCGAGGGTAAAAAGTGCCTCCGTGCAGCCGGCGTCGCGCCCGGCCTGGGCGATGGCCATGACTTCGTCGAGGTGCAGGTACGGCGACGCGACGTGCGCGGGCGCTTGGGCGAAGGTGCAGTAGCCGCAGCGGTCGCGGCACAGTTTGGTGAGTGGGATGAAGACCTTGGGCGAGTAGGTCACCACGTTGCCGTGCGCGGCACGGGCACGAGCGAAGGCCGACGCGGCCAGCTCCCCGGCGGTCGCGCTCAGCAGGTCGGCTCGCGTCGGCGCGACCTCGGGGCTCAACATGCGTAGCATCCTACGGCGGTCGCTCGAAGGTCCGGGCCCCGACGACGCTCCGGAACTGACCGCTTCGTCGCCGTCACGCCTCCGGGTGGTCGAGCTTCTTCGCCAGAGTCTCCAGCAGGTCCTCGTAGGCGGCGGCGAAGGACGCGACGCCATCGGTCTCGAGGTGCGCGGTGACCTCGTCGAGGGAGACCTGAGGCGGCAGGTCATCCAGTTCGGCGGCCTTCGCACTGGTGGTTATGGGGTCCAACAGTGGCGAGTCAGCGAAGTTACCGTGGTCGCGGGCTGCGGCCAGAGTCGCATCGGGCATGGTGTCAACCGTCTCGTCGGCGACGAGGGACTCGACGTAGAGCAGTTCGGGATAGGCGGGGTTCTTGACCGAGGTCGACGCCCACAGCGGTCGCTGGACCTGAGCGCCCGCGGCCAACAGAGCGGCGCAGCGTTCGCCGGCCGTGCGATCGCGGTAGAGCTGATAGGCCCGCGCGCCCTGGGCGATCGCCGAGGTGCCGCGTCGCGGGTCGCCGTCGGCGAGCATCGGGTCGATGGCGGTGTCCACCCGCGAGACGAAGAACGACCCGACGCTGGCCAGGCTGGCGAGATCGTGGCCGTTCGCGGCGGCGAACTCCAGGCCAGACATCCACGCGTCGAGGACCTGGCTGTAGCGCTGCAAGGAGAAGATCAATGTCACGTTCACGTTGATGCCCGCGCCCAACACCGCGGTGATCGCCGGGAGTCCCTCGAGCGTGGCCGGGATCTTGATCATGACGTTGGGACGGTCGACCGCCCCCGCGAGACGGTGCGCGGCGCTGATCGTGGCCTCGGTGTCATTGGCCAGACGCGGCGAGACCTCCAGGGAGACGAAGCCGTCGCTGTAGCGCCGACGACCGGACGCGACGTCGTCGCGGGCGCTCGCGTGCACTCCGGCCAGGACGTCGCAGGCGTCGCGCACGTCAGCTACGGCCAGCGTCTCAAAGAGTGCTTCGAGGTCCATCGTGGCGTGTTGGGCGATGGACTCGTCGTACGCCGAGGACGTCGACAGGGTCTTGGCGAAGATGGAGGGATTGCTCGTCACGCCCCGGACGCCGTCACCCACCATGGACGCCAGGGTGCCGTCGTCGAGCCAGTCGCGCCGGATGTTGTCGATCCACGGGCTCTGGCCGTACGTCTCATAGAGAGTGTGCAGTTGCGTCATAGTGATGCCTCCACGTGGGCGACCAGCGCCGCCGCGTTGATGTGGAAATACTCGAACACCTTGGCGCCGGGTGCCGACATTCCGAAGCTGTCGATGCCCAGCGCCTGGTCGACGTAGCGGGTCCAGCCGAGCGTGGCGCCCGCTTCGAGTGAGACCGAAGGGAGGTCTCTGCGCAACACGGCGTCGCGATAGGACGCGTCCTGGGCGTCGAAGCATCGCCAGCACGGCAGCGCGACGACACGGGTAGAAACGTCGCGCTCGGCGAGTTGCGTCTGGGCCGCGAGACAGTGGCTGACCTCTGAACCGGTGCCCACCAACGTGAATCGTGCGTCGGCGACTTCGCGCACCACGTACCCACCGCGCCACGCGTTCGTCGCACTGGCGTCGGCGTCGCCGCCGTCCATGACCAGCACGTCCTGGCGTGTCAGGACGAGCGCCGTCGGGGGTTGCTGCGGGTCGCGCAGGAGGCGTTCGACGAGATCGAGGGTCTCATTGGCGTCCGACGGACGCACCACGTGCAGGTTGGGCATGGCGCGCAGCGCCATGAGGTGTTCGACCGGCTGGTGCGTCGGGCCGTCCTCTCCGACGCCGACCGAGTCGTGGGTGAAGTCAAAGAGCGCTGGCGCCTCACTCATCGCTGCCAATCGCAGTGCGGGGCGCATGTAGTCGCTGAACACGAAGAAGGTTGACCCGACCGGACGGATCCCACCGTGGCGGGCTTGCCCCACCAGGGTGGCCGCCATCGCGAACTCGCGAATGCCGAAGTGAATCTGTCGCCCACCGGGCTGGCCCGCTCCCTGGGGGGAGGAGTCCGTCAAGATCACACCGGTGTTGCCCGTGAGGTCGGCGGACCCCGCGGTGAGGCCAGGCATCATCGGGGCGAAGGTGTCCATCGCGCGTTGCATCGCCTTGCGGGTCGCGACGCCCGCTCCCGCGTTGAATCTCTCCGGTCGGGCCTCGCCAACGAGGGCGCCGTGGTTCTCGAGCTGCGCGACGAAGGCCGCTCCGCGGTCGCCGGCCGCCGTCAGTCGCGCCTGCCAGGCGATGCGTTCGTCGCGACGGTGGGTCAACGTTGCGACGAGCTGAGCGGGCAACTCGGGGTCCAGGTCGAAGGCCACGTCGGGCACGCCCAGCAGCGACTTGGCTACCGTGATCGCCTCGGCGCTGAACGGGTCACCGTGCGCCTCACGCGTGTCCATCATCTGAGGCGAGGGGTACCCAATGTGCGAGCGCAGGACGATCAGGGTGGGTCGCGAGGTCTCGGCGATCGCGTCGCGCAGCGCGGCCTCGAGTACGTCGAGGTCGTTGGCCGACTCACCCAGGTTGAGGACGTGCCAGCCGTAGGCGGCAAAGCGCTCGGGGGTGTTGTCGCGGAAGGCCAGTTCGGTCGGACCGTCGATGGTGATGTGGTTGTCGTCGTAGACCACCGTGAGTCGGTCGAGTCCCTGGAATCCGGCCAGAGAGGCCGCCTCGTGACTGACGCCCTCCTCCAGGCAGCCGTCGCCAGCGAGCACCCAGTGACGGTGATCGACCAGGTCAGGGCCGTACTGGGTGCGCAGCACCCGTTCAGCGATCGCCATACCCACGGCGTCCGCGATGCCCTGGCCGAGGGGACCAGTGGTCACCTCCACGGTGGGGGTGTGGCCAGCCTCCGGATGTCCCGGCGTGATGGAGTGCAGCTGGCGAAACGACTCCAGGTCCTCCTTGCTCACCGCGTACCCAAAGGCGTGAGCCAGGCCGTATTGGAGGATTGAGGCGTGGCCGTTGCTCAAGATGAAGCGGTCGCGGTCCGGCCACGATGGGTCCGTCGGGTCGTGACGCATCACTCGGTTCCAGAGCGTCACGCCAAGCGGAGCCAATGCCATCGCCGTGCCCGAGTGGCCCGACTTGGCCTTCGCCGGTGCGTCCATGGCCAGCGCCATGATCTCGCGGATCACCCGACCTTCAAGGTCGTTGGCCCCCGCGAAGAGTTGATCGCCCACGGCCGCAACCCTAGCGACTTGGTCGCGAGGAACCTCGCGATGACGGAGATAGCCTCGGGCTGTGACGCTGCAGATTCCGCCGAACTGCGACCTCACGTTGGGTCTCACCTGCGTCGACAAGACGACCCCCGGCACGACCGTGTGGACGATGGTCGCTGACGAGCGCATGACCAACCCCGCGGGGCTCATTCAGGGGGGGTTCCTCGCGGCCATGGCCGACTCGGCAATGGGTGCGTCAGCCGTCACCGCCCTCGAAGGACGGCGCGCCTCAGTGGTCAACACTGAAATGACGATCTCGCTGTTGGGTGCGGTGCGCGCCGGCGAGAAGCTGACCTGCACGGCCAAGGTTCTGAAGGCCGGCAAGGTCGTGATCTTCGTCGAGGCGCACATCATCGACGCCGAGGGTCGAGGGGTCGCGCGGGCCCACTCGTCCTTCCTGGCCAGGACACGTGCTGAGTAGGCTGGCCACGTGAAACGTCCTCCGTGGCTGAAGGTGCTGCGCGGCACATCGATTCGCGAAGACCTCGAAGAGGTCGGAGCCGTGGCGCTGCGCTACGTCAAGGAGGAGACCCTCCAGCCACTGAAAGACACCGGTCGCTTCGCCCTCTACGGGGCGCTAGGCAGCGTGTTCGTGGGATGTGGCGTCGTGCTCTTGCTGCTGGCAGTTCTGCGATTCTTCCAGGAGCAGTTCGCCGTCTTTCGCGGCAGCTTGTCGTGGATCCCGTACTTCATCGTGGCGGGCCTCGCCATCGTGGTGGTGGCACTCACCGCCTGGCGCGTCGTGCGCGGAGCCGGTCCTCGTCGACTGAAGGAGAAGTCGTGAAGGAACCGTCGCCGACGCGCCGCGAGCTCGAAGCGAAGATCCGCGCGTTGCTACCGGCGGGCATGGGCGGGGGAGCCAAACCCTCCAATCCCGTCGTCGCCGGCGCGGGTCTCGGTGGCCTGGTCTCGGGCTACGTCTGGGGGTGGCTCCGGGGCCGGCGGGGACGCGCGGGGCGTTCGAGTTGATCCTGGGGCGACTGCTGGGCGTCGTCCTTCGCGCGACGCTTCGCCGAGCGTGGGTCCTGCGCTCGGGGCGTTGGCTCGCGGTCGCCGTCGGCGTACTGGTGCTGCGTCTGTTGGAGCGATCTCGTTCGACGAAGAAGCCGAGCGGTCCGGTGGGTGCGTGAGTCGCGGACGCCTCGAAGCGGGCGAGCGCGTCATGCTGATCGACGCCAAAGACCGGCGCTATCTGGTCACACTGCGCGAGGGCGACGCCTTCCACACGCACGCCGGCATCGTCCAGCACGACGACGTCATCGGCGTCGAAGAGGGCTCGGTGGTCAGTGGCAACACGGAGCGCTCCTTCTTGGTCCTGCGTCCCACGTTGTCCGACGTCGTTCTCAAGATGCCGCGAGGCGCTCAGGTCATCTACCCCAAGGACCTGGGCGCGATACTTCTCCAAGCGGACATCGCTCCGGGACTGCGCGTACTCGAGGCGGGCGTCGGCTCCGGGGCGCTATCGATGACCCTGCTGCGCGCCGGTGCGATCATTACGGCGTACGAGATCCGTGAGGACTTCGCGAAGGACGCCGAGCGCAACGTGCACGCGCTCCTCGGTACCGACGTTCCCTACGAAGTCCACATCCGCGACGTCACCCTAGGCATCGACGAGCGCGACCTCGATCGGGTGCTATTGGACATGCCCGAACCGTGGGCCGTAGTGGCCCACGCCGAGGCAGCGTTGCGCCCCGGGGGGATCCTGCTCGCCTACCTGCCGACGATCAACCAGACGCAACGACTGCGTGAGACGCTGCGCACCCACGCGTTCGGCCTGGAAGAGACGGTGGAGATCCTGCGCCGAACCTGGCACGTCGACGGACGCTCGGTGCGGCCGGACCACCGGATGGTCGCCCACACCGGGTTCCTCACCTCAGCGCGGCGCGTGGCCCGAGCAACGGACGCTGGTTAGTCCTTTTCGATGAAGATGCACTCGCCGGGGCACTCTTCGGAGGCCTCGACTACGGCGTCTTCCATGCCCGCGGGCACCGCGGCCACGCCTTCGGCGCCGCCCGGTTCGTTCTTGACTAGTCCGTCCTGCTTCACGTAGGCCAGACCGTCGTCGAGCAGTGTGAAGACCTCCGGGCAGATCTCCTCACAAAGACCATCACCCGTACACAGGTCTTGGTCAATCCACACCTTCACATGAGCCTCCGGGGCAATATTACGGTCAGGACACTCTAGCGGCCGGGATTCACGCGACCCCCATACATGTCGCGACCGCACCTAGGGTGGATTCATGGACCGGCGAGACGGCAGCGAGCACGCCAGCGACGCGAACGCGTCGGCGCGCGAGCGCGCCCTGAGCGAGATCGAAGCCGCCCAGCGGCGAATCGAGGCGCTCGAAGAGCAGCTGCTGGAAGCACGTGGCCAGGTCGCCCAAACTCGCTCGAATAACGAGAAGTTGACTATCACCATTCAACAGACGCGTGACCAGATCGCGGCGTTGCGTGACGAAGTCGAGAAGTTGACCCAACCGCCCGCGGTCTACGGCACCTTCGTTGACTTCAACGATGACGGCACGGTCGACGTCTTCGCCTCGGGGCGCAAGATGCGCGTGGCGCTGCACCCGGGCGTGGACCCGGGCCAGGTGGCGCGCGGCGACGAGGTCGTACTCAACGAGTCCTTCACGGTCATCGGCGTGCGCGACCCCGACGGCCAGGGCGAGGTGGTCACCGTCAAGGAGGTGCTCGACGAGCGCCGCGTACTGATCTACGGGCGCGCCGACGAGGAACGGGTCGTGGAGCTGGCTGACGGCCTGCGCGACGTGAAACTGCGCAGCGGCGACGCCCTGGTACTGGACCTGCGCTCGAACCTGCTGACCGAGCGCCTGGTGCGCCAAGAGGCCGAGGAGCTGGTCCTCGAAGAGGTGCCCGACATCAGCTACGCCGACGTCGGCGGCCTCGACGCGCAGATCGAGTCCATCACCGACGCCGTGGAGCTGCCCTATCTGCACCGAGCGCTCTTTCACGACTACGAGTTGCCGGCGCCCAAGGGCATCCTCCTCTACGGTCCTCCCGGGTGCGGCAAGACGCTCATCGCCAAGGCCGTGGCCAACTCGCTCTCGGCCAAGGTGGCCGAACTTAGTGGCAACCGAAATGTTCGCTCGTACTTCCTCAACATCAAAGGCCCGGAGTTGCTCAACAAGTACGTGGGGGAGACCGAGCGTCAGATCCGACTGGTCTTCCAACGCGCGAGAGAGAAGGCCGAAGAAGGCGTCCCGGTCATCGTCTTCTTCGACGAGATGGACTCGCTCTTTCGCACGCGTGGTTCGGGGATCAGCTCGGACATGGAGTCGACGATCGTGCCCCAACTGCTCGCCGAGATCGACGGTGTCGAATCCCTGCGCGACGTCATCGTCATCGGCGCGACCAACCGCGAGGACCTCATCGACCCGGCGATACTGCGCCCGGGACGACTCGACGTCAAGATCAAGATCGAGCGGCCCGACGCCGACGCCGCGGCCCAGATCTTCCAGCGCTACCTGCACGCCGACCTGCCTCTCGACGAGGGCGCGGTGGTGGATCTCGGCGGCGGGGATCGCTCCAAGGCCGTCCAGGCGCTGATCGAAGAGACCGTCGCCGACATGTACCGCGTCGACGACGAGAACCGGTTCCTCGAGGTCACGTACCAGGGTGGGGATAAAGAGATCCTCTACTTCAAGGACTTCGCGTCGGGCGCCATGATCGAGAACATCGTTCGGCGCGCCAAGAAGCTCGCGGTGAAGCGAGAGATCGCCGGTAACGGTCGCGGCCTCATTGCCGAGGACCTCAAGCTCTCCATCCGCCAGGAGTACCGCGAGAACGAGGACCTGCCCAACACGACCAACCCCGACGATTGGGCTCGCATCTCGGGCAAGAAGGGCGAGCGCATCATCTTCATCCGCACTCTCATCAACCGCGAGGAACCTGAGATCGAGGGCGGTCGCTCGATCGCGCACGTCGGAACCGGCCAGTACCTCTAAGGCCATGGCCATCGCCAAGGTTCTCGGCATCGAGACGGAGTTCGGCATCGCGGGCGGACCCGACCGCGACCCCATCACGGCGTCCAGCCTGGTTGTCAACGCCTACGCCCAGCAGGGCCGGGCCCGGATCAACTGGGACTTCCAGGGCGAGACGCCCGACCTGGACGCGCGAGGGCTTCCCGGACTCACCGCCTTCGCACCCATCGTCGAGACGCACCTGGCCAACACCGTCCTGACCAACGGGGCGCGTCTCTACGTCGACCACGCGCACCCGGAGTACTCTGCGCCCGAGTGTCGTACCCCCCTCGAGGCCACCCTCTACGACGTCGCGGGCGAAGAGGTCCTCCGTCGCGCGCTCGAGGTGGCCAACCAGAGTCTGGCGAACCACGAGCAGATCACCCTGTACAAGAACAACTCTGACGGCAAGGGCAACTCTTACGGCACGCACGAGAACTACCTGCTGGAGCGCGAGGTGGATTTCGGGCACGTCGTTCGCGCCATGGTGCCGCACTTTGTGTCGCGCCAGATCATCGTCGGCGCCGGCAAGGTAGGTGCCGAGACTGAGGACGCGTTGGCGCACGCGCCGGCGTTCCAGGTGAGTCAACGCGCCGAGTTCTTCGAAGAGGTGGTTGGCCTTGAGACGACGCTGAAGCGCCCGATCATCAACACCCGCGACGAGCCCCACGGCGACGCGGAACGCTTCCGGCGTCTGCACGTGATTATCGGCGACGCCAACCTCTCCCAGGTGGCGACGTTTGTCAAGGTGGGCTCGACCGCTTTGCTGCTGGCGGTCCTCGAGGACCGCGGCCCCGACGTCTTTCCCGCCATGCCGCGCCACCCGGTCGCAGCCGTGCGTGCCTACGCCCTCGACCCGTCGCTCACGACGACGTCCGAATGCGACGACGGGGCCTCGCGCACCGCCTGGGACTTCCAAGACCTCCTGTGGACGCTCGCGTCGCAGTACGCCGCCGCGCGCGGGGCCGACGCGGTGGCCGCGCCCGGCGAGGTGGACCTCATCCTTCGCCACTGGCGCGAGATGCTCGACGGGGTGCGCGACGACCCCGACTCGGTGGCCGACCGAGTGGAGTGGGTGGCCAAACGGCGCGTCGTCGACGGCTATCGCCTGCGCTACGACCTCGGCCCCACCGACGCGCGCCTACGCGCGATTGACCTGCAGTTTCACGATTTGCGCCCCGAACGGTCCTTGGCGCGGCGAGTCGGACTGGTCGAGTTGGTTGACGAGTCGGCCGTTCGTGAAGCCGTTCACAACCCGCCACGCACGACGCGGGCCTACTTTCGTGGCGAGTGCGTCGCTCGCTACCCCGAGCAGATCGTGGCCGCCAACTGGGACTCAGTGGTCTTTGACCTCGGCGAGGGACCGTTGCAGCGCGTCCC
>Ga0307373_10009991_pt1 | contig 14059 bp, 16 predicted proteins | sample OX2MG_FD_202534 | JGI IMG/M metagenome (GOLD analysis project Ga0307373, IMG submission 202534) | Soil microbial communities from Risofladan, Vaasa, Finland - OX-2 | ecosystem: Environmental > Terrestrial > Soil > Coastal area > Acid sulfate soil | place: Finland: Risofladan, Vaasa | collected... | reverse complement strand
GTTTGAACAACCGTCGGATGTACGGGCTGCGCCGCCTGCAGAAGATTTAACAACACAACATGAACTGAGCAGAACCTCCCACCTTCACTGCCGCAACTTGACGGCGGAAGTCATATCAACGCCTGAGTTAAGCCGCCGACCGCTGGCGCAGCCAGTGGGCGGTCGGCTTGAACGAATTGTTATGTTTGATTTTTGCTTAGTTCCCAGTGCTGCGCTGATTTTCATAATACAGAAAACCCTACATAACCGGCAAAGACCAACACTAAAAGTGTGGCGAAAATTAGCTGAAATCTTGAAAATTTCTCTCGCTTGAAAAAGGTAAGTCCACCTAAGCAAACGAATATCGGCCAACCAGACACCACAAAATATGCCGCGCCTTCTCGAAATTCGTTCCGGCCTGGAGAGAGGCTAGCTAGGAACTGATACTCCCAATAGCCGATACCTAAAATGACCAGTAGTGCGGCTAAGGCCAACGCCAAATATGTTGTTTGGAGCAATCTCATGAACATAACAGCTATTAGACGGACAGATCTGCCGCGAAACGGTTTATTAATACTGGCAGATCACTCCACCGGTACACGATTGTTTTCATGTCTACATTTCTCTCACTGTCGGGCTAATAGCCACCTGACGGGCATCAGGCCGGCATCAGTCAATTACGCTGTGTATTTTGTACCACACAACAGGAGTGCAAACCTCATGAGGTCAAATCCACACCCCCGCACAATCCCCTCGCCTGCTTGAGCAGGTTTCGATCGTCTGCCGACGCCGTCATTTTAGTCCGCGCACTGAAGAAAGTTATCACTACTGGACTCGGGTTTACATCCTGTTCCACGGTAAGCGACACCCTCAGGAGATGGGGGCAAGCGAGATCGAGGCTTTTCTCAATCATTTGGCGGTGAAGCGCCAGGTTTCAGCGTCTACCCAATCAGTTGCACTCAACGCGCTAGTATTTCTGTATCAATCGGTGCTGATGCTGCCGATTGGCGAGATGACAGGGCCCAAGCGTGTGCAACGCATGAAACGGGTGCCTGTAGTCCTGACGATCGATGAAGCCCAACGCGTGATCGAACAGATGAGTGGCACTACGCGCCTGATGGCTCAGTTGATGTATGGCGCCGGGTTGCGCGTGCTGGAGTGCGTCTCGCTTCGAGTCAAGGATATTGATTTCGGCAGTGGTTCCATTTCTGTCCGCAACAGCAAGGGCTCAAAGGACCGTACTACGCTGCTGCCAAAGCGCGTCGTGGAGACGCTGCAAACTCATTTGGTCAGGGTGGCGACCCGGCACGCCGCGGATGTCCGCCAGGGAGAGGGCTTTGCTCCGATGCCGGGAGGACTAGCGCGAAAGTATCCGAAGGCTTCTCGTTCATGGGCGTGGCAGTATGTGTTTCCGTCCGCTTTGCAGCGGCCACATCCGGAGAATGGGCATCTGCTGCGCTGGCACGCCTCGGAGTCGACCGTGCAACGGGCGTTCAAGCACGCTCTTGCAGTCGCACAGATCTACAAACACGCGAGCGTGCACACCCTTAGGCATTCGTTTGCGACTCACCTGCTGTCCAGCAGCACGGACATCAGGACCATTCAGCTTCTTCTGGGGCACCGCAGTCTACAGACGACCATGATCTATACGCATGTCGAGCAGGCAACGAAGAATGTGACGAGTCCGCTCGACCGCCTGAGCTACGAGTAACGGTGGTTCAGGCTGGGCACGTTGGATCGAGTACTGGCACGCGGTTCCTTTGCTATACCTCAAACCGGTCATTCAGGAGTGGCCGGTTTGGGCTGGTAGTTGCCGGTCGAGGGCTGAGGAAGCCTACGGCAAATCTGAACGTATCCCGGTGCCAGCAAGGCAAATCTCGCTATAGCGACGGTTGCGATCAGGATCTGGTGTGGCGACGTCTCTGTAACCCAATTGTTCTACGTATGGCCGCGATCTGGTTCGAACGTGGTGCTTACGCGGGTGGCCGCTCGTCGACTTCGTCCGGAGCCCTGGCGACGATGGAGAGGGCATGGACTTCGCTCCGCAGGTTCTCGGCCAGCGCCTCGTACACCATGCGATGCCGGGCAACCAGCGGGCGTCCCGCAAAAGCTTCGCAGACGATGAACACGCGATAGTGACCGCCCTGGGCGGCGCCGGCGTGGCCCACGTGTTTGTAACTGTCGTCGGCAATCTCCAATTGCACGGGTTTGAGCGCTTCGGTCAGGCGGGTGCGCAGGCGTTCGATGGCGGACATCCAGAAAATGACCTCTTAGTTGGGGGCGTCATCCCGCGGCAGGTAACGCGACAGGAACGGCGCGTGTGCCAGCAGGAACAGTAGGGTCAGCGCAGTAAATCCGAAAACATTGAACTCAACCCAGAACTTCTCGCTGAAGCTGTAGGCGATATAGAGGTTAAGCACTGCGCAGAAAGTGAAGAATAACACCCAGGCCAGATTGACGCGGCGCCAGATGCGATCCGGCAGTTGGATCGCGGATTGCGGAATGCGCGCCAGCAGTACTTTCTTGCCAAGGAATTGGCTGACCAGCAGCACCAGCGCAATCACGCCGTAGGCGACGGTGGGTTTGAGCTTGATGAACGTGGGATCGCGCAGGTACAGCGTCAGCCCGCCGAACACGGCGGCGATGACGGCGGTGGTCAGGTGCATCTTGTGCAGGCGATGATCCTTGAACCAGTACACCGCAACCAGCACGAACATCGCGGCGATCAACACCGCCGTTGCCGGATAGATACCGAGGCTGACGTAGGCACCGAAGAACAGCACGGCGGGGGCAAGATCGAGTACGGTGCTCATGGGGTTGATTATAACGACGCCCAACCTGTCGTGGGGTAGTATGGTGACCCATGGCTGATTGGTATGAACTGCATCCGGTCAATCCGCAGACACGCTGGTTGTCTCGCGCGGCCGACTGTGTTCGCGGCGGTGGCGTCATCGTCTATCCGACGGATTCCTGCTACGCGCTGGGTTGCCGTGTCAGCGACAAGGCCGCGGCCGAACGTCTGCGCCACATCCGCCGTTTCGATCGTAATCACCTGTTCACGCTGGTGTGCCGAGACTTGTCCGAGATCGCCAGCTACGCACGCGTCGATAACCGTCAGTACCGGCTGCTGAAAGCTGCCACGCCAGGACCCTATACGCTGGTACTCGAAGCCACGCGCGATCTGCCGCGCTATATCCCGCACGAAAAACGCAAGACCATCGGTCTGCGCGTGCCGGACCATCGCGTGACACAGGCCCTGCTGCAAGCGCTGGGCGAGCCGCTGGTGAGCTGCACGCTGCAATGGCCGGAGGCCGACCAACCGGTGGGCGATCCGTCCGAGTGGCGTGTACAGCTCGACCCGGTGGTGGATATGGTGCTGGATGCCGGTGCCTGTGGCTTGACGCCGACCACCGTGATCGACCTGACCGGCGCCACTCCGGAGGTGATGCGCCGCGGCCTGGGCGATCTCGACCGACTCGGTCTGGAGTGATGCCGATATAATGACTGATGGATCCGACAACGATAGTCCAGAAACTCGCGATCTGGGCGGTACCGGTATTGCTTGCGATCACCCTGCACGAAGTCGCCCACGGCTGGACCGCACGGGCGCTGGGCGACGACACCGCGTCGCGGCTGGGCCGGCTCAGTCTTAACCCGCTCAAGCACATCGATCCGATCGGCACGATCCTGGTGCCGGCGGTGCTGCTGTTTCTCGGCGGTATCCTGTTCGGTTGGGCCAAGCCGGTACCGGTGGTGATGGCCAATATGCGCAATCCGCGGCGCGACATGGCGATCGTCGCCGTCGCCGGGCCGGCGTCCAATTTCGTCATGGCGTTGGTCTGGGGCTTGCTGTTCAAGTTTGCGGCCATGCAGGGTGCTGATGTCAGTGGGGTCTGGACCGGCCTGCGGCTGATGGCACAGGCCGGCATCGCCATCAACCTGGTTCTGATGGTGTTGAACCTGATACCGATTCCACCGCTGGACGGCGGTCGCGTGTTGACCGGCCTGCTGCCGGAACATCTGGCGCGCAGGGTGGACCGTCTCGAACCCTTCGGCCTGATGATCCTGCTGTTGCTGATGTTCACCGGCGTGCTGGGGACGATCATGGCTTGGCCGATGTCGCTGTCCTACGCTGCCCTGTCGCATCTGCTGTCTATCACCTGACGCCGCCCGTGAACAGCTCCAACGAACATTTAGCGACTAATCGACAAGCCCCTGACCGACCGGTGGTCCTTTCCGGCATCCAGCCTTCGGGACGTCTGACCCTCGGCAATTATCTCGGCGCCATCAAGAACTGGCTGCCGCTGTCAGCCACTTACGATTGCTATTACATGCTGGTGGACCTGCACGCCATCACCGTGCGGCAGGAACCGAAAATCCTGCGCGAGCGCTGTTACGAGTTTCTGTCGCTGTACATCGCCTGCGGTCTTGATCCGGCCGACAACGTGCTGTTCGTACAGAGTCACGTGCCCGCGCATGCACGGCTGGCCTGGGTGCTCAACTGCTACACGCAGATGGGGGAACTCAACCGCATGACGCAGTTCAAGGACAAGTCCGCCAAGCTGACACGTTCGGGGGCGGGGGACAACATCAGCGCCGGCCTGTTCGACTATCCGGTGCTGATGGCGGCCGACATCCTGCTGTATCAGGCGGCCCAGGTGCCGGTGGGTGATGACCAGAAGCAGCACCTGGAACTGAGCCGCGACATCGCCCTCCGCTTCAACAATATTTACGGCAACATCTTCACCGTGCCGGAGCCGATGATCCCGCCGGTGGGCGCGCGCATCATGGGTCTGCAAACGCCGACCGCGAAGATGAGCAAGTCCGATGATGCCGAGACCAACGCCGTCTATCTGCTGGATTCGCCGGACGTAATCGTGCGCAAACTCAAGCGTGCCGTCACCGATTCCGAGGCCGAGGTGCGTGCTGGCGTCGACAAGCCCGGCGTGACCAACCTGATGGCGATTCTGTCGGCCTGTACGGGCGAATCTTTCGCCGCGATCGAGGGGCGGTTTGCCGGTGGCGGCTACGGTCCGTTCAAGCAGGCGGTGGCCGACGCCGTGATCACCTGCCTGGAACCGGTGCAGGCACGTTACCGCGATGTGTGTGCCGACACCGACGGCTTGCAGCGCGTGCTGCGCGACGGCGCCAAACGCGCCAGCGAGCGTGCCGACGTCACGCTCAAGCGTGTGCACGACGTGCTCGGCTTTATCCCGCAGTGATGGTGATGACGGGAATCGAGAATCGGGAATCGAGAATCGGAGAACCCGATGGCGCAGCAGTCACCGAAGTTCGCCTGCCCAAATTTCTGGGGCAGACCTTGGAGAAGCTGCCCGAGGATTTGTACATACCGCCGGATGCGCTGGAGATTTTCCTCGAGGCCTTTGAAGGTCCTCTCGATCTGCTGCTGTATCTAATCCGCAAACAGAATCTCGACATCCTCGATATCCCGGTACTGCAGATCACCCGTCAGTACATGGTTTACATCGAGTTGATGCGAGAACTGAAGCTGGAACTGGCCGCCGAGTATCTGGTCATGGCCGCGTGGCTGGCCGAAATCAAGTCGCGCGTGCTGCTGCCGCGACCGCCGCAGGTGGATGCGGGCGAGCCGGTCGATCCGCGTCTGGAGTTGATGCGCCGCCTGCAGCAATACGAGCGCTTCAAGGCCGTCGCCGAAACTTTGGAGAAACTGCCGCGTCTCGGTCGCGATCTGTACCTGGCACGGGCACGTCCCGAACGCGTCACACTGGAACGCCCGTTGCCGGTGCCCGGCTTGGGTGATCTGATGCTGGCATTTCGCGAGGTGATGCAACGGGCCGAACTGTTCACCCGTCACACCGTGCAGGGCGAGCCGTTGTCGGTGCGCGATCGCATGTCGCGCATCCTCGATCGACTGCAGGCCGGTCCGGCGCGTTTCGAGGAGTTGTTCGACCCAGCGGAGGGACGCGCCGGCGTCGTCGTCGCGCTGCTGGCGATACTCGAGCTGGTCAAGTCCGCTCTGCTGGAAGTGCGGCAGGCGCGGCCTTTCGCGCAGCTGACCGTGCTCTCATTGACGGAAATGCAATGATGTCCGAACCACCCGACCTCATCGTCGAAACCGGTGGTGCTGCTGTTGAGCCTGCCCAGCGGCCCCTAGAGAACATCATCGAGGCACTGTTGCTGGCATCCGAGTCGCCGCTGTCGCTGGACCAGCTGCTGCGTCTGCTGGGCGAGGACTTCGGCCTCGACCGCAAGGCCTTGCGCGACGCCCTGCAAACGCTGGCCGGACGCTATCGACACAGCGCCTGCGAACTGCATGAAGTCGCCAGCGGCTGGCGTCTGCAGGTGCGCGCCGACTACGGCGACTGGGTAGCGCGGCTGTGGCAGGAGAGGCCCCCGCGCTTCTCGCGTGCGCTGCTGGAGACGCTGGCACTGATCGTCTACCGCCAGCCGATCACCCGCGGCGAGATCGAGGAGGTGCGCGGCGTCGCCGTCTCCAGCAACATCCTGCGCACGCTGTTGGAGCGCGGTTGGGTGCGCGAGCTAGGCCACAAGGAAGTGCTAGGCCGACCGATGCTATACGGTAGCACCTCTCAACTGCTCGACGATCTCAATCTGAAATCCCTGAGCCAATTGCCCGAGTTGCCGGCGATCAAGGACATGCAACAACTCGAAGTCGCGCTGGCGCGGCTGGGTATTGAAATGCCGATGGCGCAGACAGACATTGTCGAGTCCGAAAACCCTGCTGCGGAAACGCCGCAGCTTGCCTCCGAAGAGTACTCCACTGCAGTGGAAAGTCCGCCGACCGACGCTTAGCGTTTCCCGCCGTTGGCACCTGTATCGCTGGCGAGCCGTGCTGCGATTGCATCGGCGATCTGGCCGATGATTCGACTCATCGCCTGCGCCTGGGCTGCGTAGTCGGTCGCGCTCGCCGTTGCGCGCAAATGCAACGGCGCATTCTGGATGGTGTTGTCCTCGTCCTGATGCAGCAGCGACCAACTGCCGCCGAAGACGGCCGTGCCGCTGGCGTCGGTTTCAAACTGCAGAATGTCGATCACGATGCGCGCGGTGCCGGGCGGTGCCGGCTGATCCGGCGGAATCATTGCGCCGGCTGGCAGACGTTGCGCCAGATCCTGGGTCAGCACTCGCTGCACCATCCGATCCAGCGGCGCTGCCCAGCGATGCCGGTCGCTGATCCTGATCGTGTTCGCGGAGGTCTTGCGAACCATCTCCTGGCGATCGAGCAGGGCCGGAATGTGCACGGCGGCCACCTGCAAGATCGTGTCGGCACGGGGTGCAACGGTAGATAATGTTGCGGTTGGATTGAGTGTAAAAAATTGCACCGGCGGACTGGAAGCGCAGGCCGTGAGCAGCAACCCGCTCATCAAGATCAACGCGGTTCTGATTGGGATCATTTCATCATCTCGTGGTTCATCGGCCCTGAATCAATGCTTCAGGATGCTGGTCCAGGTAGTTCGCGAGGGTGCGCAGGGCGCGTGCCGCCTGGGTCAGTTCGTCCAGTGCCTGCTGCAGATTGCCGTGGGGCGCCGCCGCACCGCCGCCGATGATTTTGCGCGCGGACTGCGCGGTGGTATCGATCTGCGCGGAGGTTTGTCGCAGGCTCTTGATCAGCGGCGCAACCTGCGGCCCGGCAGTGTGGGCGGTCTTGTCCAAGGAGGTCAGGGCGTCATCGAGATGATCGAGGCTGTCCTGCAGCTTCGGCGAACCGACCAACAGCTTCAGCCTTGCGGTGATGGTGCGCACGTTGTCGCCGATCTCGCCGATCGGCAGCTTGCCCAGCTTCGTCACCAGACCGCCCAGTGCATTGCCCGAGACGACCGGTATCTCAGGCAGTGTGCCGCTGGTGTCGAGGCGGGCCGGCGCGGCATCCGGCACGACCTTGAGGATGACCTGTTGCGCACCGATCAGCGGCGGCGATTGGGTCAGGGATGCCCGCAAACCTTGCTGGACGAGTTTGCCCAGCACCGCATTCATCACCGGCTTCCAGTCGCCGTCGATCACTTGAGCGCCGCGGATATGGAAACGCGTCGGATCGAGGACGATGGTCACCGGCGTGGCGATGGCGCCGGTGTCCGCGTCCACTGTGAGTTTCACGCTGGCAACGTCGCCGACGGTAAAACCGCGCAAGCTGACGGGCGCACCGGTGATCAGTCCGCCGACCGCGCCCGCAAAGTTCAGGCGGTAGCGCACGGTCGCCGCGAACGGTTTGGGCGGTGGACCTTCGATACCGACGTAATGCCGCGCCGCCTTGCCTGTGCCGGGCACCATGACGATGGTCGGCCCCGAGATCAATGCCTTCAGTGATGCCGGATCGGACAGGCTGGGATTGGCGCCTTCGAGATAGAACTGGGTGCCGGTGACGAGATCCTGTTTAACGCTGTCGTCGATGTCCAGCGTGGCGATGACGTGCTGTCCGTTGTGGTCCAGACGGACGTCGGTGACCGAACCGACCTTGAGTCCGCGATATTCCACCTGCGTGCTGTCCTCGCTCATGCCCGCGGCCTGGTCGAACACCACCGTCACGCTGGTGCCGCTGCTGCTGAGGGTGCGCAGCGTCAGCCACAGCACAATCCCCACGGCCGCGATCGGCACCGCCCAGATCCAGCCCGGTCCCCAGGCGCGGCGCTGATTGGCTGTGGTTTCACTGGCGACGGTACGTCGCGGTTGCGGTTCAGGTTCGTCGTTCATGCGGGTTGGCGTTGGCGCAGGCCGGCGTCCCACAGCAGCCGCGGGTCAAAACTTCTGGAAGCGATCATCGTTAACACTACCACCAGCATGAAAGCGGTGATGGCAGGGGCGGGGTGGGTGCTTGCCAGTCCGCCGAAGTGGATCAGCGGTAAAAACACGGCGACGATGAAAACGTCGACATTCGACCATCGGCCAATCTCGTCGATGATGCGGTATAGCCGAGTCTTGAACACTAGATGCCGGGACGATTCGTGGCGCACCGACAAAACCAGCCAGGTCATGCCGACCAGCTTCAGGGCCGGGATGGCGATGCTGGTACAGAAAATCACGATTGCCAACGGCCAGAAACCGGCGTGATACAACTCCCTGATGCCGTCGACGATGCGATGCTGCGTGACTCCACCGGGCTGGATTGCGACGCTCATCGGATAGATATTGGCCGGCAGATAAAGCACGAAGCCGGCGATCGTCAGGGCGATGGTGTGGAGCAGGGCATTCGGCTTGCGGGCGCGCAGCCGCCGCTGGCACCGTGGGCATGGCGTGTTTTCCGCCGTGGCTGGCATCACTACGTCGCAGACCACACAGGAGATGGCGGCGGCTGGCGCGTCGGGGCTGGGTGGTTCGGGGGCAATGGCACGCCATACGGTGCGGCGGTCCAGGGTCGCGCGCGACAGCATGCACAACAGCGCAGCGCCGACGAAGCACCAGCCGCCTGCACCGATCACGACCGGCAAATTCACCGCCACCCGACTGTAGCCCACTGCGCAGCCGATCAGGAAAACGTCGGGCATCGCCCAGTGATCGAGGTGCAGGCTCCAGCGAAACACCCGGCCCAGCCAGCACGGGCGCAACCCCAGACGCACGCAGGCCAGCACCACGCTGAGCAGGCCGAAACGCAGGAACGGTAGCACGATGACAAATACGCCGACCAACAGCGCCACGATCACCCAATGCTCATGCCACAAGCTCGTGACGCTGGAGAAGAGACGACTCTGCCGGTGCATGCCGAGCAGGGACACCTTCATCAGTGGCAGCAGGTTGGCCGGGAACAGCAGTGCGAAGGTCGCCGTCGAGCAGGCCAAGGCAGCGACCACACTGCGTCCGCTGGTGCGTTCCAGCTTGTGCTGGCACACCGGGCAGGTCGCGTTGCTGCCGAACGGCGGTGGCGGCAGATTCTGCAAGGTTCCACAATCCGGGCAGGCGATGGCCATGCGTGCGCCCTGCTAAACCTCGTGCAGCTGGCGGCTGGTGTCGAATCCGACCCGCAAAGCGGCACAAGAAAAGGATATTGTGGTGTCCACGATGGAAATATGACATAAAACCAATTGCCGTAGTGGGTACGACTGCAGCCTGTGCCGGCATCCGCGTAGAGTACGCAGGATGAACGGATCGACATGAACGAATTGGCATGAACGAATCGACACAGGGGGAGCGGATTCAGAAACTGCTGGCCACCGCCGGAGTCGGTTCACGTCGGGCGATTGAAGACTGGATTCGCGAGGGGCGCATCAGCGTCAATGGCCAACCCGCTGAAATCGGTCAGAAGATCGGCCCGCGTGATCGAGTGGTGGTCGACGGCCAACCGGTGCATCTCCCCACGCATCGCGAGCCGACGCGGGTGCTGCTGTACAAGAAGCGCGTTGGCGAACTGGTCACGCGCGACGACCCGGAAGGGCGCCGCACGGTATTCCGCAAACTGCCGAAACTGGAAACGGGGCGCTGGATTGCGGTCGGCCGGCTCGACATCAACACCTCCGGCCTGCTGCTGCTGACCAACGACGGCGAGCTGGCGCGGCGGTTGACCCATCCCAGTTTCCAGGTTTCGCGCGAGTACGCCGTGCGCGTGCTGGGCGAGATCGATGAGGCGCTGCTGGAGCGTCTGCGCAGCGGAGTTGAACTGGACGATGGTCCGGCGCGCTTCGAACACATCGTGGCCGGCGGCAGCGGCGGCGATGATGATGAGGGTGACAAGGACACGTCTGCCAACCGCTGGTTCCACGTCACCCTGCGCGAAGGCCGCAATCGGCTGGTGCGGCGCTTGATCGAATCGCAGGACCTGCAGGTGAGCCGGTTGATCCGCGTCGCTTACGGGCCGATCCGGTTGGGCGGCGGCATCCGTTCCGGCACTGCCCGCGAGCTCGATCGGGAGGAGCTGGCAGCATTGCGTAAGGCGGTCGGGTTCGAAACGCCGCCGGCGGTAGCGGCCAAGGGACGTGGCTCGCGCACATCGCGAATGGTCAAAGATGGCGCTGAGCCGGTTTCAGCCAAGCCCGCCAAACATTCGCTGCGCGCCGCAACAGGAAAAACCGACGCTAAACGCTCCAAAGGCGACGTTAGCCGTCGCTCGCGCGCTGGTTTCTCGAAAAAGAACGGCCGGTGATTCCACGGCTGTCCGGCCCTAGTAACCACAGCAGGGCAGGTACGACGATTTCCGGCGTGTTCAACTGCGCCATGTCTTCCTGCGGGTAGCCGCGTCGACGCAGCGACGTGCGCATCGGCCCCGGGTCGTAGCTATTGAAGCGCAGATTGGGTTTAAATTCCAACTCCTGCGACCAGGTTTTCAGTAAACCTTCTAACGCATATTTGGCGACGCCGTAGGCGCCGAAATAGGCACGCGGTGTCTGCGCCGAAGGATCGGAGATAAACACCACGCTGGCGTCCGCGGATCCCCCCAGCAGCGGCAGGCACTGCGCCGTCAGCGCATAGGGCGCGGTCAGGTTGACCTGCAGGCTTTCGAGCCATTCCTTGGGTGGCAGCTGCTCTAACGATGTGAAGGCCTTGAAGTGGGCCGCGGCGTGGACGATGCCGTCGAGCCGGCCGAAGGCTTCATCGAGCTTGTCCGCCAGGGTGCCGTAGTCGCCCCAGCTGGCGCCGGCCAGATTCATCGGATAGATCGCCGGTTGCGGCCCGCCGGCCTGTTCGATCTGATCGTAGATGGCTTCAAGTTTGGACATGTTGCGGCCCAGCAATACCACCGTGGCACCGAGTCCGGCGCAGGCCAGCGCGGTGGCGCGACCGAGTCCACCATTGGCGCCGCTGATCAGAATCACACGATCCGATAACAGACGTGATTTGGGGACGTAGTGTACTGGCAGTTCGTGCGCAGTCGATGCTGTTTTGGATTTAGGCGGCATAGCGTAGTTCGATGTGTTGCAGAAGGTCCGAGGGCTGCTCGAGAATCAGGTCCGCACCCCACTCCTGCGGCGGCGTGTCGCTGCCGAGATATCCCCAACCGGCCACCAGCGCCGGCATGCTGGCGGCTCGGGCGGACTGGATGTCGCGGATGTCGTCACCGACGTAGATGCACTGATCGGGTGGAATGCCAATCTGGTCGCAGGCGTATAACAGCGGGTCGGCGGCCGGTTTGGGTCGTGCGGCGGTTTCGCCGCTGACCAGACAGGCACTGCGTGCGCTCAGGCCCAGATCGTCCATCACGGGTTGCGCCAGCCAGCCCGGCTTGTTGGTGACTACGCCCCAGCGGATGCCGGCGGCATCAAGCCGGTCGAGCAACGCGGGTACTTGCGCGAACAGCCGCGAGTCGCGACTGAGCCGGGCACGGTAGATGGCCAGATAGTGTTCGCGTTGTGCGGCGAAGTCGGGATGATCCGGCGACATTTGCAGCGCAACGTGCAGTATGCCGCGCACGCCATGCGAGGCATGCGGACGGTAGAGGCCGATTGGCAATGGCGGCAGGTCGAGTTCGGCACGGATCTGGTTGGCGGTACCGCCGAGATCGGGCGCGGAGTCGACCAGCGTCCCGTCCAGATCGAACAGCACGCAGCGGGGCGTGAATTTCATCAGAGCGACTCAGGGCGACGGCAGTGCATCAGGTAATTCACGTCGAGGTCGCGCGCGTTGAGGCTGGCGTAGCGCAACAGCGGGTTGTAGCGCAGGCCGGTGATGTCGAGGGTCTCCAATCCGGCCGCGCGCGCCCACTCGCTCAACTCGGATGGACGGATGAACTTGGCGTATTCATGGGTGCCGCGCGGCAGCAGTTTCAAGACGTGTTCGGCCGCCACGATCATCAACGCGTAAGATTTCGGGTTGCGGTTGATGGTGGAAAACAGCACGTCGCCACCGGGTTTGACCAGTTCGGCGCAGGCGCGCACCACCGCGGCCGGATCGGGCACGTGCTCCAGCATCTCCATGCAACACACCAAGTTGTACGCAGCGGGTGCAGTTGCCGCCAGCGCTTCGGCGGCGATGATCTGGTAATCGGCATCCACATGGTTTTCCGCAGCGTGCCGGCGCGCCACCTCGATCGATGCGCCGGCCAGATCGATACCCAGCACCTGCGCATTTTCACCGGTCAGCGTTTCGGTGAGAATGCCGCCGCCACAGCCGACATCCAGCGCGCGCAGGCCGTCGAGCGATCCGACCCGACGGCGGATGTAGTCGACGCGCACTGGGTTGATCACATGCAGCGGCGCCATGTCGCCGCGCGGGTCCCACCACTGTGCGGCGAGCGCCTCGAAGCGGGCGATTTCGGCGGTATCGACGTTGGTGTTCATCGCCTGAGGATTATCTCGCAGCCTGGTACCAGACATCTGACGGGCGCGTCGTTTCTTAATCGCGCCGCGACGGCGTCTTGACGGCGGGGTGATCGGGAGATTCGCGCAGACGGGGCAACAATGCCACAAGATTGCAGGGCCTTACGTTGACATCAAGCTGCTTGGCGATGATCTGATCCCAAGCCAGCTCGCAGGCGCCGCGCGATCCCGGCAGGCAGAACACCAGGCGTCCGTTGGCGCTGCCCGCGAAAGCACGCGATTGCAGCGCCGAAGTGCCGATATCCTGATACGACAGCCAGCGGAACAATTCACCGAAGCCGTCGACGGTACGGTCGAGCAGCGGCCTGACCGCTTCGGGTACCAGGTCGCGACCGGTCAGACCGGTGCCGCCGGTGAGGATCAGCACGTCGATCTGCGGGTCGATCAATCCGGCCGAAAGCTGCGCACGGACGGCGTATTTATCGTCCGAGACGATCCAACGTGCGGCCAGATGGTGCCCGGTCTGCGCGATGCGTTCAACCAGAAGATTGCCGGATTTGTCGTCGGCCAACGTGCGGCTGTCGGAGACGGTCAGGACAGCGATACCCAGTTTCATGGTCGCGGGTCTCAAGTGGGAAATTGGCCGGGATGATATGACTCGACCCCGCAACCGTCCAGCCGTCAGCTGATTCGTTGCGCGGCTACGAGTTCTCACTCTACGACAACCTTCGCGACTCCCGCAAATCCATATATTGTGTCGAAATGCGCTTCATTGGCCAGGCGGTTTCAAGTTCCAAGTGCAAAGAGCGAGGCATGATACTGACTGAAGTCGAAGGCCTCAGGTGTAAACAGCTCCGCAGGGCACTTATAGCCCAGTGACTTGCGAGGCCGGGTATTGAGCT
>Ga0307373_10009989_pt1 | contig 14060 bp, 10 predicted proteins | sample OX2MG_FD_202534 | JGI IMG/M metagenome (GOLD analysis project Ga0307373, IMG submission 202534) | Soil microbial communities from Risofladan, Vaasa, Finland - OX-2 | ecosystem: Environmental > Terrestrial > Soil > Coastal area > Acid sulfate soil | place: Finland: Risofladan, Vaasa | collected... | reverse complement strand
ATTTCCCGCTTCATTAGGCTTCGCGCGCTCCGGAGGGGTGGCCGAGTGGTTTAAGGCGCACGCTTGGAAAGCGTGTTTACGGGAAACCGTAACGTGGGTTCGAATCCCACTCCCTCCGCCACTTCAGTCCCTGAGTGGGCACTGCGTTTGCGCCGCCGCTCGCTATGAGCGTCTGGAGCAGCCGAGACTTCGATCCCATGATGCGAACCTCGCCTTCGGCGACTTCGACGCGCTGAGCGAGCGCGCGAAGATGGTCGCGGCGGTAACCGCCGCCTTCAAGCCGGATGCGCTGGCGCGCGGCGTGGGCAAACTTGCTCAACATCTGCGGCGTGACCGCCTTGCTTCCTGAGTTCTGGAGCATGGCCTGGGCGCGTTCGGCGTCGGCCTTCGCTTGGTCGCGGATAGCCTTGAGGCCGTCGATGCGGTCCTTGAGCGCCGGGTCGTCCAGATCGGCGACGCCTGCCTCGATGGCGTCGTAAAGGCGCTTGAGGCGCGCTTCCGATTCCGCTGCGCGCCTGTTCAGCTCGGCGATGTGCTCGCGCTGGCGGTCGGATCGCTCCTGCCGCCGGTCGAGCACCGTGGCGAGGATCGTTTCCAGCCGGTCGGGCTGGAGCAGGCGTTCCTCCAGATGGCTGGCGACAAGATCGTCCAGCTTATCCATCGGTACGGTCATACCCTCGCAAGCGGTCGGTCCCTGCCGGGCTTTCATGGAGCAGGCATAGTAACGATAGCGCCCGCCCTTGCCGGTGCGGATGGTCATGGCACCGCCGCACTTGGCGCAGTGGATCAGGCCGGTAAGGAGGGTCGGACCGCTGATGACGGCGGATGGGGTCACCGTGGGATGCCGGGCTTTCAATAGCTTCTGCACGGTGTCGAAGGTCTCGCGGTCGATGATCGGTGGCACCAGCACGACCACGATTTCGCTGACCGGCTTCAACTCCTTGGATTTAGACCGCTTGTTGAACTCATGCTCGCCCATGTAGGTGCGGCGGGTGAGGATGCGATGCACTTGTCCGATGCCCCAGCGCCCGCCGTCACGCGTGAAGATGCGGTTGCGGTTCAGGTAGCTGACGATGTTCTTCACGCCCATCTGTCCCTTGGCGCCGTCGCCGTGGAGCGCAAGCCGGTAGATCAGCCGTACCGTCTCGGCGTGGAGCGGGTCTATCTCCAGCTTCTTCTTGACCTTCGCGCCGCGGTGCTCGGCCGCGACGACACGGTAGCCGATGGGCGGCAGCGAACCATTCCAGAAGCCTTGCCGGGCGTTCTCCTTCAAGGCCCGCATGACGTGTTTGGCGTTTTCCTTCGACTGATATTCGTCGAACAGCGCCATGATCTGCCGCATCATCTGATGCACCGGATCGTCGCCGATCTCCTGGGTGATCGACAGCAGCTTGACGCCGTTCTTCGCCAGCTTGCGGACGTAGAACTCCATATCGAAGGCGTCGCGGAAAAAGCGGCTGAACGAGTGGACGACCACCACGTCGAACGGCGCGGGCTTGGACGTGCCCGCCTCGATCATCCGCTGGAACTCGGGGCGGCGGTCGTTGGTCGCCGACGCGCCTGGCTCCACATAGGTTTCGACGAGATGGTAGCCGCGCGAAGCGCAATAGGCTTCGCCCTGCCGCTTCTGGTCGGGGATGGAGACATCGTGCTCGGCCTGCCGCGCCGTCGAGACACGCAGATAGAGGGCGGCGCGCAGGGGAATCGTGGAAGTGGCGGCGGTCATGCCCGATCTCCTTTTCCGGCCGCGCGGGGCAGTCCATGTCCGGTAAGGGGGAGGATCAATTCGATGCAGTCGCAAAGCAGCGTGGGGACAATCTTTCGCCCACGGCGCTCGATGTGAACGATGCCGTAGCTCGCCAGCCTGTGAAGCGTGCGCGACAGGTTGGGCTTGGCCCGGCCTGTCAGCTCGACCAGTTCATCGAGGGATTCGGGCGCGCGCTCCGCGATCAAGCGCAGCATCGTGCGATTGTCTGCCGTCAACAGGCGCGCGAAAGACTCCGTTGATGGAAACCACACGGCGGGGTCGCTGGATATAGCCTTGCGACTTTCGCCAGCCTCTCCGATTCCGACTTTCAGAGCAGGCATCGTTTGTCCTCGCATGTTTGCGAGAACAAATATTATCATCACAAGACAACTATTCAAGCGCCATTCGAGCATCCGCTGTCAATCGCCAGGACCAGACAGTTCATCGAACAAATCGCCGAACCATTGCTCGAAGACCTCGACCTCGGCTTCCGTCACCGGAACGGGATCGGGCCAATCGTCAATGACGGTCCATGTGGACAGGTCGTGTTTGGGCGGCCTGCCGGGAAACGGCCACGGATAACCCAACAGCGCCTCAAGCTGTTCCGATGCTGTCGGCGGTCTGGCACCTCTGCGACGCTGTGCTGTGCCTGCTCGGTCAGTCATCGAAGTCGAACTCGCTTCTCGGACGCCATGCGACGGGATTGGCGACCCAGCGGTTGATGTCCGACTCCCTCCAACCGGCGCCGTTGACGCTGATCTTGATCCGAGGCGGGAACGTGCCCTCGGCGATCTTGCGATAGATGGTGGACCGGGACAGGCCGGTGCGGGCGAGAACGGTTTTCATGCGGATGATACGGTCTGCTACGAGCATGGTTGCGCTGCCTCCTGCCGGGTGTTTCTGACGATTGCAGAGACCAGACAGAGCGATGATTTGTTGTTGTGCAATAGATATTTAGAGGTCGTAGTAGTGTGGCGTGGAGGCGGCGGAAAATAGGATAGTTCTACAGTCCGATACCCCGGCCTCTACCGAGGTCGATGCCGTGACTGAACGCGAGTTCCCGACCAAGGCTGCGGCCCGAGTCGATCCCGATACCTAGGTCTCGCTTGCGGCCTTCGAGGATGGATTCAAGCTGCGGATCGCGTTCAAGACTCTTCGCCATGTCGCCCATCGCTGACCGCGTGGACTTGTAACCGGACATGTCGCCCGCCTGATACTGGCGCTGGCTGGCTTGACCGAGTTCCCGCCAGCGTTCCACGAAGCGGTCGGCGCGGCGCTGCGGATCGGCGCGCAGCTCGGTCTCCAACTGGAGGGCGCGCACGGTGCGATTGACCTGGCCCGTGGCCGCTTCCGAGGCAAGCTCCGGGTTCTTCTTGTAGGCGGCTTCGGCGTCGTGCGCGCCGTAGGGCCGCACCTCCTCGAAGGCTTTGCGGGCGTTTTGCAATTCCGTCACCTGCTCCGGGCTGGCCCTGCCGCCTCGCTCCTGCGCCTCGAAGATCGTATCCACGGCGCGGGCATGGCGAACGAGCGCTCTGGTCCGGGCGCGGCGCAAAACCTCCTCCGGGTCTGCCGCCTTCTCCCTTTCCGGCGCTACCCGTTCCGGCTCCTGCTTGCCACCGGCGGGCAGGTGCAGGCCGTCGAACATACCGCGCACCTTGTCGGGAACCTGCTTGACGATTTCGACAACCCGCTCCACCCGTTCGCGGAGGCTGATGCCGCGCCGCTCGGCGTATCGCTGTGCCGGCTCGTAATCCGACGCCATGTCCTTGGCCCGGTCGCGCGACAGGGTGCGGACAAGCCTGCTGTCGTCGGCGAAGTCGTCGCGGCCGTAATGCAGGTCCATCCCGTCGCGGTGCCGCGACAGGGCGACATAGCTGCCGTGGGCGTCCAGGCCAGGCGTCGCCAGAACATGGGTGCGGTCCACCGTCATGCCCTGCGCCTTATGGATGGTCGCCGCATAGCCGTGGTCGATCCGGTCGTAATCTTTGAGGTCGAATGAGACATTGCGCCCGTCATCGGTGCGCACGGTCATAGATCGTTCGCTGACCTGCTCGACGGTCCCGAGCGTGCCGTTCTTCACGCCAAGGCCGCGCTCGTTTTGTAGGAACATGACGCGATCCCCGCCGGCGAAGCTGCGCACGCCGCGTTCGACCGTCAGGCGCACGTCATCGCTCAAATCGCCGGCTTCCCGCATCCGTTCACGCGCGGCCTCGTTGAGCACGCGCACCTCGTCGTTGGTGTGGGTGAGGATGATGCGGCTCTGGTCGGGCGATGCCTGCCGCTCGCGGTCCCAGCGGTCGATCAGATCGTCACGCGCCTGTTCCCGTGTCGGCGCGGCATGGACCATGCCGTGACCGTCATAGGCATGGATCGCGTCGCCCGTCCGGCCAGTCGCCAGATCGCGCGTGGCGTCACGCTGCCAGTCGTCCCGTTGGCGGCGCACCTCGCCGATCTCCGCGCCGCCGTGGTGGTCGTGAATGGAGCGGAACGCCGCGCCTGCTTCTATGGATTGAAGTTGCTGCGGATCGCCGATCAGCACGACCTTGGCGCCGGCCTCGGCGGCATGGGATAGCACGCGCTCCAACTGGCGCGTACCGACCATGCCCGCCTCGTCGATGACAAGCACATCGCGGGACGTGAGTGCGTCGCGGCCCTGTCCCCAACCATGTTCCATGCTGGCGATGGTGCGCGACGCGATGCCCGATCCGCTTTCCAGATTCTCGGCGGCGATGCCGGACAGCGCCACGCCCCGGACCTCATAGCCCGCCGCTTCCCAGGCTTCGCGCGCCACGCCCAGCATCGCGCTCTTTCCCGTCCCGGCATAGCCGACGACGACGCCGAGATCGCGCCCGTCCGTGACGTGCGTAAGCGCCTCGGCCTGCTCCCCCGAAAGCACAAGGCCGCGCGCTTCTGCGCGCGCCAGCGCCGATTCGCGATCTGCATCACGCACGCCATGGCGTTCCGTCTCGGCCATGAGTTCGGCGGCGCGGTGCAGACGCTGCTCGGCCTCGATCATCTCGCGGGTGGTGAAGCGGTCCTCTCCGCGTCCGTCCGCGCCAAGTGCGACGAGCTCGGGCGCGTTCCGCATCGCGCCCATGACCGCGTTGAACTGCTCGATTCCGTCGCTATGCCGGTGCGCGAACATCGCCATGTCGCGCCGCGTGAAGGTCGATTGCTGGTGGGTGATCGCGTCCAGCGCCACCGAGGGATCGTCGATGATCCGCGCGCCGTTGTTGCGCGCAATCTCGCGGTGCATGTTCGCGCGGTCGGCGGCCTCTAACCCTTCGCCCTCGATGCGCTGCGCGGGCGCGCCGATCTGGCTTTGCGGCTCCAGCGCAATGCCCTGCGCCTCCAGGCTGCGATGGTCGATGCGCGCGTCGATGTCGAGTTCGGCCAGGCGCTCGTTGGCCAGCTCAGCCCAGCGTTCCCGCCACCGTTCGACCATCTCCGTGCGGTTCCAGTCCCGCACCTTTTGGCCGAAGCCGTCCTCGTTCACGGATCGCATGGTCAGCATGACATGGGCGTGGGGCTTGGGCGTCCCGTCCTCGGTCATGTCCCAATGCACATTGAGGTCGGCGATCATGCCCTGATCGACAAACTCCGTCTGCACGAAGTCGCGGGCGAGTTCGATGCCCTGGGCTTGCGTCATCTCGCGCGGAAGGGCGAACTCGACCTCGCGGGCAAGCTGCGCGTCCTTCCTGACCTCAAATGCCTCGACATCGTTCCAGAGCCGTTCGCGGTCGCTCCATTGCTCGGGCGCATCCTCCGGCAGCATGACCTCGGAATGGACGACGCCGCGCTTGTTGGAAAAGTCATGGCTGCGCTCAAGCCGGTCGTCGCGCAGCCGCGAGGCCGAGCGGTAGGCGGCGGAGGCCACCGCGCTAGAGCCGGCCTTGCGGCCGATGACCTTGACGTGAAGATGATAGATCGCCATTGCGATCCGAACATCACCACGGCGAAGCGCACGTCGGAACGACGTATAAGCGCGCCCTCGAAACTAATTTCTCGGGACTTCTCGCGCCGTTTCAGCCCGTCCCGGCGACCTTACAGCATTGCGGCAGGCGCTCAACTATCATCGCTCCATCGACAGCTTATGGAGACGACGATGCGCAAGCCACGGGACTTCGATGCGGAACTGAAGTCGCTCGAAGACAAGACGCGAGACCTGAAATCCCGCAAGGTGCAGCAACTCGGTGAACTGGTCATCTCGACCGGAGCCGACGCGCTGACTGCCGACGAACTGGCGGGCGCGCTGATCGTGCTGGCCGAAACCAAGGACGCCGGAAAGAGGGAGGCATGGGCGAAGCGCGGTGCAGCGTTCTTTCAAGGGCGGACACGGCGAACTGCATCGGCACCTGACCGCGACGTTGGCGGCGCTCAACCGCAACCGGGCGGCGCGCAACCGGCATCAGGCGGCGGTGGCGCGGCATGACATGCGCACCTGGCAGGTCGAGCGCCGCAGACGGACGCGCCATCTGATCGAACTCGGCGGCCTCGTCGTCAAAGCTGGGATCGTGGACCTCACCGGCGATGATCGCGCCATGATCTACGGCGCGCTGCTCTGGATGGCCGACAAGCTCAAAAGCGAGCAAGCGGTGCAAGCGCGAGAGCTGTGGGCCGAAAAGGGAAGACAGGCGTTCGAGGACAAAGGCTTTGGGGCGTAAACTTGCTTGCTATCATGGAATCGGAACCGCTTTAGCGCGTGCGATATCTGCACCTGACAGGCCAAATAGCGCGCTGACGCAGGTTTCAACCCGATCACGTAGCGTCGCCGCTTTGCGCTCGTGAAGCGTCTTCTGATGTGGCGTCCGCGCCGCCAGGGCGGCATCGGTAGCGGCGATCAACTGACCAACCAGCGTCTCGATCTCCGCCCGTTCTTGCTGCGATGCTGGCGGTATCGGCAGATGCTCGATGAACTGCTTCCCGTGAGAATAGTACCCGCCCCGGAAGGGGCTTGTATGCGTCCGCACCATCGCCTCGCTCAGGGGGTGATGCAACACGGCCAGCAGAAAGAAATTGGATTCTACAGCGCCATCGATCGGACGGATGAGATAGTATGGGCCGTTCCCGCCGCCGGTCATCATGATGTTGGCCTCGTCGTAGGCGTATCGCGCTTCGAGCGAGAGGATGGGCAGGATGATCTTCGGGCTGTCGAATTTCGTCAGGCTTTGCGATCGGCCGAACTGGTAGAATTGCCGATCGGTAGCGGAGCCGCCGACGATGTTTCGGCGCTCCAGCTCCTCCCGCCGTGCCGTCAGATATTCCAGGCACACCGGAAAACGCCGCGCCATCTCCGCCGGCTGAAACAGTCTGGCCGAGGTTCCGCGCGGGCCGGGCACGATCTCATAGGGAAAGATCATCCAAGCATTCGCTTCAGCGCGCGTATACGGATACAGCCGGGCATCGTGCAGGCACGGGCGAAGAATGTCGCGCTCGATCGGCCAATCCCGACCGTTCCACCGCAGCGTCACTGTCGCCACCGTCTCGGCAGCGGCGCGAAAGATATAGATCGGGTCTTTGCTGGTCTGGACACCGACGAAGATTTCCGCCGCGTCCTTCAGCTCGCGGCCGCAGGCGGCCCGCACACGCGCAAAGAGCGCGCGCGTGTCGTCATCGGCGAACTGCCATGGATCATCCGTCAGCGCGGCCGCTGGCAGCACGTTCCGGAGGCCGGGTGTCCCATAGCGCCAAGGCTCCAAAGCCTCAACGCGCTCCACGGTGATATCCGCTCTGCCCTGCCGGTCGAGGATCAGCAGGCAGGTATAGTTTGCGGCCTGCCGGCCGAAGACCTGTTGCACACCGAAATGCACGATCTCTTCGAGGACGTGTCCGACCGTGACGAGACGACGCAGCGCGCGCCCAGCCTGAATCGTCATGAATTTATGTGGGATGATGAAGCCAAGCCGGCCATCCGGCCGGACGACCGACAGGGATCGCTCGATAAAGAGCGCGTACTTGTCGAAATTGTCCTGCCGCGCGGTCGTATAGGGCGACGCGGCGCTCTGGTAGAAGGCCGCTTCCTCGGGCGAATAGGCCTGCATGTTCTGGATGCGGATATACGGTGGGTTTCCCACGATCACGTCGAAGCCGCCGCGTGCATGCTCGGCGGGGAATTCGTCCGCCCACGAGAACGGATTGATCTTCTCCAGCAGGCGTGCCGGCAGCGCGCCACGCGCGGCCGTCCATTCCCCTTCACTGACCAGACTGTTCCCCGCGCGCAGCGTACTTTCCAACTCCGGCAGCGCGGCGGTTCCGGTACGATCGACGTAATCGCGCAGGCCTGCCGCGCTTTCATCCTCGATCAGCTTTAGCAGAAGACTGAAGCGCGTGACCTCGACCGCATTGGCGTCGATATCGACGCCACGGATATGGGCCAGCAGGATGCGGCGCTTTTCCTCGAAGGTGAGTCTCCAGAGCCCTGCCCCGGCTTCATAGATCGTGCGGCCGACATGGGCGGCGCGATCGTTCGCCTGATACCAAGCCAGGCAGTGGTCCGTCAGGAACTCGAAGACCGACAGCAGGAAAATGCCGGAGCCGCAGCAGATATCGGCAACGGTAAAACCCGCCAGATCGGCGGGAGACTTGCCCGTAACACGCGGGCCAAGTGTCCGCTGCACGATGGCATCGACGATATAACGCGGCGTCGGCACGACGCCGCCGCTTTCCCGCACTTCCGGTTTGCTGACGATCTCGACCGCGCCGGCGGCGTCGATCGTGATGATCTCACCCAGAAATTGCTCATAGATTTCCCCAAGCACTTCGGTTTCGACGACCGCAAAGGTGTAGGGACTCTGGGGATAATACAGCTCGTTTATGATGCCGCTCAGCACATCGTCGCTGATGCGGACGCCGAGGCGCGCGTCATCGAGAAGCCGGAACAGGCCGGAATCATAGAAGGCGTCCGCACGGCGCAGCTCTTCCACCAGCGCGTCGAAGCTGCCGCCGCCGGCGATGCCGCGCAGAGTCTCATATCGCTCGATATCGCGATCTTCGCAGATGCGCAGGAATACGATCCGCGAGAGGAAGAGCTGCACCGCATAGGTCAGTTCTGCCGGCGAAAGTCCGGGGGTGTTTTGGTGGATATCCCGTGCAAGCCGCTCCCGCCATGACCGCACCTGGCGCAGGAAGAAATCGTCGAACTGCTCGGCTCCGTGGCGCGTAACATCGACCGAGAAGCGGCGGTCGAAATCGCCGGAATAGACGGTCTCACGCGAGAGCAGCGGCCACAGCTCGTCAAACCGAGCCTCGAATTCATCATAGTGGACGAGCAGGATGCGGGCGACATGCGCCGCGTCGGTGAGGTCCGGCTTGGGCTGGCAGTCATAGACCGCGAGCTGGTGGAAATTGGTCAGGATCGCGATCGGCAGGCTGGCCGAATATCCGTAGCGCCGCGTCTGGAAAGCTGCGTCCTTGTTGCGGTCGATATGGACGCTTGGTTTCTTGGCCTCGACGAACAGTTTGCGTTGCCGCGCCAGGCGCAGCTCGTAATCCGGTTTCTTGGAAAGCTTCTCCTCGCCGACCTCGACAGTCGCCTCTTCGATCATCTCACGCAGGCCGAGCGGTTGCCCTGCCGCGTTGTGAACGTCCCAGCCAAAGGCCGCCAAAAGCGGCGTGATGAAATCCGTCCGGGCCTGGGTCTCGTTATATGCAGCCCGCAGATAATCCGCTTCGTTCCGCCGGAAACTCTGGACCAGTTCCCCGATTCGGGCGCTGGCTGCGGCCTTCAAGTCCGCCCGGTCATGCTGCATCGCCCGCCGCTTTCCGGGCACCGCGACGGCGCGAGTTGCGGCGATCCCGCATCTTGGTCCAGACGCCTTCCAGCAGGGTACAGTCGGCGGCCGAGAGGCCCATGTGCTCACGCAGAATGACGCGCGCGTTCTCTTCGAGGACGGAGTCCAGCCGTCCCGCCCGCACTAACTTGTCAACCTCGGTAAGGGGCATCGCACCGTTCAGCTTCGCCGGCATCAGCAGCCGTTCGGCTTCTGTTGGTTCCAGCTCCAGCACGCCGCCGCCATAGCTGCGGCCCTCGATTTCCGCCGAGGCGGCCGTGAGCCAGGTATAGGTATTGGCGATCACACGCTCCGGCTTCGCACCCTTGCTACGCATCCGGTGGATCGTGTCGGTAGACGTTGCGCCCGAAGCGTTCAGCACCATGCGCGGGAAGTCGTAAATCTGCCGGAAGGCGAAGCCATCCGGCACCCAGACCGAGGGTACCAGATACCAGGGTTCGCGGATCGAGCATTTGTATCCCTTGTGGAATTCCTTGCGCTCGCCTTCCTCGATGTAGCGGCGCAGCTTGGCCGTCAGCTTGCCGGCTTGAAGCTGGCTGATGTTCAAAAGGTGGACGCGATCTCCTGCCGCCGCGAGGGATCTCCAGTCCGCCTTGCCGATCTGGCTACCCTTCAGTTGCGCCGATCGCGAGACGAGGGGAGTCGTGTAGCCCTCAAGGCCGAGAGCGCCGATCTGATCCGCTGACAGCACGAAGAATTCGTTTTTGCCCGTAACCACGCCCACGTCGATGCTCGCGTGCACCGACATGGAGGCGGTAATCTCCGCTTCGCGTAAGGCCCGCATGAAGGAGATTTGTCGATTACTGAGGAAGTATTTCAGCCACTTTTCGCTATCGTGGCGGATGGTCTTAGGCTCGGCCTGCTTCAGCAGCAGCGCGGGCTTGCTGCCCATGATATCCGCCACCGTGTCCGCAGCCGTCAGGGCGACACGGCATTCGTTCTCTTCCGAGGCAGCCGGCAGCGCCCCGTCCGCCAGCAGTAGGACCACTTCCTGCTCGGCGTTCTCAAAGAACAGCTCATTGCACGCGATCACGTCGATGCGTGCAAAATGATCGGTCAGATAAGAGCGGAGCTGCGCCGCATAGGTGACTTGCAGGATTTCCGCCGGCAGCACTAGTGCCAGACGGCCACCTGGCTTCAGGCTCGCTGTCGCCGCAACAACAAACGGCACCCAGATATTCGTCAGGCGATTGGGGCTAAGCCCCTGCTCCCCCATTATCGCCATTGCCAGCGTGCGATGCGGTTCCGGGAAGGACTGGTAGCGAATGAAGGGTGGATTGCCGATGATGGCGTCATAAGCCGGCTGATCCGTGCCTTGCCACCAGGCGAAGAAATCCGAATTGCAAACGATCTTGTCAGCCACCTTGCCAAGATCGGGCCGCAGACGTTCAGTCGCCGCCCGTGCTTCGGCGGGTATGATCTCGACGCCGGTGAGCTGGCGCGCGATTTTGGCGGGCGTCGCGCCGAGAGTCAGCAAACGGCGCGCGGCCGCCTCGATGAAGGCACCATCGCCGCAGCTCGGCTCCAGCACGGCATCGCCGGCAGACTGAATAGCCCAGCCGCACAGCCACTCCGCTACCCGCGCCGAGGTGTAATAACCGCCACGCAGCTTACCCTCGTCCAAATCGACGAAGCGACCACGCGGGGCAGCGCGGGAGGAAGCGCCCTTGGGCGTGGAGGGAAGGGATTTGGTACGCGCGGTTGTCATTCTTTCCCCACATGAAGCAGCGGCATGTCCTCTTTCAGGAGGCGGTCGATCGCTTCACGAATGACCCATGCCACCGATACCCGATTCTTTCGGGCAAGCTCGTTAAGCTCGCGGTGCTGGTCTGTCGTAAGGCTGACGGACAGGCGATGTGCGGACTTGTCGTCATGGGCTGAGGCGGTGCTTGGCATGGCGGCGATTCTGTTGCATCAATATGCACCACGCTACACCAGGGTGGTGCACACAACAAGACGCCCCCGCTAGATGGACCCAGTGAGAGCAAGGCCGCTACCCACGCATCCTCTAAAGTAGGGCATCGCAGACGGGGGGACGAATGCTCAAGAAGATCATCACGATCAAGAACGTTGGTCGATTCCGCAACTCGGCCGCGCCTGGCAACCCGCAGCTTGTCAAGCACACCTTCATCATTGGGGCGAACGGCTACGGTAAAACGACGCTCTGCGCCGTCCTGCGCTCTCTGCAAACCGGCGATCCGGCCCATGTTCTCGGTCGCAAGACTCTTGGCGTGACCGAAGCGCCAGTGATCGAGCTGCTGCTGGAGGGCGAGCAGGCCCGATTCGACGGCACGGCATGGAGCGCGACCAGGCCGGAAATCGCCATCTTCGATGGAGTGTTTGTCGCGGAGAACGTCCATTCCGGCGAGGTCGTGGACATTGAGCACAAGCGCAATCTCTATCGCGTCATCGTTGGCGACGCGGGTGTAAAGCTCGCGGCGCAGGATGCCAACCTAGCAGCCGATAGCCGCGCCAAGACGGGAGAAATCAGCAACGCGGGCAAGGCCATTCAGCCGCATGTGCCTGCCGGCATGAAGCTGGACGCTTTTATTGCCTTGCCTGAGACGTCCGACATTGCCACGCAGATCGAAACGCAGGAACGCACCGTGGACGCGCTGCGACAAGCCGGGGCGTTGCGCGCTCGTCCGGCCTTGTCGGAATTTACCATTCCAGCCTTGCCGAGGGATTTCGCCGACCTTCTGGCGCGCACTATTGATGACATTGCGCAGGACGCAGAGCAAAGATTGTCTGCGCACTTGGCAGCTCATGGGATGGCCACCGGCGGCGGCAACTGGATCGCGGACGGCCTCGGCCATGCTGCCGACACCTGCCCCTTCTGCGGGCAGGATATTCAGGGCCTTCCGCTGATTGCCGCTTTCCGGGCCGTGTTCAGCGAGCGTTACAAGGCGCTGGCCGAGGAAATCGCGGTCATGAAAGCGCGTATCGCGCAGGACATGGGTGATGCCGCTCTGGCCCGCCTTGGCACGGTCGCGGAGCAGAACAACGGCGGCGTCGAGTTTTGGCAGAAATATTGCGCGATTGAGGCTCCCGCCCTTGCCCTACTGGCGAATGCCGTGGAGGCGATCCGCGCCCTCGCCACGTCGGCGATCACGCATCTTGACCGGAAGGCGGCGGTGCCGCTCGAACCGATCACGCCGGATGCGAGATTCACGGTCGCGCGCACCGCCTATGACGGCGCGGTCGCCGCCATCGAGGCCGCAAACGTGGCCATCCGCGCGGCCAATACCATCATCTCCGAAAAGAAAGCGGTCACGGACGCGGGCGACCTCAAGGCCGCCGAGGCCGAACTGACCCGACTGAAGGCGATCCAAACCCGGCACCGCGCGGACGTGTCCGACCTTTGCGCCGCTCATACGAAGGTCTCCGGTGAAAAGGATGCCATCGAGGCGCGCAAGGAGGTCATCAGGAAGCAGCTCGACGCGCACACAAAGACCGTGGTGAAGCCCTACGAGCGGCGCATCAACGACTACCTTGCAGCGTTCAATGCTGGCTTCACCATCACCGAGACCAAGCACGCTTACCCTGGCGGCGTTGCCACATCGAGCTATCAGCTTGTTATCAACGACACGGCCGTTGACCTTGGTGACAGCAAGACGCCGGGAGATCGGCCGAGCTTCAAAAACACCCTCAGCGCCGGCGACCGCACCACCCTTGCCCTTGCGTTTTTCCTCGCGCACCTGGAGCGCGACCCTGCGGTAGCGAGCAAACTGGTTGTATTCGACGATCCCTTTAACAGCCAAGACGCCTTCCGCCGTCGCCAAACCGTGCACGAAATCATGAAGGTGGCGGGGAAGTGCGCGCAGGTGATCGTGCTTTCTCACGATGCAACCTTCCTCAAGCAGGTTTGGGATAAGTCACCTGCCGCCGAGCGTGTCGCGCTAACGATTGCCGATCACCGCGCCCAAGGCTCGAAAATCATGCCGGTAGACCTTGAGGACGCCTGCCGGGGCCGGACGGCCACCGACATTGATGACCTGCAAACCTACCTCACGAGTGGTGCTGGCGGCTTACTCGACATCATCCGCAAGATGCGCGTCGTCCTCGAAACCCATTGCCGGACGACTTATCCGGGCAACTTCCTTGCCAACGATTGGCTGGGCGACATGGTGCGGAAGATACGCGAGGGCGGAGACACCCATTCCGCGCAGGCGCTCTATGACGAGTTGGACCAGATCAACAGCTATACGAGCCAGTATCATCACGGGGAAAACATGGCTGATGCTACGCCGGATCAGATCGATTCGACCGAGCTAACCGGCTTCACGAAGCGCACTTTGCGCATTGTAAATGCATTACAGGCATGAACGGAGTTCACATTCATCGCCTATGGTAGGGCTATGGCGTAAAGGTAGTGATCATCGCTATCGGGCGTGGCCCGCCAGCCTACTATCCGTTCGCGCCGTCCGGTTGCACGCGCTGCCGTGCCACGAATTGATCACCGGGCGCGTATTTGCACGGCCGCAAACCAGGCGCATGCTAGATACCCCGGCTTCGAGAGTGCT
>Ga0307373_10009988_pt1 | contig 14061 bp, 9 predicted proteins | sample OX2MG_FD_202534 | JGI IMG/M metagenome (GOLD analysis project Ga0307373, IMG submission 202534) | Soil microbial communities from Risofladan, Vaasa, Finland - OX-2 | ecosystem: Environmental > Terrestrial > Soil > Coastal area > Acid sulfate soil | place: Finland: Risofladan, Vaasa | collected... | reverse complement strand
GATCTGCCCGGGAAGACCTTGATCCTCACCTTGATGACACTGGGATTATTGATCCCCGGATTTTCGGTCGCTTTAGGGTGGGTATTCCTCTTGAATGAGCGCATTGGAATCCTCAACCGGTTCCTAATGCAGGCGTTTTCGCTTCACGCCGCGCCTCTCAACATCGCCACGCTGCCGGGGATGGGGTGTGTTGAGGGTATCAGCCTGGCGCCGGTTGTTTTTATCATGACGAGTACGGTCCTGCGCGCGATCGATTATTCCTTCGAGGAAGCGGCGCTCAGCGCGGGGGCCACCTGGTGGATAGTTATACGTCGAATAACATTTCCTCTGGCGCGTCCCGGTATCGTTGCGGCGGGAATCTACGTTCTTGTTATCGGCTTTGGTGCATTCGATGTGCCTGCGGTGATCGGCTTGGGCGGGCGTATCTATACGTTCAGCACATTCATGTACACGCAGGTTAATTCGAACGAGGGGTTGCCGAAATTTGGCACTGCCGCATGCCTGAGTGTCATCATGGGATTTGCCGCACTTGCACTCACTTGGTGGTACAACAAAATGCAGGGGCAAACACCTCGCTACGCCGTCGTCACTGGAAAAGCCTATCGATTTCGTCCCGTTCAGCTCGGACACTGGCGTCCCGTCGCTATCGGGTTTATCGCTATATTCTTTTTCGTGGCCCAGGCGTTTCCCGCTCTAGTGCTGGTCTGGACCTCGTGCCTGCCGTTTCTGCAAACGCCGTCTGTCGCGGCAATCGCTCAACTCTCGTTACAAAATTATTGGAACTTGCCGTCGGATTTCGTTTTGCCCGCACTGCGCAATACCGCTGTGTTGATGATCGCGGTACCGACAATAACACTAGTGGTGAGCTTTGCGATTTCGTGGTCTGTCATGCGATCGAGTTTTCGCTATCGCCGGATCTTCGATTTCTTCGCATTTCTTCCTCATGCGATTCCGAGCATCGTTTTCGCGGTCGCAACGTGGCTCTTGTCGCTTTTCGTGCTCGCCAAATTCGTCCCGGCCTACGGTACGATTTGGCTCCTCATCGCCGTTTATGCCGTTGTCCGGTTGAGCTACGGGACACGAGTCTTGAATAGTGCGTTAATCCAGATACATCGCGAACTCGAAGAATCCGCAACCATGAGCGGCGCCACTCTGTGGGGCATTATCCGTCGAATTCTCGTGCCACTTCTATACCCGACGCTCTCCTATTCATGGATTTGGATCGCGCTCCTGACTTATCGCGAGCTGACGCTGCCCGTAGTCCTGGCATCGAGCGACAGCCGCCCGATGGCGGTCGTCGTCTGGAGCCTGATTTCGAGCGCTTCCTATGGCCAAGCCTCGGCGGTTGCCGTGCTCATGTTGCTGCTGATGGTGCCAATCGTGTCGCTTTATTGGATCGCTGCGAGAAGGATGGGACCGCAGATGTAGGGAAGCGCGTCGGAATCGAGTGTTTCGTGCAAAATAATAGACAGTTCTCAAAAATGAACGTAACAATAGGTGGCCAGATTCAGCGGAGGGCGCATGAACTCGACGTGCAGCAACTGGTTTGTCAGGAATCTCTCTTTTCTCATAGTCGCATTTTCACTAGCGGGCACATTTGGGACGGCGCGCGCGCAACAGCTTACGAAGGTTGAGTTCGCTGGTTATGGGCCCGCCGACGTCGGGCAATCGTTCTTATTCACGGCGGTCGAGAAGGGTTACTTCAAGGACGAAGGCATCGATTTTCAGTACGTCGCCGGCCAGGGTGGCGGCGATGCGATCAAGCGCCTGATCACCGGAGGCGCTTCGTTCGCCTGGGCCTCCACCGATACCATCATGTTCGCGGCCGACCAGGGCGCCAAGGTCAAAGGCGTCTTCAATATTCATAACAACTTCTACGACTTCGCCTATCTGCCGGACAAACTCGGCATGCATGTGTCGAAGATGCAAGACTGGAAGGGCAAGAAAATCGGCATCATCAGCCAGGCCAGCATTACGCGCTATCTCGTGATGGAGGCGCTGTCGGCCGCGAAGATGCAGCAGGACGACGTCAGCTTCATCGCCGTCGGGTTTGCGGCTATTCCGCCGCTGCAGGCGGGACAGATCGATGCCTATGTGTCGTGGCCCAGCTTGAATGGCGCTATGCGCAAGGCGGGCCTCAACATCGCGGAATATTCGACGGGCCTCGATTTTCCGACAGACCAGATCGTCACGAGCGACGAACTCTTGAGCAAAAATCTCGATCTCGTCGATCATTTCATTCGCGCGGTTGCGAAAGCGATGAAATACGAGCCGAACCACTTCGATGAAGTGGCGGCCTATCTGCCGAAATATATGGCCGCGCCTTTCACGCCTGAGGCGATCAAGCCGATCCTCGTCGACGGCGAGACGTGGATTCACGGGCCTCAAACCAAGACCCACGGGCTCGGCTATACCGATATCGATTCGCTGGCTCCCATCCTTGCGCTGTTACGCCAAGCGAATTCGATCCAGCACGATCTCGATCTTCATTCGCTCTACACGAACGAGTTTCAGGAAAAGTATGGCCGTTGAAATCTGCCCGGCGCCGACTGTCCCGTCCGTAGACCGCCGCTCTTCCGAATGACGCACGCGGAAGCTCTTACGTCTTCCGCGCACCGAACCGCGATGAATTCGACCGCCGCGATCAGGGTAACCGACCTCTATAAGACGTACCGTTCGGTCGCGGGCCCGGTTCGCGCCCTTGAAGGCATCGACGTCGATATTCGACCAGGCGAGTTTGTCTCGCTGATCGGAAAAAGCGGCTGCGGCAAAAGCACGCTTTTGCAGATAATCGCGGGCCTGGTTCGCCCTTCCCGCGGCAAAGTGCTCCTCGAGGATGTGCCGGTGGTGAAAGCCAGCCGAAAAGTCGGGCTCGTCTTTCAGAAATCGGTACTGCTCGAATGGCGGACGATCCTCGATAACGTGCTTTTGCCGGTTGAGCTCTTTCATCTCGTACGTGCCGGCTATGTCGATCGGGCACGCGAATTACTGGGAATGATGGGGCTGGCCGGGTTCGAGAATAGCTATCCCGATGAACTATCGGGCGGAATGCAACAGCGTGCCGCGATCGTCCGCTCGCTGCTTTGCGATCCCGATATCCTGCTTATGGACGAGCCGTTCGGCGCACTCGACGCTTTGACGCGCGAGCAGATGAATGTCGAGCTGCTGCGTATTTGGCAAGCGAGCGGCAAGACCATTATTTTCGTTACCCACGATATCGCCGAGGCGGTGTTTTTGTCGGACCGCGTCATTCTCCTCAGCGAGCGGCCCGGACGGGTCAAAGAGATCGTCAAGATCGAGCTGCCCCGGCCGCGCACGATCGAAACGACCTACTTACCGCAATTCGCCGACTATCGCCGCCATCTTCGCGAGCAACTCGGATGAACGAATCGGTCGCCCGAGAAGTGCCCGCGCCGCCGAGCGAGGTGGAAGACGAGTTTATCGAAACGCTCGAAGACGACGAGCAGAATGGCCGCCGTCGTATTGCGCTCGAGCTTACTTTGACGGCCGCGGTGATCGTGGTCAGCTTGGCTTTGTGGAGCTTCCTGGCGAGTTTGACGTCGCCGCTCGTGCTCCCGGCACCGGGTAGGGTCGGTGAAGTCATCGTCGATATCACGAAGAACGGTTCGGTCTTCAAACATATCGAGACGACGACGCTCGAAATCATTCTTGGGTTCATTCTCGGCAGCGCGATTGGGCTCGGCGCCGGAATCGCTCTCGCGTGGTCACCGTTGCTGCGCCGTCTTGCCAGTCCTTATCTGGTCGCCTCCCAAGCGGTCCCCAAGCTCGCTCTTGCGCCGATGTTCACGCTGTGGCTCGGCTATGGCATCGCCTCCAAGGTGGTGATCGCGGCACTCATCGCCTTCTTCCCGCTATTGGAAAACACGGTTGTGGGCCTCTGCGCCGTCGAGAGCGAAAAGCTCATGTTGTTCAAGTCTCTATTGGCCAACGAAATCCAAACATTCACAAAACTGCGTTTGCCTCATGCGCGGCCCTACATTTTTGCCGGGCTGCGGATGGCGATGCTCTTTGCCACCGTCGGCGCGATCGTGGGCGAATATGTCGGGTCGGATGTCGGTCTCGGCGCCATGATCATCGTCTCGGACGGCACCATGAACACCACGCTGATGTTCGCCGTGCTCATCATTCTTACCGCACTCGGTATCCTGCTCTATAAGCTTGTTCAGTGGATGGAGATGCTCTTTCAAAGAGGCGGTGTGGTCGCGCGGTTGCGGAGGACGCGCTAAGCACGATGGGCGTTCCGAGAGAACTTTCCGCCACCGCGATGACAGACGCCGTCATGCGCGGCGATCTTACCTGCGAGTCTATCGTCCAGGACTGCCTCGACCGGATTGCCGAGCGTGAAGCCACCGTCGGCGCGTGGGCATTTCTCGAGCCTGAACGCGCATTGGAAGCCGCGCGCGCGCTCGACCGCAGCCCGCGGCGCGGACCGCTGCATGGCGTGCCGATCGGCGTGAAAGACATCATCGACACCGCCGATATGCCCACGGAAATGGGCTCGCCTATCTATAAAGGGTATCGGCCGCGCGCCGATGCAGCTTGCGTCGCTTTATTGAGGACGGCGGGCGCGCTTATTCTCGGTAAGACCGTCACCGCGGAATTTGCCGGCAGTTTTCCGGGTAAGACGGCCAACCCGCTCGATCCGTCGCGGACCCCGGGCGGATCGTCGAGCGGCTCTGCCGCTGCGGTTGCGGATTACATGGTTGCGGCCGCTCTGGGCACGCAAACAGGTTCCGTGCTCCGGCCGGCATCGTTCTGCGGCGTCTTCGGGTTCAAGCCGAGCTTCGGCCGTTATAACCGCGCCGGCGTCAAGCAAGCTGCCGAAAGTTTCGACACGATCGGGCTCATTACGCGGAACCTCGACGATATCCGGCTTCTCGATTCGGCGCTGGTTCCGAACGACACATTGGCGAGCCCGCTTGCGAAGCCTTCGGTTATCGGATTGTGCAGAACGCATTTATGGCCGCGCGCCGAGGAATCGACGACGATTGCTGTCGAGGATGCGGCGCGTCGCTTAGGCGCCGGCGGCGCTGCGCTTCGCGACATCAATCTGCCGCCGGAATTTGCCGACCTGACGCCGGCTCGCGAGTGCATCAGCAATTACGAGCGCGCGCGGGGGCTTGCCTATGAATGGCATAATCACGAGGCTCTCATCAGTCCGCGGCTCCGCCAGTCGATCGAAAAAGGCTTCGCCATTTCCTGGGACCAATACCGGTCGGCTATGGATCTGGCGGTAAAATGGCGCCGCGACATCGGCGACTGTTTTGGGGATTGTGACGTGCTCTTGGGCGCTTGTGTTCCCGGCGAGGCGCCCCAAGGCCTCGATGATACCGGCGACCCCAAATTCCAAGAGCTGTGGACACTCCTCCATCTACCGACCGTGACTTTGCCTACCCATTGGGGCAGGAACGGCCTTCCGGTTGGTATTCAACTGGTCGGACGGCTCCGGAGCGACGCCGCACTCCTCGATGTGGCCGATTGGGTGTGGAATACGCTTGGACCGACGGATCGTCCCGCGAAGGCCGCGATGGGCGCCTAGCTTCCGACAATCGTGCCTTTCGGCAAACCGGCGGCGTATTCCGCGATTTGAGACGGCGTTGTAATCCAAACGCGGTCAAACCCCGGACGATTTCGAAGCTCCGTCAAAGCGCGCCGAAGCTGGGCGAGACGGAACGGCTGGCCGACCACGAAAGTGTGGAGCGCGATTCCGCAAACCAGCGGCTGCTTTTTCGACAGTTCGAGCATGGTGTCGAATTGATCGAAAATCATTTGGGCGAAATCGGTCGCCGGTTGCATGCGGCTGAGCATAGTCGGACTATCGTTCACCTCGATCGGATAGGGCACCGATAAAATCGGCCCCGATCGTGTCCGCATCCAGAATGGCTGGTCGTCGGCTGGCCAATCCATGACAAAGCTATAGCCGGCTTCTTTCAGTAGATCCGGCGTGTGCATGGTTTCCGCGATCCACGGGCCCATCCAGCCGCGCGGCGGCCGTCCGATGTTCTGGGTGAGGATTCGCGTCGATTCTTCGATCAATGCGCGCTCGGTGGCTTCGTCCATCTCTGATTGCCGCTCCGAATTCGTGCGGCCGTGTCCGACGACGTCGTCATTTCGCTTGCGGATTCGCGCGATGATCTGTGGCTGTGCTTCGCAAACGGAGGAGTTCAATAGGTGGCAGAGCGGCAGGCCCAATTCGTCCATGAGATCGAAAATGCGCCAGATACCGACGCGCAGGCCGTATTCTCGCCACGCGAAGTTGCGCGGATCGGGCGGCGGGCCCAATGACGTCGGCGTGTGGCCGAGTCCTTCGCCGAAACTAAAATGCTCGACATTGAGCGCGATATAGAAGGCGAGGCGCCGGCCCCCGGGCCATGAAAAGTCGCGCCGACCATTGATTGGTGCATAATCGTAGCGGTCATGACGTTTGAGCGGCATCGACAACCCTGGGCTCTTCGTTGACAGGTAAAGTCACTATGTATAATTTATGAGATAAAGGCAATTTTTGGGATGCCTGCATTGGTCCCGCTCTCGTGAGGGTTAAAGGAGGCTAGGCGATGACGATGGAAGGCGCCGTTGAAGAGCGCAAGCAAGCACGGGTCACCGTGAAGGATCTCGCCTATACCAATCCGGGCACGATTGCGGGGCGCTACATGCGCTCGTTTTGGCAACCGATCTTCGAGGCCTCGAAGCTTCCGCCCGGTCGAGCGGTGACCGTTCAGGTCATGGGCGAAGGCTGGACTCTCTATCGCGGTGAAACCGGCACATTTCATCTTGTCGGCGAGCGCTGCGCGCATCGACACGCGAAGCTTGCCGTCGGTTGGGTGGAAGGAGACGAGATCCGCTGCTTCTACCATGGCTGGAAATACGGTCCTACGGGCGAGTGTGTGCAGCAACCCGCAGAGCCGAAGCCGTTTTGCCACCGTATTCGGCTTCGTTCCGCGCCGGTAAAGGAATATCTGGGACTTGTTTTTGCCTATTTCGGCGAAGGTGAGCCGTCCGAGTTTCCGCGCTATCCGGAGTTCGAGAATAAGAAAATCCTCGCCCTCGAGACGAAGCACGCTTTCAACTATTTCAATTCTATCGACAATCTGCTCGACGCGACCCATCTCGGCTTTGTCCATAGCGATCACGCCGGCGGCTTCGACGGCCGCACCGATAGTCCCACAATCGAGGCAGCGGAGACGGCTTGGGGCGCTTCAAGCCGCCACGCCCGGCCGAGCGGCAAAGTCGGCCACACCCAATTCGGCATGCCGAATATTTTCCGCGGCAGGATTTTTCCGCTGTTGCCGAATTTGCCGACGCGCGAAATCCTCATCTGGTTCGTGCCGATGGACGATGAAAGCAATCATCGCTTCTATGTCGAAGCCAACGACATGTCGAAAGAGGAATTCGACACCTATCTGGACATGCGCAAGAAGACCTTCGGGGGCCAGACCCGGCCTGCGGGCGAACTCGCGGAGGCTGTTCTGCATGGAGAAATCAATCGTCTCGATGTCGATCCCCGAAGCACCGCTTATCCGATTTTCGTCGACGATGTAGCGCTGATTGCACAAGGGCGGATAACCGACCGCACAAGCGAGCGCCTTGGCGCCAGTGACGTGGGCGTTCTGGAAGTGCGAAGGATTTGGCTGCGCGAGCTTAAGGCGCTCAAGGAGGGCCGACCGCTGACGCCGTGGCGCTACGATCCAACGCTTCCGCTGATGCAGGCGGATGAAGAATAGTAACGACTTCAACGAAGGTTTCCTGGGTTTAATCGAGGTTTGAAATGCGAATCGTGATTTTTGGGCCGGCCAAGAAAACAGGCGCGCTCGTGAACGGACAGGTCGTCGACCTCAGTAGCGCGTATGCCGCGTTTGCCGAAGGCACAAAATCCGCCGGGCATATCCATGCGTCGGTGCCCGTGCGGCTCGACGACTTTATCGCCGGGGGCAAACCGACATTGGCTGCCGCGCAGGATGCGATCGATTTCGCCACGGCGAAGGCGGACCCGTCCTTCGTTGTCGATGCGAGCAAGGTGCGGCTTCATGCACCTTGGCCGGGTCGGCGGATGGCAATGGCCGCTAGCAACTATGCAGCGCATATCGCCGGCATCCAGCAGAACACTTATGGCCGGTCCGGCGGCATCGCGGCGGTCGAAACTGCGGCCGTGGAAATGCGTAAGAGTGGCCAGTTCGGCTTCTTTAAGATCGTCGACGACGTCCGGGCCTCGGGCGATGACGTGCCCTATCCCAAACGCACGAAGTTTCTCGACTATGAAGGCGAAGCATCGATCATCCTCGGCAAGCGAGGATCGGATATCAAGGCGAGCCAGATCGAGGAATATGTCTGGGGCGTGACACTCTTCAACGATTGGACTATTCGCGACAAAGCTGAGCAGCGCGCGCTCCAATATAATGTGATGAAATGCTTCGACGGCGCTGCGACGATTGGCCCGTGCATCGTCGTCGGCGAATACGATTTCCGGAATATCGACGTCGAAACCCGCGTCAACGGGGAAATACGCCAGCAGTTCAATTCGAAGGATATGGTGTTCTCCTTTGGCGAGATTCTCGAGCACCTGTCGCGCGACTTCACCTTCATGCCCGGCGATATCATCAGCGGCGGCACCGGCGCCGGGACCGCGGCGGACACCACGAAGCCTCTTCCGGACGGTACGCGCCCACTCGACAAGTTCTTGAAGGTCGGCGATGTCGTCGAAGTCTCGTCGCCGCAAATCGGGACCATTCGTAATCGTCTCGTCGCAAAGTAGTGACGGATGGTTTCCAGGCCGGGCATTGGCATTGGATCGCCCGTTCGGCGTGTCGAAGACGAGCGGTTCCTAACCGGTAGAGGACGGTATGCCGACGATCTGAAATTTCCGGGGATCGTTTACGGGTATGTCGTCCGGTCACCACATGCGCATGCGAAGATCCGCGCCGTCGATACAACCGCGGTCGAAAACATCGAGGGCGTGCTCTGTGTTTTGACGGGACGGGACGTGGAGCGCGAGACGATCGGTCCGCTGCCTTGTTTAGCCTTTCCCAACACGGGCGCGTCTGTCTGGCGCCCTCTTTGGCCGGTTCTGGCGACGGATTACGTGCGCTTCGTTGGCCAAGCCGTTGCCTTCGTTGTCGCTGAGAGCGTTCCGATCGCAAAAGACGCCGCTGAAAATTTACGCGTCGACTACGAGGCATTGGCGCCGGCGAATATGGGTGATGTCATCGCTGCGACCGCTCCGCCGGTATGGCCGGATGTACGCAACAACATCGCGTTCGAGATCAAAAACGGCGATGGCGAGGCAGTCCAGCAAGCGATCGACCGCGCAGCTCATGTCACGCACCTTGAGGTGCGTTATCCGCGTGTCTCGGCGAATGCGATCGAGCCGCGAGCGGCGGTGGCATGTCCTGATAGCGCACCTGGCCGGACGGTGATCTATTCGAGCACACAAACGCCGTTCCGGATCCGCGAGGTCGTCTCCCGCTCGCTCAACCTGCCAGAACTGGCGTTGCATGTCATCGCGTATGACGTGGGCGGCGGCTTCGGGATGAAGAGCCAGACCTATCCCGAAGACGTACTTGTTACTTGGGCGTGCCGTCGCCTCGGGCGGCCAGTGAAATGGACGGCCGAGCGCGGAGAGAGCCTTGCGGCAGACGCGCAGGGACGGGATCAGGTCGCGCAAGGCGAACTCGCCTTCGACGCGGACGGCCGTATGCTCGCGCTGCGCGTCCGCGTGACCATCGGCCTCGGCGCTTATCTCGCTCTCGCCGCCGGCGTTGCCCCGATGAACGCCGCGTCGAGCTATACCGGTGTCTACAAATTGCCGGCAATTCAGGCCTCGGTGAGGGGCGCTTACACGCATACCGCGCCGGTCGCGCCCTATCGCGGCACGGCGAAGCCTGAGGCGAGTTTTTTCGTCGAACGCATAATCGACAAGGCGGCGCGGGAGATGAAGCGCGATCCGATCGAGCTGCGGCGGATCAATTTGATTCCGGCTTCGGCGATGCCTCATCGCACGGCGGAAGGCCACGTCTACGATTGCGGCGAGTTCGAGCAGGTTCTCGACAAGGTGCTCGTTCTCGCCAATCGGACGGGCTTTGCCGCGCGGCGGGCGGAAAGTGAGCATCGTGGTCTCCTGCGCGGTTTTGGCCTTGCTATGCACTGCCAACGCGCCGGCAATCAGTCGGAGCGGATGGAAATACGCGTATCGCCGGATGGTTACCTTGGCCTTTATGTCGGTACTTATTCGCACGGACAGGGGCATGAAACGACATTCGCCCAGCTCGCCAGTGAATGGTTCGGCGTCGATCTCCATCGCGTCCGCGTTTTTCAGGGTGACACCGATCAGGTTCTATTTGGGCGCGGGACCTTCTCGCAACGCAGCATGCTCGCGGGCGGGTCGGCGCTGAGGCTTGCAGCTGACGTCGTGATCGCTAAAGCGAAGCGGGTGGCCGGCTGGATGCTCGAAACCGCCGAAGCGGATATCGAATTCTCGAACGGCAATTTTGCCGTCAAAGGTACGGATCGGCGTCTAAGCTTCGATGACGTCGTTCGCAAATCCTATCAAGGCGTAGGGCTGCCGGCGGAATTCGATGTTGGGCTGGATGGCACTGCCAGCCATCCGGGACCGAACACCTTTCCCAATGGCTGCATGGTCGCCGAAGTCGAGGTCAACGCGGAGACCGGTGCCATCGCTGTTGTGCGTTTATCGGCGGCCGACGATGCGGGCGTCGTCCTCAATCCGTTGCTGATCGAAGGTCAGCTTCATGGCTCGAGCGCGCAAGGAATCGGTGAGGCGCTGCTTGAGGAAGTCGTTTACGACCCCAGCAGCGGGCAGCTCATCACCGGATCCTTCATGGATTATGCGATGCCCCGCGCTTCCGATATGCCCTTGATCGCTTCCGCGAGCCATCCGGTGCCGACAAAGACCAATCCGCTTGGTGCCAAGGGCGGAAGCGAAGCGGGAAACGTGGGTGTTCCAGCAGCAGTGAGTAATGCGATCATCGACGCACTGTCGCCGTTCGGTATTACCGACATCAAACTGCCGGCGAGAGCCGAGGAAATTTGGCGCGCCATTCGCGATGCACAGCACGCGAATAAAAGTGTCGCGCCATGACGGTAGACACGGCGGTGATCGGCCTTGGTGCGATTGGGTTTCCGGTGGCGTTGGCGCTGTATCGCGGCATCCCCGGTCTGAAATTGGTTGCGGTATCGGCCGCTCGGCTTGACGTCGCGGCAAAGCAGCTCGCCGCGGCGTCGATCGAGGTTCCGGTATTAGGCGTATCGGAATGCGTGGCGCGCGCGGCTTTGATCGTCGAGTGCGTGCCGCCGCCGGCATTTCGCGCTGTCGCAGAAACGGTGCTTGGGCATGGTCGGACGATGATCACGGTGAGCGGCGCGGCGCTCTTGGACTCGCCCGAGCTCGTGGCGCTCGCCGAGCGGACCGGTGCCAGAATCACGCTGGTCACCGGTGCTTTGCTCGGTCTGGATGCGGTCCGCGCCGCGGCCGAAGGGCAAGTGACCCGCATCCGATTGGTAACCCGCAAGCCGCCGCTGTCGCTGGAGGGCGCGCCTTATATGACCGCCAATGGAATCGACGTCGCGTCGATTCGGGCGCCAACCTGTATTTTCCAGGGCTCCGCCCGAGAAGCGGCCAAGGCATTCCCATCGAACGTAAACGTGGCCGCAGCTTTGTCGCTGGCGGGAATCGGGCCCGACAAGACGGAGGTCGAGGTCTGGGCCGATCCAGGTGTCGAACGAAACGTCCATTCGATCGAGGTCGATGCCGGCAGTGCCGCTTTCTCAATGTCGATCCAAAATGTACCGAGCGTGGAAAATCCGTCGACGAGCAGCATCACGCCCTTGAGCGTCATCGCCGCTTTGCGTGCTTTTACCGCAACCCTTCGTGTTGGAACGTGAGCAGGCGATGACGGAGAACGGAAAAACACCGTCTCCCTCGTTAATTGGCGCTTCGGTGCCGCAAGTCACCGCGCGGGCCAAGGTGACCGGTGCGGCGCAATACGTCGCCGATATGAAAATGGCGGGGATGCTTCACGCCAAAATTCTGCGCAGCCCTTATCCCCATGCACGGATCGTCGGCATCGACACCTCGCGCGCGCGTGTGGTGAAAGGCGTCCGGCTCGTCGTTACGGGCGAGGATGTGCCGGAACGTCGTTGGGGCGTGATCAAGAAAGATCAGCATATCCTCGCCAGGGATAAAGTACGTTTCGTCGGTCAGGAAGTCGCGGCCGTCGTCGCGATCGACGAGAATACGGCGATCGATGCACTCGAGCTCATTCATGTCGAATACGAGCAATTGCCGGCGGTATTTGATCCCGCGAGCGCGCTCGAGCCGGGTGCGCCGGAAATTCATGATGGTACGGGCAACCTCGCTTGGGAGGTCCGTATCGATCGGGGCGACGTCGAAGCCGGGTTCAAGCGAGCGGCGGCCGTTTACGAGGCGACCTACGATATGCCGTATCAGTACCCCGGCTATATGGAGCCGATGGGGACGATCGCGGCGCCCGACGGCAGTGGCCGGCTGACCATCTGGGCACCCGTGCAATCGATCTTTTCCGCGCGCGCGCGTCTTTGCGATGCGCTCGATCTCTCCCCGTCGAAGATTCGCGTTATCCAGACCGTCACGGGCGGAGGGTTCGGCGGCAAGGTGACCGAAGACTCGAATACGGTGATCGCGGGGTTTCTGGCGCTTAAAGCGAGGCGTCCGGTACGGTTGATCAATAACCGGCTTGAGGATTTCCTTTCGGCACATTCCAGCGTGCCCGCGCGCGTATGGCTGAAAATGGGCTTGGCGAAGGACGGCGAGATCCTGGCAAAGGAATCGTCGATCATTGCCGACAATGGCGCTTACACCGGTCTCGCGACCTCGGTCACCTATGTCACTGCGATGCGCACCGATTCCATGCACAGGCTGCAGAACGTCCGTACACATGCGCGGCTTGCCTACACCAACAAAATTCCAAGCGGTGCCTTCCGCGGGATGGGCTTGCAGCAGATGGCATTCCCGCTCAATAGCCATATCGCGATGCTCGCCGAAATGATCGGGATGGATCCGGTCGACGTGCATCTGCGCAATGCCATTCGCACCGGCGAGACGAGCGTCCATGGTTGGCACATGGGCAGCGTCGGTCTCTCCGAATGTTTGATCCGCGCGCGCGACGGGATCGGCTGGAAGGACAAATATCAGCGCCGGCAAAGCCAGGGCGCGCGGCGACGCGGGGTCGGGATCGGCGCGGCCATCCATGTCAGCGGCAACCGCGCGCGCGACGATTGGGAAGGCGCCAGCGTCATCGTGCGGGTCAACGAGGACGGGCGCATCGTTCTGATCACCGGCGAAAGCGATATCGGCCAAGGCTCGCAAACCGTGCTGAGCCAGATTTGCGCGCACGAACTCGGCATACCGATTGATCACGTCACTGTCGCAGCGCCTGATACTGATTCCGCGCCGTTTTCGATCGGTTCGATCAGCTCGCGCGTCACCACCGTCGCTGGGAACGCCGCGATTCGTGCGTCGCGGCTGGCGCGGGAAAAGCTTCTGGCAGTCGTGTCGCAAAAGCTCGAGGTCGCGTCGGCCGATCTCGTGATCGAAGACGGGTTTATTCATGTAGTCGGCGCGCGCGATCATGGTATGAGCATTGCCGACGCGGCGCGGCACCACATTTTCCGCTCGGGCGGTGAAGGCATCTATGCGCATGCGACTTTCGATGCGCCGAGCGTAGTGCCGGATAAGAATTTCTACGGTAATGTCTCGACGGCCTATTCCTTCGCAGCTACTGCTGTCGAGGTCGAGGTCGATACGCAAACTGGACAGGTCCGTATCGTCGACAGCTTAGCCGTCGATGACTGTGGCAAGGCGCTCAATCCGCTCGCCGTTCACGGTCAGACCAACGGGGCAACCGCTCAGGGTATCGCCTGGGCACTCTATGAAAAGCTGGAATTCCAGGACGGCCAGTTAATCAACGGCAATTTCGCTGACTACACTTTGCCGACGGCGGATTCACTCCCGCATTTGCGTTCCGGCATCGTTGAGTCGAACGATCCCAA
>Ga0307373_10009987_pt1 | contig 14061 bp, 8 predicted proteins | sample OX2MG_FD_202534 | JGI IMG/M metagenome (GOLD analysis project Ga0307373, IMG submission 202534) | Soil microbial communities from Risofladan, Vaasa, Finland - OX-2 | ecosystem: Environmental > Terrestrial > Soil > Coastal area > Acid sulfate soil | place: Finland: Risofladan, Vaasa | collected... | reverse complement strand
TCCACAAAGTTTTGCGGCGCATGGTAGAGATCATGCCCGCCGAGGTTGGAAACCATCAGACACCAGGGCTTGCCGTCCTTCGCCAGGGTCTGCATTCCTTCCACGCCACGGCGAACGATTTCGTAGTCCGGCAGGCCTTCATAACCGTGCGGGCCTTTCGGAGGAAAAGAACCATATAACTGCGTGTTTCCCCAGCCTGGCCGCAGCACTTCACCCGGCTTGCGCGGTCCGCTTTCAGCCAGCTCTTCTCTCGCCACTTCCCAACGCTTCTTTTGCCACGAGCTCGACCATCGTATGCGCGCCGGGGTATAGGTTCCAGCTTCGTCATCTTTGTGGGACGGATTGAGGTTGGTCCATCCATATTCTTGCGGGAAATGATCTCGCGCCACGTGCCACTTGCCCGAATAGGCCAGGTCGTAGCCCGAGTCCCGCAGTTTCTGGCTGAAGAAGGGAAGGCCCGGATAGGGGTTCGCGTGGATGGCCGTGTCCGTCGTGACGTTGTTGAACACGCCATGCTCGCTCGGATACAGGCCGGTCTGGAAGCTCGCCCGCGAGGGACAGCAGTGCGGCGCGGGGCAATAGGCGCGAGGGAAAATAATTCCTTCGGAAGCGAAGCGGCTGAGATGAGGTTTCAGACAGGGATGCTCCGGCAGCACCGTTGTACCCTGCTGCTGGTCGGGCATAAAAATCAGAATATTCGGCCGCTCGCCCGATGGCTGCCCGGCCGCCTGGCCTCTTGAGATTCCGGGTTTTAACAGGCTCGCGGTCGTCAAGGCTGCGCTATCCTGCAGGAATTTCCTTCGCGTCAATTTCTCCATCGCTACCCTCCTGATAACATAGGTGCTCCATCGTAAACTACACCTTGCGGGCCTTCATCCCCTTCCACGCCCGGCGATACCCGCCGTCCGGGTCGAAGGCAATCACCGTATAAGTGCCTGGCTCGCGAACCAGCATCTTGTACCCGTCCGGGTCCTGCCCTTAGTAACGGTCACCGGCAGATTGGGATCGGTCGTCTTGCCGCCGCGTCCCAAGATTTCCGCTCAGCCCTTGAGCAGTTGCATGCCGCCTGAAATTTTCGGCAATTCGAAGAACTCCTGGACGCGGTAGGGTGACCAGTAACCGCCCCACCGCTCGTCGGCCTGAAGCAAAGCGCCGAGACGGTCAATCATTTCCTTTCTCAGCGCGGCGTGTTCGGGTTCCTGGGCAAGGTTTTCCGCCTCCACCGCATTCAGGTCATAAAGCTCATCAATCTTGGAAGAGGCGTTATAGGAGTAAAGGTGGTGGTTTCCTTTCCCGTCCCACCGCTGAATTCCGCACGCAAAGTTCACTCCCACGTGCCATCCGCAGGAAAAGATCAGATCGCGATCGGCAGGTCTTGCCGCCCCCTGAAGGTGCGGAAGGAGAGACTGGCCATCCATCCTGGCTTCCGGTTCAACGCCGGCGACGGACAAAAGCGTTGGGGCCACGTCGAGCAGGGAAACCGGAGCATCGACGGTGTGCGACTGGATGCCCATAGAGGCCGGCATCTTGACCACCAGCGGCGTGCGCACGACGTCGGGATAGAGATAGACCCCTTTGTCGACGATGCCCCATCGCCCGTTCATTTCTCCGTGATCGCTCATCACCACAATGAGGGACTCATCGTAAAGATCCTTTTCCTTCAGAGTCCGGATCAGGTTGGAAAGCGCCTGGTCCACCACTTCCATTTGCAGCGCGTAGCCCACGCGATAGTCCATCAGCGATTGGGGATTGTACAGACCCCAGTAGTCGCGATAAAGGTCATAAATCTCGGGCTGGTTGGGAAACGGCTTCCAGTGGCGGGCCTGGACTTTTTTGTACGTTTCCGGCAAGGTCATCACCGCGCGCAGTTCTTTTTCGCGTTCCTCGAATCCCTCGGGCACGCTCAGCGGCTGATGAGGATCAAAGATGTCGAGTTGCATGTAGATCGGGCGGCCGCGCGTTGCAGGGCTGGTCAAGGCATCCTCGAGCTTGTTGATCGCTCGATGCACAAGATAGGAACTGTATTGGGCTTCCGATGGAAAAGGTTTCCCGTCCGCCTGAACGATCCAGCCTCCAAGGGAGTTGCCCGGCGTCTTGCGGTCACGCTGCAGAAGCACGATTTCTTTGGAGTATTTCTGAGGCTTGACGCCCAGCCGGCGTTGATATTCCAGGTAGATTTCGTCCTGGTAGATGGGCGGTGACCATTGGTTCCAGGGATTGTCGTTATCCCCAAAGGCGTCGATGAACTTTGCCGTACCCACATGGCACTTTCCACAATGCTTCGTGACATAACCGATCGTTTTCAGATACTCCGGGAAGATGACATCGTCCGGCCGAAGCTCCGTGTCAAGGCCGTCAGGAGCACGCTCACCGTTGCCGAGAACATACGTGTATCGCCCTGTTAAATAAGACGCCCGGGATGGGGCGCACAAGGGAACCGTGACAAACGCGTTCTTAAAGAAAACGCCGTCGTGCATCAGCGCACGTAGGGTAGGGAGGTGCAATTCATGCGAAAGCGGCCGCGAAGGCTGGTAGAAGTCAGGGCTGACCATGTCCATCGTGATCACAAAAATATTCGGTAATTTTCCCCGCGTTTGGGAGACGCGAAAAGGATTCTTTCCCGTCTTCTCTTCGATGAATTGCAGCGGCGCATCCTCGGCCTTGATTTCTTTGCCTTCAGCTTTGCGTGATCCCGGAATGCCTGCCGCTGCCAGGCTGGCGGAAGTTACGCTCAGGAATTTACGACGGTCCATGTTTCCTCCCGAAAAGGTATTATAACGGCTAAAGTATTATGCCCGTGGCAGCCCCTCATGCACGGCACGGCCAGCCGCACCGAGCGCGGGGACCGGTCCACGAGATTACGGGACATCAACTGCGGGACTCGATGGTCAAAGTGCCTGTTGCCAGGCCCTCCGACGTTGCGGTCACCTGAATCTGGCCTTGCCTGCCGGTTGATTGCACCATCGCCAGGCATAGCCCGTTGAACACGTTCCTCTCACTGGCCTTGAAACTATCGTGGCTGAGCGGGTCGCCGTTATCGACCCCCACAATTTTCCCGCCGCCTGCAATCTCGAAGCGCACCCGCTGACCGGCGCCGGGAACCAGGTTGCCATCCTCGTCGGTAACAGAAGCGGTGACATGGGCGAGGTCGCGCCTGTCGGCCCTGATCCAGTCCCGATCACTCTTCAGGACGACCTTGGCGGGCTTGCCGGCTGTATGAATTTCCTGTTCGCAGACCTGCTGCCTGCCATTCCGGCCAACGGCCCGAAGGGTTCCGGGCTGATAAGCGACCTGCCACATCAAATGGTAGGCAGGAGTAGCGCTGGTATGCTGGGTTCCCAGCGAGTGCCCGTTCAAGAAGAGTTCGACCGTCTCACAATTCGTGTAGCACCAGACAAAAATCGGTTTCCCTTCCGCCCCTTTCCAGGTCCAATGCGGAAGGATATGGACCATCGGCTCCTGGGTCCACCGGCTCTGATAGAAATAATACGCATCCTTGGCGAACCCGCACGTATCGAGAACGCCCGCTTCACTGCTCCGTGCCGGCCAGAAGCGCCCCGGCTCTCGCGAGGGGATGTGAAAGCGCCAATGAGGTGTCGGTTCTCCCAGATAGTCGATTCCCGTCCAGCGGAATTCGCCGGCCATAAAGGGTTTTTCGCTGGTCAGCTTCCAGGAGCCTTCGCTGCTGATGCGGATATAACAATCGTCGTAGGAGGAGCAATAGTTTTCATCCGATTGGTAAACGCCGCGCGTCTGGGAGGTATGCGGAACTTCACTTCCGAACATCTTGCGGCTCGGGTACGCTCGGTGGTCCTGGTCATAATCAAAAACTGAATCACCACCGCCGTTATAGCCGACAACGTCCAGAACGTCGGCAAACCCGCTCCGGTTTGCCGCCCTGATGCTGTTGACCGCGCAAGTTACCGGGCGAGTCGGGTCAACTTCGTGGACGGTTTGGGTCAGCAACTTTGCGGTTGCAACACCTTCGGGCCGTCCTTTTTCCGGAATCTCGTTGCCGATGCTCCATAGGACGATCGAGGGATGGTTGCGGTCGCGATAGATCATATCCCGTAAATCGGTGATGCCCCACTGGTCAAAGTACAGGTGATAGTCATACTTCCGCTTGCCCACGCGCCACACATCAAACGCTTCGTCCATCACCAGGAAACCCAGGCGATCGCACATGTCCAGAAGTTGCGGGGCACGCGGGTTATGGCTCATCCGGATGGCGTTGCAGCCCATGGCTTTCAGCAGGTGCAACCTGCGTTCCATAGCAGGCTCAAGAAACGCAGCTCCCAGGGCCCCCAAATCGTGATGGATACAGACGCCCTTCAGCTTCATCGCCTGGCCGTTTATGCTGAATCCGCTGTTGGCATCAAACGTGAAGGTGCGCACCCCAAATGAAGTCCAATATCGATCGGCCAGCCTGCCGTCCTCATAAACCTCCGAAACGGCCGTGTACAAAACAGGTTGATCAGGTGACCAGAGCTTCGGATTCTCGATGGCCAGCTTCTGTTCAAAGGTATGGACGGGTTCACCGCTGAAGGGGTGGGCAGCTTCGTCTTTTGCCACCAGGTCTCCGCTGGCATCGTGGATTGAAGTGACTAACCGAACCTTACCGTGAAGGCGCTTCTCGCTCTTCACCCGGGTGCTGATTTCAACCGTCGCCGAAGCTGCTGATACCTGTGGCGTGCGCACATAGGTTCCCCAGTGGTCCACATGCAGCGGGTCCGTCACCGTCAGCCAGACGTGGCGATAGATCCCGGAGCCGGAGTACCAGCGGGAATTCGGCTGCAGGGAATTGTCCACGCGAACCGCGAGGATGTTCCGTGCCTTGCCAAAGTGCAGGTACGGCGTCATGTCGTAAGCAAAGGAGATGTACCCGTAAGGGCGTTTGCCAAGATGGTGGCCGTTGATCCAGACGTCGCTGTTCATGTAGACGCCGTCGAATTCGATCTCGACGTGCTTCTCCGCTAACGACTCCGGTAGGGTGAAGGACTTGCGGTACCAGCCGATTCCGCCCGGCAGAAAAGCCCCGCTAGGCCCGCTGGGGTTCGATTCACTGAAAGGACCTTCGATGCTCCAGTCATGCGGAAGACTGATGGCCTGCCAACTCGCATCATCAAGGCCAACGTTCTCTCCATTCGGAACATCTTCCTTGATGAACTTCCAATCGAAATCAAACTGACTTTTTCTGGGAGGCTTTCCCGCCTCAGAAGAATCTCCCGGACCTTCCGAAGCGGCCGACCAGTCCGCCATCCCGAAACCGCCCAGGACGGCGCTTGTGCCGGCCGCCAGCAGAAATCTTCGTCGATGCACGGCACCCCTCCTACTCTTCCACCCTGAGCAGGACCACGCCGTGTCCTGGCACGCTCGTCGTGTAGCTCCCCGTGAAGGAACCCAGGTCCTTGTGCGCCCAAAGATCCCGCAGCTTCGCGGGTCCCGTGATGCCAACCTCCGGGAACCGTAAGGTCATGGTCATCTCGTGTCCTTCTCGATTGAACAATCCCACAGCCTTGCTGCCATCTGCCAGAGGTTTCATCCAGATTTCCAGCGGGCCTTCCTGCCACACCCGATGTCCCTGGATTCCCGCCCGATCCTGGTTGACCGCAATCACTTCCCGATTCGTCAGGGTCGCCAGCGTCGCGGGAGTCATCTTCGTCAGGTCGTTGCCGACAAACAGCGGAGCGGCAAGCAAACTCCACAAACTCATCTGCATGCGGCCTTCTTCGTCCGTCATCCTGTCGTTGCCGGTCACCAGCATGTCAGGATCATTCCAGTGGCCGGGACCCGCGTACTTTTCAAGACCGTTCTGGTCGAAGCCGATGTTGGCCATGCTGAGGTAGTTGTTCTGAATGTCGCCGCCCGTCCGCCACATACTGGCTCCCACCGAAGGCCCCCACTTCCAGACGTCCTGCATCCCGTATTCGCAGAGACTGTAAAGAATAGGCCGCCCGGTGCTTACCAGCGCCTGATGCATCTTCTCGTACGCTGCCTGAAGTTGATCCGGTTTATAGACCTTGCTGCCGCTGCACCAGTCGTACTTGACAAAATCAATCCCCCATCGCGCGAAGGTCTCCGCATCCTGCTGTTCGTGCCCGTAGCTGGCTTCCCGTCCTGAACAGGTCACTGGCCCGGGACTGGTATGAATCCCCACTTTCAGGCCCAGGCTGTGAATGTAATCGCACAGCTTCTTCATATCCGGAAACCTGAGAATGTTCGAGTGAAAGACCCCCTGGGCATCATGGTAACCTTCCCAGCCGCCGTCGATCACCACGTAGTCGTAACCCGCAGCCTTCATCCCGCTTGTCACCAACGCCTTGGCCTGCTTCCGAATGATGGCATCGCTGATTTTCAGACGGAAGTAGCCCCAGCTATTCCACCCCATCGGCGGAGTGGGAGCCAGGGGGGATGACTGAGCACGAAGGCTTGCGGCGGGCCAAAGAGTTGCCACAAAAAATGCGAGCAAAATAAACGTAATCGAAGCAGAACGCGTCTTAAACATATTCATAGCATCCTTCCTCATTGTATCGGGGTATGGTCAATACAGGACTTCCTCATCAACTGATTTGCGTCAGGTGCTGCGGGCAAAGCCCTCCTCACCTCATTCGTACCCGTCGCAGATTCGTCAACACTGCGAACGAGTCCGCACATAAGAATTCTTTCGAGGTGATCTCGCTCGGTGGGATCGAGGACTCGGTGGACTTGCATTTCCCATTTGCAAACAACTCACGGGCGTCAACTTGGACCCATGCGCCGCTCGCTTCTGCTGGGGGGCAGGCAGACTCCTCCAAAAACACCGTCAAGACCATTGCTCTAGTACCAGGCTATTAAACTTTCCTGCCTCGCCGTGCGGGCGCACGGCGAGGCAGGAGCGGCGTTCCAGCCGCACTTAGAACTCAGGAGGGGCGCCAAGTTCGATGACTCGTGGATCCCCGGAACCTGTAATCTTGCCGAACGCAGGGGAGGAGAGATTCGCGTTGGGATTATAAAAGTTAGCGTGGTTGAATGCGTTGTAGAACTCTCCACGGAACGACAACCGCATATTCTCCATCAGTTTGAAGCTCCTGGCAAGTCCGAAATCCGTGTTCCAGAACGCGGGACCCGTCATCGTGTTCAATCCCGTTGTGCCAAAAGTGCCGGTGGCAGGTTGGGCAAAGGCCGCCGTCCTCAAGACTGCCCCGACGCTTAGATTAGAGAAGCCAAAGGAGATAAGCCAGTTGCAATATTCGGTCGCGCAATCGCTTAGGCAAGCGAGTTGCACTATCTCACGTATTATGCTATATGTCAAGTGCAAAATGGGAGGGTCCGCCTTTTTCAATACCGGGCATCGGTTCCTTGGAAGGTGGCCGTCGTCCGGCGGATTTTCGCCCCCGGACTTCAAAACCATCATATGATCGTTATTCCTTGGAAAGGAGCTGGAATGAGCCCCTATGGCGAACCGAATGAAGGATGTGGCCGAGCAGGCCGGCGTTTCGATCACCACCGTTTCGCACGTTCTCAACAAGACCCGCTATGTTTCTCCGGAAACTCGTAAACGGGTTCAGCAGGCGATTCAGCAGCTGCGGTTTTATAAAGATGCGCATGCCCGGCGTCTCGCCAGCGGGCGGAGCGATTTCTTCGGATTGATTGTTTCCGACATCACCAACCCCTTCTTTCCTGAACTGATCCGAGGCTTTGAATCGGCTGCCCTCGGTCGGCGGTTTGACACCCTGCTCTGCGACACGAACTATGATCCTCGTCGCACGGAGGCGTCCGTCCGGATGATGATCGAGAACAAGGTCAGGGGCGTTGCGGTCATGACCTCGGAACTGGCTCCCCACCTGGCGGAGGATCTCATCGCAAACCACGTCGCCGTCGTCTCGCTCGATCTCGGCACTTCGGGTTTGTACACCGCCAATATTCGAGTGAACTATGCCCGGGGCATCCGTCAAGCGATCGACCATCTCCACAAACTCGGGCACAATGACTTTGTTTTCATTTCGGGGCCCCAGAGTCTCCGTTCGGCCATGGTTCGTCGCGAGGCTTTTGTCAGCGCGCTAGGCTCTTATGGGTTGAGTTCGGAGCGGACCGTCGAGGGCAACCATAAAGTCGATGGAGGCATGGCGGCCACCCGCACGCTGCTCACCCAGGGCACCCCGCCGACCGCCATTCTTTGCAGCAATGACCTGACCGCAATCGGCGCCATGGCAGCTCTGCGGGAGGCCGGGTTGCGAATTCCCGAGGATGTCTCGGTCGTCGGCTTCGATGATATTTATTTCGCAAATATCACCACTCCCCCGCTGACCACCGTCAGCCTTCCCCGTAACCGCGTGGGCGAACTGGCCTTCGAGGCGCTGCGAGATATTCTGCGCACCAAGAAACGTCTGGGACGCGAATATGTGATCGAAACCGAACTCGTGGTCCGCAACTCGACGGCGCGACCAAGAGCATGATGCAACCTTTGCTGGTTTACGACATCCATCAGATTGACCTCATGCATCGGTCGCTTCCAAGCCCTCCCAGGGGTTTCAGATTGACCCCGGGAGCCAGCTGGCGTAGGATTTTGCGGAAACAAGCGGATTTGTAATCCAAAGCCCCATTTCACATGACAGCCATGAAATGAGGGTGACCCTAAAGAAAGCAGACCCCATGAAAAAAGACCCGGACGTACCACTCGAAATATCGCGCAGAGATTTTGTTCGAAGCTGTGCTGCGGGGGCTGCAGCTCTGGTCTCGGGAACGACGCTGCTGGCTCGGCCAACCTCATCCAGCAGACTCGCCGCCCGGGCCGGTTCGGCATATCGCATCCTACCCCTGGTTGAGGACTGGCTCTTCGGCGGGAAATTATCTGACCCCGCCTTGCTGCCTGGGTTCGATGACGCGGCTTTTCAGCGTGTCACCCTTCCCCACTGCGTCACAAAGCTTTCCTGGCAGAAGTGGGACCCGGCTGAGTGGGAGGACGTTTGGGTCTACCGGCGCCACTTTGGTTTGCCGCAGGACCTGAAGGACCAGCGCACCTTCCTTCATTTCGATGGCGTCATGGTCGGCGCAACCCCAGTGGTCAACGGGCACGCTTTGCCGAAACATCTGGGCGGTTACCTGCCCTTCCAGTACGAGATCACGGACCTGCTTTCATCAGGTGAGAACGTTCTTGCTGTCTCGCTCGATTCCCGGTGGAGCCAGGCGCCGCCGGAAGGCTCCCCGCGCGGGCCAAAGTCGGTTGACTATCTGGAGCCGGGAGGCATCCCCCGGCCGGTCAGCTTGCGCACGGTCCCTCGAATTTTTATCAGTGATGTGTTTGCCAAGCCGGTCAAGGTTCTCGATCGTGACCGGCGCGTGGAGGTAGCCTGTTCGATCGATGCCGGCGTTTTGCCGTCGCGGCCGGTCCGAATTGAGGCCGTTTTGATGGAGGGCTCGCGCGTTGTTGCTCGCGCCTCGCGAAGCTTGCGCATTGAGAAGACCGGCGAGACCGATGTTGCGCTGACGCTATCGAATCTTGGGAATGTGAAGTTATGGGATGTCAACTCACCCCGCTTGTACGATGTCGTTGTCACCCTCCTGACGAATGGCCAGCGGTCGCACGAATACCGGACCCGGATTGGATTTCGGGACGCCCGGTTTGAAGTGGACGGGTTCTTCCTCAATGGACGCCGATTCCGCATTTTCGGTCTGGACCGCCATGAATTGTATCCCTACGTTGGCTTCGCCATGCCCCGGAGAGAGCTGCGCCGTGACGCGGAATTGCTGCGCCACACCTTCAATTGCAACTTCGTGCGCTGCTCCCATTACCCGCAGTCCGAAGCCTTCGTTGAGGCGTGCAATGAACTGGGCCTGATGATCTGGGAGGAACTGCCGGGCTGGCAGTATCTGGGCGACGCAGCTTGGAAAGAACGGGCGGTCCGCGATGTGCAGGACATGGTGCGGCGTGACCGGAACCATCCTGCCGTTGTCATCTGGGGTGTCCGCATCAACGAATCCCGAAACGATCCTGAGCTTTACCGCAAAACCAAGGATGCGGCATACGCGCTCGACGGTTCGCGGCCCACCTCCGGCACCATGACTCGCCTTTCCACCCAGGACTGGCTTCAGGATGTGTTTGCCTATGACAATTACCACGCGGCTCCCGATGGCAGCGTGGGAATTGCAAAGCCATTGCCCGGCGTGCCGTATTTCATTACGGAGGCGGTTGGCCAGTTCAACTATGCCGCCCGGAAAGGCTTTGACGCGAAATACCGGCGTGCGGGCGATGTTGAATTGCAGATGAGGCAGGCCCTCGTGCACGCGCAGGCCCATGACAGGGCCGCGGCCTACCCGCGGATGGGCGGCGTGGTTGCCTGGTGCGCCTTCGACTACGGAAGCCTGCTGAACTCCTACGACGGGGTGAAATGTCCGGGCATTGCAGACCTCTTCAGAATCCCCAAGCTGGGCGCTTCATTCTACATGGCGCAGGTGGACCCCAGGATCCGGCCTGTGATCGAGCCCAGTTTCTACTGGGATTTTGGGCCTCACACGCCTTCCGGGCCAGGCAAAAAAGCTGCGATCTTCTCCAACTGTGACAGGCTGGAGTTGTTCGTGAATGACAAACTCCATGCAACCGTCCATCCGGACCGGGTGAATTTCCCTCACACAAAGTACCCGCCGTTTTTCGCCGACCTCAGCATGGACGGCTCTGGCAAACCCGAGCTTCGCATCGACGGGTATGTTGGTCATGCGCGGGTGTTATCGCGTTCCTTCTCCTCCGACCCCACGAAAGACAGGCTCCTGCTGAAAGCGGATGACACCGAACTCATCGGCGACGGCTCGGACGCCATCCGGCTGGAATTTAGAGCGGCGGACCGGTATGGCGCATCCCGCCCGTTTGTGGGCGGCGAAGTAGCTCTTAAAGTCGAAGGCCCCGGTGTGATTGTGGGCGATAATCCGTTTCAATGGGCGGCGAGTGGAGGCGTGGGCGCTGTGTGGATCAAAGCCACAAAATGTGAGGCCGGTCGCATTAGGATTATGGCCACCCATTCTTCGCTGGGCACAGCGTCTGCCACCCTTGAGGTGTCTGCCGCCCCCTGCCAGAAGTTCTAGCAGGTTGTTGAAAACTCGTGCTCCGTGTCATTCCGAGGAGCCAAAGAGCCTGCCCTGCGAGGAGCCGAAGGGCAGCGAGGAATCTTGAAAGGCCCACGACAGATAAAACACTGTCGTGGCTACTACTGTAAAGCATGATTCCTCGCGGAGTTTATCCTGGGCCCCTTCGTTTCACTCAGGGCCGTTCACCAAAGCCGGCGGTGAGGACAGCGCCGCTACCGCGTGGAGGGCGAACAGCCTGCCCTGAGCGCAGCGAATGGGGGCTCGGAATAACACGATCTCGCGACGTTTTTCAGCAACCTGCCAAGAGCCGGTGGCAAGATCGGCTTTGCCGGTCTGCTGCCGGTGAATGGGCTGTTTTCATCAAGTTTGGAGGGTTTGACCGCTGCTAACCGACGCTGGGAGAAGAGCTTCGACTATGGAATTTTTCCCCCCTTCCTGAAATCTATTCTTCTTTCACTCTGCAGGAAATTTCCAAGCATACCAGTAATCAATTGAAAACGCGTAGGTTAGCTAGTTGCATCTATGGCATGACGCTTGCTCACACAGCTTGTAGCGCTTCCTGCCGGCAATCGGCACAAGCGACTCTTAATTCAGGAGGTTGCTGAAAAAAGGTACACAATGCCATTCCGAGGGACCCAATGCAGCATCGAGTCGTGGCAGGGTTGGGTTCAGGGAAAAGCAGGTTCTTCGCTCAGAATGACGGTTTCGCATAGTTTTTCAGCAACCTGGCAGAGAGGCTAAACCATGGACGAGAATCAGAATGAGAACCGGAATGAAAGCGGGAGCATCTCCGAAGCGCCCCGGAAGTCCGTAAATCCGCTCTGGGTGGCGCTGGTCGTGTTCCTGTGCGTCGCAGCCGTAGCTGTAGGATTTATTTTGGAACAGCAGAAGACGGCCGGCCAACTGTCAGCCCGCAACCAGGAGTTAACGGCGTCCTTGACGCAGACGAAGGGACAAGTACAAACGCTGGCGACTGAGTTGAACACGCTGCAAACCGAACAAGCAGAACGCGACAGAGTGGAAAAGGCTGCCCGCGATGCGGCGGTGCTCAGGCGGGAGCGCATGAGTCACCATGCTGTTGCCAAGAAGGTTGTAAACAAGGACGATCCCCGGTGGCAGCAGGTGCAGGCCGAACTGGCTGAACACCAGAAGGCCATCGCATCGACCCAGCAGGACATCGACAAGACCCGGTCGGAGCTTCAGGGTAATCTGGATTCAACTCGGAACGAACTGGGCGGTTCCATCGCCAAAACCCACGCCGAGCTTGTCGAGCTGGAAAGGAAGGGTGAGCGCAGCTACTACGAGTTTGACATGTTCAAGGCGAAGCAATTCAAGCGCGTGGGACCGATCGAAGTATCACTTCGGAAGACCAACGCCAAGCACCAATTCTGTGACCTCCAGGTGATTGTGAACGACCGGGACCTGACCAAGAAGCATATCAACGTTTATGAGCCGGTGGTCTTTTACACAGAACAAGACGGACAGCCCATGCAGCTTGTGATTAACAGCATCAGCAAGAATCACATGCACGGATACGTGAGCGCTCCTAAATACCAGGGAAGCCGGGCGTCGGTAAACACGGGTGCCGAGGCTGGTGCGGCCTCGGGCGCCAGCGCGAACGCAACCACCGCAACGGCTATGCAGCCCACGACCATTGACTTGCGCCACAGGGCAGAAGCTGTGAAATAGCCGATGACCGGCCAGCCCTTTGACGCAGGAGGCGGAGCGGATAGATTCTTTGCCATCTGGCTGGCCGGAGGCCTATAATACATGCTTGATGTGCTATTAAACAATATGTTACCATGCCGCTGCTGGCGGGACTCTTAGCAGCTTTTTGAAAAGCTCGTGCCCTGTGCCATTCCGAGGAGCCGCAGAGCCTGCCCTGGCGGAGTCGAAGGGCGACGAGGAATCTCGCAAGCGCTTGATTCCACAAAAAGCAGGTCCTTAGCTTATGCTCAGGATGACATCCTCGGAACGTTTTTCAACAAACTGTTAGAGAATGTCCGAAGGCGGTTCGCAGACGTCTTTTGCCCGGACTGGCGGCGGGCAGGCGTATCGAGCGCGGGAGTTGGATCATCTGGCCCGGGGCTGAGTCCGGGCTTGGCGAAAGGTAAACCTTTGCCGGTACTCGGGCATCATAATTCGTGAAACATCCGATCTTCATGCAGCAATTGTACGAATAGCATCGAGTATGCCGATAGGCCGGCAGACTCAGGGAAATTTCACGAAAGAACGGTAGAATTAAGGCCTTAAAGCTCAAGCTCAAGTTGCCCGAAATAGAATTAGAGGAGAACAGAATATGAAAAAGAGTCGAGTTCATGCTTACACGATATTAGGATTTTCGTTGGTTTTATCTTTGGCGGTTGCGGCCATGATCAGTTGCGGTGGCAGCAGCACTTCTTCCACCAGTCCGACCACGGGCACGGTCCAGACTTTCTTGAGCGACCCTCCGACGTGTTCGGCAACGTACTCTAAGGTTTACGTCACGATCACCCAGATCCAGGCGAACCTCAGTTCCACTGCGGGGCCGAGCGACAGCGGCTGGCAGACGCTGGTTGATCTGACCAGCAATCCCAAGCAGGTTGACCTGTTGTCCCTGAATCCCAGCGCAACGCCGGGCTTCTGCGGCACGCTGTACATGCTGGGAACCAAAGCGCTGCCGCCGGGAAAGTATCAGCAGATCCGGCTGATTTTGATGGCTAACACTGGAACTGTTTCGGGCAATAAGTGCTCGACAGGGGTTAACTGCGTGGTTCCGACCACCAGCACGACTCCCCCGCCCACGTACGAATTACAGTTGAACAGCCAGGCCCAAACCGGCATCAAGATTCCGGCATCGCAGATCGCGAACGGCGGGCTGACGGTCACGGCAGGCCAGAGCGTTGATTTCAATATTGACTTTGATACGTGCGCCTCGATCGTACAGGAAGGAAACGGGCAATATCGAATGAAGCCTGTTCTGCACGCAGGCGAGGTCACGACGAATGGGGCCAACACGATCAG